>Ga0105239_10001437_pt1 | contig 31749 bp, 33 predicted proteins | sample KBSC44metaG_FD_92761 | JGI IMG/M metagenome (GOLD analysis project Ga0105239, IMG submission 92761) | Corn rhizosphere microbial communities from Kellogg Biological Station, Michigan, USA - KBS C4-4 metaG | ecosystem: Host-associated > Plants > Roots > Rhizosphere > Soil | place: Michigan, USA...
CAAGAACCTGTCTTGCCGGAAACGTGTCTGGCTATTACATACCAATCGCTGAACGGGCGGTTCAGAATTTACATATTGCCGGCCGGGCAATACCCGCTTTGATGGCGGGAGGAGAGGCGTCCGCATGTCCATACCCCAATCCGCCGGGGGCCCGATCGGGTCGCGCGACGATCTGGTGCGCCATCTGTCCGACGGCTGCAAGCCGAAGGCGGATTGGCGCATCGGCACCGAGCACGAGAAATTCGTCTACGACCTGAGGTCCCACAAGCCCCTGGCCTATGACGGCACGCCGGGCATCCGCGTGCTGCTCGAGGGCATGCGCCGCTTCGGCTGGGAAGATGTGCGCGAAGGCGAGAACATCATCGGGCTCTTCCAGAACGGCGCGTCGCTAAGCCTGGAGCCCGGCGGGCAATTCGAACTGTCCGGTGCCCCGCTCAAGACCGTTCATGAGACCTGCTCCGAAGTGAACACGCATCTGGAGCAAGTGCGCGAAGTGGCCGGTGACATCGGCGCCGGCGTGATCGGCCTCGGCTTTGCGCCGACCTGGTCGATGGCCGAAACCCATCAGATGCCCAAGGGCCGCTACAAAATCATGCGCGCCTATATGCCCAAGGTGGGCGGCTACGGACACGAGATGATGTTCCGCACCTGCACCGTGCAGGTGAACCTCGACTTCTCGTCCGAAGCCGACATGGTGAAGAAGTTTCGCGTCGGCCTGGCGCTGCAGCCGGTCGCAACCGCCTTGTTCGCGAACTCGCCATTCCGCGAGGGCAAGCCGAACGGATTTCTGTCGTATCGCTCGCAGGTCTGGACCGACGTGGACAACGACCGCGCCGGGATGCTGCCCTGGGTATTCGAGGACGGCATGTCGTTCGAGCGCTATGTCGATTACGCGCTCGATGTGCCGATGTACTTCGTCTATCGCGACGGCAAGTACATCGATGTGTCGGGCAAGAGCTTTCACGATTTTCTGGCGCACAAGATTCCCGAAGTGAAAGACATCGAGCCGACGATGGCGGATTGGGCCGATCATCTCACGACGATCTTTCCCGAAGTCCGGCTCAAGCGATTTTTGGAGATGCGCGGCGCCGACGGCGGAAGCTGGCGGCGGATCTGCGGATTGCCCGCGCTTTGGACCGGCATCTATTACGATCAGACCGCGCTCGATGCGGCCTGGGACCTCGTGAAGGACTGGACGGCCGAAGAGCGGCAGTCGATGCGCAGTGCGGTGCCGGTCCTCGGATTCAACACGCCGTTCCGGAAATCCACGGTCGGGGAACTTGCACATCGCATGCTGGAGATTTCATCGGCGGGCTTGCGGCGCCGTGCGGCGGAAGATTCCGCCGGCATGACGGAGGACGGTTTTCTCAATCCGCTGCGCGAACTTGTGGATCGCGGCTATACGCGCGCGGAGGAACTTCTGAGGCGCTATCACGGCGATTGGAACCGCGATCTCGCGCCTTTGTTTAAAGAATATAACTTTCTCTGAACGGAGTCCCCTCTAGTCTTGAGGCCATGCGTAACGGCGTACAGGTGAGATTGGCGGCAATGCGCGACCGTCGCGCACTTGTGGATTGCGATCCGCACATGGCGGTCGATCTGCAACGGCGTGAGCGGATCGATGCCGCGATCGCCGCGCGGCATTGCTGGGTCGGTGAATACAACAAGACGATCGCAGGCTACGGCGTTCTGTCGACAAGCTTTTTCGGCCGGGATTTTATCGAACTGGTCTACGTCGCCGAAAGCATGCGTCGGCACGGTGTCGGTGACGCACTGCTCGAGACCATCGAGCGCGCACGGCATGCCGACCGCATCTTCACGTCGACGAACGAGTCCAATGCGCCCATGCGCGCGCTGCTCGAAAAACGTAGCTACAAGCCCAGCGGCGAGATTCAGAATCTCAACGCCGACGATCCGGAGCTGGTCTTCGTGAAGTTTAGTCCGCGCAAAGAGCCTTAGCGGCGCGAGTACCAGATCAACCCGATCCCGATAACTGCGGTCGCCATCCCGTAATAGGTCCAGCGCATGACGCCGATCATTGGCGAGGGGATCTGGGTTACCATGCCCATACCCTGGCCAATCCACAGCAGGCCCAGCAGCAAGGCAAGAATGCCGACGATCAGCATCAACGTCTTCATGAGATCCCCCTTAACGAGTCGCCAGGGACGCTATCACGATTTCGGTTGGGGCACACGCTCCGCGCCCTGCCGCGCCAGCATCCAGCCGGGATATTCGCTTGGCAGCGCGCTGACATCGTCGAGTTTTTTCATTTCGTCCGCCGTCAGTGCCAGCTTGGCCGCTTCGAGATTGTCGTCCAGCTGCTCCATCGTCTTCGCGCCGATGATAACCGTCGTGACGAACGGCTTGGCGAGGACGTAGGCGAGGGCCACGCGTGCCACCGAGACACCTCGGTTGTTTGCGATCTCACGCATCGCGTCGACGCATTTCCACGCCCGATCCTTGTCGACCGGTGGGAAATCGAACGCCGCCCGGCGTGCGCCTTCCGGGCCATTGCTGCCGGGGCCGAACTTGCCGGAGAGCAGGCCGCCGGCCAGCGGGCTCCACACCATCAGCCCGATCTTTTGATCGTTCAGCAGCGGTACGATCTCGCGTTCGAGATCGCGGCCGGCGATCGAGTAATAGGCCTGCAAAGTCTCGAACCGCGCCCAGCCGTGGTGATAGGACGCGCCTTGCGCCTTCATGATCTTCCACGCCTGCCAGTTCGACACGCCCACATAGCGGACCATGCCGTTGCGCGTGAGGTCGTCGAGCGCGCGCATGGTTTCCTCGACCGGTGTCACGCTGTCGGTGGCATGGATCTGGTAAAGGTCGATGTGATCGGTCTGCAGCCGTTCGAGGCTGCGCGCGACGGAGTCCATGATATGGCCGCGGCTTGCGCCGATGTCGTTCGGCCCTTTGCCGGTGCGGCCATAGCATTTGGTGGCCAGTACGATGTCCGAGCGCCGGATGCCGATGTCCTTCAGCGCCTGTCCGGTGATCTTTTCGGATTGTCCCTCGGAATAGACGTCGGCCGTGTCGATGAAGTTCACGCCCGCTTCGAGCGAACGCGATACCAGCCCCGTCGCGTTCTTCTGATCGAGCTCGCCAACGACCTTCCAGAAGCCGCCACCGCCGAACGTCATCGTCCCGAGGCAGATTTCCGAAACGAATATGCCGGTATTGCCGAGCTGATTGTATTTCATCGCGTGTCTCCGGTTTCAGGCTGACGCAATCGTAGGCTTTCGCGCGCGACACGCGCAATTGCATCAAGGCCTTGATGTCTGCATGGTCTTTTACGCTTCGAGGGGATCTAAGATGCCGTTTGTTACACTTGTCGGTATGATCGCGGGCATTCTGACCACGGTCGCGTTTCTGCCGCAGGTTCTTCGCACCTGGCGGACGCGATCGACCGCCGATATCTCGCTCGTGATGTTCCTGGTCTATGTGACCGGCATCGTGCTCTGGCTGATCTACGGCCTGATGCTGAACGATTTGCCGCTGATCACTTCCAATGCGGTGACGCTCGTGTTCTCCGGCACGATCCTGGCGCTGAAACTGCGGCATGGATAGGGTTCAGGAGCCACGGTAGCATGGTGCACGATTGGGTGTTGTCCAGCACAGGGTGATGATTTGGCGATGCCTCGCGAAGCGGTCTCCCCTCTTAACGCGGTCTTATTCGGCGGGTGTATGCTGCGACAGCCGCTAAGGGCCATGGCCACGCGCCAGCGTGGGCTCGCTGATCAAAAATACGGCTCTGCCTCAGCGAAGCATACGTTCGGCGAGATGTTCCAGTTCATCGAGGTCCTACGTGGCGCGAGGAGGATTCCGCGCGAGCTCATGTCGCTTTGCCGTATCTCGCCAAGAGTGGGTCCTGTTGCGGGGGCGGAAGACTTCCGCGACCTCGATGTCGCATTGATCGAGCCCGCCTCGCCTGTCGAACTTACCTTTCGCGGGTTTGCGATCAATCGCATCGGTCTGAACAAGATGCTCGCTTCCATCGAGGCGGAGGGACGCGAAGTGGCGAAACTCTCGGCCCTGTGGCTTCGCGTCGGATTGACGGGCTTGAACGAGGATGTGCGGGCCACAGCCGCCACGAAACTGCTGGGTCATGTTCGCGGTGACACGGAGCAGGCCGATTTGACGCGCGCCGTCATCAGCGAAACGCGCGCCTTCAAGTGCGACATCACCGATGGATTCCGCCGGATGCAGGAATTGCTCGGTTGCCCGATCGGCGCGGTGATCTATGTCTTTCGCTACCTTCCCGACGGTCGGCCCATCAGTTGGCCCGCTGGTTTTCGCAACGAGGTGGTGGCGGCGGCTGAGGCGTTAAATTTGCCGATCTTCGATCCGGCGCCACTGGTGGCGGAGCATGGGGTCCAAGTGGCGATGTCCGATGACTCCCAACATTACAGGACACGGTTTCTTCCGGTGGTCGGCCGAGCCTTGATGGCGTTCACACACGAGGTCCATAGGGGCCGGACCCCGGATTCTCGTAGGTTGCGCGACGAGACTAATCGGGCAGGGGGATAAATTCCCTGTCGTCGCCGGGGATGGTGCCGAAGCGCATCGCTTTCCAGTCCGCTTTCGCCTGCTCCATGCGTTCATTCGAACTGGAGACGAAATTCCACCAGACGTGACGCGGCCCGTCGAGCGGTGCGCCGCCGAGGAGCATGACGCGGGCATCGCCCGCTGCCTTGATCTCCGCGCGCTCGCTCTTGTCGAACAGGATCATCGCGCCAACTTCGTGGCGCGTCCCACCGGCCTCCACGACGCCACGCACTACCATCGCGCCGCGCTCCTCGTAATCTGCGGGAAGTGCGAGCACGCTTCCGTCCTTCATCTGCGCATCGACATAGAAGATTTCCATCGGCACACGGACGGGCGAGGTCATGCCGTAGGCCTTGCCGGTGACGACGCGTAGCTGCACGCCGTTATCTTCCGTGGCGGGCAGATCGGCCTTTGCGACGTGCTGGAAGTGCGGAGGATCTTCCTCGTTGGCGTGCGGCAATCCCACCCAACTCTGGATGCCGTGCATGCGGTGACCGCGGGCGCGGACATTGGCTCCCGTACGCTCAGAATGAACGATCCCGCGGCCGGCCGTCATCCAGTTCACGTCGCCGGGCACGATCTCCTGAGCGTTGCCGAGGCTGTCACGATGCACCTGCGAGCCCTCGAACAGATAGGTGACGGTCGCAAGGCCGATATGGGGATGCGGCCGCACGTCGATGCCCTTGCCCGGCGCGAAGTCGACGGGACCGAAATAGTCGAAGAACACGAACGGTCCAACCGTGCGCTGATGGGGGTGCGGCAATACCCGCGCGACACTGAATCCGTCGCCCAATTCCCGTTTGACTCCGCTTAAATCGCGCATAGATATCTCCAGGGTCCAATCCGAAATCCTACGCGATCGAAAGCGCATCAGAAACCCGGCGGCCGGGTCGTGCCTTTTCTCGCGCCGCGCGCGATGCAATAAGACTTATGGATAGGTTTCATGAAGGGGCGGACGGTTGGACCTCTATCTGCATATCGGGACGGAAAAAACCGGCACGACCTCTATCCAGGATTTTCTGCGACGGAACCGCGGGCGGCTATTTGCCAAAGGTGTGCAATATCCGAAGTTGCCCGGCCCCCCCAATCAGATTGCTATCTCGACGGCTGCTCTGGAAGAGGTCCACAGTTCGATTGAACATATCTTCAACCTGCACTCCTTGAACGATCTCATCGAATTTCGCGGAACCGCGTCCGCCGCGCTGTCGGAGGCGTTTACCGACAGCACCTGCAAAATGGCGATTCTTTCCAACGAGCATTGTTCTTCGCGGTTGCAGCACCAGACGGAAGTCCAGAGCTTGCATGATATTCTCCAGCCCTTTTTCGACCGGATGTTCATCGTCATCTATCTGCGGCGCCAAGATGAGTTTCTGCTGAGCACATACTCAACCGCCGTAAAATCCGGCTTGAGATGGCCCCTTGAGATTCCCACGGATTTCAAGCGTGGACGCCGGTACGATTATTGGAAATTGTTGAGCCGGTGGGCGAACGTTTTTGGGCGCGACGCCATGATTTGCCGAAGATTCGAAAGGAGCGCCCTGAAGGGTGGCGACGTCGTTGAGGACTTCCTGCAAGCTGTCGGTTTGGAAGACGATCCGGCATTTGAACATCCGCCGCATCAAAACGAAAGTCTGGATGCTGCAAGCCTCGAATTCATGCGTCTTATGAATAGTCATATCGGCGCTCGCGGTCCGTTGCGGCATCGTCTGTCACAGCTGCTTGCAAAGATCGGCAAAGGTCCGCTGCTGACGCTTCCTGCGGAAGATCTCGCTGAGTTCATGGGGACGGTTCGTGAACCCAATCGCAAAGTTGCCGAAGAATATTTTGGTGGGGCGCGGGAGGATTCGGACGACCCTCTGTTCGCGCCGCTTAAGTTTTCAAACCCACGCACGGAGAAGGCCGAACTGACGCTAAACGAAGCGGTCGCTGTGATGGCGCGCGTTTGGGCAGGGGTTAATGACGATGTCGAAGGTACTCTGATCGACGCTTCGCAGATCGATGTCAACGGCCGGCAGCGCCGGAAGCTTAAAGCTGCCCAGCCGAGCGCCAGCCGCGTTGAGCGGAAGAAGCAGCGACGGGAGAAGCGAGCCCTCAAACGCGCGAACGCCGAAACTCCGTCGGCTCCATAAAAATTAAAACTTTGACACGAATGGAAGAATAGAACCGTGATCTAATTTAGGTTGTAACGTCTGGGGGATAAGCGGCTTGGACGACGTTTATGCTCTGAATGGCAGCATCGCTGCATGCTCGCCCCTCGCGCCAAACGAAATTCCCTTCGAGCAATTGCTGAGTGCCGCCGATAGCGCGCGGGATGTGCGCCGGTATTCCGAAGCGGCGGATCTCTACCGGGCCTATCTGTGGCAGCATCCCGACCGCGCTGCGATCTGGGTTCAGTTCGGCCACATGCTCAAGGAGTCCGGCAAGACCGACGATGCCGGGCTTGCCTACGAACAGGCTCTCAAGATCGAACCGTTCGACGCCGATACGCACCTGCAATACGGCCATCTCCTGAAGATTACTGGCAATACGACCGTCGCGCTCCAGATGTATTCGCGCGCGCTCGAACTCGATCCGCAATCGCGCGACGCGGCGCGGGAATTGACGACGCTCCGCAAGGAGGTGGGTGTCGAACGAAAAGACGGCGCGTCGACGCCGCAGCTCTTCTGCCATTGGCTTTGGCACGGTGCCACGGTCCTCTGCGACGGGACGGTTACCTGCGGTCTCGACGATCCTTTCAAGCAGCGCAGCTACGGCAATCTGAAATCAGAGGCGATGCACGATGTGCTGCGCAAACCGGCAATCGCAAAGCGGCGCGAGGACTTACTTGCCGGAAAGGCTTGCGAAGGATGCAGCATGTACACCACGGCGGCGCGCAAGAATGACGATCAGCTGAGACCCAGCTCGCCTTTCCCGCACCGGCTGATCATCGAGCCTTCCATTCGCTGCAATATCCGTTGCCGGAATTCGACATGCGATATCGCCAATGACGCCAGTTTTCATCTCCGGCGAGAGGATTTCATGTCGTGGCCGCTGTTCACCAAGCTGATGGACGAGGTCGGCCCTCACATCAAGGAGCTGTACTTTTACAATTACGGCGAGCCCTTCGTTCATCCAAAGGCGCTCGACATGCTGGCCTACGCCAAGTCGAAGAATCCCAATCTGCATATCACCACCAGCACGAATGGCATCCTGCTGGCGCGAGCCGGAATGGCGGAACGCATCGTCGGCGAAGGCCTGCTGGACTATGTGTGCTTCACCGCAGGCGGCGTGGATCAGGAAACCTATGTCCGCTATCACAAATCCGGATCGTTCGAAAAAGTGCTGCATGCGATGCGCCGTGTGATGGAAGAGCGGCGCCGCACGGGCAAGACCAAGCCCTTCGTCCATTGGCGCTATCTGCTCTTCCGCTGGAACGATTCCGACGAACATATCGCGGAAGCGTTGCGTCTGCGTGATGAACTGGGAGTCGACGAACTGAAGTTCATGCTAAGCTGGACGCCGATGGACGGACGCTCGCTACGGCGAGCGCCCGGCACGGCGGGGTTCGCGGCAATCAAGGAACATGCCGCTTATCAGGATGGTTATTGTCCCGAGCCTTACGGAGAGGCGGGACTGTGGCAACCGGAGGAAAGTGCGGAGCTTGGCCGGTTTTGCTGGACGGGACGTCACGTTCGGATCCAGACCACCCCGGCAGGCGACAACTTCACGCTGCGTTTCTCGCGTCCCGAGATGCTTGATGTGCCGAAGTCGAAAGTCAAAATACGTCTTCCCTGGCGCGAAGCGGAGGGAGAGGTCGCTGCGCGCGGATGGGCGGAAAACCGGTTCGATATTCCCGTCGAGTATGTCGGAAGAACGATCCCGATTGATCTGGAAATCGATCCGATTTTCTCACCGTTGCGGCACATCGATAGCGCCGATAGCCGCGATCTTGGCATCATGCTTTCAATGGAGGGAATTTCCGTTCAACCCAACCCCTATCGGTTGGGCGCGGTGCCGCTGGAGCCAGCAGCCGATCAGACGCGCGGCGAGGCTGCCTGGAAGAAAGAGCACCAACTCAGCTGACCCCGATGAGGTTTTTTCGAATACTCCCCGGATTGGCGGCCGGACTTGTATGTTTTTCGTTAGCCGGTCATGCAGCGACGGCGACTCTTGCATCCTTGCTCGTGGACACGGACGGAGGCCGGGTAGCCGCGACCGTGACAGAACGCGGTACGGGGAAGGGACTATTGCGGCAGTTGAGCATTTCCTGTGACGGAAAGTGCGAACTGAAACCGTACGTGGAAGAAGTCAGTGAACCTCCGCTCGGCTTGTTTCGGCTTTCGGATGTCACGGACAATCTGGTTACAACCTGGGTGGGTGGCGTGGCGTATGTTGTGCGCGTTTATGCACTTTCCTCAACGACGGTCAGAAAGGTGCTGGACGTTCATTCCAGAGGACAGCCAGAATTCTACATGGATGACCGCGGAAGAGATCACATCCGGATATTTGTAACCGCGTCGGAGCGCACCATCAGGGTCGTTCAACAAGACTGGGTTTGGACGGGTTCTAAATACGTCAGGGCAAAGCGGAAATGAGCTGGACCCAGTTCTCACTCTGACCTTCAAAGTAGGGAAATTTAGCGGCAGATAAGCTCCGCGGGCGCAAACTCCCCTTGCGCATCGCGCGCGATCGGCCGAGCCCATCGCACGGCCGAGAGCGGCAAATCTCCATAAAGATGCGGATAGAGCGCGCCGGCCGTCGAGGGTTCGACTTTCAGCGCGTCGCCCAGGCTCTCGGCATCGACGGACCAGAACGAGATCCTCGGCATCGGCGTAGTACCGGGTCAGCGTTCCGATCAGCTGGTCCTCAGTGGAAAAGTGCAGGAAGCCGTCGGCTTGGTCCTTCGCAGAACCGCGATAGATGCCCGCCGCTTCGGCTGCACGCCATTCGTCATTGTGAACGATTTTGAAGATCAACATCGGGGCTCTTATAGTGCCAGCAGTTCTTGATGTCGCGTTTGCATGAAGAGATTTCTGAGTACGTTTTCTCCAGTCGCGGAATTCTTTATCGTCACCGGCATTGCGTTCGGTCCGTTCCTGCTGGCCGAAGCGCTTTCACTCGCCGTTCCGCGCTCCGGTCCCCATCACACGAGCCTGACGCTTCTCGTCCTGGTGGCTCAGGAACTTGTCATTGGCGGGTTGCTGCTCTGGTTTCTCCGCGCCCGCGAGTGGGCGCCGCGCGATCTCGGTCTCGCTGAAAACGCGCCGCTCCAAGATCTGGCCGCAGGCGGGTTGCTGTTCATGGCGGTCTATTCTGCGTGGTTCCTGATCTGGAATCTGACCGCTGCGATATCCCCGGACCTGATCTTGTCGATGATAAAGACCGGCGGAAATGTCGTGGGCACCCATATTCCTCCGCTGACCTCCGTCACCGTATCGGTCGTCAATGGCGCGTTCGAGGAGTTGTTCGTTGTCGGCTACATGATGTCGGCGTTGGCACGAATGAAGAAGAGCGCATGGTTCTGCGTCAATGTCAGCACGGCGGTGCGGCTGGCCTATCACCTTTACCAGGGACCGCTCGGCGTCCTATCGGTGGTGCCGACCGGACTGATCTTCGCCTTCTGGTTCGCGCGGACGAAAAGGCTGTGGCCCATCATCGGGGCTCACATCCTGATGGACACGGTTGCGCTGCTAACGCACGCCTGACAATCAAGCTGCCGTGCCACCGACGGTGAGGCCGTCGAGACGCCGATCAAGGTTGCAGCCTTGATCGCAGGACCGATCTATCACCATGTTACGATCCGATGCTCACAGTTCGAGTCCATAGCAAGGGTGTTCACGTTGGTGACGCCGATCTGCAGGCCACCGACCCGCCGATGGGAGGCGCCGGTGGATCGTTTCGGCCACTTGCCCCGTATGCAGCGATACAGACGGTGGTGAGAGAACTTGGCAACGCCATGAAACCTGGCAGCGGTACCGCCTATCCCGCGGCGCGTGCCCGCTTTGATGCGCTTGATTGGGCGCTGATCACAGAGGACGGTGTGGTGCTTGAAGGCGCCGGTGGAGTCGATCTATACGACTTCGAAGAGCTGGGCGAGGGCTCCATCGAGCTGCACGTCGCAGGCGTCAGCAAGCCCGAGGGTGCATATCTGCGTTACTTCTCGAACGATCCCGCTTATCGGGCGTACTACGAGAAGACCTAAGCCGCCGTGCCGCCGACAGTGAGGCCGTCGAGGCGCAGGGTCGGCTGGCCGACGCCCACCGGCACCGACTGTCCGTTCTTGCCGCAGACGCCGACGCCCGGATCGAGTTTCATGTCGTTGCCGATCATCGATACGCGGGTGAGCGAATCCGGTCCGTTGCCGATCAGGGTTGCGCCCTTGATCGCGGGGCCGATCTTTCCGTCCTCGATCAAGTAGGCTTCGGTGCAGGAGAACACGAACTTGCCGTTGGTGATGTCGACCTGTCCGCCGCCGAAATTGGTGGCGTAGATGCCCTTCTTCACACTGGCGAGGATTTCGCCCGGGTCCTTGTCGCCGCCGAGCATGTAGGTGTTGGTCATCCGCGGCATCACGGACGCCGAATAGGACTCGCGACGGCCATTGCCCGTCGGCGCCACGCCCATCAGCCGCGCGTTCTGGCGATCCTGCATGAAGCCTTTGAGGATTCCGTCTTCTATCAGCACGGTGCGGGACGAGGGCGTGCCTTCGTCATCGATAGTGAGCGAGCCGCGCCGTCCGCCGATGGTGCCGTCGTCGACCACTGTGACGCCGGGGGCGGCGACGCGCTGGCCGAGGAGGCCGGCGAACGCACTCGTCTTCTTGCGATTGAAATCGCCTTCCAGCCCGTGACCGATAGCCTCATGCAGCAGGATGCCCGGCCAGCCCGGCCCGAGCACGACGGTCATCTCGCCGGCCGGCGCGGGAACGGAGTCCAGATTCACCAGCGCCTGACGCAGCGCTTCATCGATGGCGGCCTGCCAGTAACCGCTTTCGAGATAGGTCTCGTAACCGCCACGTCCGCCGCCGCCGAAGAAGCCAGATTCCTGACGGCCGTCCTTTTCCACCACGACCGACACACCGATCCGCACCAGCGGCCTGATGTCGCGATAGGTGTCGCCGCCGGCGCGCAGGATTTCGATGTTCTGCCATTCGCCAGTAAGTGAGCACGACACCTGCTTGACCCGCGGGTCTTTGGCGCGAGCATAGGCATTCATCTCTTCGAGCAGCTTGACCTTGGTCTCGAACGCCGCCGTGCCGAGCGGATCGATGTCGGTATAGAGGTGCTTGTTGGTGCGCGCCGGACCCGCCGCCAGCACGCCTGAATGGCCGCGCGAGACCGCGCGCACGGTGTCCGCCGCGCGCTTGATCGCGTCTTCGGAAAGTTCCGAAGCATGGGCGTAACCGGTGGCTTCACCCGACACGGCACGGAGCCCAAAGCCCTGCAGCGTGTCGAAGGTGGCGGCCTTCAGCCGGCCGTCGTCGAAGGCAAACGATTCGCTCTGGCGGTATTCCAGGAACAGCTCGCCGTCGTCGGCATTTTTCAGCGCGTCGTCGACAGTTGCCTGGACGCGGTCGCGGTCCATCCCGGTGCGGGCGAAAAAGAGGTCGTTTGGCTGGCTCATCGGGAACTCCAACTGTCGGCTAATCGTCACAGATATAGGGATTTCCTGGCCCCGTGCCATAAGGTCGCAATGACTTTAGGGGCCCCGCCCCTCTAAATCCCGGCCAAGAATCTACAAGGGGGAAGCTGGATTCGCCCCCGTCGGAACCTGCGCGAGGCTGCCTCATGTCCATGGTCAAAAATGCTGTCCGCGCGGGGTTCGGTGTTGCCGCCGCGACTTGGGCCACGGGCGCGCTCGCGCTACCCAAGCCTTGGGGGATGACCTTCCAGCCTGCGGTCACGCCAGTGATGGAGCGCATTGAGTCGTTTCACACCCAATTGCTCTGGATCATCACCGCGATTTGTATTTTCGTACTCTTTCTTCTGGTCTGGGTGGCGATCCGCTTCAACCAGCGCGCCAACCCGACACCGAGCAAGTCGCATCACAACACGATCCTGGAGATTGTCTGGACGGTCGTCCCGGTAATCATCCTGGTGTTCAACGCCGTCCCGTCGTTCCGGCTGCTCTATTTCGAGGCGGGCATCCCGAAGCCGGATGTGGTCGTGAAGGCCATCGGCAAGCAGTGGTTCTGGACCTACGAATACCCGGTGCAGAACTTCCAGTTCGACTCCCTCGGACTGTCCGATGACAAGGCGAAGGCCGCCGGTGAGCCGCGCCTGCTTGGCGTCGACAATGTCGTCGTTGTGCCGGTGAACAAGGTCGTCGAGGTCGACACCGCCGGCGCGGATGTCATTCATTCCTGGGCCATACCGCAGTTCGGCGTGAAGATGGACGCCGTGCCCGGCCGCATCAACCACACTTGGTTCAAGGCGACCCAGACTGGCACCTACTACGGCGAGTGTTCGGAACTTTGCGGCGCGCGCCACGCTTTCATGCCGATCGAAGTGAAGGTCGTGAGCGACGCCGAATACGCCCAATGGCTTGCCACCGCGAAGAAGAAGTTCGCGGCCATCGAGGACAACACCCAGCCGCGTCTTGCGGCGAAATAGGACGAGCGACATGGCTGATATTCCCCACGCCCACGAAGATCATCCGCACGGTTGGCGGCGCTACGTCTATTCGACGAACCATAAGGACATCGGAACGATGTACCTTATCTTCGCGATCTGCGCCGGCATCGTCGGCGGCACGCTTTCCATGTTCATGCGCGCCGAGTTGATGGAACCCGGCATGCAGATCTTCAAGGAAACGCACACCTTCAACGTGTTCGTGACCGGTCATGGCCTGATCATGGTGTTCTTCATGATCATGCCCGCGATGATTGGCGGGTTCGGCAACTGGCTAGTGCCGTTGATGATCGGCGCGCCGGACATGGCGTTCCCGCGCATGAACAACATCTCGTTCTGGCTCCTGCCGTTCTCCTTCACCTTCCTGCTTCTGTCGATGTTCGTGGAAGGCGATTCCGGCGGCACCGGCGTCGGCGGCGGCTGGACGCTCTATGCGCCGCTATCGACCTACGGTTCGCCGGGTCCTGCGATGGACTTCGTGATCTTCTCCCTCCACGTCGCCGGCGCGTCGTCGATCCTGGGCGCGATCAACTTCATTACTACCATTCTCAACATGCGGGCGCCGGGCATGACCTTGCACAAGATGCCGCTGTTCGTGTGGTCGATCCTGGTGACCGCGTTCCTGCTGCTCCTGTCGCTGCCGGTGCTCGCGGGCGCGATCACGATGCTGCTCACCGACCGTCACTTCGGCACAGCGTTCTTCAATGCCTCGGGCGGTGGGGATCCGATCCTCTACCAGCACCTGTTCTGGTTCTTCGGTCACCCCGAAGTGTACATCCTGATTTTGCCGGGCTTCGGCATGATCAGCCACATCGTGGCGACGTTCTCCAAGCGCCCGGTGTTCGGCTATCTCGGCATGGCCTACGCGATGGTGTCGATCGGCTTCATCGGCTTCCTGGTGTGGGCGCACCACATGTACACGGTGGGCCTCTCCGTCGACACCAAGGCGTACTTCGTCGTTGCCACCATGGTCATCGCGGTGCCGACGGGTATCAAGGTGTTCTCGTGGATCGCGACGATGTGGGGCGGTTCGCTGGAGTTCAAGACGCCAATGCTGTGGGCGATCGGGTTCATTTTCCTCTTCACCGTCGGCGGCGTGACCGGCGTCGTGCTCGCCAATGCCGGCGTCGACGTGTCGCTTCAGGATACCTACTACGTCGTCGCGCACTTCCACTACGTGCTATCGCTGGGCGCCGTGTTCACGATCTTCGCGGGCTTCTATTTCTGGTTCCCGAAGATGACCGGCTACATGTACAGCGAGTTCCTGGGCAAGCTGCACTTCTGGATCACGTTCATCGGCGTGAACCTCGCGTTCTTCCCGATGCATTTCCTCGGACTGCAGGGCATGCCGCGCCGCTATGCGGACTATCCGGACGCGTTCGCGGGCTGGAACTACGTTTCGTCCATCGGCGCGTTCATCGCAGGCGCGGGCGTACTCGTGTTCCTGCTCATGCTGGTCGATGCATTTGCGCGTAAGCGCCGCGCCGGCGACAACCCCTGGGGTGTTGGCGCGACGACGCTGGAATGGACAGTCTCGTCGCCACCGCCGTTCCACACCTTTAACGACCTGCCACGGGTCGTCTGAGGAAAATGATGGCCACGGCTCTAGCCCTTTCGGTTCGCCAAACCGCCACGGTCGGCGACTTCTTCGCGCTCTTGAAGCCGCGCGTGATGTCGCTCGTCGTGTTCACGGGGCTTGCGGGCATGATCGTGGCGCCGGGCGATGTCCATCCGCTGACCGCGTTCACGGCGCTGCTTTGCATCGCGGTCGGTGCCGGCGCATCGGGTGCGCTCAACATGGCCTATGATAGCGACATCGACGCCTTGATATCGCGCACCGTGGGGCGGCCGATTCCGATGGGCCGCATCGCGCGCGAGGATGTGCTCGGCTTCGGCTACACGCTGTCCGTCGCGTCGGTCGCGATGATGTGGTTGTTCGTGAACGTACCCGCCGCCGTGCTGCTGGCTTTTACGATCTTCTTCTATGTCGGCGTTTATACCCTCTGGCTGAAGCGCCGCACGCCGCAGAACATCGTCATCGGTGGATTATCCGGCGCGCTGCCGCCTGCCATCGGCTGGGCCGCAGTGACGGGAGACTTGTCGCTCGCCCCGCTCGTGCTCGTCGCGATCATCTTTCTCTGGACGCCGCCGCATTTCTGGGCGCTGGCCCTGTTCCGCTCGGGCGATTATGCGCGCGCCGGTGTGCCGATGCTGCCGGTGGTGAGGGGCAAGCGGACGACGCGCTGGAATATCTTCGCCTACACCCTGGCGCTGGTGCCGGCCGGACTCGTTCCGGCATTCATCGGCCTCGGCGGACCGCTCTATCTCGCTTGCGCCGCCGGACTTGGCGCGTGGTTCGTCTGGCAGGCGATAGCCGTGCTGCGCGAGCGCGATGAGGCAGCGGAGCCCGCGGCCAAGCGCCTGTTCGGAATTTCGCTGATCTACCTGTTCGCGTTGTTCGCCGCTTTGATCGGCGAGCATCTGGCGCATGTCGCGCCGTTTGCGAACTGGATGTGAGGATGGATGAAAAAGGAAGCTTCGACCGCGAGAGACGCAAGCGCAGTATCGCGCTGGCGCTCGCGTTGGCCGGGCTAGCCGCACTGGTATTCTTGATGTCGGTCGTGAAGTGGGGCGGGCAGTTCTTCCACTGAAGCGATCGAAAGAGGCAAAGGGTTTCAAGTCATGGCGCATAGCGAAGTCCACCACGACTATCATCTCGTCGATCCGAGCCCGTGGCCGATCGTGGGCTCTCTGGCCGCGTTCACGATGCTCGTGGGCGCCGTGCTGTGGATGAACAAGGACTACCATGCCTTTGGTGTCCTTGCCGGACAGCCCTATGTGTTCTGCATCGGCGCAGCCCTCCTGGTCTACATGTTCGTGGGTTGGTGGAGGGATGTGATCCAGGAATCCGTCGTGCGCGGCAATCACACCCCGGTGGTGAAGCTGCATCTGCGCTTCGGCATGGTGCTGTTCATCGCCTCGGAGGTGATGTTCTTCGTCGCCTGGTTCTGGGCTTACTTCAACTCTGCTTTCTTTCCGCATGACGTTTCGATCGGCCAGTGGCCGCCGTCGGGCATCGTGACGCTCGATCCCTGGCACTTCCCGCTGCTGAACACGCTGATCCTGCTCACCTCGGCGACGACCGTGACATGGGCGCATCACGCGCTGCTGCATGGCGACCGCAAAGGCACCGTACAGGGGCTATTGCTGACCGTCGCGCTGGGCCTCTCCTTCACCTGCATCCAGGCCTATGAGTACAGCCACGCGCCGTTCACCTTCGGCTTCAATGGCGCGGCGCTGGTGCCGTTCACCGATCCGGCGCACGCGACGTTAGCTACCGGCGTCGGCAATCTGGGTGCGATCTACGGTTCGACGTTCTTCATGGCGACAGGCTTCCATGGCTTCCACGTGATCGTGGGTACGATCTTCCTGATCGTGTGCCTTGGCCGAGCGATGGCCGGACAGTTCACGCCGGACCGGCACTTCGGCTTCGAAGCCGCCGCCTGGTACTGGCACTTCGTCGACGTGGTGTGGCTGTTCCTGTTCACCTGGATCTACGTCTGGGGCGCCTCGGCCGTCACCGGTTGACCGCGACCGAACCCTCCGTCGCCCAAGCCGCTGTGCTCGGCCGCTGCCCGCGCTGCGGCCGGGCTTCGCTGTTCGAGGGGTACCTCAAGATCGCGCCGCGTTGCGCGTCCTGCGGGCTCGATTACGCGATGTTCGATGCGGGAGACGGCCCGGCGGTGTTCGTGATCCTGATCGTCGGCGCGATCGTCGCGGGCTCTGCGCTGGTCGTCGACGTGAAGTACGAGCCGCCTTACTGGGTCCACGCGGTGTTGTGGATTCCGCTGATCCTCATTCTGTCCTTCGTCATGCTGCGGCTCGTCAAATCGACGCTCCTCGTCCTGCAATACAAGCACAAGGCAGGCGAGGGCAGGCTGGGCTAGGCTCCGGCGATGCCCACCTTCCGTCCCCTTCCGGCGCTTACACTTTTCTGCGCCCTGCTTTTCGCGAGCCTGATCGCGCTCGGCGCGTGGCAGCTCGACCGGTTGCAGTGGAAGCTTGGGCTGATTGGGGAGGTGCAGCGCAATCTCGCAGCCGCCCCGCTTTCGTTCGATGAGGCGGTAGGGCTTGGGCCAAAAGCGCGGTACCACCGCGTAGCGCTCGAGGGCCAATTCGACAATACGAAAGAAGCCTATGTGTTCGGCACCAGCGACACGGGAGCGCCGGCTTATCACGTGATGGTGCCGTTCCGGATACAGGACGGGCGCACCTTGCTGGTCGACCGCGGTATTGTGCCGAAGGGGAACCTTGACCCCGCCACAAGGCGCGCCGGCCAGATCGAGGGCGCAACGCATGTTGTCGGTGTATGGCGTGTGCCCGATCCGCCGGGCTGGTTCACGCCCGCGCCGGATGCCGCGCATCGCATCTGGTATGCCCATGATCTCACGGCGATTGCGAAGGCGGATGGGATAACGCTCGCGGCGCCGGTGGTCGTCGAAGCCGATGCGACACCCAATCCTGGCGGTTGGCCGAAGGGCGGGCAGACGCGCGTGACCTTCCGCAACGAGCATCTGCAATACGCCATCACCTGGTTCGGGCTCGCGGCGGTGCTGCTCGGCGTCTACATTGCCTATCACATCTCGCGGGGACGGCTGGGCTGGAAGCCACGGAAGTAGTTGTATATTTTGGGCTGCAACTGCGCGCTACAGATCGCACATTTTGGATTGGGGGCCGAAATGCTGGTTGAATGTCCGGAGTGCAAGGCACAAATTTCTTCTGAAGCCGCGAGTTGTCCGTCGTGTGGTAGGCCAAACACTACAACTCCTTCGCCGACTCAAACTGTGGCGCGCAGTCCTGCATTCTTGATTGCAGCCGTTGCTGGATTGGTTTTTAGCCTGTTTACACCGCGTCTGATTGTTGTCCTGCCCATATTGGCAACGGTCGTCTTGGCTATTGTGTCGATTGTGCGGAAGGAAAAGACGCGCGCCGGAGCTGTTGTTGTATTGTTGCTGGCAATCGGGCTGTTCGTAGTTGGCTCCTCAGACATGCGACCCGGTCGCGGCGCGGCGAATGCGGTTGACTATGCACAAGTGGCTGACTGGAATTGGCAGAGTGACCCTTCGTTCGGCACACGAGGGACGATCAAATGGAACGTTTCTGTCAAAAACATCTCGGAAAAGCCCATAAGCGTGGCGCGAGTGGAATTTTCCACATTCGACTCCAGCGGAAAATTAATTACGACAACATTCACGTTTGTGCATGCTATTCCCCCGGGACAAACTAGATCAGAAGAGTCCTACGCCGATTTGTATGGCAATGAGGCAAAGGCAGCCGTTCAATTAACGGACGTCGATTTTGCCGACTAGAATTAACGCGAACCGAAGGCAGCTTCGGACTGTCCAGTCCCATGCTCTGCGCGTCATATGCTATGGGAAAAGCAAAGTTGAGTGATGGCTGTCGTTTTCTGAGCACCCGTGGCCAAGCCCCTTCATGCGGCTTTGCCGATGTGCTGCTTGCGGGCCTCGCGCCGGATGGCGGGCTCTACATGCCCGAGAGGTGGCCGCACATCGACATGGCCGAGATCGCCGGCAAATCCTACGCCGAGGCGGCATTCAAGGTTCTGAAGCGCTTCAAGGGCGGCGATTTCAGCGATGCAGAATTGAAAGCGGATATCGACGCGGCGTACGCCGGCTTCGACGATCCGCGTATCGCGCCGCTCGTCGAGATCGGTCCCAACCTGTTTCTGCTCGAGCTGTTCCACGGGCCCACGCTGGCCTTCAAGGACATCGCGCTCCAAGTCTTGGGGCGGCTGTTCGCGCGGGCGCTCGCCAAACGCGGCGGCCGCGCGACTGTGGTGGCCGCGACCTCGGGCGATACTGGATCGGCCGCCATTGCCGCGCTCGGCGGACTCCTGAACATCGAAGTCTTCGTGATGCATCCGAAAGGGCGCGTCAGCGAGGTGCAACGGCGGCAGATGACGACGTCGCCGCACGCCAACGTTCACAACATCGCGCTCGAAGGCTCATTCGATGACGCGCAGGCGATCGTGAAAGAGCTGTTTGCCGACACCGCGTTCGCGGAGTCGGTCCGTCTGACGGCGGTGAACTCGATCAACTTTGCGCGCATTGCCGCGCAAAGCGTCTATTACTTCACGGCGACCGCTCAGCTTGGAACGCCTGCGACCTTTATCGTGCCGACCGGCAATTTCGGAGACGTGTTCGCGGGCGAAGCGGCGATGCGCATGGGGCTCGCGGCCAAAAAGCTCGTGGTCGCCACCAACGCCAACGACATCATGGCGCGTGCGCTGAATGAAGGCGTGTACGAAGCGGGCAGGGCACAACACACGCTGAGCCCCTCCATGGACATCCAGATCGCAAGCAATTTCGAGCGTGCGCTGTTCGAAGCAAGCACCCGCGATGCGGACTGGACGCGCCGCGCGATGGCCGATTTCGCACGCGACAAGCGGATCGTGCTGCCGGCTTCCATTCGCACGGCACTGGCAGAACGCTACGCCGCCTTCCGAACCGACGATGCCGAAACCCTCGCCACGATCCGGCGCGTGTACGCCGAAACCGGCCGCCTGATCGACCCCCATACGGCCGTCGCGGTGGCCGCCGCGGGGCGTTTACCAATTGATAGAATTAAACCCAGAATTGTGCTCTCGACGGCCCATCCCGCCAAGTTTCCGGACGCCGTCCGGGAGGCTACCGGACAAATTCCCCCGCTCCCCCCGAGGCTTACTGACCTCTTCGTTCGCGAAGAAAAAATGACTGCTCTGGCCCCTGATAAAGGCTTGGTTCAGGCCTATATCACGGCTAGAGTGGCCCCCTCATGAATGTCGAAATTTCCCGTCTTTCCAATGGCTTGACCATTGTCACCGACCCGATGCCGCAGCTCGAAAGCGCGGCGCTCGGCGTGTGGGTGAACTGCGGCGCGCGCAACGAAACACGCAACGTGATGGGCGTGTCTCACATGCTCGAACATATGGCGTTCAAGGGAACGGAAACGCGTTCTGCGCGCGATATCGCGGTCGAGATCGAAAATGTCGGCGGGTTTCTCAACGCATACACGAGCAGAGAGCAAACCGCGTTCCACGCGCGCGTGTTGAAGGCCGATGTGCCGCTCGCGATCGACATTCTTTCCGACATTCTCACGCGCCCGACATTCGAACAGGCGGAACTCGAGCGCGAGCGTCAGGTGGTGCTTCAGGAGATCGGCCAGGCGCGGGACACGCCCGATGACATCATCTTCGATCATCTGCAGGCGACGATCTATCCGAACCAGCCGATGGGCTGGCCGATTCTCGGCGATGACGACACCGTCGCGGCGTTCACGCGCGCGAACCTGCGCACTTACATGCGCGCGAATTATCTCGCGGGCGGCATGACGCTCGTCGCGTCCGGTGCGGTCGATCACGCCAGTATCGTCCGGATCGCGGAGGAACGGTTTGCACATCTGCGTGCGGGCGATACGCCGGCGCCATCGACGGCGTTGTGGGTTGGCGGCGATACGCGACTGAGCGACACGCTCGAGCAGGCGCACATGACATTCGCCTTTCCGGGCCTGCCGCAGACCGATCCCGATATCTATGCCGCGCAGGTCTATACGACGGCGCTCGGCGGCGGGATGTCGTCGCGTTTGTTCCAGGAAGTGCGCGAGAAACGCGGTCTCTGCTATTCGATTTACGCCTTCGCCCAGGCCGCCAACGACAGCGGCGTCATCGGCGTCTACACCGGTACCGGCGAAGCGGAAGCCGGTGAGATCGCACCGGTGGTCGCCGGCGAGATGGCGGCATTGGCCGAAAGCGCAACCGAATCCGAAGTCGCGCGCGCCAAGGCGCAGCTCAAATCCTCGCTGCTGATGGGGCTGGAGCGTCCCTCGACGCGCGCCGAGATGATTTCGGGACACATCTTTTCCTACGGACGCGTGCTGACGGTGGAAGAACTGACTGCGCGGCTCGATGAGGTCGATGCCGAAGCCGTGCGCCGCTTCGGTGCCCGGTTGATGATGTCCCAGCGTCCCGCGATGACGGCGCTTGGTCCTGTGAAACGTGTCGAGAGTTATGAGGTCTTTGCCGATCGCTTTGGCGGTTCGGCTTCCATGCGCGCCGCGGAATGAACACTGGCGCAATGGCTTTCATGCGCGGCCTGACATTCCCTGGAGGACAGCAGCCGGTGATACACGGCCGCGACGTGTATCTGCGCTATCCGCGCATGGGCGATCACGCGGGGTGGGCTGCGGTGCGCGGCGAGAGCCGCGAATTTTTGTCGCCTTGGGAACCCGTCTGGGCGAGCGACGAACTCAGCAAGAGCGCCTATCGCCGCCGTATCAAACGCTACCAAAAGGAAACGCGTGCCGATTCGGCGTACGCGTTCTTTGTGTTCCGCAAGGACGGCGACGTCCTGATGGGCGGTTGCACGCTCTCCAACGTGCGGCGGGGTGTCACGCAATGCTGTGCGCTCGGTTACTGGATCGGCGAACGCTACGCGCGTCAGGGTTACATGTTCGACGCGGTGCGCGCATTGGTACCGTTCGTGTTCACCACGCTCGGCCTGCACCGCATCGAGGCCGCCTGCCTTCCCTCCAACGAACCCTCGAAAAATCTGCTCACAAAGGTCGGATTCCGGCAGGAAGGGCTGGCCCGCCGCTATCTGCAGATTAACGGCGAATGGCGCGATCATGCCCTATTCGCTTTGCTCGCGGACGAGGCGCCTGTAGGTTAGCCCGCTTTTATCGCACTCAAGGCCATCCACACCGGTGTTCAAACGATTTCCCCTCATCTGGGCGCTTGCCGCTTTGCTGGTTGCGACCTTCGCCATGGCGGCACCGCCGGCGAGGGACGTGCATAGCGTCGACCTTGGCGTACCCGATGGCGTGATCGAACTTCGGGAGGATCTTGGTCCCTATCACATGCCCGCGGGTCAGATCGCGCGGCGGTCGTCGTGGTACATGCTCAACACCACCAACACCTCGCAACGCGTGGCGGTGCGGGTGTTGTTGGCCGGGCAGTCGCCGGAAGTGGGGCTCGGTTTCTTTCCGCCCTCGTCGCGGCCGGCGATCCTGAGTGTGGCGAGCGCCAATCCTACTGTGCTTGTCGAGACGGCGCATGCCTATGGCCGTCACGCCTGGCGCGTGACGATTCCGCCGGGCACGAATGCGGGCCTTGCGATCGAGATGGCCAATACCGCCGCACCGCCGTCGCTTCTGGCGTGGACCGAACCCGCCATCGCCGCGCACAACAAGCAGCTTGGTATCTTCATTGCCGCCGTCGCCGGCCTGATCTTTGCGGCCGGCGCCATTGCCGGCGGGTTGGCGGTGATGACAAGCCACAAGCCGCCGCTCTGGGCCGCGGTGACGCTGCTCTTTGTGCTACTCGCGCGCCTCGCCGGAACGGGAATGTTCGACGCGAGCATCGCGACAAGGGTCGGCGGTCCCTACGGCCTGATTGCCTTATTCGCCGGATTAGCGCTCGCGTCGGGAATAAAACTCGCCGACACGATCGTGCCCGTGAACGTGGCATGGCCCTGGGCCGCGCGCTGGCTGCATCGCGGGCTGATCGCGCTCGTCGTTGTGTCTCTGCTGGCGTATCTGGGCGTCCCCGGTGCCACCGATCTCATCGACTTTGCGGTCGTGCTCGGGAGTGCGGGGATCACCGTCTATCTGGTCCATCGCGGCCGCTTCGGTGCGCAGGTGGCGCGCGTGCTTGCGCCCAGTGCCGCCGTCTTCGCGCTCGTGACCTTGGCCGCGGCCGCATCGTCGGTCGGTATCCTCGGCAACTCCGCGGTGGCGCCGGATATCGCGGGCGGTTTTGCGGCTGCCGGCGCGGTTCTATTGGCGTTGGCGGTGGTCGCCGGCGAGGGCATCGCCGTCTTGCCGATTCCGCGGCGTACGCCGGCGGGCGATCATGCGGCACTGCAGGCGATCGGGGCGTCGCATCAGGGCATCTTCGATCTGGATTTCGTCCGCAACCAAATCCACCTGTCGCGCGAGGCCGCCGCCATGATCGGGCTGAGCGAAGCAGCCGGGCGCATGAAGCATGTCGCCTGGATCGCGCGCGTGCATGAAGACGACCGCCCGGTCTACGAGCAAGCGCTGTCGGATTATCGCGGCCGTAACGGTCTTGCCTTCCGCATCGAATTTCGCGTGCGCAACGCGGAAGGGCGTTATCCCTGGTTCGAGCTGCGCGCGACGATGATGGGGCAGGGGAGTGCCGCAAGCCGTTGTCTTGGGCTTATCGCCGACATCACCACGCGCAAAGAAGCTGAAGCCGCCGTCGCCGATCACACGTTACGCGATCCGCTCACGGGGCTCGAGAACCGCGCCGCCTTGATGGAGACGCTGCAGGCGCTGGGCGACGGGTTCCTCGACACGGCGTTTGCGATCCTCGACATCGACCGGTTCAAGGCGATCCACGCCAGCCTCGGCGATGCCGGCGGCGATTCCATCCTGGTGCAGATTGTCGAACGCCTGGGGGGCGCGTTCGATCAGAACGCCCAGATATTCCGGTTCGGCGGCGACAGTTTCGCGATCCTGTTTCGCCATCCCGAGGGCGGCACGGCATCGTTGGGCGCGGCCCTCGTCTATCTCTGTTCGCCGGCCTGCAATTGGGAAGGCCGCAGTGTGTTCGCGCCAGCCAGTGTCGGCATCACGGTGGGGCACGATGCGCGCGACGTGCAGGACCTGATCAAGAATGCGGAATTGGCGCTGACGCAGGCCAAGCGTGACGGTGGGGCCTGCGCACGGGTGTATGCACAAAGCATGAGCCTGGCGGCGCCGGGCGATTCCGTCGCACTCGAAACCGAACTGCGCAACGCGCTGCAGCAGGATCAGATCGAAGTCTTCTATCAGCCCATCGTCCGCCTCGCCGACGGCACGGTGGCGGGGTTCGAGGCGTTGTTGCGCTGGCGTCATCCGGAAAAGGGACTGATCGCACCGGTCGATTTCATCGCGCATTCGGAAGAAACCGGCCTGATCGTGACGCTGGGAGCGTTCGCACTCGAACGCGCAGCCCAGGAACTTGCGCAATGGCAACGCTTCTTCCCGCTCAAGCCGCCGCTGTTCGTGAACGTGAATGTCTCGCGCCGCCAGCTTCGCGATCCGTCGTTCGAGCCGCTTGCGCGCAAGCTGCTTCAGACCAGCGGTGTCGTACGCGGAACGCTGAAGCTGGAAATGACCGAAAGCACCGTGGCCTCGAATACGCAACCGCTGTTAAAAAGGTTGCGGGCGCTCGGCGCCGGTCTTGCCATCGACGATTTTGGCACCGGCCAGTCGAGCCTAAGCCAGCTCAAGGATATTCCCTTCGACACCGTCAAGATCGATCAGAGTTTCCTCACGCGCCACGGCGGCACGGATTCGGAAACGGAAAGCGACGTGGTACTTGAGTCGATCGTCACACTGGCGCACGACCTCAAGCGCGACGTCGTTGTGGAAGGCGTCGAGAGCGCAGACGATGTGCAGTGGCTCAAGGAAATCGGCTGCGAATACGCGCAGGGTTTCTATTACGCCGCACCGCTGCCGCTATCCGAAGCGCTCAACTACATCGCGCAGCATTATAATCCGGCGACCTCGGTATCAGGCGCGCCCGGCCTCGGCGGAAAGCCCGGAGATGCCGGCGCCGAGGGTGGCTAAAGCGGCCTGCCATTTGGCGTCGTTGTCGAGGTCGAAGAGAATCTGCTTGTCCGCGTCGCAATGGATCCAGCCATTCGACAGCAGCTCATCTTCGATCTGACCCGGGCCCCAGCCGGAATAGCCCAGCGCGAACAGCGCTTTCTCCGGTCCTTCGCCCTGCGCGATCGCACGCAGGATATCGACCGTGGCGGTCAGTGAAATCTCGGAGGTCACGGGCATCGTCGCCTTATCGCTCGCATATTCGGACGAATGCAGCACAAAGCCCTGGCCCATGCGTACGGGTCCGCCGAACATGATCGGGGGATCGGGCGTGTTCGCGGTCACACGCACTTCGAGCTTCTCGACCAGCTCGCGGAAGGAAACCCCATCAAACGGCTTGTTGACGATCAGCCCCATCGCGCCCTGATCGGAATGCGCGCACATGAAGATGACGGTTTTTTCAAAGCGCGGATCGGGCATGCCCGGCATTGCAATCAAGAGCTTGCCGAGGAGGAACCCGCTGCTTTCCGGCTTCTGGGACGTCGCCATGACCCAAGCATAGCATGGCGGCCCCGCGCGTCCGCAATTCCTTTGCGGGCCAGAAGGGGCTGCGCTACAACGCGCCGGGCCAACATAGGAGTGACCATGACCATAAAGGTGGGTGACAAGATTCCGTCCGCAACATTGATGCAGATGAAAGACGGCGGGCCGAAGCCGGTGAAGACCGAGGAGTTGTTCGGCGACAAGAAGGTCGTGCTGTTCGCGCTTCCGGGCGCGTTCACGCCGACCTGTTCGGCCAAGCACCTGCCGGGTTTCATCCAGAACGCCGACGCCATGAAGCAGAAGGGCGTCGATGCGATCGCCTGCCTTTCCGTCAACGACGCGTTCGTGATGGGCGCGTGGGGCGATCAGCAGGGTGCCGGCGACAAGGTGATGATGCTGGCCGACGGCAATGGCGATTTCACCCGCGAGCTCGGTCTGGAAATGGACGGTTCACGGTTCGGCATGGGTAAGCGCAGCCAGCGCTACGCGATGGTGGTCGATCACGGCGTCGTGAAGGAACTCAATGTCGAGGAACCGGGCGCGTTTTCGGTTTCCAGCGCCGAACACGTGATGAAGCAGATCTGAACTTGGTCACGCGCAAGGCACAATGCTGCTGCGGTTCGCTGACGGCGGAAGCCGATGGCGAACCGGCGGTGATTTCCCTGTGCCATTGCATCGAATGCCAGCGCCGGACGGGTTCGCCGTTCGGCGTTGGCGCTTATTACGATGTCGCGCACGTGCGGCTCTCAGGCGCTGCGCATATGTATGAGCGCAACGTCGAGGGGCGTTTTCTGAAGTTCTATTTCTGTCCGGATTGCGGCTCAACAGTCTATTGGCAGACCGCGAACCATCCGGGGCGTTATGCCATCGCGGTCGGCGCGTTTGGCGATCCGCATTTTCCAGCACCTTCGCGTTCGGTCTTCGAACGCACCCGCCACGATTGGATTGGCGTTCCGGATAGCATTCCCGGCCTCACCGCAGGCCGCGACAGCGCGCCTAGCCGGTGATTTCCTCGATCGCGGCGCGGGCGAGTGCGTCGACACGCTCGTTCTCGACATGGCCGGAGTGGCCCTGCACCCAGCGCCACGTGACCTCGTGACGGGTCAACAAGGCGTCCAGTTCGCGCCATAGATCGTCATTCTTCACCGGCTTCTTGTCGGCGGTCTTCCAGCCATTCGCCTTCCAGCGCTTCAACCATTTCGTTGCGCCGTCCAGCAGGTAGCGCGAGTCCGTGTGGACTGTGATTTCGGACGGCTTGCGCAATATGTCGAGACCACGGATTGCCGCCATCATCTCCATGCGGTTGTTGGTCGTCAGCGCTTCGCCGCCGGACAATTCCTTTTCGTGCCGTCCGGCACGCAGCAATGCGGCCCAGCCACCCGGCCCCGGATTGCCGGAACAGGCGCCGTCGGTGAAAAGATCGATGCGAGTCGTCATAGTCCGTAGTCTCTCGCATTCCTGACGGCGAGATGGAAGCGAAGGCGCTTGGCAAACTCGCGCGGATCTTTCGGCCGGACCAGCGCCATCGGATCGTGGTTCAGAAGATCGTAGAGCCGCGTCAGCAGAAAGCGCAGCGCCGCACCTTGCGCCAGTACGGGGAGGGCCGCGATTTCGGCATCGGAAAGACCGCGGTGCTTGTGATAGGCAGCGAGCAGCGCCTTGCCCTTGGTGACGTTGAACGCGCCATCCGTCTCGAAACACCAGGCATTGAGCAGCACGGCAAGGTCGTAAGCGAACGCATCGTTGCAGGCGAAATAGAAATCGATCAGGCCCGAGACTTCGCCGTCCATGAACAGCACATTGTCCGGGAATAGGTCGGCGTGGATTACGCCGGACGGAAGACTTGTGGGCCAGTCCTGTTCGAGTTGTGCGAGGGAAGACTCGATCAGCGAACGCAGTCCCGGTTGCACCGTGTCGGCGCGCTCCGCCGTGCCGCGCACAAGATCGGGCCAGCCCTTCACGGAAAGCGCATTCGGACGCGACAGTTCGAATCCGCGTCCCGCTTCGTGCAGCGCCGCAAGTGCCGCGCCCGCTGCCGCGCAATGCGCCACGCTGCGCTCGCGCAATGACAATCCATCAAGGTAGGTGAGAAGCGCAGCCGGCCGTCCGTTCACATGCGCGAACAGTGCGCCATCGTTGCGGCGCACCGGAAGCGGGCAGGCGATTCCGCGCGAGGCGAGATGCTCCATGAGGCCTAAGAAAAACGGCAGGTCTGCCTCGCGCACGCGCTTTTCATAAAGCGTCAGGATGTAGGCGCCGCCGGTGGTGCGCAGGTAGAAGTTCGAATTCTCGACGCCCTCGGCGATGCCTTTGAAGCTCAGCGGCGCACCGACCGCGTAGCCTGCGAGCGCGGTTTCGAGATCCTCGAAGGAGACGTCGGTGTAGACGGCCATGCGTCAGGACGCCAGCGCCCGGGGCACGTTGAATGCTACGTCTTCGCGCGTCACCGTCGTCTCCTCGATGACGAGGTCGTAGCGTGTGCGTAGCGCGGCGATCACTTCGTCGACGAGAATTTCCGGTGCCGATGCGCCCGCGGAAAGCCCGACGGTCTTCACATTCGTAAAATCGGCCCAGCCGATCTCGCCGGCATGCTGGATGAGGACAGCGCGTTTTGCGCCCGCTCGTAAAGCAACTTCGACAAGCCGCACGGAGTTCGACGAATTGGGCGCACCGATCACCAGCACCAGATCGGCGCCGCCTGCGATGCGCTTGATCGCGTCCTGCCGGTTGGTGGTGGCGTAACAGATGTCTTCGCGATGGGGGCCCGCGATCTCCGGAAAGCGCTGGCGCAGCACGCCCACGATCTCGACCGTGTCGTCGACCGAGAGCGTCGTCTGCGTGACAAAGGCGAGCGGTACGTCGCTCTTGGGTTCGAACGCCTGCGCTTCCTCCGCCGATTCCACCAGCGTGATCGCGCCGTCCGGCAACTGGCCAAGCGTGCCTTCAACCTCGGGATGGCCCGCATGACCGATTAGTAAGATATGCCGTCCCGCCGCGTAGTGGCGCTCGGCTTCGACATGCACTTTCGACACCAGCGGGCAGGTCGCGTTCAGATAGAAGAGCTCGCGGCGCTTGGCTTCGGCCGGCACCGATTTCGGCACGCCATGCGCGGAGAAGATTACACAGGCGCCATCCGGCGCCTCATCCAGCTCGTCGATGAAAACCGCGCCGAGGCCTTTCAGCCGCTCCACGACCGTGCGGTTATGCACGATCTCGTGGCGCACATAGACGGGCGCGCCATACTTCGCGAGCGAGAGTTCGACGATTCGGATCGCCCGTTCGACACCGGCGCAGAAGCCGCGTGGGCTTGCGAGCAGTAACCTCAACTGCGGCTTTTGCGCCGTCGGCTTGTCTGGCGCGAAGCTTTCCATAATAAGCCTGCTTGGCTACAGTCCGGCGTCCTCGAACGCCTGTTCGAGAAGTCGGCTGCGGCTTACAAAAAGTCAAGCGAAAGGCAAAAGAATGGCGATGTCCGTTGTCGCGGTCAAAACCGTGCGTAGCGTAACGGTCGTGGCGCTTGGTTTTTCGCTGCTTGGCGGATGCATGACGACGGATACCGAGAAGGGCCTGTGCCCAAGTGCCGCAGTGCTCGCGCCTACCGCATCCGTGACGGTGTTCCGCGCCAACGCGCCCGCCGATCCCTCCGGCGAGCTCTACACGCTATGGATGACGAACGTTGAGGCGGCCTGCGATTTCGAGAAGGAGGAAAAGACCACAAACTCCCACCTCGACATCACCTTCCACGCAACCCGCGCGCCGAGCACGGAAGCCGCGAACTATCGCGTGCCTTATTATGTGGCCGTGACGCAGGGCGGCTCGCGCATCCTGACGAAGAAATTCTTCCTCGCGGACGTGTCGTTCCAGCCGGGCGAAACCGTGATCGACTTCCACCAGAACGTCGACGACATTTCGCTCACGCCCGGCAAGGGACTGAAGATCGGAAGCTACCTGGTGCTCACCGGCCTCCAACTCACGCAAGCGCAGCTCGACTACAACAAGAAGACGGGCCGCTACGCGCCATGACGGGCTTGGCTTCCGAGCTGAGCGCGATCGCGAAGGCGGCGTTCGCGGCCGAAGGGCTTTCGGAGTCCTTCGGTGACGTGCAGGCGTCGGACCGGCCGGACCTCGCGCAGTTCCAGTGCAACGGCGCGCTCGCCGCCGCCAAGCAGGCGAAGACCAATCCGCGTGCGATTGCGGAGAAGATCGCCGCACGTCTCAAGACCGATCCGATCTTTGCGAAAGTCGAGATCGCGGGGCCGGGCTTCATCAATCTCGACGTGACGGACGTGGCGCTGGCGGAACGTGCCGGCACGATGGCGAAGGACGCGCGCCTCGGCGCGCCGGAGACAGGCCGGGGCAAGACGGCTGTCATCGATTTCGGCGGCGCCAATGTCGCAAAGCCGATGCACGTGGGACATTTGCGCTCGTCGGTGATCGGCGACTCCTTACAGCGCCTGTTTCGCGCCAATGGCTGGCACGTCGTGAGCGACGTGCATCTGGGTGACTGGGGCTTGCAGATGGGCCAGCTCATCAGCGAGATCGGCCATCGCGGTATCGCGCCGCTCTATTTCGACGAACCTTATAAAGGTCCGTACCCGGAGCAATCACCGGTGACGATGGAGGACCTGGAAGAGATCTATCCGGCGGCGTCCGCGGCCTGCAAAGCCGATCCCGCGCGGCTCGAAGAGGCCCGCAAAGCGACGGCCGAACTGCAGGCCGGGCGTCCGGGCTATCGCGCGCTGTGGGAACATTTCTTCGCGGTCTCGAAATTCGGTCTCGAACGCGAATGGGGGAGCCTCGGCATCCATTTCGATCTCTGGAAAGGCGAAGCCAGCGTCGAGCCGCTGATCGCACCAATGATCGGCGACCTGAAGGCGCGGCACATCACGGAAGAGAGCGAAGGTGCGCTCGTCATCCCGGTGGCGGAGCCAAACGACAGGAAAGAGATGCCGCCGCTGATCCTGGTGAAGTCGGACGGCGCGGTGCTCTACGGCACGACCGATCTCGCCACGATCGTCGACCGCGTCAAGGAACAGAATCCCGATCTTATTCTCTACGTCGTCGACCAGCGCCAGCATTTGCATTTCGAGCAGGTGTTCCGCGCCGCGCGCAAGGCGCACATCAACGGCAAGGCAGTTCTGGAACACGCCGGTTTCGGCACGATGAACGGCACCGACGGCAAGCCATTCAAGACGCGCGCCGGCGGCGTGATGAAGCTCTACGATCTCATCGCCACGATGACGGCCGAAGCGGACAAGCGGCTGGCGGAGCAGGGTCTCGCCAACGACTATCCCGAAGCCGAGCACCGCGACATCGCGAAGAAGGTCGGCATCGCCGCGCTGAAATTCGCGGACCTCTCGAACTTCCGGCTCACCGACTACATCTTCGATCTCGACCGCTTCGTGCGCTTTGAGGGCAAGACGGGGCCTTACTTGCAATATGCCGCCGTGCGGATCCAATCGATCCTGCGCAAAGCGAAGGACGAGGAGTTCACCTCATCCGCGCCTGTCGTGCGTTCGCCGGAAGAGCGCGCACTGGTGCTCCAGCTTCTGTCGCTGCCGGACAAAATGCAGGCCGCCGAAACCAACCGCGCGCCGAACATCCTGTGCGAATATGCTTTCGAACTGGCACAGAAATTCAGCCGCTTCTATTCCGAGCACCATATTATGTCAGAAACCGACGCCGACCTCCGCGCCGCGCGCCTGGGCTTGTGCGACGTGACACTGGCTACGCTGGCGAAGGTTCTGGATCTGCTTGGAATCGAGATCCCTGCGCGGATGTAAACGGGGCCCAGGATATCGTGAACGACCTGCGAAACAATCGGGTGATCAGAGCGGGTGCATTTCTTTTCGTCACAATATCGCCGGCTATCATATTTATTGCTTTGCTAAGAATCTGGATCGATCCAATTCTTTTTTGGATGGCTCAGAACATTCGCCCTTATCTGGGCGCGATTCCTTCGATCATGCTCTTTGCCCTAGCTTGTACGATCGCCGTTATGACGTTGCTGTATCACGGGTTGGGACTTGCTTGGCGGCTGGTAAAGCCAAACCTGCCTGAATTGAACGGAATGATACACGGAAGCGAAGAGTTTCTCAGATATAGCCCCAACGACCCATATCATTCTGGACGATTGAGGGCCTTGGAACGTCTGCGCGAGAAACGATTCGGCGTTCCTGCTCCAAAACGTGAGTCAAACCCAGCGATCCCACCCCAATAACAGGTTGTTTGGCTTCGTTTCGTTGACTCTCCAACCTCCCTCCCTATGATGCGGCGCAACGAGCCGTTCCGCCGTGAGGCGCGCCGGTTTGGCCAAACAATCGATCCCTCGCGGGAGAGACTTGGAAACAAGCGCCGAAGGAGCAACCGCCCCGGAAACTCTCAGGCAAAAGGACCGCGAAGGAGATGAACTTCTGGAAAGCGGGGCTGCGCAAGCGGC
>Ga0105239_10001438_pt1 | contig 31747 bp, 25 predicted proteins | sample KBSC44metaG_FD_92761 | JGI IMG/M metagenome (GOLD analysis project Ga0105239, IMG submission 92761) | Corn rhizosphere microbial communities from Kellogg Biological Station, Michigan, USA - KBS C4-4 metaG | ecosystem: Host-associated > Plants > Roots > Rhizosphere > Soil | place: Michigan, USA...
CGCTACAAGGAAGCGGCCGCTACCCTGGCCGAGATGGAAGCCATCCGCCAGCTGATGGTCAGAAGAGGCAACCTGCAGAAGGAGATGTCGCAGATCGGGGAAGATTCCGGCGAAGGCACCGAGATACAAACCATCACACTCTTCAAGCTGATGAAGACATTCGAGAAGGTGATGCAACGAATTCAGCAACGACAGAACAAACCGGTCCATACGGTTGTTCAGTACAGCTATACGATGGAGAGCAGCAGGAAGCATATCCTGTCCTCCGTCCGTGAGCAGCGCACCATGCCTTTCGACAGGATATTCGAAATATGCAGGGACAGGCTGCAGGCCATTTTTCTCTTTTTGTCAATGCTCGAGCTGGTGCAGCTCAACTATATGAGCATTCTCGTCGGAGAAGGCCGCAACAATTTTATCGTGGAGTTCAACCCGGACCGACCCGAAGACCCCCTGGACAGCGGCCTGTTTGAAGAAGGAGGCGGCGACGGCCCAGACGATGGCAGCGACCGGCCTTCCGATAATGGGGGTCTTTTCCCGGGCTATCTTGAGCCTTCGGCGAACTAGCTTTCGCGGGGGTGAGGCGGTACCGGCCGCGGCTGGGGTGGCCGTATGGTCTGCGACGAGTACGGACTACGGCGGAATGGGGATCGCAGCGAAGTTGCAACAAAGGCAATAGGTTTTATGACCAATAAGTTTTACCCGGCCTCCGAGAGAGGCCATGTCAATTTCGGGTGGCTCGACAGCCATCACTCGTTTAGTTTCGGAAATTGGCACGACAGGGAAAAAGTACATTTCGGAGCTCTTCGCGTCCTCAACGACGACGTGGTCGTTGGCGGCGGCGGCTTTGATACGCACCCCCACGAGAACATGGAGATTATCTCCCTCCCCCTCAAAGGGGCGCTCTCACACAAAGACAGCACCGGCACAGAAGGGTTCATCTATACCAACGACGTCCAGATCATGAGCGCAGGCAGCGGCATCAGCCACTCCGAACACAACGCCTCCCACTACGACGCCGTCCATTTCCTCCAGATATGGATATTCCCCAAGCAGCCGAATATAAGACCGCGTCACGACAAGCGGACCTTCTACCCCGAAGGACGGCAGGACCAGTGGCAGGTCATCGTTAGCCCCCGCGCCGAGGACCACGCACTCTGGATCAACCAGGACGCCCGTCTCGCCCTTACCCATCTCAGCAAGGGCAAGACGCTGACGTATACCCCGGCCTTCCCCGGCAACGGCGTATACGTCTTTTTGCTGGAAGGCAGCGTAGAGGTCAACGGCTTCCTGCTGCAGCCAAAGGATGGCATCGGCCTCACAGAGGTTGGCAGCGTGATCCTGACTACCACCACCGCCCCCGCAGAGGTTCTGGCCATTGAGGTGCCGATGTTTGCATAATCCCCTTTAATTAAAGATATACAACAACACCGGCTTCTTCGACCGGTCTATCATCGGCTGCAGCTGACGCAAAAAGGCCGGAGACACCATCGGGCATCCCCGGCTGTTACAAATGGGATAGGGATAGGTCTCGGCGTCGGGGACGTCCTTCCAGGAATGAAGCACGACATTGCGCTGGAACGCCTGGTTGTTGGTCGTGTCCAGCCCGTACAGCTTGTAGGACCGACCGAACATCCCGTTGTAAGGATAGCCGATGCGATACCGCCCCAGAGAGGTACATCCGCTGCCATTTATATTGGAAAAAGAAGGGGTCTCGCTAAACCCTGCGCTCCCCGAACCATGCGCCACCAACCCCGCCAGAAGGATCGAATCTTTGCGCAGATCATAGACAAAGAACCTGTACCTTCCCGAAGGCTGCCGCATGTCTACCAGGAAGCAAAATTCGCCGTTGAATCTGTGCCGGCGCAAGTAAACCTCTTGCGCGGCAGCTTCCGATGACAGGCGCGCCTGCTCGATGTCTGTTACCGAAGCGGCGCCCGCCCTGGCTGCCTCTCCCGCGCTGACACCGGCCGCTGCTGCTCCGCCCGCTGCTGCACCGGCCGCTGCTGCTCCGCCCCGCACACCCGATCTCCATGCCATCCGGTAGTGCCAGTTCACCATATTATCCCAGCCATCCCGATAATAAATGCGGGCCGCTACGCCAAGCGTAACGACGATCGATATCCCAACGGTCAACCCGATACGGCGAAGCCAGCTCATAGGAGGAGTTTAGGTTCGAGGAAGATGAAGGAACCGATGTTTTCCATACCGGGGGTAGGAGGACTGCTGTTAAAGATTTCTAAAATCCGAGATAATTAAGAAAGTTCCTTTGAAGAAACTGGCGCTCTAAAGAGGATAACATGGAAAAATTCGAAATACTGCTGTATAGCATGCCGAGGATAAAGAGTGCAAAAACTTAACAAATAGTAAGGCGAGGAGTGTAAAAAATCGCCTAAATTTAATGTCCTATGAAATATACAAGCCTCGGCAATACCGGCCTTATCGTATCAAGACTCTCTTTCGGCGCCATGACCTTCGGCGACCATCCGTCCATTACATCGGTCTACAAAGTAGACCAGGCCACAGCGGAGAAAATGGTTGGCAAAGCGCTCGACTCTGGTATAAACTTCTTTGATACCGCCGACGGCTATGCTCTCGGCCAGTCCGAAGAGATGTTGGGTAAAATACTAAAACCCAGCCGCAATGATGTGATCATCGCCACCAAAGTAGGTTTCCGCACCGGGGACCCGGTCACACAGGCAGGCCTCTCCAAACGACATATCCACTTCTCCTGCGAAGCGAGCCTCCGGCGGCTGGATACCGACTACATCGATCTTTATATCCTCCACAAAGAGGACCCCTTCACGCCCCTCGAAGAAACGTTATCCGCCCTCAACTCCCTGGTCGAAGCCGGCAAGGTCCGTTATATCGGCTTCTCCAACTGGTCCGCATGGAAGGCCGCCCTCGCCTGGCAGATGCAGAAAGACCGCGGCTGGGCAGCATTCTGCAACGGGCAGATGAACTACTCGCTGGTGGGCCGCGAAGTGGAATACGACGTAGTGCCCTTCATGCAGCACGCCGGCATCGGCATGACCGTCTGGAGTCCACTGGCCAGTGGTTTCCTCAGCGGTAAATATACCCGGGAGAATCTAAAGGACCAGGATAACCGACTTTCCGGTTTTGACCTGCTGCCCTTTGACAAAGAGTTTGGCTTTAAGGTGGTCGAAGTGATGAGGGGTATCGCCGCGGCACACGACGCCAGCGTGGCGCAGGTAGCGCTGTCCTGGCTGCTGTGCAAAAAGGTGGTGTCCAGCATTATCGTCGGGGCGAGCAAGATGCACCAGCTGGAAGACAATCTCAAGGCGATAGAGGTGGAATTGACCCCGGCCGAGCTCGGACAGCTGGACTCGCTGACGCAGCCGCATAATATCTACCCCCACTGGTTCAATCAGCAGCTGATAGACCAAAAGCAAAAGGAAGTTTTTGTCGCCGAATAGCGATCGCCCCGCGGCGGCCGCTGGCGGGATTACCCCAACAGTTGGTTAACCTTTACTTTGTCTTTCATCATCTCCCGCGCCGCATCCGCAATCGCCGGGGCGTCGTAACCGCACTCGTGCTGAAGCTCTTTTGGCGTGCCGTGCTCGACGATGCGGTCGGGGATGCCCATGATCCTGACGGTGGCATGATAACCATGCGCCGCCTGAAACTCGAGGATGGCCGAGCCAAATCCGCCGACGACCGTCCCGTCCTCAACGGTAATGATCCTGTCATAGCGGCTGAAGACCTCGTGCAGCATCTCTTCATCCAACGGCTTGACAAATCGCATGTCGTAGTGCGCCGGGTCCAGACCTTCCACGCGAAGCTCGCGGATAGCAGCAGTGACAAAGTTCCCGGGGTGTCCCAGCGAGAGGATCGCAAGGTCTTTCCCGTCTTTTATTTTCCTTCCCTTTCCAATGGGTATCTCCTGCAGAGGTGTACGCCATTCCGGCATTACGCCTTCTCCGCGGGGATAGCGGATGACAAAGGGATATTCATTCGTATCGAGCTGGGCGGTATACAACAGGTTGCGCAGCTCGCTCTCGTTCATCGGTGAGCTGATGATCATGTTGGGTATACAGCGCATATAGGGGATATCGTAGGCGCCGTGGTGCGTTGCCCCGTCCTCTCCTACAAGCCCCGCCCTGTCCAGACAAAAGACTACGGGCAGCTGCTGGATGGCCACGTCGTGTATCACCTGGTCATACGCCCTTTGCATAAAGGAAGAGTAGATATTACAGAATACCCGCATGCCCTGTGTGGCCATGCCGGCGCTGAGCGTAACGGCATGCTGTTCACAAATGCCTACGTCAAAAGCGCGGTCCGGCATCTTGTCCATCATAAACTTCAACGAGGACCCGCTGGGCATCGCCGGTGTGATCCCGAATATCTTTGGATTCTTCTCGGCCAGCTCGATCAGCGTATGTCCGAAGACGTCCTGGTATTTGGGCGGCTGGGGAGAGGCAAATTGTTTCTTATAGATCTCGCCGGTTATCTTATCGAACAGGCCGGGCGCGTGCCATTTGGTCTGATCTTTCTCGGCCAGCGCATAGCCCTTGCCTTTCACCGTGACGACGTGCAGCAGCTTGGGACCGGGTATCTTCCGGAGGTCGGCGAGGGTATCCACCAGCTTGGTAATATTGTGTCCGTCGATGGGGCCGAAATAGCGCAGGTTCAGCGCCTCGAACAGATTGCTGCTGCGGCTGACGAAACCCTTTATGCTGTGCTCGATCTTGCTGGCCATTTCGCGGCTGAACTGGCTGCCGGGCAGTTTGCCGAGCGCCTTCCAGATATCATCCTTGAGCTTGTTATAGGTCGTGGACGTGGTTATATCCGTAAGGTATTCCTTCAGTGCGCCGACGTTGGGATCGATGCTCATGCAGTTGTCGTTGAGGACGATAAGCATGTCGGTATCTGCAACACCCGCGTGGTTCATCCCCTCGAAGGCGAGACCGGCCGTCATGGCGCCGTCGCCGATGATAGCCACCGTCTTACGATCCGTCTCCCCTTTGTATTTGGCGGCCATCGCCATGCCGAGCGCGGCGCTGATGGAAGTCGAGGAGTGGCCTACGCCAAACGTGTCGTATTCGCTCTCCCCCCGGTTGGGAAAGCCGCTGAGCCCATTGTATTTTCTGTTGGTTGCGAACTGGTCGCGACGACCAGTGAGGATCTTGTGCCCATAGGCCTGGTGACCTACGTCCCAGACCAGCTGGTCATAGGGCGTGTTAAAGACATGGTGCAGGGCCACCGTCAGCTCGACAACGCCAAGGCTGGCGGCAAAATGACCACCATGTACGCTCACCGTATCGATAATGTACTGACGAAGTTCGTCGCATAGCTGAAGCAGCTGCTCCTTAGTTAACTTTTTAAGGTCTGCGGGGGAATTGACCGCCTTCAACAGCGGCCCCGGGGTAATTTCCATTCTTTCTCCTTTTGTTTGCGCCGGGCCAAAAGAGTCCGATCTATTTGTAAAAATACAATTTTTGAGCCGAACCCGCAAGGGTCGCCAATTAGCCGCCGGGAGTACCCCGCCCGACTCGCCAGGGGTAGCCGACGGCCACCGACGATCAGGGGTACGGAACTTCTCCGGAGCGGCGGCCCGACGGCCAGGATAGCACCGCCGGAAGCCCGGGGTCAACGGCTAAACATTAGTTGACCGGCGGCGGATGAGGCCCTGCCGGGTAAAACCGGACCGATGGCCTGCTTAAAATAGCCATTAGTACAAAATAAGGGGTATTGGCTCAGGGAAAACCCTAGCTTTGGCCATCACCGGAAGGTAAAACGGCCGGATACTTACTATTATGCCCAAAAGTGGAAGCAAATATTATTGGTGGTGCCAGATCGGCGGGTGGGCTTTTTTGGTTTTGATACTCATATATGCAGCATTGACTACCTCCGTCGAACAACGTGTTACCGAGCAGCATATCTATAACGCGCTGATCGTTGCCGTCTCGGGCCTTATATCCACACATATCTTCCGGGAGGTCATCCGCAGACGGGGATGGATACAGCTGCCCGTGGACAAGGCCCTCCCAAAATTCCTGGTCGGGATACTCCTGACCTGCGTCGCCGGCAGCCTGCTACGGATAGTTTTTGGCAGTGTCATCGGCGTCGGCGCCTCCCTGAAGACCGCCACCTTTACCGGCCGGCTGGTCCCCATGATGGCCGAATACGGCCTGATGATCTTCCCCTGGACGCTGATCTATTATGTGTATCATTATATAGATAAGTATAGCAAGCAGCAGCTGGACACCCTCAAGCTGGAAGCCCTCGTCAAGGAGCTCGAGCTCAAGACCATCAAGGCCCATATCAACCCGCATTTCATCTTCAACGCTCTCAACAGCATCCGCGCCCTCATCGACGAGAATCCCGTCCGCGCCCGCACCGCAGTCACCGAGCTGAGCAATATTCTCCGCAGTAGCATGCAGGCCGAGAAGCTGGAGACGGTGACCTTCGAAAAAGAGCTCAATATCGTAAAAGACTATCTCGCCCTCGAACATATCCGATTCGAAGACCGCCTCCAGGTGGAATATGAGATCGACGAAGACACTCTCGACCAGCCCGTCCCGCCGATGATGCTCCAGACCCTGGTGGAGAACGCCATCAAGCATGGCATCAGCCGGCAGGTAGACGGCGGCAAGGTCAAGATCATTTCCGATTTCAAAGACAACTACCACGAGCTGGTCATCCTCAACACCGGCGTTCTCAACGGCAACCGGAATAAAGACGGGTTCGGTCTGGCAAGCACCCAAAATCGGTTACAGATACTTTTCGGACAAAAAGCTAACTTTAATATCCGGGAGGTCAACGGGAACACCGTCGAAGCGCGTGTCCTGATCCCCGTCGACCTGACGAAATAATAGGAGACCCCGGAGGGGTATCGTCTGAAGGACAGACATTAGCGCTTTGCCGGAGATGCGCTAATTTTTGGAAAAGCGTATCTCCGGCACATTATAAATTGCCCAATCATGATCAGAGCTGTAATCATCGATGACGAACGTCTTGCCAGAAACGAACTCAAAAAATTATTGCTCGACTTCCCCGAAATAGAGGTCATCGCCGAAGCGGCCAACGCCGCAGAGGGCATCGAAAAGGTGGACAGTCTCAACCCCGATCTTATCTTCCTCGATATACAAATGCCCGGCAAGACCGGCTTTGATATGCTCGCCGAACTGGAACGCGCCCCCAACGTGATCTTTACCACCGCCTACGACGAGTACGCGCTAAAGGCCTTCGAAGTGAACGCCCTGGACTACCTTCTCAAGCCGGTCGAGCCCAAGCGCCTGGCCGACGCCCTGCAAAAACTACAGGTGGAAGAGGACAAGGACCCCATCTCCGACCACACTATCTCCGTCAACCGCAGCATCCTCAACGAACACGACCAGGTCTTCGTCAAAGACGGCGAACGCTGCTGGTTCGTCAAGCTGTCCGATATCCGCCTGTTCGAGAGCGTAGGCAACTATGCCAAGGTCTATTTCGGACCCAACAAGCCGCTGATCCTGAAATCCCTCAATGCCCTTGAAGAAAGACTGGACGAAAAGGTTTTTTTCCGGGCGAACCGCAAACATATCGTCAACCTCCGGCTCATTGAGAAAATTGAGCCTTATTTCAACGGTGGCCTGCTGCTGGAAATGAAAGGCGGGGAAAAAATAGAGGTCAGCCGTCGCCAGACGGTCAAGTTTAAGGAAATGATGAGCTTATAATCAAACCATGAGAATACACGCTATTATTTTTTTCTTGTTGATCTCGGCAGGCAGGTTGTCTGCGCAAAATTTTGATCCTGCTGAAGTTGAGAAGATCGAGAAGACCCTCTCCTCAGACGCCATGCAGGGCCGGGCCACTTTTACGCCCGGGATCGAGAAAGCCGCAGACTTTATCGAGGCGCAGTTCCGTCAGGCCGGTCTGAAGACGCTCAACGGAGGCGCCAGTTATCGCCAGCCATTCACCATGCTGGCCACAAAGCCCATCTCGGCCTCCGCCACCATTGACGGACAACCGCTGAGCGCAGACCGCATCGTCGTCGTCAGCGCTTCCACACAGATAAAGGTCGACGACCACAGCGGCTTCGAAAAGGCCTTTATCAAGGCCGGCGCGCCGTTTGTGCCGGAAGTCCTGAAATACATCAAGGAGAAGAAGAACATGCTGGTGCTCGTCGACAGCTCGTTCGCAAAGGCGTTCCCGCGGCTGGCGCACTTCACCCGGCAGCAGTTCAAGTCCGATAATACTATCGTCTTTCTATTGACCTCTACCGATCCCGCCACCTATTCGGTCACGGCCGAGCAGGAGGTCACCGAACACCAGCTGGCTAATGTCGTCGGCATCCTCCCCGGAAAAAGCAAAAAGGACGAATACGTCATCTTCTCGGGGCACTATGATCACCTTGGTATCGGCAAGCCCGACGCAAAAGGCGATTCTATCTATAACGGCGCCAACGACGATGCCAGCGGCACCACTGCGGTGATCATGCTGGCCAGGTATTTTGCAAAGCAGAAGAACAACGAACGTACGCTGGTCTTTGCCACCTTTACGGCAGAAGAGATCGGTGAGTTTGGCTCGGAATATTTCTCCAACCAGTTCGATCCCGCCAAGGTCATGGCTATGTTCAATATCGAGATGATCGGTACGGAAAGCAAGTGGGGCACCAACTCCGCCTATATCACCGGCTATGAGCGGACGGATATGGGCAAGATCCTCGAAAAGAATCTGACGGGCTCCGGCTTTACCTTCTATCCCGATCCCTATCCCCAGCAGAACCTTTTCTATCGTTCGGACAATGCCACTCTCGCAAAACAGGGAGTCCCTGCCCATACGATCTCCACCTCAAAAATGGATTCTGAAAAATATTATCATACCGCAGGCGACGAAATAGGCACGCTCGACATGAAGAACATGGCCGCCATCATCCGGTCCATCGCCATCAGCTCGAAGTCCATCGTCGACGGTAAGGACACGCCAAGCCGCGTGGACACCCAACAGCTGCGATAAAGCTTATGCTATGACACAAGAGGCCGCCATCGGACGTTGCAGATCGCTCATAGAGGATTCGCTCGGCTGGGGCGATGCCGCCTCCTGGACAAACGAAGATTTTGCGACGCTGAGCGAACGTCTGTTCGAGACGACGGGGGTTCGTCTCAGCGTTTCGACGCTAAAAAGGGTTTGGGGCAAGGTAAAATATGACAGCTCGCCGACGCTTGCCACGCTGAATACGCTCGCGCGCTATGCGGGATTTGAAGGATGGAGGGATTTTTTGCAGCGCGCGTCCGCGCCCCCCGCCCTGCAAGAGGAACCGATGCCCGAGCCAGCTCCAGTCCCGATAGCAGCGCCACCAGCGGCCGAGGCGCCAAAGCCGATACCCAAGGTAGCGCGCCGCAGCTACACCACCCGGATCATTGTCATTTCCGTCACCATCGTCGCTGTAGTGTCCTTGCTCAGCGCCCGCCTTATCCACCACGGGTCTACCGTTATAGGCCCACCGCGTTTTGAAGCGCGCCGTATCTCCGAACAGTTGCCCAATTCGGTGGTCTTCGACTACGACGCCACCTCTTTTCATCCCCATTCGGTCATGATCCAGCAGTCCTGGGACCCCACCCGGCGTGAGTCTGTGGCTCCCGACGGCAAACAGCATACCTCTCTCTATTTCAAGCCCGGTTATTTCCGGGCCAAGCTGGTTGTGGACAATGAAATAAAAATGCAGACCGATGTCTTCGTTCCCTCTGGTGGATGGAAGGGTATCGTAGATAAGGGGGCGATCCCTGTCTATCTGAAAGCCGGGGAGATAAGACAGGACTCGGGTAGCCTCGGTGTGACCTCCGCCACGCTTCGGGAAAAGCTCGGGACCGGTGTATTCAGCGGCAACTGGGTGGACTTCTGCAATATCCGCCAGTTCCCGGGCATCACCGGCGAACAGTTCACGCTCGAGGCCACGGTACGCAATACTTCTACAGTCGAAGAATGTCTCTGCCGCAAGGTACAGATCATTGTGCTAGGGAAGGTTAGCGCCATCGTCATCCCGCTCTGCGACAAAGGCTGCATCTCTGATATCGGTCTGTTCCCCGGCTCAAAAGGCATCAGCGGAAAAGACCATGACCTGAGCGCCTTTGGCTGCGACTTCTCGCAGTGGCAGCGGCTAAGATGTACGGTCGACCATGGTCACTTCGGGATACAGCTGAACGGGAAGACGATCTTCGAGCAAGAAAAAGTCCCTTCGATAGGCGACATCGTGGGGGTTCGCGTCGACTTCGAAGGGACCGGTATGATCAGGCAGCTGGACCTCCGCGGCGGACCCGGGGACCAGGACACGATCGCGGGCAAAAGCCGGTTGGGTCAAAGCCAGGCCGCGGGCAGTCCCCAGGGGGGGGCGGCGGGCCAAGACCCAGGGGCCAGCCAATCCATCAATCTCCTAATGCTGCCATAATATCCTCTTATACTCCAGCGGCACCGCCATCTCTTCGCTGTTTGGCACGATCCGCGGCGTATAGTCTCCTACGGGGCGGTTATCCGGCACCGTTGCACTGTATTTTACCCATCCTTCTGCGTGTCCCGGAGAGGCAACCATCTCCTGCCGGAAGAGCTCTCCACCGGGCAGCGCGCCGGCTACCACCTCGACCGACAGCCCCGAGAGGTCGATCTTGTCGACAAACACCTCCGCCTCGATCCGGTGTTTCCCTTCTTCTGCATGGTCGGTCGCGGTCATCTGGCCAAAACGGAGCCAGGGCCACTGCTGATCCATCTCCGCCTTCCACTGCACGATGCGCCGTCCGACCTCGCTGTTGTGCGCCGAACGCGTATGATAGAGCTCTGCAGCGGGCATATAGTATTTCTCAGCATAGTCACGAACGGTACGGTGAGAATTGAAATAAGGTGTCAGGCTCGACATGCTTTTCCGCACCCGGTCCACCCAGCTCTTGGGCAGGTTGTCGCCGTTGCGGCTATAGAACTCCGGCGCCACCTGCTGTTCGATAATGGAGAACAGCGCTTCCGCCTCCTGCTTGTCAAGCGCGGGGTCGTAGCCGTGCTCGAGCCCGTCGCCCAGCGCCCAGCCGACCTCCGGCTTGTAGGCTTCGACCCACCAGCCGTCCAGCTCAGAGAGATTGAGGCCGCCGTTGACAAGGACCTTCATCCCGCTGGTGCCGCTGGCTTCCCAGGGACGCTGCGGGGTGTTGAGCCAGACGTCCATGCCACCCACGAGGTGTGAGGCCAGCAGCATGTCGTAGTCCGGGAGGAAGACGACATGCCCGGAAAGACCGGAATTGTGAATGTACTGTATCCACCTTCTGATCAGCTCGACCCCACCCTGATCGGTGGGGGGCGCCTTTCCGGCGATGACCAGCTGTACGGGCTGCTGATAGTTGGTCAGCAGTCGCGTGAGCCTGATAGGGTCTTCCAGCAGCAGATCGGGTCGCTTGTAGGAGACGAAGCGTCTCGCGAACCCTATGGTCAGCACGTTCGGGTCGAACATGCGGCGCGCATTCTCGATGGCCTCCTCCGGCGCGCCATAGGCGGTGAGCATGGTGGCAGAACGCTGACGGATATAGCTGATAAGACCCGCGCGGGCTTCATTGCGCATGTTCCATATCTTCTCGTCGGACAGGCCTTTGATCGCCTGCTCGAACTGTTCAGTAGTCCCCTTCCAGCGGTCTTTCCAGGTGGCATCGGTCCAGAGACGATCTGCGGCATCTGACTCCCAGCTGGGCATATGCACGCCATTGGTGATGTGGCCTACCGGCACTTCTTCTGTAGGCCAACGCTGAAACAGTGGTTCGAACAGGTGGCGGCTCACCTTCCCGTGCAGCTTACTGACGCCATTCACCCATCTGCTGCCGTGCACGGCGAGATAGGCCATGTTAAATCGTTCGTAGGGATTGGATGGATCCTGGCGGCCCATGGCCAGCAGCGCATCCAGCGATATCTTGAGAGAGTGTTGCGCATAGTCGCCCAGATAGCGGGTCACCAGCGCGGGTTCGAAAAGGTCAAAGCCCGCAGCGACGGCGGTATGGGTCGTGAACAGATTGCCGGCCCGGGTGACGGCCATCGCGACGTCGAAGTTCTCGCCGGTCTTCTCCATATAGCTGCGCGCGCGTTCGAGCACGGCAAAGGCCGCGTGGCCTTCGTTGAGATGACATACTTCCGGAGCGATGCCCAGGTGCTCGAGTAGCCTCCACCCGCCGATGCCCAGCACGAGCTCCTGCATGATACGCGTCTCCGAACCGCCGCCGTAGGTCTCGCCTGTGATCTCCCTGTACTCCGGCAGGTTGGCGGAGTCGTTGGTATCCAGCAGGAATAGCCGAACCCGGCCCACCCGGGCCTCCCAGGCCCTGATCCACAACGGACGGCCGCGCATGAAGACCTCTATCCGGAGCCATTCCCCATTGGGCATCCGAAGGGGGGATATCGGCAGCTGGCCGGGATCGTTGAACGGCTTATACGCCTGCTGTGTCCCGTATTCGTCGATGAACTGCCGGAAATAGCCGCGCTGATAGAGCAACCCGATGCCGATGACCGGCACGCCCAGGTCGCTGGCCGACTTCAACTGGTCGCCGGCAACATTGCCAAGACCGCCGACATAGATAGGCAGGGCCTCGCTCAGCATGAACTCCATGCTGAAATAGGCGATAGTCTTCAGCGGGGTATCCGGGTAGGTCTTCTTTAGCCAGCTGGTCTCCTCGTCCTCTTCTTCCTGCGAACGGATCAGATCATCTAATTTAGCGCGATAGGAAGGCGAGCTCAGCTGGCGCCGGAGCTGTTCGCCCGAGACGGTTTGCAATATAAGCCAGGGGTTCCTGGACTGTTCCCAAAGGGCAGGGTCAAGCGCTTCCCACAGATCGTCTGCCGTATCATTCCAGGACCAGCGCAGATCCATTGCCAGGCTGGCCAGCTGTTCGAAGCCGTCTATCTCCATAACATGCGGGCTGCATGTGATAGTGCCATAGTGTTTTTTAGCCAAGTTCATAACCGGTATTTTTTTATAGAATAAATTTTATTTTCCGATCGCTTTGTCGACTATCGTCGTTGCTTCTGCGAGAATACGCTGCAGATGGTCGCGGCCACGAAAACTCTCTGCGTATATCTTGTAGATGTTCTCCGTACCCGAAGGTCTCGCTGCAAACCAGCCGTTGTCGGTGCTGATCTTCAGGCCGCCGATGGCAGCGCCATTCCCCGGCGCGGTGGTAAGCATGGCCTTGATCGGCTCGCCAGCCAACTCTTTCTGGCTGATCTGCCCGGGCGACAGGGCGGATAGCTGTCGCTTTTGGTCAGGGCTTGCAGCCGCGTCGATGCGGTCATAGGCGGGCTCGCCCAGCTGCCGGGTCAGCCCCGCATATATCTCACCGGGGTCACGACCGGTAGTCGCCATGATCTCGGCAGACAGCAGGGAAGGAATAAAGCCATCCTTGTCTGTCGTCCATGCCTTACCATCACGGCGGAGGAAGGCTGCGCCCGCGCTTTCCTCCCCGACAAATCCGAGGCTACCGTCGAGCAGTCCGTCCACAAACCATTTAAAGCCCACCGGCACCTCATAGAGCTTGCGTCCGATATGGTTTGTTACGCGGTCGATCAGCTGGCTGCTGACGAGGGTTTTCCCCACGGCCGCCTTGTCACCCCAGCCTGGCCGATGCCGGAAGAGATAGTCGATGCATACGCAGAGATAGTGGTTGGGAGGCAGAAGGCCCCCATAACGGGTGACGATGCCGTGCCGGTCGTGGTCAGTGTCGCAGGCAAAGGCTACGTCGTATTGTTCCCTCCGGTCGATGAGGCTCTTCATGGCATAGGGCGAGGAAGGGTCCATCCTGATCTTGCCGTCGTGGTCTACCGTCATGAACCGGAATGTGGGGTCCACGGTAGTATTGAGGACCGTGAGATTCTTCAGGCCATATTTTTCCGCAATAGGTCCCCAGTAGTGTACCCCGGCGCCGCCCAGCGGGTCTACCGCCAGACGGATCTGTGCACCGCGTATAGCGTCCATATCCAGGACATTGCCCAGGTCATTGATATAGGCGTTCAGATAATCGTAGGGGTGGCTGGCCCGAAGCGCCTTCTCCAGGGTCCAGCGTTCGACCACCTCTCCGCGCTCGAGGATGCCATTGGCGGTATTCTCGATCCATTTTGTGATGACGGGTTCCGCCGGACCTCCATTCGGCGGGTTGTACTTAAAGCCGCCATCGTCTGGCGGATTATGAGAAGGAGTAATGATAATCCCATCAGCCAGTCCCGTTGTCCTGCCCAGGTTGTACTGTATTATCGCCAGAGAGACCGCCGGAGTGGGGGTGTACTCGGTGCCAGTCGCGACCATCACCTCGACGCCGTTGGCCGCCAGCACCTCGAGTGCGGTCGCCTGCGCCGGCGTCGACAGGGCGTGGGTGTCCATCCCGATGAAGAGGGGACCGTCGATACCGTTCTGTTTCCGGTAGAGGCAGATGGCCCTTGTGATCGCGAGGATGTGTGATTCGTTAAAAGAGTTTTTCAGCGAAGACCCGCGGTGTCCCGAGGTACCAAAGCTTATACGCTGGTCGGCGACTGCGGGGTCGGGGACTCCCGTATAATAGGCGGTGACGACAGCAGGAGTATTGATGAGCAGGGACGACGGGGGCAGATGGCCCGCTAAAGGATTTGGCTCCATATGTCTGAATTTATTCGGCTTCCCGAAGTTCAGACAGTTTCGGCTAATACCGTGTTACTTTTGGTGGGATTTAATGTAGATTTCATGTCTTTAACAAAAGGCGGGTATCCCCTCTGGTGTGAACCATGTGAACCACGGAACCCCTCGGAGTGAACCGTGTGAACCGCGGAACCGTGAACCACGTAACTCATCTGGTGTGAACCGTGTGAACCACGGAACCATGCACCACGCGACCACCTAGGAGTGTTCCACAGGCTGGTATTTTTGCGCCAGCCGCTTGGCCAGCCCCAGCAGGGGCGCCATCAGTATACAGGAATACCCGATATAGCTCTCCCTGCCCGGGTAGATCAGCCCGACCGCCACAATGACCACCGTCATCGCCGACATCGCAACCGCGATATACAGGCTGGTATAATAGACGAATTTTTTTTCAGGCTCCTCACCCTCTCCCATCAACCAGGGCTTCTTGTGGGTGACATACTGGCAAAGGAGGAAATGCGCAACGCTGACGAGGGTGAGGTTGATGATATATATGTATATCGGTATGGTAAAACCTCCCCGGACATGCCCGGCAATACCCGCCGCCGCAAAGGGAAAAGTGACGATGAAGAACAGGAAGAACAGGTTACGGTTGATCAGCCCCTGGTCATATTTCCTCAGCATACGGAACAGCCGGAGATGGTTGGACCAGGACCGGCCGATAAAAAAGAAGCTCAGGGCAAACGCCAGGAAGCTGAAAATGGTAGGTCTCAGCAGCTGCAGCGTGTCGGCCTCCACCCGTCCCTCGGGCAGCTCCGGGAATTTGATGTCGATGATCAGCAGGGTGATGGCGATGGCAAAAACGGCGTCGCTGAACAATATCACCCTTTCGACCTCGAACTCTTTTTCATGGGCGGACGCGTGTCGCTTGGTAGGCATAAGTAGTCAGGTTTTAGTCTCTGTAGTTGAGCGCCGGCTTGCGATCACCCAGCAGCGCCTTGTATTGATAGTCGCCTCTCGCTGTTTTGAACTCTTCTTTTGCGCGGATCACGAGTCCGGCGTCTTTGTAAAGGTCAATGGCTGTCAGCGTCATGGTCTTGGCGGCCACCATCATCCCCTTGATCCCGATATCCGTCCCGCCACAGGCAGTAGCCTGCCAGCTATGGGCCGGCGTCCCCGGCACCCAGGTAGCAGCCCTGAGCCCAACGGTGGGCACTGCGTAGCTGACGTCTCCCACGTCGGTTGATCCTCCACCAGCGTCCTGCTCCGCCTTTAGGGGCTGTACTACGGCCGCGCTCGCGATCTCAGGAACAGTATAAGTAAAGGAAGCCTGTATCTTGCGCCCAAACTCGACCTGCGCCGGTGTATAGGCAACGCCGCCGACGCGCAGCAGATTCTGCTGCATGTCCTCCGCCAAAGCGCCGTTGAGCAGCAGGTCGTGTGTTCCTCCGATGACCTCGTAGTCGACGCTGGTCTGCGTACCGATCGCGGCGCCCTCCGCGGCCCTGACCACCCAGTCAAAGATACGGACCACCTCTTCCTTCTTCGGGTGCCGGACATAGTAATAGACCTCGGCAAAGTCGGGGACTACATTGGGGGCCTTCCCGCCGTTGGTGATCACATAGTGGATACGCGTTTCCTGGGGGATATGCTCCCGCATCATGTTGACCATATAGTCCATGGCCTCGACGCCGTCCAGCGCCGACCGGCCCTTGTCGGGCGCAGCCGCAGCGTGTGCTGCAAGCCCGTGAAAACGGAATTTCGCCGATTTGTTCGCCAGCGCGCTGCTCAGCGTCACCGCATTGTCCGAGCCGGGATGCCAGTGGATCACGACGTCCACGTCGCTGAAGAGCCCGGCCCTGACCATATAGACCTTCCCCGACCCGCCCTCTTCTGCCGGGCAGCCATACACGCGGATCGTACCGCTGAGCTTCTTCTCTGCTATCAGGCGGCGCAGCTCGATGCCCGCGGCGACAGAGGCTGTCCCGAACAGATGGTGACCGCAGCCATGTCCGGCGTTCTTTCCCTCGATGCCCGCCTTTTCCGGGACAGCCTGTTGCGCCAGGCCCGGCAGTGCGTCGAATTCGGCCAGTATCCCGATGACGGGGCTGCCGGAGCCATAGCTCGCGACGAAGGCGGTGGGAATGTCGGCCACTCCGGCCTTTACCGTAAATCCGTTGTCTGTAAGGGTTTTCTGCAGCAGCGCCGAGCTCCTGACCTCCTTGTATCCCACTTCGGCGTAGTCCCAGATCTGGAGGGCTATTTTTTTATAGTCGTCATAACGGGACTGGATATCGCCGATCGCCCTGGTTTTTAACGTGGTGTCGGTCGGCTGCGGGGCGGATTGTGCTGACTGGGCATATGTGCTCAGTGGGCAGAGTCCGGCGACGGCAGAACATAGCTGGCTGGCGAAGACGGCCGGCATCAGGCCGGAGATAAAGGTCAATTTCATATCGTAGCAGCTTTGGTACTACAATATAATTAAAAAAGCCTGATCTGCTCGATCACGTATTCCTGCGTTTCGGCACTATAATAGCCATAATACTGGCTCCGGCCGATGGCAAACTGGTTGGTCGCCTTCCTCTTTCCGGAATCATCCAGGTAGTCCTTGATCTGGTCGGCCGGTGACCGGCGCGGACGTCCGCCCGTCACGCTGAGGGTAGACGGGTCAAGTAATAGTTTGAAATACGTGGTGGTATAATATCTGGCCGAGGTCGTTACAATGGAAGGGATCCCGGGTATAGCATAACAATAAGGGTCATAGGAATTTAGTACAGCGCCCTTCGTCGGATCGATCGGGTTAAAACCTCCTGCTGCATATAAAGCCCCCGCAGCATATAAAGGTTCACCCGAAAAAAGCACTCTGATCGGATCATAAGTACCCACCGTAACCGCTAGTTGACCCTCATCGGTTTTCCTGACCATGAGGCCCTCCGTCCCTCTGGTGAAGGCCCGGATCACCTGTTTGATCTTGTCGACCTCTTTTCCCTCGACGACCTTGCCTTTCCTTTTTTCAGTTATGGGATATTCAGCGCACAGGTCGGTCCCGGATGCCTCAGTAAACTCAAATTTATTAAGGAGCTTGCCGGTAGACTCGTCATGCAAAGAGATGCGGATATCTTTCGTGTTGAGGATAAGAGAAAATAACAGATTGTCGAAAAGGTACGAGCTGATATAGGCCTTTCCTTTTTCTTCCTGCGAGACAAGCGAGCCGTAGTCGAACGCTTTTTCGCTGAGTTCCAGGCCCGGAAGACTGATGGTGAATATACGGGTGGGATTGTCTCCCTCATTGACTACGATGCTCAGGTTGTCCGGGCGGCTGAACAATTTGACCGATTTGACGGCCGAAGAAAGCTCTGGCTCTTCTTCACCCCTGATCACCTTGAGTCCTGCCAGGTATTCGCTGAGCTTGTGTTTGGTAGCATCAGCCGGAATGCCAAAGGGAATCCCTTTCCGACTGAACGCGCCCGCTGCATCGACGGTATATACTATCAGCTGTCCGGCGTTATCATCCGCGGCGACGCAATAGTATTCGTTGTATTCGCTGAAGGAGGCCAGCAGCTTTTCGGATCCCGGAAGTTTCAGCAGGTTTTTGTGGTTTACCGTCTTCCCGGCGAAGTCTACCGTCTCCATGACATACCCTGACTTCGTAAAGTAGATGAAATGGTATTCGCTGTTCTTTGCGGTCCCGCCGATGTATTTGTGCGTGCGCCGGTCGAGTGCAGTACTATCAATGGGGCTGCTGAGGCTGTCTTGTATCGTAAAATCGTCGTTGAGCCAGACGTATTCGACTTTCTTATTGTCCTTCAGGACGAGGGCAAACGACTGTCCGGAAGGGTTGTCGAGGAAGTAGGTATCATAGTCTCCTTTTGCCAGAAAACTCTTCTCGAATTCAAAGGGATAGCTGAGCACTTTATTCTGTGCTGTTGCATCTGACATAAGGATAAGGGCGGTCAGGGCCAGCAGTAGGGGTAATCTCATGCCGCCATAGATATACAAACTTTGCCAACTATGCAAATTTCCCCAACACTTTCTCCATCTCGGCGGCAATGCGATCGTTCGACAGATGGCCGATGCTGCCCTCGTGGGTATGGTGCAGCTGTTTGTAGTCGTAGTGGAATTCTCCCTTGTCGATCTGGTTGCCGACCTGCTTGTATGCCTCGCGGAAGGGAATGCCCTTGTTGACCAGGTCGTTGACGGCCTCTACGCTAAAGAGATATTTGTATTTCGCGTCTTCCAGTATGCCATCCCTGATCTGGATATTCGAGAGCATCAGCCGGGTCATTTGCAGACAGGCTTTGATCTCTTCTATCGCGGGGAAAAGGACCTCCTTTGTCAGCTGCATATCGCGGTGATAGCCGGAGGGGAGATTGTTGATCAGCAGCGTCAGCTCGTTCGGCGTGGACTGTATGCGGTTACATTTGGCACGTATCAACTCGAAAACGTCGGGGTTCTTTTTGTGCGGCATGATGCTGCTGCCCGTGGTCAGCTCGGATGGGAAGGAGATAAAGCCAAAGTTCTGGTTGATATACAGGCAGCAGTCCATGGCCAGCTTGCTCAGCGTGGCGGCGACGGAAGACAGACCCATGGCGACGATCTTCTCGGTCTTGCCACGGCTCATCTGCGCATAGACGGAATTGTAGTTCAGGGTGCGGAAGTGCAACAGGCGGGTGGTCATCTCCCTGTCGAGCGGGAAGCTGCTGCCATAGCCTGCGCCGCTGCCCAGCGGGTTTTTGTTGGTCACCTGCCAACCTGCCGCCAGGACCTCCAGGTCGTCGATCAGGCTCTCTGCATAGGCGCCAAACCACAGCCCGAAGGATGAGGGCATGGCGATCTGGAGGTGCGTATATCCGGGGAGCAATTTGTCTTTGTATTGTTCGCTTAGCTGTATCAGCAGACCGAAGAGCTCGTTCACCTCTTCCTTTACCGCCTGCACCTGGGCGCGGAGATAGAGCTTGATGTCTACGGCGACCTGGTCGTTGCGGCTGCGTCCGCTGTGTATCTTCTTGCCGGCTTCGCCGATGCGTTCGGTCAGCATCCATTCGATCTGGGAATGGACGTCCTCTATGTCTTTGGCGATGGCGAAATGGCCGCCCCTGATCTCGCCGAGAATAGTATTCAGGCCTTCGTGAATGCGCACCAAATCTTCTTTGCTTAGAAGTCCCACAGAAGCCAGCATCTCTGTATGGGCCAGCGAGCCCTGCACGTCATATTCGGCCAGCAGCACGTCGAAGTCCTTGTCCCGTCCGACTGTGAAGGTCTCGATCAGGGCAGACGTACTGGTGTTCTCTTTGCTCCAAAGTTTGTTACCGCTCATAATTGTATGCTTTAGTCGATGTACTCTTTCACTTTTGTGGCTGTGGGTGACGGCGTCAGCACCGGCGTAAGCAAGTCAATATAGCCTCTTATGCCTTCGCCGATCTCTTCAATAAAAATAAACTCGTCGGCGGTATGGCTGCGCGCCGAGTCGCCGGGGCCTGTCTTGAGCGCGGGGAAGGGCATCAGCGCCTTGTCCGATGTCGTCGGGCTTCCATAGCAGGTCCTGCCCAGATCGAGCCCCGACAGTACCACGGGATGGTCCTGTGGAATGGACGAGGAGCGCATCCGGAGGCTCCGGGGTGTGACGTCGCAATTGACGTTCTCCCGGATGATACCGAGCAGCTCTTCGAATGTATAGAGTTCGTTCACTCTTACATCTACTACAAAATGACACTGGGAAGGCACGACGTTATGCGCCCGGTTGTCGGTATCGATGACGGTGACGCTCATCTTCACGGGACCCAGAAGACTGGAAACCCGGGGCGCCCGGAAGCTGTGGAACCATTCGATGTCCGGCAGCGCCTTGTAGATGGCGTTGTCGCCTTCTTCGCGCGCCGCATGTCCGGCCTTGCCCTGGCTTATGCAATCCAGCACCAGCAGTCCCTTTTCCGCCACGGCCAGCTGCATCTTCGTCGGCTCGCCTACTATGGCCCAGTCGATCCTGCCCAGCACGGGCAACAGCAGCTCGATACCGTTGTGCCCGGAGATCTCCTCCTCTGCAGAGGCCGCCAGCACGAGGTTATGGGACAGGTCCTCCTCCTCATAAAAGTAAAGGAAGGTGGCGATCAGAGAGACCAGACAGCCTCCGGCGTCATTGCTGCCGAGGCCATAGAGTTTGCCGTCCTTTTCTATTGGCTGGAAAGGGTCCAGGGTATAGGCTTTGTTCGGCTTTACCGTATCGTGATGGGAGTTGAGCAACAGGGTGGGCTTTGCGGCGTCGAAGTGTTTGTTGCGCACATAGACGTTGTTCTGGAGCCGCCCGGCGGGTATATTTCTTGACCTCAGCCAGTCGGAGAGTATCTGCGCCGTCTGGTCTTCCTCCTTGCTGAATGAAGGGGTGGCGATCAACCGTCGTAACAGTTCGGTCGCGTCGGAGGTCAGTGGAGAGATATTGTCTTTACGCATGTGTTATAGTTGTTCCTGAGACACCGGAAAGCAGGTTGGGCAGCTCTTCTGCCTTGCCGATGATCACCCTTGCGACTCCGCTGCGCAGAGCGGCGAAGGCGTTGTCAAGCTTAGGGATCATACCTGCAAAGATAGCTCCGCTGGCCTTTAGCTCCTCGTAGTACGCCGGATGGATGCGGCCGATGACGGAAGATTCATCTTCGGCATTCAGCAGAACGCCGCTCTTTTCAAAAGAGTAGACAAGGCTCACTTCAAAGCTGGCGCTGAGTCCCCGGGCCAGCTCCTGTGCGATGGTATCCGCGTTGGTATTCAGGAGCTGCCCCTTCCCATCGTGGGTGATGGGGGCGAAGACCAGCGTCTTGTCCAGCAGCAGAAGGCTGGTGAGCAGGCTGCTGTTCACCATGTCCACGTCCCCGACATAGCCGTAGTCGATGGAGGCGTGGGTCCTTTTATGAGAGAGGATCGCGTTGCCGTCGGCGCCGGTAAGCCCGATGGCATCGCAACCACGGGCCTGTAAGCCCGCAACGATATTCTTATTGATGGTCCCGGCGTAGACCATGGTCACGATCTTCAGCGTTTCGGCGTCGGTGATGCGCCGGCCGTCGACCATCTGCTGCTGCACGCCAAGACCTTCCGCGACCTTGGTGGCCAGCTTGCCGCCGCCATGCACCAGGACTTTTTTACCCGGTACAGCTGCAAACGTATCGAGAAAGGCGGAGAGCCTTGACTCGTCGTCTATGATATTGCCGCCTATTTTTATTATCGAAACCTGCATAGTTATTTTTTGTTGCGCAGCAGCTCGGCCAGCACGGCCTGCGCTGCCCATACTCTGTTGGAGGCCTCCCGGGTCACGACGCTGTTGGGTCCGTCGAGGATCTCGTCGCTGAGCTCCACGTTGCGGCGCACCGGCAGGCAGTGCATCACTTTCGCGTTGTTGGTCGTCTTCAGTTTTTCGCTCGTCAGCATCCACTCGGGGTCATTTGTATAGATCTTACCGTAGTCGTTGTAGGTGCTCCAGTTCTTGACGTAGATAAAGTCCGCGTCTTTCAGCGCTGCGTCCTGGTCGTGGGTGATGGTCGCGCCGCGGGTGAATTTTTCATCCAGCTCGTAGTCCTCGGGGTGGGTGATGACGAAGTCCGCCTTTCCCCAGGCGTTGACCCACTGGGCGAAGCTGTTTGGCACTGCCTGTGGCAGCGCTTTTACGTGTGGCGCCCAGGTCAAAACAATTTTGGGCTTACGGCCGCTGGCAAAGCCCACTTCGTTGATCGTGATGATATCGGTCAGGCTCTGCAGCGGGTGCAGTGTGCCACTTTCCAGGCTCACCACCGGTATCCCCGAGTACTTGATGAACTGGTTGATATAAAGTTCGCTGTAGTCCTCTTCCTTGTTCTTCAGCGAAGGAAAGGTGCGGATACAGAGAATGTCGAAATAATTGCCCATGATCGGAGCTGCGTCCTTTACATGCTCGACCTTATTTCCGCTCATGATGGCCTCTTCTTCGAACTCGAGGGCCCAGCCTTCCTTGTCCACGTTAAAGACGATGGGTTCTGCGCCGAGGTTCTGCGCCGCTATCTGCGTCGAGAGACGGGTACGCATGCTGGGGTTAAGGAACAGCATGCCGATACGCTTGTTGGTGCCGAGCGTCTTGTCTTTAAAAGGGTCGGCCTTGTAGGCCAGCGCTGACCGAACCAGTCCGTCGATGTCTTTTACGTCGTGAGCGGAAATAAAATTTTTCATGCTATGATGATTATTTAACTGCCTTTGCTGATGATTCCATCATGTGTATCTCTTCTTGCAGCGCCTCCAAAAATTGGTCTGCGTCCTTCTTCCTCAGAGCCAGCGAGGGTAGCAGCCGGATGACGTTGGGCTTTGCCTCACCTGTGAATATCCGCTGTTCGAGAAGCAGGTTCTTCCGGAGGTCTTTCAGGCCATCGGGCAGGTCAAAGCCGATCATCAATCCCTTGCCCCTGACCTTCTGCAGCTGTCTTACTTTTTTCAGCTGGGCCATCAGGTAATTACCCGTCTCTGCGGCGTTAGCCATGAGGTTCTCCTGTTCGATGACTTCCAGCACGGCCAGGGCGGCGGCGCATGCCAGGTGGTTGCCGCCGAAGGTCGTTCCCAGCATGCCGTATTTGGGCTTGATATGCGGGGCGATGATGATCCCGGCAACCGGGAAGCCGTTGCCCATGCCTTTTGCCATTGTATATATATCGGCGTCGACTCCGGCGTGGTCGTGGGAGAAGAACTTCCCGCTGCGGCCATATCCGCACTGGACGCTGTCTGCTATGAACACGGCGTTGTGTTGCTGACAAAGCCGGCTGATGGTCTGCAGGAAGGAAGCGGAAGCCTCGCGGATGCCTCCTACGCCCTGGATACCCTCTACGATGACGGAGGATATTTCGTCGCCCTGTTTCTTAAAACACTCTTCCAGCGCCTCTTCGTCGTTGAAAGGCAGGAATATCACGTTGTCGGTCTGGTTGACCGGGGCGACGATAGCGGGATTATCTGTGGCGGCTACGGCCAGGGAGGTCCGGCCGTGAAAGGATTTCGAGAAGGCGATCACCTTCTTGCGGCCGTTGTGGAAGGAAGCCAGCTTCAGCGCGTTCTCGTTGGCCTCGGCGCCGGAGTTGCACATGAACAGCTGGTAGTCGGGCTTTCCCGAGACTTTCCCAAGCCTGGTAGCCAGCTCTTCCTGTAAGGGGATATGGACGGAGTTGGAATAAAATCCAACCTTGTGGAGCTGCTCGGTGACCCGCTGTACATAGTGCGGGTGGGTATGCCCGATGGAGATGACGGCGTGTCCGCCATAGAGGTCGAGGTATTGCTGTCCATCGCCGTCCCACACATAGGATCCCTTGGCTTTAACAATGGTTATGTCGTTCAACGGGTAAACATCGAATAAATTCATGATACTTTCTTTTGTGACCGATGCCGGCGAAGCCGACGCGGCCGGTTTAAAATGCGTTCGCCTTGAGGTGCAGCCCTGTCGTTTCCTCAAAGCCGAAAAGTAGATTCATATTCTGGACAGCCTGCCCTGAAGCGCCTTTCAGCAGATTGTCTATAGCGGAGTGGACCACCAGCTGATGCCCTACCTGTTCTACCTGGATCAGGCATTTGTTGGTGTTGACCACCTGTTTGAGCGCGATCGGCTTGCTGGTGACAATGGTAAAGGGATGGCCTTTATAGAAGTCTTCGTAGAGCGCCAGCACTTCTTCCGGGCTCCTTTCGCATCGTAGCTGGGAAGAGATGAAGATGCCGCGGGTAAAGTCTCCCCTCCATGGGGTAAAGTGTATGACGGCGGCGGAGCCCTGCAGCTGCTGCAGCGTCTGCCCCACTTCCTTCATATGCTGGTGCGTCAGGGTCTTGTACGCCTGTATATTGTTGGCCCTCCAGGAGAAGTGTCCCGTCGAGGACAGCGACTGGCCGGCGCCGGTAGAGCCCGTGATCCCCGTGCTGTAGACATCGGTCAACAGGCCGGCTTTGGCCAGCGGCAGCAGTCCCAGCTGTATGGCCGTAGCAAAACACCCGGGATTGGCGATGGCGTTGGCCTGGCGTATCTCTTCGCGATTGAGCTCGGGAAGGCCGTAGACAAATCTATGTTCGCCCATCTTCGGCCGCTCGCCCCCGCCGTGCAGTCGATAATCCTGCGAAAGGTCGATGATCAGGACGCCGTCCAGGCTGGAGCCGGACTCTTCAAGGAATTTCTTTGCTTCTCCGTGTCCAAGGCAGAGGAACACCACGTCGACGTCGCTATTCCACTGCGCGTCGAATTTCAGGTCGGTATCGCCGAGGAGGTCTTCGTGCACCTCGTAAACGTTCTTACCCGCATTGCTCTTGCTTTGAATAAAACGGATATCCACGCCGGGGTGGTTGACCAGCAGCCGGATCATCTCTCCGCCTGCATAACCCGCTCCACCTATAATGCCTGCTCTTACTTGTCTCATATATTTTCGTTTGAAATGTTCACTCTGTCCCCAGCCGTTGAGGGTTGGGATGACAGAATAAATTCCAGGTCTTCTTCTGTATCGTTAATTATCCTATGACGAAGCAATGGTGGTATTTCCAGGCCTTCCCGGGCTTTTACCCCGATGGTGCCTTCGCTGGTTTCGAATACGGCTGTGCCTTTCAGGATGAAAAAGAACTGCCGCGCTTTTTCGTGATAGTGCATCTCTTCCGACGTATGCGGCGGCATTTTCTCGAGCTTGACCGAAAGACCGGGCTGATCCACCATATTCCAGCCGTCGCAGCCTGCACCCCATTTATAGTGTTTCAGGGGATGCTGCCGGCTTACCGGGGTCATTGAACGTCGTCGTTAACCTTGTGGAAGATCGAAGTCTGGTTGCCGAAGATGCGCGCAAATCCTTTCACGTCGTCGCCGGAGAAACCCTTGTTCATCTCGCCGTAGCTGCCAAACTTGCTGCTCATCAGGTCGTGGGCGCTTTCGATGCCGGTCACCGTATAACGGTACGGTTGCAGGGTGACAAATACCTTGCCGCTGACGGTAGCCTGCGTGTCCTCCAGGAATTTTTCGATGTTGCGCATCGTTGGGTCGAGCATCTGGCCTTCGTGGAGCCAGTTGCCATACCAGCTGCTCAGCTGGTCTTTCCAGTAGAGCTGCCACTTGGTTAGTGTATGTTTTTCAAGAAGGTGGTGTGCCTTGATAATGATGATGGGGGCTGCGGCTTCGAACCCGACCCGGCCCTTGATGCCGATGATGGTATCGCCGACGTGGATGTCGCGGCCTACGCCATAGGGTTGTGCGATGGACTGCAGCAGCTGGATGGCTTCGACGGGATTGTCAAAATGCTTGCCGTCGACGGCTTTCAGTTCGCCTTTTTCGAATTGCAGCTCGACCTGGCGGGTCCCTGTCGCCGTGACGGGCGTGGGCCAGGCTTCTTCGGGCAGGTATTCTTTGGAGGTCAGGGTCTCTTTTCCGCCGACCGAGGTACCCCAAAGCCCTTTGTTGATACTGTATTTAGCCTTCTCGGCGTTCATCCCGACGCCGTTCTCTTTCAGGAAGGCGATCTCCTGTTCGCGGCTGAGCTTCATGTCGCGGATGGGAGTGATGATCTCGACGCCGGGAAGCATGCTCTGGAAGACCATGTCAAAACGCACCTGGTCGTTGCCCGCGCCGGTGCTGCCGTGGGCGACGGCCGAAGCCCCGACCTTTATTACGTGGTTGGCGACGGCGATAGCCTGCACCATCCGTTCGGCGGAGACGCTCAGCGGGTAGGTCGCGTTCTTCAGGACGTTGCCGAAGACGAGGTATTTGATACAGCTCTCATAGTATTCTTTGGTTACGTCGACGCACTCGAAGGACGCCACGCCCAGGCTTTTGGCGCGGGCAGCGATCTGCTCAACCTCTTCTTTGCTGAATCCCCCGGTGTTGACCGTCAACGCATGTATTTCAAGACCTTTTACTTTCTTCAGATAAACCGCACAATAGGTAGTGTCCAATCCGCCGCTGTATGCTAATACGACTTTATTGCTCATGGCCGATATATGGTTGTTTAGAAATTAAAAAAATGGAAGAACGATCTGTGACGGACGCCATTGCCCCCGCCGCCGCCTTTGGGTGCGGTCTCATGAGCTTCCGGGTGGTGCTTGACAAAAGGCGCCAGCAGTTTCCACTGCTTGATGCGCATGAATCGCTCGTACAGCTTGGAATGCTTCTTGAAGTCCTGGGTCGTCTCCTCGGGCTCGTAGTGGTCCCTGGGATCGTAAAGCATGGCAGTACACATGCAGTTCTTCCGCTCTTTGCTCATCAGTATCTCGTAGTTGACACAGCTTTTACAGCCCGCCCAGAAGGCATCGTCCTGGGTCAGCTCGGAGTAGGTGACGGGCTCGTAGCCCAGTTCGGAGTTGATCTTCATAACGGCCAGGCCGGTGGTCAGACCGAATATCTTGGATTCGGGATAGGTCTTCCGGCTCAGATCGAATATCTTCCGCTTGATCTGCTTGGCCAGACCGCTCTTGCGGAAGACGGGGGAGACGATAAGTCCCGAATTGGCGACATACTCTCCGTGACTCCAGGTCTCGATATAGCAAAAACCGGCCCAGACGCCGTCCTGGGTAAAGGCGATCACGGCCTTGCCTTCGCGCATCTTGTCCTTGATATAGTCAGGGCTCCGTTTGGCAATACCGGTACCCCTCGCTTTCGCCGAAGACTCCATCTCATCGACGATGATCTGTGCGAAATCCTGGTGAGACTCGTCAGCAATAATTATCTGAAATTGTTGTTGTTCCATGTTCTAAAAAAACGCTCTTAATGGTGAATACCTTTCCATTTCTGGAGGTGAAATGATCAGTGGCCGGACAAAGGAATGTTCCGTCTACGACTATGGTCGGTGTATAAGAATAGTATCAACGTCGCACCCAAAAGGGAATCGGGCGAAGGGAAAAAACTGTGCTCAAAGGCGCAGCAAAAAACCCACGCTTATTGAAGGCGTGCAATATCACAAGGAAAGGTGATATGGGTGAGTTTTTTTTCATTTCAGAGTTGATGAAATTGTTGTAAATATTTTTACAACGCAAAGAAAGTCAAATTTTAGGATCATTTCAGCTTTATAATTAAATTTTATGTAAAATTTATAGGGGACGGTTTCGCCTGTCTGGGTATAAAGATCTGATTTACAAGGATAAATCTCTTCGGCGCGGTTTGCGGCGGGAAAGGCCTGTTTTCCGTCGTGCAGCGGGAACCTGGTCGATGGCCTCTTACCAGCATGCTCTACCACCTCAAGTTTGCCATTCGCCGCTTGCTGCAACAAAAAAGTTTTTCCCTGATCAACGTCCTTGGACTGTCCATCGGCGTCGCTGCCTGTCTGCTGATCTACCTCTACGTCCACACGGAGCTCAGCTACGACGGATACAATCTCAAAAAAGACAGGATCGTCCGTCTGACCTCCCGTCTGCGGTCTCCCGAGACCGTCACGCTGATTGCTGGCGCTTCTAACCCCCTTCCCGCGACCCTGGTCAGGGAGTTTCCCGACGTGGAGTCGGCCGTTCATATCCTGCCTTCGCAGATAAATATCCGGCGGGGAACAGAAGTGCTTAAAGAGCCGGATGTCTGCTTTTCGGAGGAAAGCCTGTTCGATATATTCAGTTTTGACTTTCTGGAAGGCACGGCTTCCGGCGCCTTGCAAAACCCCGGCTCCATCGTCCTTTCCCGCACTATGGCGCAGAAATATTTCGGATCATCCTCCGCGGTCGGCCGGACACTTGTCTGTAACGGCAAGCCTTGTCTGGTGACCGCTGTATTCGCCGACAGGCCGGCCAATTCGGATATCCCTATGCGCGCGATCCTGTATAAAGACTTCATGAAGGACCCCAGCTGGGTCGGCAGCTTTGACGCGAATGTCTATGTCCTGTTGCGCAACCGCCCCAACCTGCCGGAGTTTGCTTCCCGTGTCAACCGTGTCGTCGCCGGATATGTCCAGCCACAGATGGACTCTTCGGGTGCAAAGGGATACAGTCTGACCTTTGAGGCAGAGATGCTCCGGGACGTCCACTTCAGCGCCGGAAAGCTGGATGACCAGCCAAAGGGCAACCGGCAGTTCAATTCCATCTTCTCGGCCCTGGCCCTGTTCATACTCCTGATCGCTGTGCTTAATTATGTCAATCTGGCTACGACAAAGGCCATCGAGAGGAAAAAGGAGATCGGCGTCCGTAAGACCATCGGCGCGCGTCCGGCGCAGCTGATGCGGCAATTCCTTGGTGAATCATCCGTACTGGTGGCCCTGGCTTCCCTGCTGGCCGTCGGGTTTGTCGCCGCGGCCGTCCCGCTGCTCAACGGTGCGCTTAAGACTCACCTTGTCTTTGACTGGCGGGTGATGGCGCTGTTCATGGTCCTGTTCTTTCCTCTTATTCTGCTGGGCGCAGGGCTGTATCCCGCGGTTGTGCTGTCCCGGCTGAGCCCGCTCAGGAATTTTCGCAGCAACGAGGGTATCCTGTTCAGGAAAATATTGACGGTCCTGCAATTCATCATTGCCCTGGTCATGCTGACAGGGGCGGTGATCATACACGGTCAGATGCAGTATATCGCACACAAGGATCTCGGCGCAGACCGCAGCCAGGTGCTGAGCATCAACTTTCCCTCGGTCGACCAGATCGAGGCGGAGGGCGGCAATGATAGTCTTGTCCGGGTGCAGCTGCGGTCTTTCTCCCGGGCTATCCGGCAGATCAGCGGTGTCCGGGAGGTTTCCACAGGCAGCGGGATGCCTGTCGATGGGGCCATGATGGCGTCGACCAGCGCCTGGAAGGACGGGCGGCGAAGAGAGCTGTTCTGCCGCTATTTCAATGTCGACCCCGTTTTTGTGCCGATGCTGAAGATAGCCATGGTGAAGGGCCGTAATTTCTCGGATAGTTTTCCCACGGACAAAAAAGAGGCCTTCATCGTCAACGAGATATTTGTACAAAATATGGGCTGGAAGGAAGCACTGGGTCAGCACATCGAGGGGGCAGGCCACGACGGACGGGTCGTCGGGGTCGTAAAGAATTTCTTTTACAGCAGTCTTCATAATGCGATCGAGCCGATGGCGCTCGTCTACAACCAGAACCCGGAAATTGCCGCCCTGGTCCGAACCGATCCGCGACGTCTGCCCCGGCTCAGGGAGGTCTGGAGACAATTCTTCCCCAGCCGACCTTTCGACTACTATTTCCTTGACGAGAACTTTCAGGAACAATACGAAAAGGACAGGATGACGATGCAGCTGTTCAACGCATTCACCGTCCTGGCCCTGTTCATTTCCGGTCTCGGCCTGTACGGGCTGGTGGCGCTTATTACCCTGCGGCGTACAAAAGAGGTCGGTATCCGGAAAGTACTGGGGGCTTCGATGCTGCATCTGGTGACGTTGCTGTCACGCGAGCAGGTATACCTTATCGGCCTGGCGGCGCTGGCGGCTCTTCCGCTGGCCGCGATCGCGGGCAGCCGGTGGCTGGCGTCTTTTGCGTGGCATTCGGGTCTTACGTTGTGGATGTTCCTGTGGCCTCTGATTGGCGTGACGGGGCTTGCGCTGGCGGTGACGGGACTGAGGATTACGCGGACTGCCCGGACCAATCCGGTGGAGAGTCTAAGGATGGAGTAGGGGGTTAAGGATGGAGCTGGAGGTCAAATGATGGAACCTCGGGTCAAAAGATGAAATAGGGGTTCTAAGGATGAAGCAGCGGGACCGAATGTACTGCGGCGGCCATTTCCCGTATGAGTGAAGCGTCCTTTTCGATGGCATTGCCGACGACGATGACGTCGGCGCCGGCCTTGCAGTTGAGATAGGCTTTTTCCGGCTCGCGGATCCCTCCTCCTACGACCAGCGGCACCGCGATATGGCTGGCGACGGCGGTGATCATCTCTTCGCGGATGGGGTGGCGGGCGCCGCTGCCGGCGTCCATATAGATGAGTTTCATCCCGAGCATTTCTCCGGCCATTGCCGTGCACAGCGCGATCTCGTCTTTGTCGGCAGGGATGGGCGAGGCATTGCTGATATAAGAGACGGTGGTCGGGGCGCCCCCGTCGATGACCATATAGCCCGTGGAGATGATCTCCAGCCCACTTTTCCTTACAGCCGGAGCGGAGATGACGTGCTGTCCGATCAGCAGCTCAGGATTGCGACCTGAGATAAGAGAAAGATACAGCAGACCGTCGGCATAGCGGGATACCTGGGATGGCGTCCCCGGGAAAAGGATGACAGGAATGTTACAGTGACTGCGGATATGCTGAACGACCTCGTCGAGATGGTTGGAGATGACGAGGCTTCCCCCAACCAGCAAATAGTCTACCTCCGCGCTGACCGCCAGACTAGTCAGCTCCTCCAATTTCTTTGCATTCACATTGTCCGGATCGATCAATACGGCGAAAGATTTCTGTCCCTTTCTCTTTTTTTTCAGCAGTGATTCATAAATAAATTGCTTCATTCGCTGTTGCCGTTGACTTATACAAAAATGCGAAAACTTTTCGGCTTTTTTAAGGGACAATTGTTATCACGGCAAAATAATGCATATTTTGAGAGCGGCGTGTCCCCGCCGAAAATTATTCCCTAAGTTGCGGACAAATTCCCAGGAATGGAACCTCTGACTGTCATAGACAACCAACAAAATCAGCAATTCGAGATATGGCTGGACGACGAACGGGCCTACCTCGAGTACCGTATAAAAGATGGGAATCTCGTCCTCATGCACACCGAGGTGCCGGATAAGTTGGGTGGTAAGGGCATCGCTTCGGCCCTGGCCGCCCATGCGTTTAACTATGCCCGTGCGCACAATATGCGGGTCAAGGTCTACTGTCCTTTCGTTGCCACCTGGCTAAAGAAACACACCGAACAGAACGATATCGTTATCCCGCCGGGGCAGCACTCATAATCTTACATATGTGGCCAGCTGTACGATATGGTTATTCGTAAAGTTGGACCCGGCCCCGCTGATATACTGGTTCATATAGCCTACTTCAACGTCGAATTGTTTGCACATGCGGTAGCCTGCGGCAATGTAGGCCCGGTTCTGGTCGAAGACCTTGCCGTTGACAGCCAAGGCGTCGCCCAGGTTGAGAAATATCTCATTCTGCAGCGCCGCGAACCAGCCTTTGTCAAAGCTGCCTCCCGTCGGCGCCAGGGGAGCGATACCCCTTGCAAAATAGCGGAGGCGATGGGCATTGCGGTGCCCGTCGCGGACAAGCTGGCCGTTCTCCGGATGATGTTTGGGCAGATAGCGCTGCTCAAGCCGGAGGCGATGCGTGAGTCTGGCTACTTC
>Ga0105239_10001439_pt1 | contig 31713 bp, 18 predicted proteins | sample KBSC44metaG_FD_92761 | JGI IMG/M metagenome (GOLD analysis project Ga0105239, IMG submission 92761) | Corn rhizosphere microbial communities from Kellogg Biological Station, Michigan, USA - KBS C4-4 metaG | ecosystem: Host-associated > Plants > Roots > Rhizosphere > Soil | place: Michigan, USA...
CCCCCAATAATAAGCCGAACGAACGTTAATTCCCGCAGCATGTTCTTCGGTAAAGCATTCCGTTATAACGGAGAGTAGCAGGCTAAGATGAATTAATCAAAATTTAATGCGGATCAATAGTTATAAACGTCTGTAGGGTAATACCTGTTATAAATAAAAAAACGCAGCAGTATTACTGCTGCGTTTTACTGTATAATGTACGTTGCTTAATTCTGTTTAGCTAATTTTTCAGCATTTTCAGCAAACTGCAGGGCATCGATAAATTCCTGCACATTTCCATTCATAACATCATCAAGATTATAAACAGTAAGTCCGATGCGATGATCGGTTATACGTCCCTGAGGGTAGTTATACGTCCTGATCTTTGCACTTCTATCACCGGTGCTTACAAGACTTTTTCTGTGACGTGCAATTTCATCTTCCTGTTTGCGTACTTGTTCTTCATACAACTTCGTACGCAACATTTGCATAGCCTTTTCACGGTTGCCTAACTGTGTACGTTCTGTTTGACACATTACTACAGTGCCTGTTGGAAGGTGCGTAAGAATAACTTTCGTTTCTACCTTGTTTACGTTCTGACCACCGGCGCCGCCGCTTCGCGCTGTTTCCATTTTTACATCGCTGTCTTTAACTTCCACATCAACTTCTTCTGCTTCAGGCATAACAGCCACCGTAGCAGCCGATGTATGCACACGGCCCGACGCTTCTGTATCGGGTACGCGTTGTACGCGATGTACACCACTTTCGAATTTCATGGTGCCATACACATCTTCACCGGTAATTTCTACCTGTACCTCTTTATAGCCACCTACAGTTCCTTCGGTTTCGCTTAAAACGGCTGTTTTCCAACCTTTCTTTTCGCAATACCGCAGATACATACGCAGCAAATCGCCGGCAAACAAACTGGCTTCATCACCACCGGTACCTGCCCTGATCTCAAGAATGGCATTTTTCTCATCCTGCGGATCTTTTGGTATCAGTAACTGACGTATATGAGCTTCCAGTTTTTCCTTCGATTCTTCCAGGCCGGGCAATTCTTCCTTGGCCAGTTCACGCAATTCGGCATCTTCACCATTTAGCGCTTCTTTATAAACATCCAGATCGCCCAGCACCTTTTTATATTCCTCGTATGCTTTTACAATTTTTTCAAGACTACGATATTCCTGGCTCATAGCTCTGAACTTCCTGTTATTGCCTACAATTTCAGGATTGGTTAATGCTACCCCCAGGTCTTCAAACTTAGCTTTTATCGCTTCCAGCTTATCTAACATAGTTTTGACTTATTTTTGAGAACTTGCAAAGTTAATCGTTTCACAGCTTACATGAGTTACAGAAAGTTCAGCGCAGATCATTTATTTACTGGCCATGAGTGGTTATCAGATAATTATGTGCTAATTACAACGCCCGAGGGCGAAGTATGCGATATTGTACCTGCTACTGAAGCCGGAACAGATATTGAAACTTTTACAGGCATCCTGAGCCCCGGTTTTGTTAATTGCCATTGCCATCTTGAGCTGAGCCATATGAAGGGCATTATTCCTGAAAAAACCGGTATGGTCGATTTTCTGGTGCGCGTAATACAGCAAAGGAATTTCAGCACGGAGATCATAAAGGAGGCTATCGCGAATGCTGAAAACAGCATGCTGCAAAACGGCATTGTGGCGGTAGGGGATATCTGCAATACCACCGATACCATCAGGCAAAAAAAGGCTGGCCGGCTGCATTATCACAATTTTATTGAAGCGATCGGTTTTATTGAGGCAACAGCCGAACAACGTTTTGAGGCTGCCCGAAATGTATACGACGAGTTTGCCCGTTTGTACAGGGTACCGGCTGAATCGAACTCCATAGTGCCACATGCCCCATACTCGGTTTCTTCCCGGTTATTTCAGCTGATAACCCATTTCCCCGGTAACCACCTGTTGACTATTCACAATCAGGAAAGTACGGCTGAAACCGAATTTCTTGAAAAAGGTACCGGCGACTTTCTGCAGTTGTACAAAGCCCTGCATATTGACATTTCTTTTTATAAACCACAGGGAAACAGAAGTTTAGAAACTTATCTGCCTCATTTTCTTCCTACCCAGTCGGTAATTCTGGTGCATAACGGAAACACCAGCAAGGAAGACCTTGAATTTATTAGCCATCCTGAGCGTAGTCGAAGGATCGACGGCGCCCATGATTCCGGGCACAGCCAGGGGGCGGCCAACCTGTATTTCTGCCTTTGCCCCAATGCCAACGAATACATTGGTAATGCATTACCCGATATTGACCTGCTGCGGCAATATCAGGCCGCTATCACCATTGGAACAGATAGTCTGGCTTCAAATCATCAGTTAAGCGTTCTGGCTGAACTGGAAACCATTCGGGACCATTATCCGCACATCGAATTAAAGGAATTGCTGACCTGGGCAACGATTAATGGCGCCCGCGGCCTGCAGCTTGATAATTTGTTGGGCAGCTTTGAAGCGGGCAAACAACCCGGTATTTTGGTCATTAATGATAACCTGACAGAGGTTACGCGGATTTTATAAGCAGAACAATCGGTTTTTTCGTATTAAACATCAGCCCAACACTTCCTGTAAAACAGGCAATGTTTTCATTACACCAAAATCCTGGATGTGTAAGGCATAATAGGTTTGATAGGCATGCAACAAAGTGCGGCGGGTTTCCTGATTGAGTTTTATCTGCGTTAATTCCTGTGGCTGCATCACCTTTAACAGTTGCGAAGTAATATAACTATAGGGCGGCCCTAAAAAATACGGATGAACAGGATGCTCGTGCACAAATTCACCTTCCTGCAAGTCAAGATAAGGCGTTTGCTCGGTATACCGGTCACTGAAGCGGAAACCATAAAAAGTTGCCAGATGCAAGGCAAAGAAAAGCGGATAATTTCCTACTACCTGTTCATCAGCTCCGTCGAGATGTACAAAAGCATCTTCTGCAAAATAAAACAGATCAGGGTTCGATTCGGGTTGTTTGAGTGTTTTCGATAACAACTCAACCATAAACAGCGCAACGGCGTTTTTCATCACGTCAAAAAAAATGTGCTGATACAGATAGTTCCACCTGAACTCGCGCAAACGTTGCAGATGATGCAATTCATTATGATAAGCTACCAGGTCGAGTATAGCGCCTGGTTGAAACAGATTGGCTTTGCCGCTGCCTTTTTTTGAAGAAGTTCTCACTCCGTTTACCATATAGGACTGTATACCGAACAGTTCGGTAAATATGGTAACGATAACACTCGTTTCGCCATACTTTACAATCCGCAATACAATTCCTTTGGTGTTATGGAGCGTCATTTTTGTACAAACACAATTTTAGTAACTAACTTTTGCTGGTGGTCATCATCGCTTACCAATACAAGATATATACCCGTTGAAACAGTATGCCCTTTATAATCTTTCCCATTCCAAATTGCCTGTCCGCCAAAAGCCCGCGTTTCATAAGCAAGACGGCCATCCATTTCGGTAATTTTTACAATGGCATTATTCGGTAAACCTCTGATGGCAATACTACCTGTATAACCCGGCGGAACTGGATTGGGAAATACCAGTACGCTGTTGTTGGTTTCAGATGTTTCGGTAGCGGTGCTTCTGAAAGAACAAATACCTTTGGCTGTTGCAAAAAATACCTCACCGGTGTTATTATCGATGGCAATTTGTTTTACATCGTTACTTAACAGGGGACTATTGTTTTCGGTAAAACGATAAACAGTCTGATCACCTTCAGGGCTAATGAGCCACACGCCATTTTGCGTGCCTACCCATTTACGATCGGCGCCATCAACTGCAATGGTTTGCACCTGTTCATCGCTAAACAAATAACCGGCAAAAGCATCCTGTTGTACAACGGGTAGTATGGCTTCGCAGGCTGAAACGCTGAATACATCCTGTGGACATTGAATAACACCGATGCCTTTTGCCGTTCCTACCCAAATAAAGTTGTTTTTATCTTTTGCAATACTCAGCACATTATTGTCGGGTAAATTGCCATTGCCTTTTCCGCTACGGTATAATTTCCATTGATCATCGCCTGGATTATCGATCGTTTTGCCATGATTAAAACAAACAAGGCCATTGCTTTTGGGCAACACAATCCATTTCTGATTAAGATCATCTATCACAATCTGCGACGCTGCCTGTTCCGGTATAATATAGGGTATGGCAAACGATTGCCAGCTGCCATCAGCTTTCTTTACAACAACAGGTTTTTCTGATCCATAGTTGGCGATCCATAAATTATTATCTGCATCAAATGCCAGTCCGCCTATACGATAACTGGCAGGTGCAAAATACGCAGGTTTAATAGCACTGTTTTGTTTGTAAAGCGTATATGTTTTGTCTTTTTTAATATTTACAAGTCCATCGCCAAACGAACCTGCCCAAACGCTTTCGTTTACGGGATCAGCGGCTACTGTTATAAAATCGGTTAGTGTATCAAGTGCCGGTATATTTGAATTATTGTAGTAAGCCCATGTATTGTCAGAAAAAGAATATACACCGCTTTTATTATTCTGTGCTTCCCAGTTGTTGTTAATGCTGCCGGCTGCTACCCATAAGGTGTTATTATGGGCCTGCATACTGCCGGTTGCTATTGAAGGCGGTGCATCGGGTACTACCTGCGTAAATGAAACACCTGAATATTTTGATAAGCCGGCTGTTGAATCGCCTATCCAGTATTCGTTTTGAAAAATAATGGCCTGACGCGGTGCTGCGGTGTATTTAAGGTCCTGTATAGTGGCGGCCGTTGTGCCTGCAGGTGTAAGCACTACTATGCGCCCTGTGTTGTTATTTTGTTCGCTCAGTAAAATTTTGTTGTTTGAAACGGTGCAGTTGTTAATGGTCCATCCATCGCGGTAGAGCAGGTTCCAGGTATTGCCAGACTGTGCTAACAATGAATCGTTTTTTACAGCCAGCACTATGCCCTGCATGGAGGTTACAGATTGTACATAACCAGCCGGTAAACCATTTGTGCCAGAAATTAACTGCCAGTTTCTGAAATCGGCCAGATTAGCGCCGGTAGCGGGTGCTTTTTTTATTCCTTCTGAAGTAGCGGCATAGTAATAAGTTCCGTCGCCGGTTATGGCCTTTACTTTAACCATGTTGCCATTACTGCCAATGATGTAGGTGTCTTTTATGTCGTTTTTGTCGAGGTTAATCACTACAATTCCAAAACCGGTAGCGAGGTAAGCCAGTTGCTGGTCAATGAAAATGGAGTAAATGCTTTTGTCTGCAGCGATGGTTGAATTTTTTAATGCATTAATATTGACCACATTATTATTATTCAATACATCGATATTGCTGTTATTGTAGGCAATTATAACGCTTTCACCGGTGGAGACGGCGCCAATGGCGCTGATGCCTGTTTCGGTTAGTCCGTTGATTTTGCTGTGCCGCTCAATACTGTTATCTGAGGCATCAACCGAAAAAAGACTGTAGGGTGTGGCTGCCCATACTTTGTCGGTTGTACAGGTAACGCTGGTTACCAGTTGCCAGGGTAAGTGTTCTCTCCATTGACCAATAGGCTGTAATTGTGCCTGCGCCAGGAACGGAATGAATGCTAATGTGCGAATTAGCCAATTTACCAAAGTGCGGATGTGCGGATTAGGTTCGCATTGTATTTTAATTCGCATATCCGCAAATTAGCTAATCCGCACATTTAATTTATGCCTTTTTGACATTGGGATGGCCCCAGACAATATTGAAAAACCAAATTTCGTTAAAAAGTGCCCTTACGGGTTTGTCAATTGTATTTTAGTACAATTTATAATCCTGTTAAGGTTTTAAGCGGCAAATAAACTTCCTGAATCCTGTCAAATTAAGTTTCTTTGCTGCCGTAATTAATATTCTTTCCAGTAAATTCAGTATTCTACATGTGGGAAAAAATCGCCCGGTTTATTTTACGGTTCCGCTGGATGCTTTTGATATTGTTATTGGCTATTGTTGGTGTTATGGGCTATCATGCATCGCGGGTGCAGATGAGTTACGAGTTTGCAAAAGCTATTCCTACGGATAATCCAAAATATCAGGCTTATCAGGCTTTTCGCAGTCAGTTTGGTGAAGACGGTAATCTGCTTGTAATTGGTATTCAAACCAACGACCTGTTTAAGGCGCCTCTTTTTAATGATTATGCGGTTATGGCTAAAGAGATCAAAGCCATTCCTGCCGTAGAAGATATTATAAGTGTTCCTGCCGCTTCTAATCTGGTAAAAGATATAAATACTGAAAAACTGAACGCGGTACCGGTTTTTCCCAACAGACCTTTATCGCAAGCTGAACTGGATACCATGTCGGCGTTGTTTTACAGTCTGCCTTTTTATCAGGGACTGTTATACAATCCGGCTACCCATTCTTATCTAATGGGTGTGCGCATCAATAAAGATGTTCTAAATTCAAAAAAGAGAAATGAAGTAGTACCGGCCATTGTGAAGGTTGCAGACGCATTTGGCGCCAGGCATTCACTTGAAATGCATTACAGTGGTCTGCCTTTGATCCGCACCAACCTGGCAACTAAAGTGGCCAAAGAACTACAGTGGTTTTTGCTGGGGTCGATTATTTTATCGGCTATAATACTGTTGTTATTCTTCCGAAGTGTGAGTGCTACTGCCATATCATTGGCGGTTGTGATCATTGGTGTTATATGCAGTCTGGGCACTATTGAATGGCTGGGTTATAAAATAACGTTGCTTACAGGTGTAATACCTCCGTTGGTTGTTGTAATTGGTATACCGAACTGTATTTACTTTCTCAACAAATATCACACAGCCTATAATGATGTAAACGCCAGCGTGTTTGACGGAACAAGCCGTAAAAAAATTGCCTTAACTGCTATGATCAGCCGCATGGGGATTGTAACCCTTTTCTGTAATATAGCAGCGGCTATTGGTTTTGCTGTTTTTGCACTTACCAAAAGCGCCGTGTTAAAAGAGTTTGGTCTGGTAGCAGGTATTAACATCATGGCCTTATTCTTTATTTCGGTAATGCTAATACCACCGGTATTAAGCTTTTTACCTGATCCCAAAAAACGGCATACCCGCTATCTTGAAAATAAATGGTTGCTGGCGATCTTAGACGGACTGGAGCGCTGGTCGCTGCATCATCAAAAACTGATCTATGGCGTAACAGTTGTAGTGCTTGCTTTATCAGTTGCAGGAATGTTCAGGCTAAAATCAGTGGGATATATTGTAGACGATCTGCCCAAAACTGATAAAATATATACAGATCTGAAATTCTTTGAGAAAAATTTCCGCGGGGTTATGCCTCTGGAAATAGTAGTAGATACAAAACAAAAGCAGGGTTTGCGGCGCTCTCCTGTTCAAACATTTGCGAAGATCGATTCTCTGTCGCAGTTTATTGCAGCCCAACCTGAAATGGCACGGCCACTTTCAATTGTTGAGGGACTGAAATTTGCAAGACAGGCCTACTATAACGGTGATAGCAGCAATTACAGGGTGCCCAACGAAGCTGATCTTATCTTTTTATCGCAATATCTCAGCGGTAAAGGAGGTACAGACAGCAGCGGTAAACAAAATAATTTCAACAGGGTAGTAAGCTCTTTCATGGACAGCATTCATCGCCGCGCCCGCATAAGTGTGAATATGGCCGATGTAGGTAGTAAACGATTGCCTGAACTGGTGACTATGATTGAAAACCGAAGCCATCAGCTTTTTGATACTACCAGATACCATGTTGAATTTACCGGTACCAGCATTACCTTTCTCGAAGGCAGCGCTTTTATTATAAATGGATTGAAAGAAAGTATTTTATGGGCCTTTTTATTGATTGCTTTATGTATGCTATATCTATTTAGGTCTTTTAAAATACTCATATGTTCGCTGATACCGAATGTTATTCCTTTGATTATTACGGCGGGTGTTATGGGTTGGGCAGGTGTTGCCATAAAACCCTCTACCGTGCTGGTTTTTTCCGTGGCCCTGGGTATTGCGATAGATATTACTATCCGCTTTTTGGTGAACTATAAACAGGAGCTTGATCTTAACAGTAAAAAAACTTCGCATGAATTAGTGATTGATACTATTCATAAAACAGGTATCAGTATCATTTATACTTCTCTTGTACTTATTGCAGGATTTATTATTTTCTGTTTCAGTGGATTCGGTGGAACGCAGGCGCTGGGTTGGCTTACATCACTTACACTTGTGCTGGCTACTTTGACGAATCTCATCTTTTTACCTGCATTGCTTCTTACATTGATAAGAAATAAATAATATATCAGAAATAAGTCAAATAAATAAATAAAATATAGGAGATGCAGCGAAAAAAATGAATGTTGTGTCTCTTTTTCTATATTTTTGAACGCCTTAAAGAACAAACTAAACTAAAACGCTAACACATGAGAAAATTGCTTATGCTGCTATTTGCAGTGGGCCTATGTGTGACCCAACTGCATGCGCAAACGCGAACCATCACTGGTAAAGTTACAGGTCCTGATGGTAGTCCAATCCCCAACGCTTCAGTTATTGTAAAAGGAACTAATTACGGAACCACCTCCAAAGCAAACGGAACTTATTCGATGAACGTTCCGGAAGGATCGAAAATAATCGTAGTTTCTGCTGTAGGAATGAGTGATATGGAAATAACCATTGGCAACAAAGGCATTATCAATGCGGCCATGGAGGCTTCTGATAAAGCTCTGAGTGAAGTTGTTGTAGTAGGTTACGGTACACAAAAGAGAAAAGAAATCACAGGTAATTACTCTAATGTAAAAGGAACTGAAATTGCCGAAAAACCGGTACAAAGTTTTGAGTCGGCCCTCGCCGGTAAAGCTGCAGGTGTTCAGATCACTGTACCAAACGGTGTTGTGAATAACCCACCCGTTTTTCGCATCAGAGGAACCAACTCTATTTCGCTTAGTTCCTATCCCTTGATTGTAATTGACGGAGTGCCCACTTTCACGGGCGATCAGGGAGGTACCAATGCTCCCGCCAACCCACTGGCAAGCGTTAACCCCAATGATATCGAAAGCATCGACATCGCTAAAGATGCTGCCGCTGCAGCTATTTATGGTAGCCGTGCTGCGAATGGCGTTGTATTCATTACTACCAAAAAAGGAAAATCAGGCCGTGCAAAAGTAAGCTACGACGGATGGGTAGGTTTTACCAAAGCAATGCGTTTACCTTCAATTCTCAATGCCCAGCAATATGTTGACTATAAAAATGAGGCACTGAATAATTTAAAAGCTGTTTCTCCTGCCACAACCGGAAGCTTTATTATACCAAACGATGCCAATGGTAATCCTATCAATACCAACTGGTACGACGAAGTTTACCGCCAGGCTTTTTCGCATAGCCATAGCGTAAATGTGGCTGGTGGTACAGAAGGAACTACTTACTATTTCTCTGCAGGATATACCTCTCAGGACGGTATTTTGAAAAAGAACAATTTTACCCGCAGCAACATTTTGCTGAATGTAGATAGCAGGGTAAACAAAATATTAAGTGTAGGTGGTAAAATTGCTTACTCAAACGAGAAGAACAAAATAGCCGGAACCTCAGGTTCTTTGCCCGGCGAAGCATTTAACTCTGCCGGTATTGCCCGTTTGGCTTTAGGTCTTCCGCCAAACGTAGCTCCCTACAACAACGATGGCACGTATAATTATTCATCAGCAACCGCCATCGGTGGTATGGGAAGCCTGGTTAATAATGCCAACCCATTTTCTTTCAACAACGCTACCATGTTGTTGAACCTGAACCGTTCAAACAATGAACTGAATCACATACAATCAAATGTGTATGTACAGTTGAAACCACTCAGCTGGATAACATTGAGAAGTACTTACGCTATCGATAACATCCTGTTGGATAACGACATTTTCCTTAATCCATACCATGGCGACGGTACCTCAGCAGGTAATGGTCCTGGCGGTGGCGCTACGGCTTCTTACACTAAAAACAAAATATGGTTGTGGACCAACACCGCGCAGTTTGATTACACATTTGCAGACGTACATAACTTCAGCCTGCTGGTGGGTAACGAGCAACAGAGAACTACTGTAGATGACTTTGGCATCAACCGCAGAACGTTATCTGATTCAGCGTATACAGTTATTCAGGCTGGGTTTACTACCAATAACACAGCCAACATGACCATTTCTCAAAACTACCTGCTGTCGTCATTCGGTCGTTTGAATTATAATTTCGATAAGAAATATTATGTCAGCGCTAACGTGCGTCAGGATGAATATTCTGCATTAGGTGTTAAGAAAGGTAAATTCTATGGCTTTTCTGCTGGTTGGGAAATTGCAAAGGAAAACTTCTGGAAAAATTTAGGGGCTGATCAAATCTTCAGCAGTCTTAAATTACGCGGGAGCTATGGTAAAGTGGGTAATATCGGAGGTATCGCAGATTTTGCCACTTACACAACATATTCTTCAGGTTTGTATGGTGGAAATCCCACACTGGTTTACAATGCTGTAGGAAACAATAAAATTACCTGGGAAACCAGCAAAAAATCAGATGTAGGTATCGAGTTTGGTTTGTTTAATGACCGCATCAGAGGTGAGATCGCCTATTACAAAAACAACATAGATAACTTGTTGTTGAATGTGCCTCAGGCTCCTTCTGTTGGTTTGCCCGGCGGTCCGAATACAGTGCTTATGAACGTGGGTAAAATGTACAACCAGGGAATTGAGTTTTCAGCAGACGCCCAGGTGATAGATAATAAAGATTTCGGTTGGAATACTTCATTCAATTTCTCGTATAACAAAAACCAGGTTACTGCGTTGGCCGATGGTTTAACAGAAATTCAAACGGTAACCAGCAGCCTGGAAACAGTAAATAAAACCGTGGTAGGTAAAAGTGTGGGTTATTTATGGGTAGTTCGTACAGCCGGTGTAGATCCTGCAACTGGCAGAAGGATTTTCCTGAATGCCAATGGCGATCAGATCCTTTATCAAAATACTGCTCCTTCTGGTCAGTATTCGTGGATGACTACAGACGGTAAGCAGTATCTGACGAAAGCCGGATATGCAGGAGCTATTAATCAGCCTGATGATGGCGTTCTGTATGCCAACTCAGTACCTAAATATGTAGGTGGTTGGTCAAACACCGTAACTTATAAAAACTTCGATCTGAACTTCCTGTTCACTTACCAACTGGGTAATTACTTGTACTACGGTACAAATGCCGGTTTGCACGACCAACGTTTCTGGAATAATTCAACAGATCTGTTAGGCAATTACTGGCAAAAACCAGGTGATGTTAAAAAATTCCCGAAACCTTTATATGGTGATAATACATCAAACGGCTCGGCTATACCTTTGGATATTAACGTTTTCAAAGGCGATTTTATAAAACTGAGAACAGTGCAGGTAGGATATAATCTGCCAAAGTCTGTTGTTGATAAAGCGCACATCAGCAAAGCAAGATTTTATGTTGCGGGTCAGAACCTCGCTATCATCACCAAATATCCCGGTCCCGATCCTGAAGTGTCTTCAAACGGTAACAGTGGAACATCTTTTGGTGTTGACAGAAACACGCTCGCTAATGGTCGCACAATTACCGTTGGTTTGAATGTTGGTTTTTAATCTTTTCAAACAACCTAAAAAAAGAAACTAATGAAACTTAAATTCATATATACACTCGGGCTGGTTGGAGTAATGGCTGCTTCAACCTCCTGTCATCGGGAATATTTAAATCCGGCTCCTCAGAGCACCTTATTTGATGCAAACGCATTTTCGACTGCAGCAAGAATTTCTGCTCAGGTGCTTGGACTATATGCGACTTTAAAAAACGGCGCTTTCTATGGCGGCAGATATATAGTATATGGTGACATCCGGGGCGAAGACTTTTTAGCTCAGGACCCTAACCTTGTTACCAACTACGATGTATGGTCGTTAAACGTTTCCAATACAGCTACCGCCGTGAAAGGATTATGGTTACAGGCATACCAGACAATTAATGCCTGCAATGTGTTTTTAGATGGAATGGATAGTGTAGGAACTAAATTAGTAGGAACTACGGTTGCAAACCCCTATATCGCAGAAGCAAAGCTGCTCAGGGCAATCTCTTACTATAGTTTACTGCAGTATTACGCCCGCCCTTATGCAGACGGTAACGGCAGTAAATTGGGTTTACCATTACGTCTACATGGCTTAAAGACCACTGGCTTTTCTGATCTGGCAAGAAGTAGCGTAGCTGATGTATATACACAGGTACTGGCTGACCTTGACTTTGCAGAAGCTAATTTGCCGCTAACGAATAATTCAGACCCTGCAAATGCGGCCAATATCAACAGGGCTCACCGCAACACTGCTATCAGCTTTAAAACACGGGTATATTTAAGCATGCAGAAGTATGATAAGGTTATTGAAGAAGCTAATAAGATTGTTCCTGCCAGCGCACCGTTCACTGCAAAGAGTGGCGTAGCTCATACGTTGGTGAGTGATTATACCTCTATTTTTAAAGCGCCGTATCTTACTGCTGAATCAATATTGTCAATGCCCTTTACATCTGCATCAAATGATGCACCGGGTACACAAAATGACCTGCGCAGCTATTTCTACGCTGCTAATAATGGGGTAGGATCAATATACTCTTTAAATCCATCAGGTATTATCGGAAATACTGGCTGGCTGGCAGCCGATAAAAGAAGAACCTTCAACAAAACTTCAACAGCAACGTCGAATGCAGGTAAAATATACCTGACGAAATATCCCACATCTTCACCTTCTGACTATGTGATTGTGATGAGATGGGCCGAGGTATTGTTAAATCTGGCAGAAGCAAGAGTTCGCAGCACCAATACAGTAGATGCTCAGGCTATAGCACTGTTAAATGCCGTACGTGGCAGGTCTGATGCAACCACTGTGTTTACAGCTGCCAATTTTGCTACTCCCGCCGATTTGGCTAATGCAATACTTACAGAACGCAGAATTGAATTTTTAGGTGAAGGATTACGTAATAACGATTTGATGCGCTTATTACAAACAATTCCGGCTAAAGGAGTGGCGCCTTCAAAAGGCCCTTCTGAAGATAATTATATCTGGCCTGCTTCTTCTGATGAAAAAGCACTGAATAAATTGTGGGCTGACCAATAAACAGGTTTTACCATTTAATTGCTAAGAGGCCGTCAGCAATGACGGCCTCTTTGTTTTTTTATACGTTTGCAAATGATAAGCTTATCATGAAAAAATTAAAAACACATTAAAAACGTAACAAAAAGTTAATATCCTATATCTAAAAAAAATTGATAATCAGGAGAAGTTGAAGAAAGTATAAACATTATGAGCACACTCTTTTGTAATTAAAAATGTATTTGTATAAAATACATATACTTCTTTTAGCATAACCCCATATCTTTGCCTCCCTAACTGTAACCCGGTCCCGTATATATATATTTTAATAAAGCACCCTGGTTAAAATGTGTAGTTGTAATTATTAAAACGTGCAAATATGAAGACCCCGATTTTACTCCCGCCTCATAATTTTATAGTGCCACTTGAAAAAGAAATTGTCTTTGATCAATAATTTTTTAGTAAATTATTAAAACAGTAGGCGTATAACCGAAAAATGCATCTTTAAGCGATCTTGATCATTTACAAGAAATTCTTCGCTAAATAGATTTTCAGTCAATTCCTGCTAAGATGATTGCGGTTATTTCGTAATAAAAGACCGTGTAATCAGTTTTACTGTCCTGCTTCTTTTCCGTACCCGGAACAACTTTGTTTTTACTGTCATTAACAAATAAATGCTAACTCCGATGAGAAAGATTCTATTGTTCCTATGGTGTTCTCTGTTTCTCCTGAACGGAGAATTGTTCGCCCAAACGCGAACATTGACAGGGAAGATTACCGATGCCAACGGTAATCCAATTCCCAATGCTTCTGTTCTTGTAAAAGGTACCAGGGTTGGTACAGTTACCAATACCGACGGTGTTTATTCTCTCACTGCGCCTCAGGGTGCTAAAACCCTTATTATTTCTTCAATTAATATGCAAACTGAAGAAATTAAGATCGGTACCGGCGCAGAATACAATCTCACATTAAAATCGCTTGATGCCTCCCTACAAGAAGTGGTGGTGACCGGCTATTCAACTATTGCCAAACGATCACTAACAGGTTCTGTAGCGAAAGTATCGGGTGAAGCCGTTAGCAACAGGCCGGTACTCAGTTTCGATCAGGCTTTAGCAGGCAAAGCGGCTGGTGTACAGATAAACACTTCTTCAGGTTTAGTAGGTGATAATGTACTTATTCGTATTCGTGGAGCAGCTTCGCTTACTTCGGGCAGCCAGCCGCTGATTGTAATAGATGGCGTTCCTGTCACTCAGGGCGATCAGGGCCAGTTATATAACCCTGCCAACGCATTGGCCGATATCAATCCTAACGATATCGAAAGCTTTGAAGTATTGAAAGATGCTGCCGCAACCGCTATATATGGTTCACGTGGTTCATCAGGTGTAATTTTAATTACAACGAAAAAAGGTAAGGCTGGTGTAAGTACTATTAATGTTGATTCTTACATTGGCTTTAATGAACCGTCACGGAAAATAAAAGTATTAAATTCCGATGAGTACATTGCCACAATAAATAAATTAAGAACCAACGCAGGCGCGGCTCCTGCTGCCGCTTATGGTGACATTGATGGCGATGGAAAAATTGATACTGTAAATACTGACTGGCAGAAAGAAGCTTTTCATAAAGGGTTAGTTCAGAATCACCAGCTTTCATTAAGCGGAGGTTCACAAAGAACAACCTACTATGCTTCATTGAACTATAACGACTATCAGAATTATATTGATGTTAACCAACAGAAAAGAGGATCAGCCCGTTTGAATTTAACTTCTAAAGTAAATGACTGGCTTACTGTAGGTATTAACTCCCAGTATTCAAGGACCAAATCATACGGTTTGGGTTCCGGAACAGGTAATGCCTTATCTGGTATTCCCTACGGTCCTTTCACTGCAGCCCCCGATATTCCGGTAAAAACTGCGGATGGCCAATGGTACACAGGTCAGGGTGGCAATGCCATTGCGTCTAACACACCTAACCCCATAGCAGTTCAACATTTAAACAGAGATAACAGAGATGCCCGCCGCTTTATTGGAAGTGCATATGGCGAAGTTGAATTCATCAGAGGCCTTAAGTTTAAAAGCCAGATAAACCTCGATTATTTAAATGCCTACAACGATAACTTCTGGAATCCCACGGTGGGTGACGGGCAGGGATTTGGTCTCGGGCAAACAGTTTACAGCGAAGCCAATACCTGGAGCTGGTCCAACACCTTAAACTATAATAAACAAATCGGCGCGGACCATGAGGTGAATGCATTAGCTGGTGCTGAGTATACACGCTGGAATGCTTCTTTTGCCTATGCTTATGGCTCAGGCTTAAAAGATCCGGATTTCACAATAGTCAATCCGACCAATTATGACGAAACCGGCGCCCAAAATGATATTGTCATTGATAACGGTCTGGCCTCTTACTTCGGATTTCTTAACTACGGATTCAGAAAAAAATACCTGGCTACTTTTAATTTCAGGGCCGATGCCGATTCACGCTTTGGACCCAAGAACAGATGGGGATATTTCCCGTCGGGCTCAGTTGCATGGAGATTGACCGAAGAAGACTTTATGCGTCAGTTTCATTTTGTAAATGATCTGAAATTACGTGCCAGTTATGGTATCACTGGTAATAGTAATATCGGTTATTTCCCCGCTATTAGCACCTGGGCGCCTACACAATATGCTGATCTCGGAGGACAAACTTTAAATAACCCCGGGAACTCTGCATTAAGATGGGAAAGACATAAACAGTTTGATGTAGGTGTCGACGCGGTTCTATGGAAAAACACCAATGTAACACTTGAATATTATAACAGAAGAACAGTAGACCTGATACTGGATAATCCTGTATTGGCTACGCTCGGTTTTCCTAATAACACCATTAAAGATAACGTAGGTGAATTGCGAAGCCGTGGTGTTGAATTAGCTGTAAGCACGCCTGTTATAAAGACCAAAAGCTTTGAATGGAATGCTAATTTTAATATAGCATGGAATAGAAATAAGGTGCTCAAAACAAATACCAATGGCGTTGATCTGTATGATCCTACCGATGCTACTGCCAACTTTGCGATAGCAAGACCAGGATATGACATTGGTAGTTATTTCCTCATTCCCTGGGCTGGTGTTAACCCCGCTAACGGCTTGCCTATGTGGTACAATGCCAATGGCGACCTGGTACAATATGATCATGCTACCAAGAGTTATACATATGAAAAAAATAATACTGCTGCCCCCGCTATTGGAGCTAATGACAGAGTATTGGCCTCAGGAAAAACACCATACCCCAAATTCTATGGTGGTTTAACACAAAACTTCAGTTTCCTTTCTTTCGATGCCAGCGTTGATCTTCAATATGCCTTCAGCTATTATTTGTATGATCAAACCAGGCAAACTCTGATGTCTTTTGCGAACGTTAGAAATAAAGCGACAGACATTTTAGGCGCATGGACAACTGCTGGTCAGAATACCAATGTTCCCCGCCTGTATTATGGAGATAACGTATGGTCACAGGCATCTACACGTTGGTTGGAAAAAGGTGACTTTGTTCGCATTCGCAATGTGCAGATCGGTTATTCTTTACCTAAATCACTTTTAAACAAGTATAAGGTTAACAAATTCCGCTTTTATGTTCAGGTGCAGAACCTGTATACCATTACAGGATATAAAGGCATCGATCCCGAAGCAAACGGTGTTGGTAATACCAATATTAGTTTAGGGGTAGATAGAATGAGGCCTTACCTGCCCCGCACATATACTATGGGTATTAATTTAGGTTTATAATTAAAACAGAGAATATTTATGCGAAATATATTATATAGTTTACTGGCAGTAGCTATTATCGCCAGCTCCTGTCAAAAAAAGGTTATCGATATAAAACCACAGAACCTGTTATCAAGTGATCTGGCATTTTCTACCCCCGAAAAAATTGAAGGAGCTGTTATAGGCGCTTATGATGGCTTGCAAAGCGCGGAGTTTTTATCAGGCCGTGCTCTTGTATATGTTGATCTGATGGGTGAAGATGTTTTCGATAGAACCGGTTTTTTCGGCGATTTGCCCAAGTTTAATTTGTTAGGTAACAGCGGTATAGCCTCGAACGTTTGGACAGCCGGGTATAACTCCATCGGACGAGCCAACAGAGCCATCGCAGGCATTGATGCTAATAGCAGTAAGTTAACTGGCGATAAAGCAAAGGAGTTAATTGCAGAATGCAAATTTGTACGTGCAGTAGCTAATTTCTACCTCGTTAACTTTTTTGCACAGCCTTACGTTTATACAGCAGATGCCTCTCATCCGGGCATACCTTTAATAACGCAGAGCTTTACATCTAATGATCCTGCAGCTAACCTGCCCAAATCATCTGTCGCTGAAGTGTACAATGCTATTATCAAAGACCTGACCGAAGCGCTCGCAGATATACCTGTTACTTACAGCGATACCTATAATGATAAAACACGTGGTACAAAAGCAGCAGTATCTTCATTTTTATCAAGAGTGTATTTATATAAAGGAGATTATGCCAATACAAAAAAGTATGCGCAGGATGTAATCAATGGCAACTACGGAACATTTGCGCTGGAGTCTGATCCGGAGTCTCCGTTTGTGAAAGGTAATTATGAAACCGATGAAACAATTTGGTCTATCCCTAATAATAAAGATGATAACCCAAATACCAATAATGCACTACCTCAGCATTATTACCCTAAAGGAAGAGGTGACTTACCGGTTTCAAATTCTTTCTTAAGCATAACAACTAACCCTTATTTTGCTCTTGACGACAAAAGAAGAGGAATGATTATTTCAGGTGATGCCAGCAACAATACGGCCGCTTATAAATTCACTAATAAGTATACAGATTATTCAACCCGTGCTGACTGGGCTCCAATTATTCGTTATGCCGAAGTATTTCTAAATTATGCCGAAGCACAGGCGCGTTTAGCCAGCGGCGTAGATGCTGATGCGATTAATAAACTAAACGTAGTGAGAGACCGGTCAAGAGTAACAGCACCTCAGTATACAGTAGCGAGCTTTAGCAGTAAAGATGCTTTGATCGCTGCTATTTTAGGCGAACGGCGCATTGAACTGGCATTCGAAGGTCACCGTTTTTGGGATCTGATGCGTACCAAATCAACCGTTACTAACAAGTATGACAGCGATGGTTCTACTTTATTAAAGCCACAACCTTTTGGCGATCCAAAGGATGTATTTCCTATTCCGCAAACTGAGGTGGATAAAAGTAAAGGTATACTCACGCAGAATAATGGTTATTAGTTAATCTACTTATCAGAGATAAATTAAAGGGGCTATCTCCTATGTTTGCAAAAACAGGAGATAGCCCTTTTTTTATTTCGGTTGTCCATTGGATTTTTTTGTTTCAAACGCCTACCTTATATCTATGCGAAAAACAATCGCTGGTGTTTTATCACTGGTAGTTTCTCTGTTTGCTGAAGCCCAAAGTATATCTCCTTCAATTGATGGCATATATTGTCCTACTGTTCCCATCACATTTACTGTTACAATGCCTGCTTCCGGTTTTCCCTATTCTAATTTTACCGCGGCTGGTGGGCCAGCTTCGGAGGTTCCAGGATCCGTTGGTATGATGGTAACCAGCCAGCCTACAATGACTTCTAATAGTACGGGCGTCTATTTTACTTTCACCGGTTACTTTGTTGACAAGTCTACTGTTCAGGGATTGCATTTTACGACCACGGATGCAAATGGCCATGTTTTGGGGCTTTTTTTTGAGTATAACAAAATTGAATCTTTTAGTCCCGGGTCGTCTAACATTGAAAAGCAGGCCGAACAACCGCAACCCAATATTACTTCCATACAGGCGACGGCTTGCAAGTCAGAGAGCTTCAATATCAGCTTTCCTAACGTGCAATATGCGAACTCATTTGTTGTGCCTGCAATCTATTTCGGCACGGTAACCAATTACGAATATTTATTGCCTTCAGGTTGGCAGTTGGGAGGTGCAACCTCCGACGGATCCACCTGGCTACCGGGATCATCCAATGTAATCGTGACTTCCGACCTCACACATGGTGACGGAGGTTCCATACAGGTTCGTGGCGCAACATGTACCGCTGGCCTGCAACCTGGACCTGCAGCTTCGATCACTATTTCAAGACCAATAAAAACATCAGCATATTCCATATCGGGCCCTATGCTTCTCTGCAATGGTGTTAGCGCTACTTATTCAGTAAATGGTCTTCAAAACGGCTCGGTTTCCTGGTCAGCATCGCCTGCTAATATTGTTACCATCGCCCCTTCGGGTAACCAGGCTACAATAACGGGAGGATTACCGCGTGACGTTATCCTCAACGCCCTGGTTACCGATCCGTGCGGAAACAGCTTCACTTTAATCTACCCTATCCGATCTGGAAACCCGGACGTGCCGCCAGTCATGTATATTAATGACGCTCCCGTCTCCTCTACTACAACTGTTAGCGTACGGCCATTCAACGTATACACACTATCGGTGGACCCTGTGCCTACTGCAACATCTTATATCTGGAGTATTGGTCGTAATGCAGTGTTAACCAATGGACAGGGTACCAATCAGGTTGATGTAACTATAACAGGCGCGGTCGGAACCTCAACATCATTTTCAGTGCAAGCGGTAAACGATTGTGGCAGAGGTGGAGGCCTGAATATTCATGCTAATGTTGTTGGTGGTGGATGTGATCCATGTGCTATGAATATAGAGGCTTCACCGAATCCGGTGAAAAATGATTTATATATCAGCATCAGTGGTACAACAGATGACGTTAAAAAGGCCGGAAGTACAGAGACAATGCGTGCTAATTTGTATAACTTATTTACCACGCAAATGGTAAGAACCTGGAGTTTAATGCCAGGTCAAAAACAATATCATTTAAGTTTACAGGGAGTTAAAAAAGGACAATATGTATTACAGTTAACCAGGGGTAGTGAGAAAATCTCAAAACAAATTTTAGTAGAATAAACGGCAGCTAAAACTAAAAAGCCCCCGTTCGCAACTGCAAACGGGGGCTTTTTAGTTTTATCCTTTCTTACTGAAAGATCGCATGTAACTTATTATCCAACTCTTCACCTCGTAATGCTTCACCAACCACATTACCTTCCGGATCAATTAATATATTATAAGGAATACCGTTAAAACCGAAAGTAGCTACTGCCTTGCTATCCCAGAAAGCCAGATCGCTTACCTGCGTCCATTTTAACTGATCTTCCTGTATAGCCTGCACCCAGTTTTCTTTCTTTTTATCGAGCGATACACCCAGTATAGTGAAGTTTTTTGTTTTGTACTTGTTCCATACAGCTACTACATTAGGGTTTTCTGCCCGGCAAGGTCCGCACCAGCTTGCCCAGAAATCAACCAACAGATATTTACCTTTAAAAGAAGAGATAGATACCGGTTTGCCATTCAGATCAGGCAGCGTAAGATCAGGGGCTTTTTTGCCCAGCCATAAATTCGGTTCTTCCTGCTGCGCATTTAATTTGGCAATTTGTTCTTTATAGGCCTCGTATCTTTTTTTAAGCTCTGCGATGTTTATATCACCCGCGAACTTTTGGGTTAAATTATTCAGTTCCGATTCAAAATCTTTTTGCGGTAATGTTTTGGCAGATCGGCCCAGTACAAATGCTGCTACCACCGGCTGGCTTGCATTTTCCATTACCTTCTTCATATAATCATTTAGTTCCTCAATAGTGGCGTTTTTGCGGTTGGTAAGGTTGATGAGGCTGCTGTCGGCGCTACCTATACGCTTCAGGCTATCCAGCTGACCCATGGTTTGATCGGCAGCGGCGCTTTTAACATCATAGGTAAAAATAAAATCCTGCAGTTGCTGACTTGCCTCTGAACCTTTTACTGTATAAAATTTTTCATTAGCCAGGTCCATATCAAGCGTTATGGCGGGTGCATCATTTACCAGCGGCACCATAGGCCCATCGGCTATCATCACATTGTACATACCTACATTTTTGGCAGGCCCTTTCAGTGTATACGATCTTTTTTGTGCTGAAACAGTTACTGAATCCAACTGTACCGGTGGCAGATCGCCTCCAAAAGGAACTTCGTACAGAAACAGTGTAATTGTTCCATCTTTTTTTACAGCGTGCGGATATGTGGCAGCCACCTTATCGAGGTTGGCTATATTCCCTGTTACCTCCAGTGTTCCCGTTTCTTTTTGTGAACAGGCAGTAAAAGCTATCACAAATAACAGCAATGCCTGGTTCCGGATACGTTTCATCTATATGGTTTTATTTTGTGTTTACTGTAGCTTTTTAAGCAGAATATCATTGGTAAGCTTAGGATCTGCTTTTCCTTTTGATACTTTTTTTACCTCACCAACAAATAACCCGATCAGTCCTTTCTTTCCTTTTTTATACTCGGCAACTTTATCGGGCATTTTATTCAGAACCTCTTCAATCCATGCTGCCACATTCCCTTCGTCAGAGTCCTGCAGCAGGTTCAAATCTTTTGCGATCTGTAAGGGTTCCTTATTGGGCTCTTTGAGCAAAGCAGCAAATACACGCGTAGATGCTACTGAAAAATTCAGCTGGTTACCGTCAATCAATGCTATCAGCGAAGCGATGGTTGCAGGTTGTACCGGCAATGCGGTTATGGACTGATTGTTTTCGTTCAGCCATGATTTAACAGGACCCAGCATCCAGTTGGCCGCAGCCTTGTAATTGCCTGTATGTTCAATGATCTGTTCAAAATAATCTGCCAGTTCTTTTTCATCGGTTATTACACGCGCATCATATTCGGGCAGTTGTAACTGTTGCATATACCGGTTAGCGCGTTCTTCGGGCAGTGCCGGAATGCTGCTACGAACATCATTCAGCAGTTCTTCAGTAACAACAAATGGCGTAAGATCGGGATCGGCAAAATACCGGTAATCGTTCGCGTCTTCTTTCGTGCGAAGGGCGAACGTAGTACCATTGGCAGCGTCGAAACTTCTTGTTTGCTGTATAATGGTACCGCCATTTTCAATCACTTCTATCATGCGCTTGGCTTCATACTCGATAGCCCTTTTTACGTTGCGGATCGAGTTCAGGTTTTTAACTTCTACCTTAGTGCCAAGTTTTGGATCGCCTTTTTTACGAACAGAAACGTTTGCATCGCAACGCATACTGCCTTCTTCCATATTGCCATCGCAGATCTCGAGATACCGCAATAGTTTTCGCAGTTCGGTTAAGTAGGCATATGCCTCATCGCCGCTGCGAATATCAGGTTCGGTAACAATTTCAACCAGCGGTACACCCGCGCGGTTTAAATCAACACAGGTGTTTTTGGGATCAACATCGTGCAGACTTTTACCGGCATCCTCTTCCATATGAATGCGGTTCAGTCGAACGTTTTTTATCCCCTCCGGCATGCGGATGGTCACATAACCTTCTGTACAAACAGGCGTTGTATGTTGCGACAACTGGTACCCTTTGGGCAGATCGGGGTAGAAGTAGTTTTTGCGGGCAAAATAATTATGGCGGGTAATGGAGCAGTTACAGGCCAGCCCCATTTTAACGGCATATGTAATGGCTTTTTTATTCAGTTTGGGCAGCGTGCCGGGATGCCCCATGGTAATCGGACTGATATGGGTATTGGGCTCTCCCCCAAAAGCCGCGCTGTCGCCACAAAACAGTTTACTGTTTGTAAGCAACTGGGCATGTACTTCCAGGCCAACCACTATTTCGTACGCATCGTACTGTATCGACATATTTTTTATTTTTTAGTCGGCAGCAACACTTTGTTCAGCTGCCGTTGCGTCGCACACTTCGGCAGTTTATCCACTATTCAGCAAATTCTGCCAACTGGCTTATAAAGCGTACAAAAATACCTCATTCAGCCCGATTTCCTGCTGCTTTAAGGGTGGGTAATAACATTTAGATAAAGAACCAGTTAAACAGGGGCCGGTTGCATAATTTTCAATAGCTGGGTGCTACCTTCTTTAGGTTTTGTTAGGAGATAAAGCGCACTCTGAGCAGAAAAGTGCGCTTTATCTCTGGGTTAGGTATAACCAAAACCCCAACCATTCCTTAACAAAAAAGCCGCTCCGGAGCATCCGGAACGGCTACTATGGGCTGATGTTCGAAAAAAACTTACAGGTCAGCTGTTCTCAGCTTTTTGGGTGTTTTTACCTCAACCGTTTGAGTTTTACCGTCGCGGATAAAGGTAATTTTTACCGATGGCTTATCTTTCGCTTCGCGGGCGGCAGTTGCCAGTTCCTGGGCATCATTTACCTTTTTGCCATCAAATTCAGTTATAATATCATCTTCTTTAATACCTGCTTTATCGGCAGCAGATTCATCATCAACATCCAGTACTTTAACGCCTTTACCGTCCTCGGTATCCTGTGCTTTTATACCCAGGCGGGGTCTTCCTCCCATTGAAAAATTGTGGAAATTCTCTCCGTTAGGCCACTCGAAATTGAAGTCAGGCATAGGACTCATATTGAAACGTGGGCTGCCTTCAAAATTAAATGCCACAGCCTTGCTTTTGCCCAGGGTAGCAGTGGCTTTTTCGTTCTTGCCATCCCTGTCGTAGGAGATAGTTACTTTATCTTCTGGTTTGTGTTTATGAATTACTTTGGTAAGGTCTTCGGGAGTACCGATGGCGGCATCGTCTATTTTGGTAATTACATCACCTTCTTTTAAACCGGCTTTGTCAGCGGCACTGCCTGTGGTTATTTCTTCTATTTTCGCACCACCTTTATCGGCTTTTTCAGTAACAACGCCCAAAAAAGCGGTGTTGCCGTTGCCTGAATAGTTATCGCTATAGCTCCAGGTGCCGGCTCTATAAGGAGAACGGGGTGCTGCCAGTCCATAGGTATTTCCTTTCCCTTTTTTAATTACAATATTATCATCATCAAACTCATCCAGCGGTTTTCCATTCACAATTACGTCATCTCCTTTAATTTCGATGGTAACTTTGGTGTCTTTATCCCCCTTCTTTTTGATGATAAGTTGTTCATTTTCGCCCAGTTTATCTTTGTCTTTATCTTTCTCTTTGTCCTGGGCTGCGAGTGGCTGACTTAATAAAAGTGCCACGGCTGCGATCGCGGTGTAGGATAGCAAATATCGTCTCATTTCTATTGAGTTTTGTTAGCGTTTTTAAATATCTACGTCAGTTTTCGTACATCAAATATAGGAAAATAATTGAAATACGAAAATTTTCGGAAATGTTAAGTATTTACAAAAATCACGAGAATCAAATATCAAATTCCAAATAGAAAACAGTAGCATTGGAGGCTTCTGATTTGAGATCGGGTTTCGTCATTAGAATTTTGTTATTTGGTTGTTTGGCTGGTGTTCTGTAGATCTTGTAAATTGAGTTTTTGGTTCTTATTCTTTGGATCTTGTTATTTGGTTATTGAGATTTACTTTGATATTTGCTTTTTGTAATTTTTGAGCCTATGTTCGACTTCCGCTTACAGGTTTTTGACACAGTTGCCCGCAGGCTGAACTTTACCAAAGCAGCCGAAGAATTGTTTATTACACAACCGGCAGTTACCAAACACATACATGAACTGGAAAGCCATTTTAAAACAAAGCTGTTTGAACGTAACGGAAGCAGAATTACCTTAAGTGCCGCCGGAGAAACCCTTTTACAATACACTACCCAACTGTTCACCGTTTATCGCAACCTTGAATTTGAAATGAACGCGCTTGTTCAGCAACACAGCGGTAAACTACGTATTGGGGCAAGTACTACAGTGGCGCAGTATGTACTGCCTCCTGTTCTGGCTTCATTTCATAAAAAATTCAAAGACATTAAGCTAAGTCTTGCCACAGGTAACACTGAACATATTGAGCAGCGCGTACAAAACAAAGAAGCAGATCTGGGTATTATTGAAGGCCGTTCAAGAAAAACGGCTTTAAAGTATACTCAATTTATAAAGGATGAAATTGTACTGGTTTCAGGTATCAATAATCCACTGGCAAAAAAGCCTGAAATATCACTGAATGATCTCAGGAAAATTTCACTCTTGCTACGGGAACCGGGTTCAGGTACACTTGAAGTAATTACACATGCCCTTAAACCATTGGGTATGAAAATTTCTGATCTGCATATTGAAATGCAGCTCGATAGTACTGAGAGTATGAAGAATTATTTACTGTGTTCCGATTCAATGGCATTCGTTTCTCTGCACTCTGTACTAAAAGAACTTCGTAATAAGGAGTGTTGTATTATTGATGTAAAAGGGCTTTCTATTGAACGGTATTTTTATTTTATTCAGCCGTTTGGTCAGCCTGAGTCGCTGGCTGATTTATTCATGAAATTTGCCACTCGCTATAACTTCAGGTAATGGCTCATTACCAATAACCATTTCCCCGGCTGTTTTCTGTATATGATTTTTGTGTTGGCAAAAATCAACACATATGATACAGGAAAAAGGCTTGTTAGATCGGAATATTACTTTACGGGAAATATTGTTTGCTGTTATTGTAATACTTTGTGCATCGCCTGTTATGACGGCACCGGTGGCATTGATTGCGGGTATTGTTGTGGCCTGGACTATTGGTAATCCTTATTTACATCTCAACCATAAAATTACACAACTGCTGTTACAGGTTTCGGTTGTAGGTCTCGGCTTTGGCATGACGACAGGTAGTGCTATAAATGCCGGCAAAAGTGCGTTTGGCTTAACAATAGCTACCATAACAGGTACCTTGCTGCTGGGGTTTTTATTGAACAAGCTGCTGCAATCAGATAAAAAAACATCGTGGCTTATTGCGGTTGGTACTGCTATTTGCGGCGGTAGTGCCATTGCCGCTGTTTCACCGGCAATAAAAGCTCAGGAAAAGCAAATTACAGTAGCAGTTGGTACCATTTTTATCCTGAATGCCATAGCACTACTTGTTTTCCCTTTTATTGGCTTTGCCTTTCATTTAACGCAGGAGCAGTTCGGGTTATGGAGTGCTATTGCCATTCACGATACCAGTTCAGTAACAGGGGCTGCGGCCCGTTATGGTAAACAGGCGCTTGAAATAGCTACTACGGTTAAACTCGCCAGAGCACTATGGATCGTGCCCGTTACCTTGCTGTCGTCATTTTTATTTAACACAAAAGACAGTCGTGTGAAAATTCCCTGGTTTATATTGCTTTTTATAGTAGCTATTATCCTTAATACCTATGTGCCGGTTGTGCAGGAATATGGTCATTGGGTAGTTGCTTTTTCAAGAGCGGGCCTGAGTGTTACTTTGTTTTTAATAGGAACAGGTTTATCAAAAAGCACATTACAATCAGTAGGTTTTAAACCACTTTTACAGGGTACGGTACTGTGGATCTGTATTTCGGTGATAACATTATCGGTAATTTTATTAAAGCGATAAAAACTACACTGATATGAAAAAAAGAAATGGTAAAAAATGGAAGATGGTTCTTCTGTTATTACTAATCGGTTTTATTGGCATTCAGTTTATAAGACCTTCTATACCCACTTCACCTGTTTCGTCAAATTCAGTATGGCCTGCCAACGTTGATCATGTTTTAAAAAGCGCCTGCTACGACTGCCATTCCAATCAAACCTCTTTAAAGTGGTTCGATCAGATAGCGCCGGCATACTGGCTGGTAGCATCTCACGTAAAGGAAGCCCGAAAGGCGCTGAATTTTAGTGACTGGGACAAGCTGATGCCTGCCGATCAAAAGGCCCGCTTATACCTGTCGTTAAATACAATACTTGAAAAAGAAATGCCACTCAGCAGTTATACATTGCTTCACAGCAATGCAAGGGTAGACAGTAATGAAATTGATATTTTAAAAAATTATCTGATCTCCATATCGCCCCAAAAAGTTTCTGATTCAGGAGTGGTATCAGCAGCAAAAACGCAATACGATACATGGATTGCAGCTGAAGGAAAACTGGCTGCCAACGTAAAACCTGCTCCCAATAATATTGAGTATATACCGGGATACAGAAACTGGACGGCGATCAGTACTACCGACAGATTCGATAACGGAACATTTCGTGTAATTTTTGGTAACGATATTGCTGTAAAGGCCATCAAAGAAAACCACATCAATCCCTGGCCCGATGGAGCCACCTTTGCAAAAGTAGCCTGGACCAAACTGATCGACAGTACAGGTAATGCCAGCTCAGGAGAATTTAAGCAGGTGGAGTTTATGATTAAAGACAGTAAAAAATATTCGTCAACAAACGGATGGGGCTGGGCCCGCTGGAAAGGCACGAATCTGACGCCTTATGGAAAAGATGCCGGGTTTACGAATGAATGCACCAGTTGTCACGAGCCCATGAAGGATAACGACTTTGTATTTACCATTCCCATTAACTTAAATGCCACGCTGGAACAAAAAGTAATCACTTCTGGCATGAAAGAGAAAACGCATACCATGTATACGTTGTATGCGAATGATATCGGCGCACAACATGCCACTACTGCGAATGGTCAATATCCTGCAGGTACGATACTATCATTGGTTACATGGACGCAACGGCCAGATGCACACTGGTTTGGCGGTAATATCCCCAAATCTGTTGAATCGGTTGAGGTAGTGCAATTCGATAGTAGTAATAAACCGGTGTATACCTGCTATTCGGGAACACCTTTAAGTGTTAACAAAAGTGTGCAGAACACAAATGAACGAGTGGCTTTTATTGTCAATAAAAAAGCGGCTGTGACACCATAGTCAACAGCCGCTTCGTGTTCAGTATTTATTCTACAATAAACTTTTCACTTTTTCTATAACCTGCTGAAGATTGCTGGCCTCCTGTCCGCCTGCAGTAGCCAGATTTTTCTGACCACCACCTCCCCCCTTGATCAAAGGAGCAACATGCTCTTTAATGATCTTACCTGCATCCAGCTGACGGGCTGCTACAACCGTATCGGCGATACCAACAGCTACAAATGGTTTGCCGCCAATGTTGGCGCACAAAACGACAACATAATCATTGAGATGATTTTTCAGGTCGAAGCACAATTTCTTCAATGCATCGGCGCTGCTCACTTCAATGATCTGTCCAACGAACGTAACACCGTTTATAATTTCATCTTTATGTAATAATTCATTCCGTATGCCTACCAGCATGCGGTTTTCGAGGTGTTCCAGTTTTTTCTTCAGTTCATTGTTTTCTGCACCGATGTTACCAATAGCTTTCAACAGATCAGCCGGATTTTTCAGTTCTTCTTTTACCTGCTGCAACTGATTCAGCTGATCGGTTATGTATTGTTCTGCTGCCAGTCCGCTGATCGCTTCAATACGGCGAACACCGGCTGCCACAGCTGATTCATGTTTAATTTTAAAAATACCCAGTTCACCGGTAGCGCCCACGTGTGTACCACCACATAACTCAACGGAGTAAGCCGGGTCCATAACCACTACGCGGACCACATCGCCATATTTTTCACCGAACAATGCCATGGCGCCCAGTTTCAGGGCTTCTTCTTTAGGCATTTCCTTAATAACTACAGGAATATTGGCGCGTATTTTTTCATTTACCAATGCTTCTACCTGAGCTATTTCTTCGGTAGTCATTTTCGCAAAGTGCGAAAAGTCGAAGCGCAGGTACTCATCATTTACCAGAGACCCTTTTTGTGCAACGTGTGTACCCAGCACTTTACGCAGGGCTGCATGTAACAGGTGCGTAGCTGAGTGATGCACTGCAATTTTTGATCTGCGTTCTTTATCTATCCGTGCATCTACAATGCCGGTTATATTGGTAGGAATTTTATCGATAAAGTGAATGATCAGGTCGTTTTCTTTTTTGGTATCTGTTACACGTACTTCTTCGCCTTCAAAAAACAGCGTGCCTGTATCGCCTACCTGTCCGCCGCTCTCAGCATAGAACGGTGTTGTGCTTAATACCAGCTGGAAAGATGTTTTTCCTTTCGCGGTTACTTTGCGATATTTTAACACCTTTGCTTCTGCTTCAACCGAATCGTAGCCAACAAAGCTGGTGTTGTTGTTTTCGCTCAGTACTACCCAGTCTTCGGCGTTCAATGCGGTAGCCGCGCGGCTGCGGTCTTTCTGTTGTTGCATTTCGCTTTTGAAACCATCTTCATCGACTGTCAGGTTATTTTCTTTGGCGATCAATTGGGTTAAATCAATCGGAAAGCCATAGGTATCGTACAGTTCAAAGGCGGCTGAACCACCGATCGTTTTATTTTTGGCAGAAGCAATAATCTCTTCAATTTTTTTCAATCCCTTCTCCAGTGTTCTCAAAAATGCTTCTTCTTCTTCTTTCACCACTTTGGTTACAAAGTCAAGCTGCTGGAACAGTTCGGGAAAAACATTTTTGAATTGTTCAGCCAGTACGGGCACCAGCTGATGCAGCAGGGGCTGTTTATAATCGAGATAGGAATAATAATAACGTACTGCGCGGCGCAAAATGCGTCGTATTACGTAACCGGCTCCTGTGTTGGAGGGCAATTGTGCGTCGGCAATGGTAAAGCAGATGGCGCGAATATGATCGGCCAATACCCTGAATGCTACTGCCTGATGCCAGTCGGCAAGCGAAGTAGGTACTGCCGTTGCATCATATTTTTTATTGGTGATCTTTTCAACAGCGGCGATAGTGCCCGTGAAAACATCTGTATCGTAGTTCGATTGTTTGCCTTGTAGCACTCTCACCAGACGCTCAAGACCCATACCTGTGTCAACATGTTTGGCAGGCAGGGGTTCAAGACTGCCATCTTTTTTCCGGTTGAACTGCATGAACACGTTGTTCCATATTTCTATCACCTGCGGGTCATCCTGGTTTACCCGGGTGGCGCCACTAATGCGTTGCCTTTCTTCATCGGTACGGCAGTCAACATGTATTTCGCTGCAAGGGCCGCAGGGACCGGTATCGCCCATTTCCCAGAAATTATCTTGTTTATTGCCGGGTAATATGCGTTCGGGAGCAACCCATTTGGCCCACTCGTTATACGCTTCTTCATCTTTGGGCAGGTTTTCGGCAGCGTCACCTTCAAAATAAGTTACATATAACCGGTCTTTCGGTATTTTATATACTTCTGTAAGAAGTTCCCAGCTCCAGGCAATGGCTTCTTTTTTAAAATAGTCGCCAAAGCTCCAGTTGCCCAGCATTTCAAACATGGTATGGTGGTAGGTATCTACGCCTACTTCTTCAAGATCGTTGTGCTTACCGCTCACGCGCAAGCACTTTTGGGTATCTGCAACCCTTTTATAGGGCGGTTTTTTATTGCCGAGGAAGTAATCTTTAAACTGGTTCATACCGGCATTAGTGAACAACAGGGTAGGGTCATTCTTTACTACAATAGGGGCCGAAGGAACAATTTCATGCCCCTTATTACGGAAAAAATCCATGTATTGCTGCCGAATTTCTGCACTGGTCATCATAAAACGGAACGATCTTTGATTAAATTTGACACTTAAGCCTTTATATTTGTAATTGTTACCGTAAGGGTAACGGCGCAAAGGTAACAGAAATAGGTTGTTTTAATGTAAAAGGGCGCCCTGGTTAATCGGCTTGTATCCATGAAGAAAATAAAGTACTACTACAATACCAATACTCTCCGATATGAAAAACTGGAGACACCGCTGCATGTAAAATTGTTGCGGGTGCTCGGTTTTATATCTGCGGCTATTGTTACCTCTGTTATAATTGTATCTATCGCTTACCGGTATTTTCCTTCTACTAAAGAAAAAGCACTGATGCAGTACAACGAACAACTGCAGGAGCGCTATTGGGTGCTGGATGAACAGGTTGCCAAAATGCAGCAACGCATGGTGCAGCTCGAAGAAAGGGATAATGACATTTACCGCACCATTTTTGAAGCGAACCCCATTCCCGACAGCATGCGGGCAAAGGACATAGCTCAGCAGAAAGAAATGGAAATGGTGGCCAGCATGACCAACTACGAGCTGGAAAATTCGATTGTGCGCTCGCTCAGGAATCTCGAAAACCGCATCGGCGCTCAGGAAAAGTCATATGTTGAAATAACTGGGTTCATAAAAAATAAAGAACAACTGCTGGCCTGTACGCCTGCCATTCAGCCGGTGAGCAATAGCGACCTGAAACGGTTGGCCTCTGGTTTTGGATATCGTATCGATCCGGTTTATAAAACAGTGAAATTCCACGCCGGGCTCGACTTTGCAGCTCCGCAGGGAACTCCAATATATTCTACAGCCAATGGAGTGGTAAAAGTAGCCGGAAACCTGGGTAATGGCTATGGTAATCACGTAGTTATAAGCCACGGATATGGCTACGAAACCTTGTATGGCCACATGTACCGCATTAAAGTAAAACCCGGCGAGCACATCAAACGCGGTGAAATTATAGGATGGGTAGGAAGTACCGGTAAATCAACCGGTCCCCACTGTCACTACGAAGTACATAAAAATGGTCAACACCTTGATCCGGTATATTTCTTCTATAACGATCTTACTCCCGAACAGTACGACCGCCTGCTGAAGATGTCTTCATCGAGCAACCAAAGCTTTGATTAGTTCAGCCGTGAATGTTCAATCGTGAATAGCTGTATTTCTGGCAGTTATAAAACTGTTTTGCATGTCTGTTTATCATTCACCGTTCACACTTCATCATTGACCAGTCACGATTTACAATTCCATGACCCCCAACGGTCTAAACCATTGGGAAATGTAAGGTTGTGCATGTAAATTTGCGTCTCAATTATGCATTACCCACCGGATATACTTTCACTGGCTTATAAGCAACCGATCATGCACGATCAGTTGCAGGTAATGCACGAAAAAGAGCAGCAA
>Ga0105239_10001440_pt1 | contig 31706 bp, 31 predicted proteins | sample KBSC44metaG_FD_92761 | JGI IMG/M metagenome (GOLD analysis project Ga0105239, IMG submission 92761) | Corn rhizosphere microbial communities from Kellogg Biological Station, Michigan, USA - KBS C4-4 metaG | ecosystem: Host-associated > Plants > Roots > Rhizosphere > Soil | place: Michigan, USA...
CGGCGCCTTGTGGTGCAGCCCGGGATGACCGGCTCGCTCGTCGTGCACGAGCGCCCCCTGACCGCAGATGAGCGCCGCTATGCAGTACTCTCCGCCCATCTCGACAATGGTCGCCGCCTGGTCTATCGCGATGTCCGTCGGCTGGGAACGCTGCTCCTGCTCGACGACCGCGCCTGGCGGGCCTACGATGCCTCCATCGGGCCGGAGCCCCTGGATCCGGCATTCACGCCGGAGCGGTTGGCCAGCATCCTCGCCCGATCGCGGCAGGCGGTGAAGAAGGTCTTGATGGATCAGCGCCACCTGGCAGGGGTGGGCAACATTTACGCAAACGAAGCGCTGTTCGCGGCGGGCATCGACCCGTCCCGCGCCGCCAATCGTATCCGCCCGGAGGAGATTCCGAGGCTCCATGGGGAAATCCGGCGGATCCTCGAGGCTGCGATCGTCTCGAACGGCACGACGTTCCGCGACTACCGCACCGGCACCGGCGAGCGGGGCAACTTCCAGCTCGAGCTCCTCGTGTACGGTCGAGAGGGCGAGCCGTGCAAGGTGTGCGGGACCCGTCTTACCGGCACGCACACGATCGACGGCCGGATCTCCGTGCTCTGCCATCGCTGCCAATCGTGAGACGCGCCCGTGCGCTCCGGCTTCCGTTGCCCGCGACGGATCTGGACGCCCTGCGGGAGCGCGTCCTTGCGTTGACGGAAAACCGCCCAGGCGTCTACCGCATGATCGACGCAATCGGACGGGTGCTTTACGTCGGCAAGGCCAAGCGGCTGCGAGCCCGTTTGCTCAGCTACTTCCGAGCGGCGTACCCGGATGACAAAGCGGCGCGCATTCTGTACGCAGCCAACGACATACAATGGGAGTACGTCCCCAGCGAATTCGCAGCCTACCTCACCGAGCTTCGCCAGATCCACCGCCACCGCCCCCATTTCAATCTTCGCCTCAACCAGACCCGCCGCGCCGTCTTCGTCAAACTCTCCGGCGGGCCGGCACCCCGGATCACGAGCGGTGCCGGCATCGCGGCCGAAGACCAACGCTGTTACGGCCCGTTCCGCTCGTTCGCCCGCACCGCCGAGGCGGTTCGCACGCTGGCCGACCTGCTCGGCCTCAGGGATTGTGCGGCCAACATGCCGGTCGTCTTTTCGGGGCAGGGTGATCTCTTCGACCAGACCCGGCGAGCGGCCTGCATGCGGCATGAATTCGGCTTCTGTACCGGACCCTGCGCCGGCTTCGTGGCCGAGTGGGACTACCGGCAGCGGGTGGAGACTGCGGTGGCGTTTCTGGAGGGCCGAACCGTTCAGCCGATGGACCGAGTAGTCGCTGCGATGCAGGCGGCCGCGGTCCACTCGGAATACGAGCTGGCCGCCAAGTGGCGGGAGAAGTTCGAGCAGCTCGAGTGGCTGTTCGGCGCCATCGTCCGTGCGCGAACCGCGGTGGACCTGCTGACGTTCGTCTACCGGGATCCCGGCGCGCTCGGGGACGATCGGGTCTATCTCATTCGCCGGGGCGTGGTCCGGGCGACGTTTCCCTACCCCTCCACACCCATTGAGCACGAAGCCTTCCGCGCTGTCGTCGCTGACGACGTTGCGCGCGCCGAGCCCGCCGTCGGACCGCTGCCGACCGACTGCATTGACGAGCTGCTGCTCATCATGGCGTGGTTCCGGGCGCACCCGGAGGCATTTCGGCGGACCACGCCGCTCTCGCAGTGGGTGCAGTAGTTCGACCTACTCACCAGCAGGGAGCAACGGAACCAGGCGCCCCCGGGGTGGAATGCCGGGCTCCAACTCGAGAATACCGACCGAAGGCGGCAGGTTGAATCGCCGGTGCCCGGCGCCACCCGGATTCATCACGGTGACGACGACGTCTACCAGCGTTAGGAGCGGTCGGTGGGTGTGTCCGTATATCAGGATCTCGGCGTCTGGGAAGGCCTGTTGAACGCCTTCGGGTGTCGGCGAGCCGAACTGGTCGCCGTGGGTGACCACGATCCGAAACCCATCCAACTCGATGCGAGCAACTTGAGGAAGCCTCGCGCGGACGTCGAATCCGTCGATGTTTCCATACACGGCGGTCACCGGGGCCAGCGTCTCGAGCTCGGCCAAGAGGTCGAGCGGACCCAGATCGCCGGCGTGAAGAATGTGGTCCACGTTGCCGAAGACGTCGAAGACCTCGGGACGCAGCAGGCCGTGGGTGTCTGCGATGACGCCGAGGCGCATGGGAAGAGCGCTATCCGCTATCCGACACTGCGTTGCAGCCTCGGTCGTCGGCAACTGATAGCGGGTAGCGGATAGCGGACAGCGTCATTCACTTCCCCTCCCACCGCCTAGCGATTGCAATCTCCAACCCCAGATGATCCAGCACCCGCTGGACCACGAAGTCCACCAGCTCGCTCACCTGTTTCGGACGATGGTAGAACCCCGGCGCGGCGGGAATGACCGTCGCGCCGGCCTCGGTTACCGTCACCAGATTTCGCAGGTGGATAAGGGAGAATGGAGTCTCCCGAGGAACCAGCAGGAGCTTACGCCGTTCCTTGAGCGTGACGTCCGCCGCCCGCTCGACCAATGACCGGCTGGTCCCCAGCGCCACCGCCGCCACGGTGCCCATCGAACAGGGACAGATCACCATGCCCGCGGTCGGCTGGGATCCGGAGGCCGGCAATGACCCACGATCGTCGTCGGAGAACACTCTGACGGTGGACCAGTCGCCGCCGGTGGCGGCGCGCAGTGCTTCGATCGTCGCAAGTCCGCACTCTTCGGCGAGCAGGCGCTGACCGTGGCTCGACACAATGAGCCACACCGGAGCCCGATGGCCGGCGAGCACTTCCAGCAACCGGACGGCGTAGGGGGCGCCCGACGCGCCGGTAATTGCGAAAACGACCGGCAGGCTCAGCGGCCCCTCCGGTTCGGCGTTGGGGACCGGTGGGGGTGTTTGTTCTTGACCTGCGTGACCGGTGAACGGTGAACGGTGAACGGGGGCGTCGAGGCATTAGCCGACCCCTCTTTCCCAGAGCCGGGTTTCGACGCCGCTGGCCCGTGCTTCTTGGACCCGCCCCGTTTAGCGTTCACCGTTCACCGTTCACGCTGTTAAGACCGTTCACTGTTCACGCTGTTCGGTCTAGTGTCCCACCACTCGATCAACCAGGGCAAACCCAAACACCGTCGCCGACATGACCGCGTTCATGTTGAAGAACGCCGCGCCCAGGCGCGACAGGTCGTCCGCGCGAACCAGGCGATGCTCGTAGATGAGGATCCCCGCCCCCACCGCGACCCCCACGAAATACCACGCCCCGAACCCGGCTCCCCATCCGAACAGAACCAGTGAGGGAATTGTGATCCCGTGGAGCAGCTTCGCAAACACAATGCTGCGCGCGAGACCCAGCCGCACGACCGCGCTTCGAAGACCCACGCTCCGATCGAACCCTTCGTCGGGCAAGGCATAGAAAATGTCGAACCCGGCAACCCACGTTGCCACGGCAACGGTGATCGAGACGAGAACCCACCAGGGCTCGCTCCATCGGCCCGTGACTGCCAAGTAGCCGCCAACAGGAGCAATCGCGAGGCTCAGCCCGAGCCAGAGATGGGGCCAGTGAGTGAAGCGCTTGGAGAAGCTGTACGTCATCACCCACGCGAGGGCCAGCGGTCCAAGCTCTCGGCACAGCGGATTCAGCAAGGCCGCGCTTCCCAGGAAGAGCATCGCCGCGATTGCGATCGACGCCCATGCCTGTGGGAGCGACAACGCTCCTTGAGGCAGCTCCCGCATCCTAGTACGTGGGTTGAGCGAGTCATAGTGGCGATCCACGACGCGGTTGAATCCCATCGCGACCCAGCGGGCCGCGGTGAAAGCGATCACGACCAGCAGGATCGTCCGTCCCCGGACGGGCGCGACGCGCGATGCTGCGACCACGCCGACCAACGCGAACGGCAGCGCGAACAGGGTATGCGGCAGCTTGACGAAATTCAGGTACCGGATCGCGAGCGAGCGACCCCGAAGCAGCTGTCCCTCCGGCGACGTCGCCGGCATACCAGGTCCCAGGCTGGTCATCGGCCCCCCTCCACCCTGCGGGGAAAGTACTCATTCCAGCGCTGGTCCACCCGCTGGATGATGCCCTCCGGCATAGTGAGCGGCAGCGGATACCCGGTCTTCCAGGTCGCATCGATAGCGATGGGGCCACGGTAGACCGGCCGGGCCCCGACGAAGCTCTGCTGCGCGAAGATCATGTCGCGGGCCGGATCGAAGCGGGTAAAGATGCCCCACAAGAGGCTGGTTTCGCTGCTCAGGTCCACGTCGTCGCTCACTGCGACCACGAACTTGGTCGGCCCCAAACCTTCCCATTTGAGCAACCCCTCGAGCACCCCGCGCGGGTCCTGCTGGACTCGGACGACCAGAAATCCCCCCTCCAACAGCCGATGTCCGGTAACGCGCCGATCGAGCCGCGACGGATCTTCCACTGCGCGTGGAGGCGCCTCGGAGGTCAGCGCTTCGCCGGTCGCGTCGAGAACGAGCTTGCTCCCGACGTGCATGACGTAGGATGTGTAGTCGAGCGTGTCGAGCGCACCGATGGGAAGCAAAAGCATTCGCTCTTCGGGCTCGAAGCGATACCAGAGCTCCCGTAGCAGACCGGAAAAGCTCCGCACCGCCACGTCCTCACGGACCATTATTGCCACCTTGGTGAGCGCGAGCTGCCCGGTGCCGAGCAGCGCGAGCGACGTCTTCAACACCTCTTTGGGATGGCGTTCCTTGAGCGCGACTGCGAGCAGGTTGTGGAATCCGGCGTCGTCGTAGGCATAGAGATCGACCACGTTGGGATTGATGACTCGAATGAGCGGGCCGATCATCTCGCCGGCGGCAATCCCCATGTACTTGTCTTCCTGCGGCGGCTTTCCGACCACACTGGCCGGCAGCAGCGGCTTGCGGCGCCGCGTGACTTGCTTGATGTGAAAGACGGGAAACTCGGCCGCTTCGGAGTAATGCCCGAAGTGATCGCCGAAGGGGCCTTCCATTCGGCGCTCGCGGGGCGGCACCTCCCCCTCCAGGATGAACTCCGCGTTGGCCGGCACCTGCAGGTCCATCGAAGCGGCTCGAACCATGCGAGTCGGAGCGCGCCGGAGAAATCCGGCGAAGGCCAGCTCATCCATGTCCTCCGGCAACGGAAAGATGGCAGACAACATCAGGATGGGGTCGCCGCCGAGCACCACGGCGGTCTTGAGTGCCTCATTCCGGCGTTCCGCCTCGAAGTAGTGGCCCCGCCCTCCTTTCATGCTCTGCCAGTGCATCCCGGTCGTCGCGTCGTCAAAGACATGAAGGCGGTAGAGCCCGAAGTTGCGGCGATGCGTGTCGGGCGCCTCGGTGAGCGTCGGCCCAAAGGTGATAAACGGCCCTCCGTCACGGGGCCAGGTCGTCGGATTGGGAAGCCGGGTCAATGCCGGCGCCTCGATGACTTCCTGCACCGGCGCGGATCGGACCAGCTTGGGGCGCATGAACCGGCCGCGGGCGAGCGTCCGGCGAGCCCTCCAGAACGCGCCCAGCGAGGGCGGATTGAGCTGCTGAACCGCGTCGATCAGCTCGCGTCCGATCTCCTGCGGGTGGCGCCCCAACGCCAACTCGATCCGGTGCATGGAGCCGAACAGATTCATCACCAGCGGGAAGGACGCACCGCGCACCCGTTCGAACAACAGCGCGGGCCCCTCGCCGCGAACCACCCGTTGCACGATCTCCGAGATCTCGAGATATGGATCCACCTCGACCGCTACCCTGCGCAGCTGCCCGGTTCGCTCGAGCTCGGCGACGTAGCTCTGAAGATCAGGAAACACGTCAGCCCGCTCGGGTACCGACGTGGAGGGCCGTTACCCCGCCGAAAAAGAGGCGGTATCCAACGCCTTCGAAGCCGGCTGCCACCACTCGGCGTGAGAGCTCGGCCGGCTGGGGAAACACCCGCGTGGATTCCGGGAGCCAGTTGTACGCCGTGCGGTGCCGCGATATGAAACGGCCGACCTGAGGGAGCACCCGTTCGAAATAGAAGAGGTAGAGCGCCCGCATCGGCTCCCGAACCGGAGTCGCGACATCGAGGATTGCCAGGCGGGCGCCAGGCTTGAGCACCCGAGCCACCTCGAGCAACCCGCCGTCGAGATCGATAAGATTGCGGAGCCCCCAGCCCACCATTGCACCGTCGAAAGCCGCGTCACGAAACGGAAGCGCCAGCGCGTCCGCCGTCACCGGTGCCAGCCGATCGGCCTTGTGGCGGCCCAACTCGAGCATCGGCCGCACGAAGTCAGCCCCGACGACCCGCCCGCGGAAGTGGGGCCGTCGGGCCAGGATCGCCGCGAGGTCGAGCGTGCCAGCGCACAGGTCGAGATAGATTCCGTCCGGGACTCGCTCCCAATCGAGCCGATCGACCGCTTGGCGCCGCCACCGAAGGTCGAGGCTCAGGCTCAGAATGCGGTTCAGCCGGTCGTACGTAGGTGCGATATCGGCGAACATGGAGCGGACGTAGGCCCGCTTCTCAGCCCCGCCGGCGACAGGTAACTTCTGATCTGAGGCTAACATAGGCGCTCAATGTAGCCCGCGAGGAAACCGCTCCGCAAGCGTGAGGGCCGGGCGTGCCGTCTAGGGTTGATCTGGCGCCCAAGACTGATCAGGAAATCGTCGTCCTGGCCCGCGCGGGCGAGGAGGCCGCGTACCGGGAACTCATCCGGCGGTACGAGCGGCCGCTCTTCTCGCTGCTCTTTCGGATGGTGCGCGACCGGGAGCTGGCTGAGGATCTGGCGCAAGAGACCTTCGTGAAAGCGCTGAACGCGATCGAGTCCTACCGACCGGAGTTCAAGTTCTCAAGCTGGATTTTCAAGATCGCCAACAACGCGGCTATCGATCATCTCCGACGTCGCGAGCTCGACACCTTGTCACTGGAAGGCTCGCCTCAGGCGGAAACGCCGGAGGCGATCGAGGCGACCGCGTTGCAGATCGGCGGCCGGCAGGAGTCTCCGCTGGCCGAGGTGGAGGCGCGCGAGCTAGGCGGGCAGATCGAGGCGGCCATCGCGCAGCTTCGGCCGGAGTATCGCTCGTGCATTCTGCTCCGTCACGTGGAGGGTCGGGCCTACGAGGAAATTGCCGAGATTCTGAACCTTCCGTTGGGCACGGTGAAGACCTACATCCACCGGGCGCGCAACGAGTTGAGGCAGGCACTTGCACACTTGCGGGAGTGAAACCTTCGCGTTATCCCGAACGTAAAGGGGTCCACTATGACCGGTAACTCCGCCGCACCGCATTTTGGTCCTGACGAGCTGGACCTCTGGCTCGCTGGCACGCCGTCCCCCGAAATGCGGAATCACGTTGACGAGTGCTGCACCTGCCTGGAGCTGGTCCGCGCCGAAGAGGCGCTGGCGGCCCAGCTCGCGGCACTCCCGCTGTACGCACCGAAGGCGGATCTAGCCGATCGGGTGATGGCTTCCGTGTACATCCCCGACCCCTTTGCCATTCGCTCGCTGCAGGCGGCTCGACGCCGCCTGCTCGCGTCTCCGAAAGCCGTCGCGATCGCGGCCACTATCGCGCTGGTGCTTTTGGGGTCGATGACGGCGAGCGCCGCGTGGACGCTGGCGAACCGGGAGACGCTCGTGGCGGCCGGCAACTGGCTGGTCGGAGAGGCAGCGCGCTGGGCCTGGGTTGGGCTCCGGAGCGCGGCCCTCAATCTCACCGAGCAACCTTGGTTCGTCGGTTTCCGGAGCCTGGTCGAGACCCCAGGGCGACTCGCCCTCGCCTCGGCCGCGATGTCGCTCATGTACGTGAGCGGGATCCTGGCGCTCCGGCGGCTCCTGGCGGTTCCTCCCCGGCAGGTGGCCCATGCGAACGGCTAGCCGGCTTTTGCTCGCAGTGGGTGTCCTGCTCGCCCTGCCGGCGAGCGCTCACGCGAAAACGACCTGCATGCTGAGCCGCGTCAGCGGCGTCTTTGAAACCGTTCGCGCCTTCGTTCAACAGCAGATTGCGCCCGGGCCTCAGCGGCCGAAACCTCAGGCGGTCGAGGCGGCCCCTGCGGGCGGGCCGTCCGTCGATCTCGGCGACCTGAGCAAGCCCGAAGTTGTCGAGCGCCAGCTCCGGACCGCAGTCCCCACCCCCCGCTCTGACCTCAAGCTTACCGTTCCGAATGGCCAAGCCCGCCTGGGCGACTTCACTATCGGCTCGGCCGAGACCATGACCGGCCATCTCCTCGTTCTGGGTGGAGACGCCAACGTCTACGGCAAGCTGCTTGGCAACCTCGTCACCATGGACGGCAACGTCGTGATGCACCCTGGCGGGGTCGTCTCGGGCGACATTCTCGCGCTTCACGGCGATGTACGGGACCAGGGAGGTGAGATCGGCGGAGAGGTGCGCACCTTGAGCGCCGTGACCAAGCCGCCGATCGCGTCCGACACTGCGAGCACCCGGTCCGCGGTCATCGCGGTTGGGCGGAACGTGGCCGGCGTCGTCGGCGTGTTCTTCACGCTTCTCGCTCTTGGTGTGGGGTTGGTGACTTTCGCCCGACCCAGTCTCGACGTCGTGTCGGATACAGCATCCCACTCCTTTGGCCGCTCCTTCATCACCGGTCTGATCGGCCAGATTCTCGTCCTGCCGACCTTCGGCATGCTTGTGGTCGGACTGGTGCTCAGCGTCGCGGGCATTCTGCTGCTGCCGTTCGCCGTCGTCGTGTTCGTGCTCCTGCTCATCCTGGGAGTGGTCGGGGGCTACCTGGCCGTGGCTCACGCGATCGGCGAGACCTACACTCGCCGCCGCATGGCGCGGGGGACCGCCATCGCCTCGGCCAACAGCTATCGGTATCTGCTCACCGGCCTGGTAGGGCTGTTCATGCTGTGGGCTGCCTGGGCGATCTTCGGTTGGGTACCCGTGGCCGGCGAGATGGTGCGGGCGGCAGCGGTACTGGTGACTTGGCTGGTGGGCACAGTGGGTTTCGGCGCGGCGCTGCTGAGTCGGGCGGGAGCCCGAGGCAACTTCGCCGGTCGACTGATCCCGCCCGAGGCTCTGACCGACGAATACCTCTGGGCCACGCCGCAGTTCGGCGTCCCAGCCGTGCGGCGCCCTGAGAGCGGACCCGGCGCGCGCCCTGGACACCGTAGCCCGTTGGATCGCTAATCGTCATGCGAACCGCCAAGCTTGCCTTGGCGCTGGCCGCGGGATCGGCCGGCACGCTTTCGGCGCAGGCCATGCGCCCGTTCACCACCTTCCGCCAGTTGCATGGCGAGAGCCGTTTGCAGGCGCGGCTCGACTTCGCTGCCGGGCAACTCCGAGTAGTGCCCGGGCGGGCGGGCGAGCTGTACCGCATGAGCCTCTCGTACGACGCCGACCGCTTCGTCCCGCTCTCCCACTACGATCCCTCGACCAACGCCGCGACGCTCGGCGTCGACCGGGCTGGTGGTGGCTTTCGAGTCGTCTCGCGGAGCCAGCTGCAGCAAGACGCGGTCGTCGAGCTTTCGCCCCGGACAGACCTCTCACTCTCACTCTCGCTCGGAGCCGTAGAGGCCGACGTGGAGCTGGGTGGCCTGCGCCTGGGCGACCTTCGGGTCGAAGCGGGAGCCAGCCGGACGGCGCTTCACTTCTCCCAGCCCAACCCGATTCGCTGCCGCACGGCCGACATCTCCGCCGGTGCTGCGGAGATCTCCGTCCTCCAGCTAGGGAATAGTCATTGCGACCGGCTCCGCGTAGAGGGCGGGGTCGGACGCATGACACTCGATTTCGGGGGCACCTGGACCAGTTCGCAGGTTGCGGAGCTGAGTCTCGCGGTGACGGAGCTACGCCTGCGCCTGCCCCGGAAAGTGGGTGTGCGGATCACGATGGATCGGTTTCTAGCGAGCTTCGAGCCTGCGGGGTTGGTGCGGCGGGGAGACGAGTGGGTCTCGCCGGATTACGATCGGTCCGAACGCCACCTCGACATCGCGCTTCGCACGACGGTCAGTGCCGTAAAGGTCAACTGGACCGATTAGCCCGCCCCAAGACACCCCACAGAATCCGTCTCGACCAGCTCCGGACCCCCAAGCGCGCCCCGGCGAAATCGCTATCCTTGAGGGGGAGGCCTACCGGAGGCTCGCATGTCCCCGCTCCAGGCGCTGGGCTTCACGATGGGAACGTCGTTCGCGGCCGGGCTCAACCTTTACGCCACGGTCGCGACGGCAGGTTTGCTCCAGTATTTCGGCATCATCCACCTGCCGCCCACTCTGGAGGTTCTCGCCCAACCCCTGGTCTGGGGAATCGCGCTGGGCATCTTCGTGGTGGAGTTCGTGGCCGACAAAATTCCGTGGGTCGACAGCGTCTGGGATACGCTCCATACCTTCATTAGACCTCCTGCCGCCGCACTGCTCGCGTACAGCACCTTTGCCGATGTGCCGGGGCCGTGGAAGATGGGTGCGGCACTCATCGCCGGCGCCGTTGCCCTTACCTCGCACGGCGCCAAAGCCACCACCCGGGTCGCGGCCAACGCCAGTCCGGAGCCGTTCAGCAACTGGATCCTGAGCGCGGGCGAAGATGCGATTGCCGTCGGGATTTCGTGGCTCGCCGCAACCCACCCGATCATCACCGGCGTGCTTGTGACGGTGCTCGTCGTCATTTGCGGGCTGATCATCTGGAAGCTTTGGGCGTTCGCGAGGAAGGCGTTTGTCTCACTGCGAGTGAGACCAGCGGGCTGACAAGCAGGGAAAGCGGAACGGCTACCCCAGTCTCACCCTCACCTTTCCTCCCACCCCCAGGCCGAGGCGCCGCGCGGCCGATCCGTTTCGCACGGCGATCTCGACTGCGCCATCGGACCCCAGATAGGCAAGCAGTCCTCCCACCGGGACGTCACCGAAAGTGCGCTCGAGAGGGCCGAGCTCCAGCGCTTCGATTTCGAGCGTAGCGTAGGCCGGAATGTGTTCAGCCGTGAGGTTGGTAACCAGAGTTCCGAAACGATCCACGTAGATCACCTCACCGACCACACTCTTGCCTTCGTAGCGAGGCTCAGTGGTCGCCAGACGCTCCGGCATGCCGGTGAAGACCGAACCGAGTGCGTCGAGGGCAGCACCGGTTGCCAACGCGGCCGCCGCGGGGGCGAATACATCGCGCCCATGAAACGTGGGCGCCGCGTCCGCCGGCACCGGAAGGGTGACGATCTCGACCGGGGTGTCCCGGAGCACGTGGGTAAAGACGCCGTTATCGGGCCCGACGAGGAAATGTCCGCGGGCATGCATGGCGATCGCCGCGCGACTCGTGCCTACGCCAGGGTCCACGACGACGAGATGTACCGTGCCGGAGGGGAAGTGGTGCCACGAGCGGCCGAGGACATACGCTGCCGCCCTTATGTCGCCCGGCGCGATAGCGTGCGTGATGTCGATCAGCTCACAGCCTGACGCCGCCGAGAGCAGGACGCCGCGCAGCTCAGCGACATAGGAGTCGCTCAGCCCGAAATCGGTGAGAAGCGTGACCAGCGCACGCCGCGCCTCCCCGGGCAGAATCGTCTAGCCTCTGAGAATGGGGAGCGCGAAGGAGCGTCCCGCCAGCTTTTCCTGGAGAGTTTCGGCAATAACCTGCAGCGCCAGCGCGGCAGGCGTTTGGGGCTCCGCGGTGAGGATAGGACGTCCGGCGTCGGCCAGCTGCGTGAGTCCGGGCTGTAGGGGGACCTCGCCCAGGAGCGGCGCACCGATCTCGTCGGCCAGCCGACGCCCCCCACCTGCCGCGAAGAACTCGATCCGCTTGCCGGTGTCCGGGTCGGTGAACCCGCTCATGTTCTCCACTATGCCGATCACGGGGACACCGACCCGCTCGAACATCCGCGCTCCACGAAGTGCATCGCCCACGGCCATCTCCTGGGGCGTCGTCACGATGATCGCCCCCGCCACGTGGGTTGCCTGTACGAGAGATAACTGCGCATCGCCGGTGCCCGGAGGCAGATCCACGAGGAAGTAATCCAGACGCCCCCAATCAACGTCGCGGAGAAACTGCTGGATCACTTTCATGATGATGGGACCGCGCCAGATGGCCGGGGCGTCCCGGTCGACCAGAAAGCCGAGCGACATGAGCTTGACACCATAGGCCTCGAGCGGCCGGATCTTGCCCTCGATCACCTCGGGTCGGGCCGACACGCCGAACATCCGCGGGATGTTTGGCCCGTAAATGTCGCCGTCCATCAGGCCCACCGCGTGGCCTCCCGCAGCGAAAGCGACCGCGAGATTCGCGGCGACGGTGGACTTGCCGACTCCGCCCTTGCCGGACGATACGGCGATGATCCGACCCAGGTTGGGCTGCTCGAGCGGGGTTGGCGGGGGCGGCGGCGCTCCGGGCGACGGCCCGGGAGGAGCATGAGTGGACCGAGCCGGCCCGCCTGGATCCACCACGTTGATCTTCACATCTTCCCGGCGCACGCCGTCGAGAGCCGCGAGCGCGCTCCGGGCTTCTCGAACCAGCGTCGCCGGATCTTCGCGCGCGAGCAGAAACGTGAACGAGACCTTGCCGTCTTCCGTGACCGCGAGGTCGCGGATCATGCCGGCTGAAAGAAGGTCGGTCTCGAGGCGGGGATTGCGGATACGGGCGAGCGCCGAAGTGACGCGGGCTTCCAGCGAGTCGGTCACGAGGTCCTCAGACGGCTTCCACCGACTTCACCTCGGGCACCATCTCACGCAGCCGCAGCTCGATTCCCTGCTTGAGCGTCACGGTCGACGCCGAGCAGCCGTGGCAGGTCCCGCCCAGACGCAGCAGGAGCCGTCCCTCCTGCTCGTCGAAGTCGATGACCTCAACCTGGCCTCGGTGCGACGAGATGTAGGGCCGCAGCGTATCTAGCGTGCGCTCAATGCGTTCGATGGTGTCCATGGGTCGTGGTCCCAATTCCTACCGTCTGATTCGGCAATATAAGAGCCGAGTCATGGGGATCAAACCCGACCGTCCTCGTTGAGATAGGTCCGGGCCGCCGCGAGAACGGTCTCCTGGACCTCGGCCAGACTACCGGGCAGCGCCAGCCCGGCGGCTTTCGTGTGCCCACCCCCGCCGAAGCGACGCGCGAACGACGCAACGTCCACGCTGCCGACCGAGCGGAGCGAAACCTTCACCCGTCCTTGGGACACCTCGCGGAAGAGCAGAGCCATTCGCACGCCGTCGATCGAACGAGGGAACTCGACCACGCCGTCGAGGTCGTCTGATGACACGCCGAGCCGCTCGATGGCTCCGGGCGGTACGGTCACCCAGGCGAGCCCCACCGCCGGTTCAACCACGAGCGTCTGAAGGGCCTCGGCGAACAAGCGCGGCCGCCCCTCCGGCGCGCGGGCGTACACGTCCAGATAGATCTGTTCAGGATCGACGCCGGCTTCGAGGAGCTCCGCCGCGATGCGGAGGGTTCGCGGATGGGTGTTGCTGAACCGGAATCCGCCGGTATCCGTGAGTAATGCTACGTACAATCCGCGAGCGGCCGCCTGCGTGATGGGCCACTGGTTCGCGAGTGCCAGCTCGAACACAAGCTCGCCGGTGGCGGCAGCGGTGGGATCGACGTAGCGAGGCCCCGCCGGGAGCGAGCCCGGACTCACGTGATGATCGATGCAGGCAACCGGGACGCCCCGGTCACGCACGGTCTCGGCCAGCATGCCGAGCCGTCCCAGGTCGGAGATGTCGAGGACGATGATGACGTCGGCGCGCCGGAGCTCTTTGACCGCTTCTGCCGTGCGGTCCACCCCCGGAAGGTCATCGAGCAAGAAGCGGAATCGCGAGGGTGTCGGCGACGGGTTGGTAATTGCGACGTCGTGCCCTGCTGCCCTGAGGAGGTGCGCGAGCCCCGCCTCGCTGCCGAGACCGTCGCCATCTGGATTCACGTGCGTCGTGACGCAGACTCGCTGGCCGGGATGGAGGGCTGCGGCGAGGTTCAGCGCGGCATCGCGGTCGGCGTCTGTGAGGGTGTAGGGCATGAAAAACAGTAAACGGTGAACGGTGAACAGTGAACCGGGGCCTCCGATGCATTGGACGCCCCCCGGCCACCGTTCACCGTTTACCGTTCACACTGTTCTTTGACCAATCTTGGAATGCCGTCGTCCATACAGGAAGTAGATCGCGAGGCCGATCAGCATCCAGATGATGAGCCGGGCCCAGGTATCGGGCGGCAGGTGGGCCATCAGGTAGAGGCACGCCGCGATGCCGCCGATCGGCACCAGCGGCACCAGCGGGGTTCGAAACGGTCTGGGAAGATCGGGGTCGGTGTACCGGAGCACCAGCACGCCGCCGCACACGATTGCGAAAGCAAGCAGGGTGCCGATTGATACCAGCTCGCCGAGCAGGCCGATCGGCAGCAGCCCGGCCATGGCCATGGCAAAAACGCCGGTGAGGAGGCTGGCCAGCCACGGGGTCCGGAACTTGGGATGCACCGCGGCGAACACTGGCGGGAGCAGCCCGTCTTTCGACATCGAATAAAAGATGCGGGGCTGGCCCAGCAGCATGACCAGGATGACCGACGTGAGTCCGGCGATGGCCCCGATCTTCACGATGGGGCGCAGCCAGGCTAGGCTCGGGCCGGCTGCGTTCACGCCGACGGCGATCGGGTCCGGCACGTTGAGCTGATCGTATTTCACGATGCCGGTGAGAACCAGGGCGACCGCGATGTACAGCACCGTGCAGATGGCGAGCGAGCCGAGAATGCCGACCGGCATGTCTCGTTGCGGTTTCTTGGCTTCCTGCGCGGCCGTGGATACTGCGTCGAAGCCGATGTAGGCAAAGAAAATCACTCCGGCGCCGCGAACGATGCCGCTCCACCCGTACTTGCCGGGCCCCACCTGCTCAGGGATGAAAGGAACCCAGTTCTCGCGATTGATATAGGCAAGCCCGAATGCGATGAACAGGAGGACGACCGTGACCTTGATGACGACGATGACGTCGTTGAAGGTCGCCGACTCCGTGATGCCGATAATGAGCAGGATAGTGATGAAGGCTACGATCACCATCGCGGGTACGTTGAGGACCGCGCCGGTGGAGGACCAGCCTTCGGTGAAGAGTCGCCAGACGTTCCAGCCCGCGCCCGGCGGCGTCGTGTGGACGTACGGCGCTGAGGTGAACTCCTTGGGGAAGTTGATTCCCACGTCTCGCAGAAAGGAGACGACATAGCCCGACCATCCGACCGCCACCGTCGAAGCTGCGAAGAGGTACTCGAGAATCAGGTCCCACCCGATGATCCACGCAAACAGCTCGCCCAAAGTCGCGTATCCATAGGTGTATGCCGAGCCGGCGATGGGGATCATCGACGAGAACTCGGCGTAACACAGCCCGGCCAGCGCGCAGGCCGTGCCGGCCAGCACGAACGACCAGACGATGGCGGGTCCGGCGTAGTTGGCGGCCGCCTGGCCGGTCAGCACGAAAATGCCGGCGCCGATGATGGCACCGATGCCGAGGAACACGAGGTTGACGGGGCCCAGAGCGCGCTTCAGGCTCTGGTCGCGGGCCACCTCGGCCTGCAAGCTCGCGACATCCTTGCGGCGGAAGAGACTCATCGGTTGTCCGGGTTGAGGGAAACGGCGTGAACACTGCGCAGTGAACAGTGAAAAGTGAACCGTTCACTGTTCACGTTCTTCAAGCACTGTAGTTTGGCGCTTCCCGCGTGATGGTAACGTCATGGGGGTGGGATTCGCGAAGGCCGGCCGAGGTGACCCGGATCAGCTCCACCTCGCACTGGAGCGCGGGAATGTCGGCCACGCCGACGTAGCCCATCCCGCTCCTCAACCCTCCCACCATCTGATAGAGCACATCGCCCACCGGCCCTTTGTAAGGCACCCGCCCCTCGATGCCTTCGGGCACCATCTTGGTGGACGTCATTTCGCCTTCCTGGAAGTAGCGATCGGCGGAGCCGTCCTGCATGGCGGCGAGGCTGCCCATGCCGCGGATCATCTTGAAGCGGCGGCCTTCGGCCAGGATCGCCTCGCCCGGGCTTTCTTCCGTGCCGGCGAGCATCGATCCCATCATGGCAGAGGACGCTCCCGCCGCGATCGCTTTCACCACGTCGCCCGAGTACTTGATCCCGCCATCGGCGATGACGGGCACGTCACCGGCGCCGCGGACCGCGTCCATAATGGCGGTTACCTGGGGCACGCCCACGCCGGTGACGACCCTGGTAGTGCAGATGCTGCCCGGCCCAATGCCGACCTTCACCGCATCGGCCCCCCGCCGCACCAGCTCGCGAGCACCGGCTTCGGTGGCCACGTTCCCAGCGATCAGCTGCACGTCGGGGAAGGCATTGCGAACCGCGTCCACGGTGCTGAGCACCCCCTCGCTGTGCCCATGGGCCGAGTCCACCACCAGGACATCGACGCCGGCTGCCACCAATGCGCCGGCGCGGGCGAGGGTATCCGGCGCCGCGCCGAGTGCGGCGGCGGCCCGGAGACGGCCGTGCTGATCCTTGTTGGCGTTCGGGTGCTCACGGCGCTTGAAAATGTCCTTCACCGTGATCAGGCCGCGGAGCACGCCCTGCTGGTCCACCACGGGCAGCTTCTCGATCCGATGCCGGGCCAGAATGCGCTCTGCCTCGTCGAGATCGGTGCCGACCGGTGCCGTGACCAGCTTGTCCTTGGTCATGGCCTCGCGGATGGGCTGGTCGAGGTTCCGCTCGAACTGGAGGTCGCGGTTCGTGATGATGCCGATGAGCCGCCCGTCGCCATCGACGATCGGCACGCCGGAGATCTTGAACCGCCGCATGAGCGCATACGCTTCGCGAACCGGCCGGTCCGGGCCGAGCGTAATCGGGTTCAAGATCATCCCGCTCTCACTGCGCTTCACGCGGTCCACCTCCGCTGCCTGGCGGTCGATCGACATGTTCTTGTGCACGACGCCGATGCCCCCGGCGCGTGCCATGGCAATCGCCATGTCGGCCTCGGTCACCGTGTCCATGGCAGCGGAAATGAGTGGAATGTTGAGCGGGATCGTGCGGGTGAGGCGGCTGCGGGTCGAAACCTCACGCGGGTGCACCGTGGAGTGCCGGGGCACGAGAAGCACATCGTCGAAGGTGAGGCCGACCGTCTGGCGAATGCGACTCATGCGCGCTTGCGAGGTGGATACAAGACGGCCCGCCGGCGTCCGAGAAGAGCGCAGGGCGGGCCGAGTTCGTTGCGGGGCGCCATCCAGAAGGATGAAGACCCGGACGCCCGAAATCAAGGTATGGCCTGGCTGGTTTCCCGCCTCCTAGTGCGTGGAAGTCGCCGGCTCGGCGGCACCCGCCGCGGGCGCATTGGCGAGCCAGCGCTCGATGTTGCTCCGCAGGAGCCCCAGCGGAATGCTGCCGTCCTCCAGCACCCGATCGTGAAACGCGCGTATGTCGAACCGCGTGCCCAGCCGCTGCTCGGCTTCAGCCCGGAGCCGCTCGATCTCGAGCCGCCCGACCATGTAGGAGGTCGCTTGCCCGGGCGTGATGATGTACCGATCCACCTCGGATTCCACGAATGCCTGTGACTGTGCCGTGTGGGCCAGCATGTAGTCGATCGCCTGCTGCCGGCTCCAGCCGAGCGCGTGAATCCCCGCATCGACCACGAGTCGAGCGGCCCGAAGTGCATCGTTGGAGAGAAGGCCCATACGATCCAGGTCGGAGGTGTACAAGCCCATCTCGTCCGCTACGCGCTCGGCGTAGAGAGCCCAGCCTTCGACAAAGCCGCTGTTAAAGAAGAACCGGGTGATCGGGTGGGCCCCCGGACGCTCCTGGGCGATGGCGATCTGGAGGTGGTGTCCGGGGATCGTTTCGTGAAACGCCGTGGCTTCGGCGCTGGCCCGAGGCTTATGCGTGGGATCGCCGGCGTTGATCCGGTAGCGGGCCGGCCGACTTCCGTCCTCCGCGGCAGGCACGTACGAGCCGGGGCAGCCCGATGCCTCTTCGAAGGGCTGACACGGATCGATGATAACCGGCGCCTTGGGCAGATGCCCGAACCACTTGGGCATCGCGGCCTTCGCGCGGACGATCGAGCTTTCGGCCACCGCGATGACCTCCTCCCGGGTCCGGAACGTGTACTGGGAGTCCGAGCGCAGACGCTCGAGCAGCGCGGGCACGTCGGTGGTGCCGAAGCTCCGCTGGGCGATGGTTCGCATCTCGGTTTCGACACGCTTCATCTGCGAGAGACCCAGCTCGTGCACCTCGCGCGGATCCAGGTTGAGCGTGGTGTAAAACTGGAGCCGGGCACGATAGCATTCCGCGCCGTTGGGGTTGGCGGAGACCCCGGGCCTGGTGCGGGCGTGACCGATATACTCGTCGGCTAGGAAGCTCCGGTACCGACGGAGCGCCGGATTGATCTGGTCCCTAACCGCGCTCACGATCGCAGTGTGGAATTCAGGGGTCGAATCGCGCTCGATGAATCCGGCGAACGGCGACTTCTCCGGCGGGTCGGCGAGCAGCGCATCTACCTGCTTGAGCACTTCCTCGACGTTGGTGCGAGGCGCCGTGTACCCCTCGCGAATCCCCTCCCGCAGATTGGCGATGTCCTGGTCGATGAAGTGGGGAATCGCCTGCCACCGCTTGAGTGCCTGAGCCCGGGCATCCGGCGTGCCGAGGCGCTGGAGGCGGGTGAGGCGCGGAAGATTGACCTGCCAGCCGAACAGCTGACTGACGTTCCATAGCTCCAGGCGACAGACTCGCGAGGCCCGGTTCGCTTCGAGCGTCTGCCGCATGATGGCGTAGACGGGAGCGTCCGGAGTGCCGGTGACCCGCGCAGTGTCGATCGCCTGAAGGCGCGCGAGCCAGCCGTCCTCGCGCGTCTGCCAAGCCTGTCGGGCGGGGGGGGACAGGTCGGTCAGGCGATCATGCGGCCCGTTGGCGAGACCGAACTGCGTCGCTGCTTCGGGGAAGCGCTGGACAAAGCCGGCGAATAGCTCGTCGGCGATGCCGGTGACCTGAGTGGATTGCGAAGCCGCGGGCGCGGGTGTGGAGGGCGCCGATCCGCTTCCACAGGCCAGAGCGCCCAGGCAGACGAGGGCGGGCAAACAACGAGTCGAGCTTCCGTTTCTCATCGCGCCGTCCGTCGCCAAAGTGCGTATACGGGCACGCCGAGAAGCACGATCAACAACCCGAGGCCGGAATAGAGCCGCTGCTGCTTGTCCACCAGCAGTACCACGAGAATGAACCCGGTCGCCAGGATATAGAGCGCCGGCAGCACCGGATAGCCCACTGCCTTCACCGGTCGCGGCAGATCGGGCCTGAGCCTGCGGAGGCGAAAGAGCGCCACCGCAGTCAGCAGATAGAAGACCAGGGCGGCGAAGATGACGTAGTTGAGCAGCTCGCTGTAGGTGCCGCTCACGCACAGCACCATCGTCCAAATTGCCTGGGCGATCAGCCCGAAGACCGGGGTGCGGAATTCCGGATGTAGCTCTCCCGCCCGACGGAAGAACAGGCGGTCGCGCGCCATCGCGTAGTACACTCGCGCGCCGGCCAGGATGAGCCCGTTGTTGCAGCCGAAGGTCGAGATCAGGATCGCGACCGCCATGACGATCGCCCCTGCCGGACCCAGCATGACTTCCATCGCCGCGGTCCCCACCCGATCCTGTGCCGCGTGCTGGATGCCGCGGGCCAAAACGTCGGCGCCGTTCGGGTCGCCGTGGAAGGGCAGCACGCTCAGGTAGGCGACGTTGGCGATCAGGTAGAGAAGGCTGACCAGCCCGGTTCCAAGCCCCAGCGCGAGCGGCAAATTGCGCCTGGGGTCCCGTACCTCAGCTGCGGCAAAGGTCACGTTGTTCCAGGCGTCGCTCGAGAACAGTGAGCCGACCATCGCGGCGCCGATTACCGGCAGCACGGCGAGGTTCCACGGCCCCACCCCCCAAAACGCGCCGAAATTGGCGTCGGCGACGTCGGGCCGGCGGAAAATCGTGAGCCCGAGCAGAATGAGCGCACCCAGCGCGGCCACCTTGGCGACGGTGAAGGCAGTCTGAATGGCCGCGCCGAGCCGGACGCCGCGAATGTTGACTGCGGTAAGCACCGCGACCATGACGATGGCGACGACCCGTTGCGGGGAGAGGCCCAGCTGTATGGTGCCGCCCGGCATGTGGAACGAACCGAGCTTGAGGAAGACGTCGGGGGTGAGGCTCGGGACCAGAACACCAAGGAATCGGCCGAAGGCCACGGCGACTGCGGCAATCGTGCCGCTCTGGATCACCATGAACAGGGTCCAGCCGTAGAGAAATCCGGCCAGCGGCGACAATCCCTCGCGCAGGAACACGTACTGCCCGCCGGCGTTGGGCATCATCGCGGCAAGCTCGGCATAAGCCAGGGCGCCGGTGATGGTGATGGCACCGGTAACTGCCCACACCAGCAATAACCCGGCAGGGCCGAGCGCGGAGACCTGCCGGCTGATGTCGGCGGAGACGATGAAGATCCCCGAGCCGATCATGGACCCAACAACCAGCGAGACAGCGGCGAGCGGGCCGATCCCCCGAACGAACTGCGATTCGTCCGAGGCGGCCGGCGCGCGAACCTCGACGGATGCGGCCATGGAGTGTGTTGGGTAAGAGGTGAGTGTCGGGGGTGAGGGAGATCAGCTCGTGCCGGACTCGCGTTCCGAGGGCGGGCGAGGCGGCAAGGGTCGACTGCCGGGAGTCTCCGCAGCTCGCACTGCTTCCTCGACCACGGCCTGTCCCGCCGCCGCGAGCCCGCGCATTACCTTCGCGGCGCTGTCCATGAGTCCCATCGTGCCGGTGATCGCCTGCAGCGGAATCTTTCCCGCGCGCATGGTGTCTTCGACCGTCTCAGTGAGCTTGGCGAACAGGCCGGTTGGGCGGGCCCGTTCGGCATATTTGCTGGAGAGGAACTCGATGTAGTCCAGCACCTCATACGCACGCTCGTCGCCGAGAGTTTCGAGGGCCCGGAGGATGCGTTGACGAAGGAGATCGTTCATGGCTGGCGGCTCGCGTCCGCCACGCCGCTCACGACGCCGACCAGCTCCACCACGGGCGTCGCCAGATACTTGGTGCGGGGGGCTCTGATGGTCACCCGGAGCACGATCTCCTGCAACGGTGGCAGCGCCTGAAAGCGCGCGGTCTGATCCCGGGGCAGGATAACGTAGACGAATCCTGGCTCGGGCAGAGGGCCGCGCGTCAGGAGGAACGGCCGCCCGGCCGGCAATTCCGGCCGCAGCTCGTCCGCTTGCTGAATGGCGATGAACTGCACCCGCCACTCGACCGTCTGGCCGACGAAACGCTGCGGTTCGGCCCGCACCTCGGCGGCCGACACCCCCATCAGCGCACCCTGAGCAGAGGGTTTGATGTCGTCCTCGTGGACCCACCCCTCGACCTGCACCCGCACCCAGTCCCCGGCCTTCCCAATGACTCGCGCATCGGTGCCGGGCTCGATGGTGCCGAGTTTGCCTCCCTCGGGTGTGACTGCCAGCGTCGCCGACCGAGCGACCTCAACCCGCTGCTCGGCCCCGCTCCAATTCCCCGCGCCGGATGGCGAGGCAGTACGTGCGGTTGCGAGTTGCGACGTTGCCGGCGACGGCGATGCCGCTGGCGATTGAGAGGGCGCCGCTGGCTTGGAGGGAGCGGGCGAAGTAGACGGTGCAGGCGGCTTGGATCGGGCGGCAGCTGGGGAGCGAGGTGACTGGCGTGGCGCGGCGGGTGCTTGCCGCTCAGCGAGCGCCCCCGTCTCGATCGGCGCGTCCAGAGACCGCCGTCGGACCCACCCAGTGCGCTTCACGTGCAGCCAGCCGCCGCGGGTTCCGATCTTTTCGAGCAGTGTGCCGTGTCTCAGTTGCGCGATCACCGTTCCATTGGGCTCGGCTCGCAGATTCTCGCCGTCAGCCGGGGTCACCGAGAGATCGAACCCGTCTCGAGTGGTGGGACTCACCGAGCTGCGGATGATCCAGCCGTTGAGCGTAACCTGGACCCACGCACCCTGCACCTTGCCCACGCTCACGGTCGCTGCGCCGGTGAGCGTGCCCAGGGCCCCGGCGTTGGTGGCCCGTTGAAGATCCGTGGTGCCGTTGATTCCGACGCGGTTTTGCGCGGCGAGCGGAGCAGATAGCACCAAGCCAAGCGCAAACGCGCAGGCTGGTAGCCGGCGGAGGGCAGGACTAGATTGCGGCGCTTGAGTCACTCTGGCGCATAGTAGAATCCGCGGAGAGCCATGTCAAACCGAAGCGCGCGCCGCCCGGTCGTTCTCGTCGTTCTCGACGGCTGGGGCTACCGGGAGGCACGCGCGGGCAATGCCATCGAGCTCGCCGAAACACCCGTCTGGCACAAACTGTGGTCTTCCGGGCAGCGGACCCTGCTGGAAGCGAGTGGTCTCCGGGTGGGGCTGCCCCAAGGACAGATGGGCAACAGCGAGGTCGGGCACCTCAACCTGGGCGCCGGACGCGTGGTCCCACAGGACCTGGTGCGGATCTCCCAGAGCATAGCATCCGGTGACTTCTACCGGCTGGAGCCGTTGGTAGAGCTGGGCGCTTTTCTTCGACAGAGCGGCGGAACGCTTCATCTCGTCGGATTGCTGGGGCCCGGCGGCGTCCACGCACTCGACCGCCACCTCCTCGCGTGCATCGAGCTGGGTGTGCGCCTCAAGGTGCCGGCCATTGGGATTCACGGATTTCTCGACGGTCGCGATGCACCGCCCACGCTCGGCGCCGAGGTGGTTCGTACGCTGCTGCAGGACATGCGGCGGATCGCCGGCAACCGGGTCGAGATAGCGAGCCTGTGCGGCCGCTACTACGGCATGGACCGCGACCGGCGCTGGGAGCGCACCAAGGTCGCGTACGACGCGATCGTCCACGGCAGAGGCGACGCCATCACGCACCCGGTGCTCGCGGTGCAGGCGGCGTATCAGCGGGGCGAAACGGACGAGTTCCTGAAGCCACTCATCCATCACCGCGACGGTGCACCAGTCGCCCGGGTGCGTAGCGGTGACGGCGTGCTCTTCTTCAACTACCGCAGTGATCGGATGCGCCAGATCGTCGCCGCGATGTGTCTCGACAACTTTCACGGCTTCGACGTCCGCGATCGACCGGTGCTCCGCGGGGTGACGATGACGCAGTACGATCAAACATTCCCCTTGCCCCAGGCCTTCCCGCCATTCACCCTGGCCCGGATCCTGGCCGAGGTGCTCGCTGATGCCGGCATGTCGCAGTTTCGAACCGCGGAGACGGAGAAGTATCCCCACGTGACGTACTTCTTCAACGGCGGCGTCGAGCCCCCCTACCCCAACGAGGAGCGTTGTCTGATCCCGTCTCAGCGCGTGGCGACCTACGACCTCGCACCCGAGATGAGCGCCGTCGGCATTACCGATGCGCTCTGCCGGACACTCGAGGGGAAGTCGCACGACTTCCTGCTCTGCAACTATGCCAACGCAGACATGGTCGGCCATACCGGGGTCTTGCCCGCGGTCATCAAGGCAGTGGAGACGGTCGACGGATGCCTCGAGCGGGTCCTTCAGAGCGCCGAGCGGGTGGGAGCGAGCGTCCTCGTCACCGCCGATCACGGCAACGCGGAAACGATGATAGATCCCGCGACCGGCGGCGTGCACACCGCGCACACGACCAACCCGGTGCCCTTTGTCGCCGTCCGCGGTGAATGCTCCGGCTTACGCTCGGGCGGCGCCTTGTGCGACGTGGCGCCGACCGTGCTCGGCTTGCTCGGGTTGGAGCAACCCGCCGACATGACCGGACACGATCTCCGCCAGTGCTGATGACAAGACGAGCCCTCGAAGCGCTGAGCGCACTGGCCCTGGTGTGTCCGATGACCGCGGTCGCACAGGTTGGCCATCCCCCGCAGAGCAGCCCCTACCACGACATCCACAAGGGCAGCAGCATCACGTTCATAGGCGGGTACTTCATGGGGAATGGGGGACGGGCGGGGGTAGGGCCGCGGGACGGCTACACCTTTGGCGCCCGGTTCGACTTCCACGCCGCGCGCCCGCTGGAGTTCGGCCTGGGGGTCGAGTACGGTGCGCTGCAGCGGAACATCGTCGACCCCACCCAACCGCCGGGCGAGCGGGTGTCCGGCCCCGTCGATCAGAATGTCACGTTCATCGAAGGGCTGGTGACCTTCAATATCACCGGCGGCAAAACCTGGCACGGTCTGGCACCCTTTGTCTCGCTGATTGGTGGCGCCGCTATCGGCAGCAGCACGCCGGCCGATCGCAGCGGATACAACTTCGGGACTAAAGGATTCTTCGCGCCAACGGCCGGGTTCCGGTTTTTTCTAGGCGACCGTCTTCATCTGCGGGGCGAGGTACGGGGGAACTTCTGGAAGCTCTCGTATCCGCCTAGCTTCGGTGCAGGGACCGTCCCGGTCACGCTCGATGCGAGTGAGTGGAATCTGAGCCCATGGTTCGGGTTCGGTCTGGGATTCATCCTTTAGTCGCTGCGGGGCCATGCCGACCACGCTCACCCGCACCGTGAGCTTCTTTGCGCTTCACCGGCTTTTTCGGCCCGAGTGGAGCCCCGGGCAAAACCGCGAGGCCTTCGGCCCGTTGTCTGAAGAGCCGCCGCATGGACACGAGTACCAGTGCGCGGTCACCCTGCAAGGCAAGCCCGGGGGGCCGCAGGATCTTCTGGTCGACCTCGCGGAACTCGATCGCATCCTCCGCGAGGAGATCGTCGAGCCTTTCCACGGGAAGTATCTCAACCGGGATATTCCCGCGTTCGCCCGAACGCTTCCCACCTGCGAAGGCATCGCCCAGCACCTCTTTCGCCGGCTCTCCGCCCGGCTCCCGCAGGGGATCACGCTCGCGCGCGTGCGGGTCGCGGAGGATCCAACCCTGTATGCCGACTGCACCGCGGTCACGTGACCCCGTGATCGCAGGAGCGATCCTCGCCGGAGGCGACGCGACGCGCTTCGGGGGCCGGCCCAAGGGTCTCGAGACGGTGGGCGGTGAGCGGATCCTCGACCGGCTCGTCGCGGTGTTCGAGCGAGCCTTGCATCGATTGCCTCTGCTGGTCGCCAACGCGCCGGACGCGCGGACGTGGCGCTCGGACCTCCGGGTGGTGCCGGACCTTCGTCCGGGATCCGGCTCGCTGGGCGGGATCTACACCGCAGTAGTCGAGGCGCCCGCTCCGGTGGTGTGCGTTGCCTGGGATATGCCGTTCGTCACGCCCGCGCTGGTCGCAAGGCTTGCGGCAGGCGTAGAGCGGTGGGACGTCTTTCTGCCGGAAAGTGATGGGCCTCGGGGGGTCGAACCGTTATGCGCCGGCTACGGCCCAGGCTGCGCGACCGCAATCGAGCGAAGCCTCGACGCGGGCGACCTCCGCGCCACCGGCTTCCACGGCTCCGTCCGGGTCGGCACCCTCGCGCGCAACGCCATTCTCGAGCTAGGCGATCCGGCGCGTCTATTCTTCAACGTCAACACGGCGGACGATCTCGCGAAGGCGGACGCTCTTACGTGATGCGTATCCTGACAGTGATCGGGCGGAAGAATGCGGGTAAGACCACGCTCACCGTAGCGCTGGCCGCAGAACTGATCCGTCGGGGCCGGCGGATCATGACAATCAAGCACGGGCACCATCCGGCCGACGTCGATCGCGCGGGGTCCGACACGTATCGGCATTTTCACGAAGGGCGGGCCGAGCGAACCCTGATCGCTGCCCCGACCCTTCGTGTGCTCTTCGAACGAACCCCCGACGATTACGATCCCGTCGCGCTGGCTCGGCGCTACATGGACGGCGCTGACCTGGTTCTGTGCGAAGGGTTCAAGCAGTCGTCGCTGCCCAAGATCGAAGTCTGGCGCCGAGCGATAGGAGGAAAGCCGCTCTACGATCCCACGGCACCCAACGCGTCCGAGTGGATCGCCATCATGACCGACGACCGCGACATGGGTGTCGAGGCCGCCTGTCCTGTCCTCTCGTTCAGCGACACGAATTGGCTGCACACTCTCGCGAACCTGGCATGGGATCGCGCATTGACCCTGTGACCGACGTCGCGCTGGCCGCGGCAGAGGCGGTGCGGCGCATTCTCGCCGAAGTGCGGCCCCAGCCGGTGCTGCGGGTGCCGCTCGACGACGCGCTGGACAGCGTGCTCGCGGAGGACATCGTGAGCCCGCTCGATGTTCCTGCCTGGGCCAACTCCGCCATGGATGGGTACGCCGCACGGGCCGCGGATGTGCGGGGTGCTTCGCAGGCGACGCCGATCCGGCTCCGGGTGGTGGAAGAGATTCCCGCGGGCCGATTCCCCTCACGCCCGGTCGGATCGGGCGAATGTGCCCGGGTCTTTACCGGGGCGCCGGTCCCGAATGGAGCCGACACCGTCGTCCGGCAGGAAGACACCGATCTCGGCGCCGACACGGTGGCGATTTTCAACGATCGCGACGCCGGCGCCAACGTCCGCGAGGCAGGTGAGGACATCGAGAAAGGCTCCACGGTTCTCACCGCCGGCACCGCGCTCGGACCAGCGCAGCTTGGCATCCTCGCATCCCTCGCGGCGGCCCATCCCTTGGTCTATCGCCGGCCTCGCGTCGCCATCCTGGCCGGCGGCGACGAGATCGCGGACGTGGACCAGCCCGAAGAGATTCTGAGCGGTCGCAAGGTCGCAAGCAGCAATACCCACACGCTGGTCGCGCTGGTGCATCGCGCCGGTGGCGAACCGGTGAACCTCGGCATCGCGCGTGATACACCGGAAAGCCTGCGGGAGCATCTCCGGCGCGCCGTGGATTGTGACCTTCTGATTACGAGCGCCGGCATCAGCGTGGGCGAGCACGACTACGTGCGGACCGTGCTCGACGAGTTGGGGGCCGAGCAACGGTTCTGGCGACTGCGCATGCGGCCGGGCGCGCCGGTCGGCTTCGGATTTGTCCGCGACGTCCCCTGGATCGGGCTCCCCGGTAATCCGGTGAGCACGATGGTCACCTTCGAGCTGTTCGTCCGCCCGGCCATCCGGATCATGTCGGGGCACCGGCTGCCGTTCCGGCGGTCGATCAAAGTCCGAGTGACCGAGACCATCGTACTCAAGCCAAAGTTGCAGCACTTCCTCCGCGCCGTCGTTACCGAGAACGCAGGCAGGCTCGAGGCCCGTCTCACCGGACCGCAGGGGTCGGGTCTTCTCAGCTCGATGGCGCGTGCCAACGCGCTGCTGCTGATTCCCGAAGGTCAATTCGACACCCCTGCCGGAGCCGAGCTCAACGCCATTCTGCTCGACGAGCCCATCCATCAGAAGGACCCCCCGTTCTGAGCGACGCACAGATCTACGAAGTGAGGCTGGAGGTCGAGCCCGAGTTGGCCGACGAGGTCGAGCGGTACATGCGCGGGCAGCATATCCCGGACATCTGGGCGACGGGGTGCTTTCGCGCCATCCGCTTCGAGCGTGCCGGTCCGACCACGTTCCGCACCTCTTATGAAGCAGCGGCTTCAAGCGACCTGGCGCGATACCTGGAGAACCATGCTGCGGCGCTCCGAGCCGACTTCGAGACCCACTTTCAAACGGGAGTAGCGGTCAGCCGCTCGGTTTGGAGCGGCGTCGCCTCCTGGGGCTGACCGGCCCGCCGCAATTCCTGCCTCCGTATCTCCACCCAAATCAACTGCTTGCGTCAGGTGACAACGGCGTGATTTCGAAGTGAAGCCGATTCATAGCTTGGCTGCGTATAAACCTGGGGAGAAGAGCCCAGGTGAGGCGAACCCGAACGGAGGATGCAGCCATGCCGGCCCAACAGACCACCTACAGCCTCGGCACTCTGCTACTGCTGGGCGGCGTCGTGCTGCCCCGGCCTCACCATGTCACGTCGCACTACTCGGCCCGCGTATCGGGTACCCTCGCTGCGAGCCTTGATGGATCGGCCGAGTTCGGCCGTCCGGCCAACGGTGAAGGCGAGCGGCCCTTCGTCATTACCCTTGGCGCGAATGGCGAAGAGGGCGCCGTGGTCCTCACCCTCTGGGACGGCCACCGCCCAGGCCCCGGGACGTACCAGATCTCCGCTGAGCCCCAAGCCAATGGTGTGCAGGTACTGGTGGTAACCGGGAGCGCGGAGCACCCAGCGGGAGTGTTTCGCCCTCGTCAAGGGACGCTCACGATTACGAGCTCGAGCTGGAACCGGGTTACCGGTCGGTTCGAGATGAAGGCGGAAGGCCAGCTGGCGGGTGAGTCTGGCCAGACCGATCAGGCGGTCACCATCGAAGGCTCGTTCAACGCCACCGCGGCCCGCTGAGGAGCCATGACGCCCTCCCAGATTGCCATCGTCCGGCGGACGTGGCACCGGGTACGCCCGATGAGCGACCGCGTTGCCGCCGTGTTCTACGAGCGCCTGTTCGAGCTCGACCCGAGCAGCCGGGTGTTCTTCAGCGGGATCGATCTGCGCCAGCATGGCCGGAGGCTCACGGACTCGCTCAACGCTGTTCTGGAGCTGTTGGACCAGCCTGAGGCGCTGCTCGAGGTTGTGGCTGACGCGGGGCGGCGTCACGGGAGCCGAGGGGTTTGCTGGCGGCACTACGGAATGGCGGCAGACGCATTGTTTACTGCGCTCGAGTGCTGCCTTGGGTCGGCCTTCACGGCCGACGCGCGGGCGGCCTGGTCGGTGGCGTATTGGGTAACGGCGCGTGCAATGCAGCGAGCCGCGGCACAGGTAGCGTGATGCTCAGCGCGCCGCGACCATCTCCACCGTCCAGACGTCGCTCTGGCGCTGGCCTATGCTGAAATAGAGTCGCTTCCCGTCGGTCGCGAACTCGGGACGGCTGGACGGTCGCGAGGGATCGTCGAATCTGACCAGCAGCCTCGGCTGCCCTCCGCTCGCCGCAACGCTCCAGATGCTGGAGCGCCCCTCCGTGTCGAATGCCTTGTAAAAGATTGCCTTGCCGTCCGCGCTCCATTGCAGCACTTCGGGCGCCGGGTATCCGCTCGAGTCTGCGGCCGGCACGATGGGCCGCAGCATGTCTCCGTCTATCGTGGCCACCCAGAGCGCCCGCCGATTGGTAAAGGCGATCGAATGCCCATCTGGTGACCAGCGGCCAGACCCTCCGCCATCGGTCGTGAGTCGACGCGGAGTCGCCCATGTCGAGTCGGGTTTGCGGCGGACCAGATAGATCTGGCTGGGTCCGCCAGCGACGTCGGCAGAGAAGACGAGCCCGTTTCCATCTGGAGCCCAACCCGGATTTCGCTGGTTCATCAGCGCCGGCGCCACCTCGGCCGCAGCTCCTCCTTCCGCCGGCATGACCAGCACGCGGCGGGTCCCGCGCCGATACGAGTAGAAAGCGATCTCCCGCCCGCTGGGAGACCAGGACGCCAGAAAGTCGGGCTCCTGCGACTGAGTCAGCTGCTCGACATCGCCGCCGGCGAGGGGTGCCCGGTAGATGTCCTGGTTCCCGTTTCGATCAGAGTCGAAGGCGAGCCATTGGCCATCGGGCGAGAGCGCGATCCCCTCGACCGCCTGGCTCCCGCTCGTGACCGGCTGAGCCGACTCGATCGATGCAGTGCCGGTCTGCGCAACGTCGAGGGCCCACACGTTCGCCGTGTAGGTAAAGACCGAATACGCACCGTGACGGCCGTCGGGAGTGAGGCTGATCGTCTGGGCGTTCAGACCGGTAGTGAGCCGGACCGCTTCACCGGTTGGCTTCCCTGTCTCATCCACAGCAATTCGGAACACGTCCCGGCTACCCAATCGGCTCGATACGAACAGAAGGCCGCGGCTCCCAGGAAGCCACGCCGGACTGGTATTTAGCGACTCGTCGCCGGTCAGGCGGATCAGTGTCCCTCCGCGCGAGGGCACCAGCCAAACCGAGCTGGGCGCCACGTTCCCGAGGTTGGTGGGACTGCCCCAAGGCTGGCCGCCAAAGGTGAACGCGGCATTCCCGGACACGAATGCGATCCACTTACTATCGGGAGACCAGGCCAGCGAATGAGGAAAGTCCACCGCCGCGAGCCGCATGGGCGGCCCACCGGCAATCGGTCGCACGAACACGACCGAATTCTCGACGTAGGCGACTTGCTTCCCGTCGGGGGACCAGGCTGGGTACGCCACCCAGCTGGACGGGCCATTGGGTCTGATCAGCGACCGCGGGACCCCGCCGAGCGCGGGGACGAGATAGATCGTGCCGCCGGACTGAAAAGCGATCTGAGTGCCGTCCGGGGACCAGCGTGGCGCCCGATGGTAGCCGGCCAGAGCCTCGGTGATGGGAACCGCCCTGCCGCCGCCGCTCACCTGTCGGACGAAGATCCGCATGCGGCCATCGGGGTCGGCTGCGTAAGCGACGACCTTGCCGTCCGGAGAGATCGCCGGGTCCATCTCCAGGCCGGAATCGAACGCGAGTCGGTGAGTCGGCCCGAACGCTAACTCCCGCGGAGGCTTGTGGAGAGCGAGGAGTAGGGCGGTGGCCGCGAGCACTACGGCGGCCACCGCTCCAGCAATGAGCCAGAACCGCGATTTGGGTGGGGGCGGCGGGGGCGCTTCCTTGGCAGCCCGGCTCTTGATGACGTCCAGCCAGTCGGCCGTCGACTGAGCCTCGGTGACGTCCTGGTTCTCCAGGAAGCGCGACATCGCCTTGACCAACGACCCGGGAAGTGGCGCCGGCGAAGTGGTCTCAGGCGGGGCCGCCGCCGCCGCGGGAGCCGGCTCCGCCATTGCGGGGCTGGCGACCGGCGCGGAGGCTGGCAGCGAGGAGGTTGACTGGCCAGACGGCGGCGGCGGCGGCACAACCGGTGACGGCTGCTCGCGCCGTATCTGCTCGGCCAGGGACACGACTTCGCGGTCCGGCGGCAAATCCAGCTCCTGCTGAATCAGCGCCTCGTACACGCGGGCGTGCTGCAGCGCTCCGTTGCGATCGCCGGCCGCGACCAGGCTCCTCATCAACCCCAACGCCACCCGAGCATTGAGCGGATCCTGCGCTGCGAGCTTCCGCCACCATCCGACCGCAGCCGGGTGTTCTGCCTTCCCGGTCGCGTCGCGCGCAAGCCGCTCGAGCACGTCGGTGTACTGTCGCGCGAAGCCGGTTCGCTGTTCATCCGACCAGCGCTCGAACTCCGGCGAGTTCGGCAGGTGGAAACCATCGAGGAAAGGCCCGCCATAGCACTCGGCAGCTTTGTCCCATGCGCTGGCGGCGATCGCGGCCTCGAACTGGGCCACGTCGCTCGTGATCACCTCGTCGTTGATTCGCAGGTCTTTGGTACCGATCAGCGCCTCTTCACTCCCCAGATCCTGACGGAGAGCGTAGATGGCCTGGCTGAGGCCACGGCGGGCCCGTTCCTCGTCGGCATCGGGCCAGAAGAAAGCAATGAGCTTGTCGCGGGTGAGGCCCCGCTCGCCGGCGCAGGCGAGCATGGCCAGCAGGGCAAGCCGGCGAGGCTGGGAGGCAGCCCCTGCTACCGGACGGCCGTCGTCAGTGACCGACAGCCTCCCGAACGTGTTGATGTATAACAATCTGCGCCCGGTGATAACGGGGTGACCGCGGGGTGAAACCCCGCCGGTATTGTAGGCGCCGTCAACAGGGCGGGCAAGACAACCGCAATCAGGGAGGTGCTGTATGTCCTACGCGACACGGAAGTTCGGTTTCGGGGCGGCACTCATGATGTCGAGCGCACTGGTGATCAATCCGGGTTTGCGCCCTGCGCCTGCCTACGAGGCCACCTTGACCGGAGCGATGGCATTGGAGCTTCGGGGCACCACTGCCGAGTACGGAGCCGCGCCCGGATCGCCCGAGCCTTTCGTGATCACGCTGGGTGCCACCGGTGAGAGAGGGGCGATCGTGTTCACCTGCTGGGACGGACGGCAGCCCCGGGTAGGAACCTACGCCATCACAGGCGAACCCAGCCCTGATGGAATCCAGGCCCTGGTCGTAACCGGTCCAGCGACCCGACCCACCGGCGTA
>Ga0105239_10001441_pt1 | contig 31694 bp, 20 predicted proteins | sample KBSC44metaG_FD_92761 | JGI IMG/M metagenome (GOLD analysis project Ga0105239, IMG submission 92761) | Corn rhizosphere microbial communities from Kellogg Biological Station, Michigan, USA - KBS C4-4 metaG | ecosystem: Host-associated > Plants > Roots > Rhizosphere > Soil | place: Michigan, USA...
AATACGTTTTGAACAAGGGATAGATGCTAAAGCTTTTTTTGCTTTTGGAAACTATAATTGCATATCCTTTTCACCATTTTCCATCGAGTCAACAGAAAAGCCAGAAAATGAACCTATTGGTAAGGCATATCATATTATAGGTCAGCTATCACCATTAATTACAAAATATCAGCCCCTTGATAAAGTAAGGGGATTTTTATTTGATAAGGATAGCCAGGAACAAAAAATAACCCTTGGAGATTATATACTGACTATCACCCATGAGTATAAGCTAGGATGGTCGACTCAGGCGAAAGATTCTGTATGGCCTCAAACGGGTGCCATGGTTATCGAGGTTGCCCCATCAGAATATTACGTAGCAGGAACGGGTATTGTAATCACATTCGAGCCTGTGTCAATAGGAAAACGGGCTGGTTTCATTAGCGTCGACGAAGGTTATTTTGAAAATAACACCTGGATAAACCAAAGACGGATGAATGGAGATCAAGATCATCAGGGGAGGCATATTCGCGTTGCTGTTAATGATTACAGCATTCAGCATGTCAGGCTATATAAGTATTAAATCAGTAATTTATAAAACCGCTTAATGGTTTATTTATCACACACTACGCTATGAAGTTTATCAGGAAAATCATTCTCTTTATAATTTCCGGTTTTTTGCCATTGTTTATTTATGCACAGTCGCCCGGGCATAAGCTGTACATAGCGCACAATGATGGTCTGGGGTATTTTATGTTGGCAGCAAATGGCAAGGCTACCCATATATATACGGGGGCAGACGAATACCCTGGTGTATTACGTGCTGTAAAAAGCTTTATAAGTGATATTCATGCAGTAACCAAAACCTCGCCTGAGCTGTCAACCAATATAAATGGGGTTAAGCAATTGGTACTGATCGGTACTTTAGGCAAAAATCGGCAAATAGATGAATTGGTTGCGAAAAAGAAGCTCAATGTTTCAGCCATTTCGGGTAAATGGGAGACTTACCTGATACAGGTAGTGCAAAAGCCATTTCCGGGCGTTGACAGGGCGTTTGTGATTGCGGGCAGCGATAAAAGGGGTACCATCTTTGGTATTTATGATGTTTCATCACAAATTGGAGTTTCGCCTTGGTACTGGTGGGCTGATGTGCCTGTAAAAGAACAGAAAAGTCTGTATGTAAGGCCGGGCAGTTATACCGATGGTGAACCCACGATAAAGTATAGGGGGATTTTTATAAATGATGAAGCACCCGCTTTTTCAGGGTGGGCTAAAGCAAAATTTGGTGGATTGAATCACGAGGTATATGAGAAAGTTTTTGAGCTCATTTTACGTTTAAAGGGTAATTATTTATGGCCAGCTATGTGGGGCAATGCTTTTAACGATGACGACAAACTAAATCCGGTTTTGGCCGACGAATATGGTATTGTAATGGGTACCTCTCATCATGAGCCTATGGATAGGGCGCAACAGGAGTGGAAACGATATGGAAAAGGTCCTTGGAATTATGAAGAGAACAAAACTGTATTGCAGGATTTCTGGAGAAAAGGGATCCAAAATATGGGGACTAAAGAAACCATTGTTACCGTTGGGATGCGTGGCGATGGTGATATGCCCATGACCGAAGGCAGCAATATAACCCTACTTGAAAACATTGTAAGCGATCAGCGTAAAATCATAACCGAAGTAACGGGTAAACCGGCTTCGCAAACTCCACAAATGTGGGCACTGTACAAAGAGGTGCAAGAATATTACGATAAAGGTATGCGTGTGCCTGATGATGTTACTTTGCTTTTGTGTGATGACAATTGGGGTAATATCCGCAAACTTCCAAAGCTCGGTGAAAAGCCGCGCAAAGGAGGCTACGGGATATACTATCATTTTGACTATGTAGGCGATCCGCGTAATTACAAATGGTTAAATACCAATCCTATATCAAAAGCATGGGAGCAAATGCATCTGGCTTATGAGTATAACGCCAAGCAAATATGGATTGTGAATGTGGGGGATATTAAACCTATGGAGTTTCCGGTCAGCTTTTTTTTAGATTACGCGTGGGCCCCGGATAAATGGCCTGCTAACAGTTTAAATACTTATACGATTGATTGGGCAAAACAACAATTTGGTGTACAGTACGCAAAAGAAATAGCCAGAATATTAACTTTATACACCAAATATAATGGTAGACGAAAACCAGAGCAGCTTGATCAAGATACTTACAGTCTTACAAATTATAACGAGTTTGAAAACGTAGTAAAGGATTACAATCAATTAAGATTGGATGCCGAAATTCTTTATGCTAAAATACCTACAGGCTATAAGGATGCATTTTATGAGCTGGTTTTGCACCCGGTGCAGGCTTGTGCCAACCTGAACCAAATGTATTATGAGGTGGCAAAAAACAAATGGTATGCCGGGCAAGGGAGAGCTGCTACCAATTCTACCGCAGCAAAAGTAAAGGCTCTTTATGCAAAAGATAAAGAAATATCGCATTATTATAATACGTTATTAGCCAACGGAAAGTGGACTCGTATGATGGATCAAACTCATATAGGTTATACCTATTGGCAACAACCCGACTCCAATAAAATACCCGCAATACAAGAAGTTACCTTACCCGAAGCAGCGAAAATGGGAGTTTCTGTACCTGGTTCAACTGAATTTTGGTCGGCTACGGAAACAACAGCAGCAATGCCCCAATTTTATCCCTGGGAAAAGACAGTTAGCTATATAGAAATATTTAACCGGGGTAAAGCTCCTTTTAATTATACCAGTAAATCATCGGTCGCTTATTTAAATGTTCAGCCAAAGACAGGGCATATTGACGAACAGCAAAGAGTGTGGTTTAATATAAACTGGGCCATGGCACCCAAGGGTGTCAGTCATGTTCAGGTAATAGTTAAGGGACCAAATGGAGATATCACTATCCCGGTAACGATAAATAACGAGCTGGATAATAAAGCTGTATTTAAACAAAATAATGGCTACATAGCTATTGAAGCAGCGCATTATACAAAAGTTATAAAATCGCCGCAGGTTAACTGGACGGAGATACCTGATTACGGTCGTACTTTATCGGGTATAACACCCTGGCCGGTTACAGCTGCAAGGATGCAGCCAGGTAGTAACAGTCCTCATCTGGAATACAGCATTAGCTTAAAGGATACCGGCTCTATATCGGTACAAGCCTATATTTCGCCAACACTTGATTTTAAAAATCAACAGGGTTTATATTATGCCATTTCGATCGATGATGAACAACCTCAAATGGTCAATATTAACCAGGACGAGTCACCGCAAGCATGGGGTATGGATGTGGGCAATAATATCAAAAAGCTGATCACCAAACATCACATTTCCAAAACTGGGGTTCATGCCTTAAAATACTGGATGGTTGATGCTGGTGTGGTACTACAAAAACTGGTTATTGATGCCGGCGGATTAAAAGAGAGTTACCTGGGACCACCGGGACGCTGATATTCTTATCAAAATTGCTGATCGCAAAAGAGGATATAAACATAGTATTTAAACATTTATATCCTCTTTGTTTAGGGCTGGTGTGCGTTTAGAAACCAATGGAATTTCCACCATCAACGGGTAATATCACTCCGGTAATATAGCGGGCAGCATCGGATGAAAGATATAGCACAGCATCTGCAATATCTTCCGGATCACCTAATTTACCCATAGGGGTGCGCGAAAATACTTTACTTTTTCTTTCAGGGTCGTTATTAAGCGCTTTGGCCGACATATCGGTAGCGATAAATCCCGGTGCTACGCAATTTACGCGTATTCCTTGAGGGGAAAGTTCCGTGGCCATAGCCCTTGTCATTCCTTCAATTGCGGATTTGCTTGCAGTATAGGCAATTACATATGGAATACCATATTGTGACGCCATTGAACTGATATTAATAATGCAACCGGTTCCAACCGCAATCATTTTTGCAACAACCTCGCGACTTAACACAAATACTGAGGTGAGATTGGTTTGTATAATACTCTGAAAATCCTGATCAGTAACCTCGGTGAACGGCTTTTTCATATTGATACCCGCATTATTTACCAGGATATCCGGGGTGCCAAATTCAGTAATGATCTCATCAACCAATGCTGGTATAACTGAAAGATCACTCAGATCACAAACCTTATAATTGCAAAGATGCCCAAAAATGTCAGAAGCAGTCTGTAACTTTTTTTCGTCGCGTCCAACAATGATAGTTTTTATATTGTTTTCAATGAATTTTTTTGTAGTTGCCAAGCCTAAGCCTGAGGCGCCGCCTGTAACTATTGCAAGTTTGGTTTTTGTTTTCATTAGTGGTATAAAATAGGAAGACTTATTGAGTTCGGAGGGATGACTCCCGGATAATCATCTCCGATCTTAATATCAAGCTGTGAGCCGGATGAAAAGCGCCCTTATTCACCAAGTTATCTATCATTAATTTGGCGGCTACTTCGCCCATTTCGTAGCCTTTATAATTTACGGTAGTCAAATTAGGTTCAACCACTACAGCCGAAGGATCATTATTAAAGCCGGCAAAGGCGATATCCTCTGGGATCGCTATACCTTCTTTTTTCAATATTTGCATGCAGGTTATCGCGCAATTATCATTAGCCGAAAAAATACCATCGGGCAGCGGATGCATTTTTAATACTTGCCGCGCCGATATAATACCGGCCTCGCTGCTTAGGTCATTAATGATAACCAGGTTCGTCTCAAATTTGATATTGTTGTCTTCCAATGCCTTTTTATAGCCTGCAAATCTTTCGGCATAAACTTTACGCAGCTGGCTCGCTGTAATATGTACTATACGTTTACAACCTTGTTTTATTAAATGCGTGGTAATTTCATAAGCAGCCTTATAATTGTCAATATATATTTGCGGACATCCGTCGTGATCAAAAACCCGGTCGAAAAATATCACAGGTATATTTCGTTTTATAAAAGGTTCAAAATGGTCAATATTGGTGGTGTCATAAGCCAGTGAAACCAACAGCCCGTCTACCCGATTAACCAACATGGCATTGGCATTACTGATCTCCTTTTGTACGGTTTCCAACGATTGACTGATGATCAGGTTATAGTTATTGTTATTCAGAACTTTCTCCATACCAGCAATTACATCTGCCATAAAATTGCTGTTTAGTCTGGGTACTATCAAGCCAATGATATTGCTGCTTTTACGGCGTAAATTACTGGCAAATGAATTAGATCGATAACCCATTTCGGTCGCTGTTTTAGTAACCAGTTTTTTGGTTTTTTTGCTAACCCGCGGATGGTCTTTGAGGGCCCTGCTCACTGTAGCAGCGGAGATATGCAATTTATCGGCTATATCGTAAATGGTTATTTCTTTTTCGCCGCCGGTCATGTAGTATATTGTTTTTTGTAAAGATTGATAAATATAGAAAATTAATGCGATGCTGTAAAAAAATTATACAATCGATTGCGCAAATATTACATTTGCTTTATGATGTCTTAGTCTTTAGAAGAGACTTAAAAACTAAAGAGAAGACTTTTGATCAACCACATAAATAACAAGTATGATTCCTGATTTAGAACAAACTTTCAGATGGTTTGGCCCATCAGATCCTGTAAGCTTGCAGGCTATCAAGCAAACCGGCGCAGTTGGTATTGTTTCGGCTTTGCATCATGTGCCATGTGGCGACGTATGGAACCTGACTGAGATCAATAGGCATAATGATATGATAAAGAAGGCTGGTTTCAGGTGGTCGGTAGTGGAGAGTATAAATATTCATGAGAGTATTAAGCTGGGGCTGCCCGAGCGGGAGAGGTATATAGAAAATTATATAACTACATTGAAAAATATTGCAAATGCCGGAATTAATATTGTTTGCTACAATTTTATGCCCGTGTTAGATTGGACACGCACTCATCTTGATTACAGATTGGCGAATAATGCATCGGCATTAAGATATGAAGCATCGGCATTGGCAGCATTTGATCTTTATATTCTGGAACGGGAGGGTGCCTTTAAGGAATTTTCATTAGCACAGCAGGTTGCGGCAAAAAAATACCTAGATAATTTAAGCGGTCAAGAAAAGGAACTGCTAACTAACACTATCCTTGCGGGTTTACCTGGTACTGATGAGGTATTTACCGTTGGACAATTTAAAGAGTATCTGAAAAAATATCACGGAATAGATAGCATAGCCTTAAAAAACAACTTGTTTCATTTTTTACGCGCCATTATCCCATCTGCGGAAGAAGCCGGTATTAAGATGTGTATTCATCCAGATGATCCGCCATTTCCGATACTTGGACTGCCAAGGGTTGCTTCTACAGAAAGTGATTTGCGCGGCATTGTAAATTCCTGTCCCTCTGTTAGTAATGGGATAACTTTATGCACAGGTTCATTAGGAGCGAGAGTGGATAATGATATACCGGGTATTATTGCCCGATTAGGGCAGCATATTCGCTTTTTGCATCTGCGGAATGTTGAACGGGAGACTGATGGTAGTTTTTACGAAGCCGAACATTTAGCCGGTAGTACAGATATGTATCAGGTGATGAAAAGTATTGTTTATGAACAGATACAAAGAGAAAAAGCAGGCAGGGAAGATATCGCAATTCCTATGCGTCCCGATCACGGGCACAAGATATTGAACGATTGTAATTACAATACCTATCCTGGATATTCAGTAATTGGTAGGTTGAAGGGACTTGCCGAATTAAGAGGGCTCGAAATGGGTATTAAAAGAGCGTTGCTGGCAGCTAAAGAATAAATGAATCCGCGCAAATAACATGTGGTCTTTTTGGAAAATTGATAAAGGTTTTTATATTTACAATCGATTGCATAAAATTAATGTAAACCATATTCCCTATAGGGGATTTCAAACTATACTCATCATGCGCAGGCTAACTATTTCAAGAAAAAAGATATATATCTTATTATTAACATTAGGTGTGATGTATACATACAGGGTACAGGCACAAGATAATCCAGGAAGCAGGCAAAAGTATCTTTCATCCCCTCTTATTAAGTCGATATATACAGCTGATCCATCGGCACATGTTTTTAATGGAAAAATATATATATATCCATCACACGATATCGATGCCGGTATACCTGAGAATGATAATGGGGATCATTTTGCCATGAAGGATTATCATATTTTATCAATGGATAAAATAGATGGGCCGGTAACCGATCACGGCATCGCGTTAGATATCAAAAGTATTCCCTGGGCAGGCCGACAATTATGGGCGCCAGACGCAGCCTACAAAAATGGAATTTATTATTTGTATTTCCCGGTTAAAGACAAGCATGATGTATTCAGAATAGGCGTGGCCATCTCTAAAAAACCTGCAGGGCCATTTATGGCGCAGCCTCATCCAATTCCTGGTAGTTTTAGTATTGACCCGGCTGTATTTACTGATACTGATGGTAGCACTTATATGTACTTTGGTGGTATTTGGGGTGGGCAATTGCAACGCTGGGCCATAGGAAAATATGATACTAATGGTTCAAAAACAGATCTAATGCATGATGACGAACCTGCTTTAAGTTGTAAAGTAGTAAAGTTGAAAGATAACATGGTGGAATTTTCCGGGAAAATAAGAGATGTGATAATTGTGGATAGCCTGGGTAAGCCTTTAAAAACTAATGATCATAACCGGCGTTTCTTTGAAGGATCATGGATGCACAAATATCATGGGAAGTACTATTTCACCTATTCAACAGGAGATACTCATTTTCTGGCCTATGCGATAGGGAATAATCCATGGGGCCCATTTGTTTACAAAGGCATCTTTATGAAACCAGTACAAGGTTGGACAACACATCATTCTATTATTGAATTTAAAGGAAAATGGTACGTTTTTTATCATGATACAGAACTATCAGGAAAAACACATTTAAGGAACATAAAGGTAACGACATTATACCATAATACCGATGGTTCCATTAAGCTGATCGATCCTTTTAAATCAAAACCTTAAAAATGGTTTTCATAATATAGCTTATCGGCCATTGAAGCTATAATAGCGTTTCATTAAATTTAATTATCAATATATTCTTCAATAGTAAACCCACGCAGACGTTTATTTTATTTCCTTCATAAATAGTCTGGGTATAATCTTATCGATGCTACCCCATAAATCAATAGCGATGAATTATTCAAAAGCAGCTCCAAGGAGCTGCTTTTTTTGATAGTTATGCTTATGAAAGCATAAGTCTTATGTGACAGACAGTGTACCTATGTTAAATAAACTAGCAAAATAGATTAATTTGTATAGTATTTGTAAACTTAATGTTTAGTATTTATATTTGACATCAATAAATCAAACATTTAGTAAGGCATACCATATGAAAAGACGGGATCTAATAAAAAAGATCGGACTGGCTACCGGAGCAGCGGCCTTAAGCAACGTTGTTGTAGCATCATCAACTAATCCAGAGCAAAAAAAGAAAAAGGTTTTGAAAATAGCGCACCTTACTGATGTGCATATACGCCCTGAGTATAATGCTGTAGCTCGTTTCAAAAAATGTTTAGAAATGATCAAAAAAGATAAGGTTGATTTAATTCTGAACGGTGGAGATTCTATATATGCAGCCGATTACAACGATATTAAGAAGGAACGTGTGGTTGAACTATGGAACTGTTGGAAAGATAGCGTATCCTTAATTAAGGAAATTCCAATGTATAGTGTTCTTGGAAATCATGATATGTGGTGGCAGGGTAAAGGAGATGAACTCTTCGGCAAACCGGGGGTACTTAAAATGCTGGGTTTAAATAACAGCTATTACAGCTTCGATAAAAACGGGTGGCATTTTATTATGTTGGATAGTAACCATCCAAAAAGTCCTGGTATGCTTGATGATGACCAATGGAACTGGTTTGTAAAGGACGTGCAGGCCAACAACGGCAAACCCACGTTAATTATGTCGCACTATCCACTTTTGAGTTGTACCGGTATCACCGATAATAAACCCGATTTTATTGGTCCGTTTAAGGTAAGTGGTAGTTATAATCACCTGGATATTATGAAGTTTATTGATGTGTTTAATAAGAATAAGAACATCAAGGTATGTTTGAGCGGACATATTCACTTATTGGACAAAGTGTGGTACAATGATGTAAGTTATTTATGTAATGGAGCAATCAGTGGTTTTTGGTGGGAGCCCGGTGATGATGGTAAGAGCTCCTATAAACAAACGGTGCCGGGATACTCCCTATTAAACTTGTATAGTGACGGCAGTTTTGATGATCAATACATTAAATACGAAGCCTGATAATTGAAAATATAAATCTAATTGAAATGAAAAAGCTATCCTTCTCATTACTCGTTTTAATGCTAACTGGCATAACTGTTTTTGCCCAGAAAGCTACTTCCGACAAGATCGGAAATATTATTATTGTGTCCATAGATGGCTTGCGATGGCATGAGGTTTTCCAGGGTGCTGAGAAAGCGCTGATCCTAAACAAAAAGTATAATTCCCAGGATTCTGTCCAACGGATAAAAAAATATTGGAGCGAAGATCAACAAGAGCGGAGAGCTAAATTGATGCCTTTTGTGTGGAGCGTTTTTGCAAAAGACGGACAACTGTATGGTAACCGTGATTTAGGCAGTCTTGTAAATGTTAAAAATCCGTATTGGTTTTCATACCCGGGGCGAAACGAAAACTTAACAGGTTACGCGGATCCTAAAGTGAACTCCAACGATTATCCTGATAATCCGAACAAGAATGTATTGGAATTTATTGACCAACAAAAAGGATACAAAGGCAAAGTTGTAGCTTTTGCATCATGGGATGCTGTAGCCCGGATCATTAATCGTAACCGTAATGGTTTAATGGTCAATAATCCGTTTGAAGATATCAAAGGGGATAATCTTACCGAAACTGAAAAACTAGCTAATGAAATTCAACATTATGAGCCCCAGATATGGGGCGATGGAGAACGTTTGGATGCCAATACCTATGCGCTGGCTAAATCATATATTAAGGCCAAACATCCAAAGGTTGTTTACCTTGACCTAGCTGATACTGATGATCACGCGCACGGCGGGAATTATGACCTCTATTTGGATGCCATCCATAACATTGACGCGATGATCAATAGTTTGTGGAACTACATACAAAAAGATCCCTTTTATAAAAACAATACCACCATCGTAGTGATGCCAGATCATGGGAGAGGAGAAGGGAAACAATGGACAAGTCACGGCGCAAGTATTCCGCATGCAAATGATACCTGGCTAATGGCTATCGGACCTAAAATAAAACCTTTAGGCGAAGTGAAAAATAACGGACAGATCTATCAGGATCAGTATGCAAAAACTATTGCCAAATTATTGGGCTTTAATTTTACATCCGTAAATCCTATTGGTGAGGTGATAAATAGTGTGGTAAAATAGATTAGATAGGCTATAATTCGTTGACCCCATGAAAAATCAAGACAGAAGAAATTTTATCCAAAAATTGGCGGTAGGAAGCTTAATGATAACCCCAATAACAAAGGTAATTGCCGCATCAACCCCTGTGTCATTGAAGGCTGATTCGGCTAAAGTAAAGATCCGGTTTGGAATATGTGCAGATATTCATCAGGATATCATGCATGATGGTGAAAAGCGCCTGCAGGTTTTTATTGATGATATGCAAAAAGAAAAGGTTGATTTCATTATTCAGTTGGGAGATTTTTGCCGGCCTTATGAAAGGAACCTTCCATTTTTAAAAATATGGGAACAGTTTCCAGGGCCCAGGTACCACGTGATAGGTAATCATGATAATGACGGCGGTTTTTCACATGACCAGGTGATCGCTTTTTGGAAAACACCTTCCAAATATTATTCTTTTGATAAAAACGGGTACCATTTTGTTGTGCTCAATGGTAACGAGCATAACCCTTCATCAGATAGGGCTGTAGGGTACGCGCGTTTTATTGGTAAAGAGCAACAGGCGTGGTTGGAAAAAGACCTGCAGCAAACCAAACTTACCACTATTATATTTTGTCATCAGGGTTTGGATAATGACATGGGGGGCATCGAAAATGCCACGCAGATCAGATTGATCCTGGAGCGTGCAAACCAGGAAGCCGGTTTTAAAAAAGTGCGCCTGGTATTTAGTGGCCATCACCACCTGGATTATCAAAACGAAATTAATGATATCTTTTATGTTCAGATCAATAGCATGTCCTATCAATGGTTGGGCGATGCCTATGTTAAGATGCGGTACAATGCAGAAATTGACCAGAAATATCCATATATCAAATATACAGTACCCTATAAAGATCCCATCTACACCATAGCAGAGATTAATAGCCGAGGAGCGTTTTCATTAAAGGGAGCAGGTACTTCATTTGTAGGTCCCTCTCCAACAGAATTGGGCATGCCTAAACACGAAATGGGTTATGAGGTAGTACCCACCATTTCGCCCCGAAATATTGACCTTAATTCCTGATAAGTCTATTGACGAATTTAAACCCTTTATATAATCCTAAATGAAAAGATTACTTATTGCCTTTTGTTTGTTCGGTTCGGTTTTACGGTTGAATGCTCAAGTTAAACATGTAAAGCATGTAGTACTGATAGGTTGCGACGGCTTTGGCGCTTATGCAGTACCAGACGCTAAAATGCCCACCATAAAACACCTGATGGAAACAGGGTCATGGTCGTTAAAGGCAAGATGCGTGATGCCATCTTCAAGTGCCGATAACTGGGCTTCTATGTTAATGGGAGCAGGTATAACAGAGCATGGCTATACAGAATGGAATAGTAAAATTCCTGAAATTCCGTCTGTCGCAACAACTAAGTATGGGATTTTTCCAACTATATTCAGCGTTATCCGTGATCAAAAACCTGGCGCGAAAACCGCGGTAATTTATAGCTGGGGTGGTATTGCACCGCTGATTGAAAAAGATGCTATCAATATCGTAATACCGGGTGGTGATGCAGGAGATGATTTTTGTGTGGATACAACCGTGAGTGTCATTAAAAGAGAAAAGCCTCTTTTTACATTTATCCATGTGAGCCAACCAGATGGGGTGGGGCATAATATAGGGCATCGCACTCCGGCTTATTATGAAGAATTGCAAAAGGTGGATGCCCGGATCGGTAAAATTGTTCAGGCTGTGAAAGATGCAGGCATAGAAAACGAAACTATTATTATTGTAACAGCCGATCACGGGGGGATCAATAAAGGGCATGGTGGCAAATCATTGGATGAGATACAGATACCCTGGGTAATAAACGGTGCGGGCGTTAAAAAAAATCACGAAATAAAAGATGTGATCATTACCTACGATACAGCCGCTACCATAGCCTGGGTGTTTGGATTGAAAATGCCACAAAGCTGGCGCGGAAAGCCTGTAACTGATGGGTTTAATTAAGCAAACCTCTTCATCGGGTATACGGTTTGAACAGGCGCCATTTTGCTAAAAAGTGGGTTTACATGGTTTACACTTTTTATGGTTAATACTTACTTAATTAGCTTATAATCAATTAATTACTTTTATTTGCCATGAAAAAACGGTTTACAGTGTAAACCATGATTTTCCAGGCTCATTATTGATTTTTTTAATTTCGCCTGAATTGACTGTATTGCCATTTGAATAAATTACAAGATAAAACCGGTCAAAATAAATTTGGAGGCGTTTGCCCTCTTTCCTGTATAGCATAATGGGTGTCACTGTGAAATTTTGATTACTTTTGGTTGAAAGTAATTACTATGCAAGACGATATTATCCTGAAGATCAGCTACCGGTTAAAAGAAATAAGAAAAGACAAACGTATAACCATTCAGGAACTGGCTGATAAGGCTGGTGTAAGTAAAGGCTTAATATCTCAGATTGAAAATAACCGTACTATACCGTCGCTTCCGGTATTGATGAATATCGTTCAATCGTTAAATCTAGATCTTACCGAGTTTTTTAAAGACCTTTCTTCCAAAGGCCATCAGGAAAAAGTATTCGTTATTCGCTCATCTGAATATAGCCCAATTCAAAAAGAGGCCTCTAAGGGCTTCAGTTATCAGCGGATGCTCACGCGCAATATACAAGGTGGCCCGGTTGATTTTGTTTTGTTAGAGCTTAAAAAAGGTGCCCGCCGTAATAAAATGGTTGTTACCGATGCCTTTGAATATAAATATCTGATCAAAGGGAGAATTGAGTACCTGATAGAAGATAAAAGTTATATTTTAGAAGAAGGGGATTCTATTTTCTTTGACGGGCGCCTGGGGCACAACCTATCTAATATTGGCGATTCTGAAGCTATTATGCTGGTAGTTTATTATTTTATTTCCAACGATTGACATGTGTTCTAACCAACATCAAATGACATAAGAAAAGGCCCGTATTTAAATATGGGCCTTTTTCTATAACTCTATCCCTAAGCTGTGGGTAAAAAGCCGCAAATTTCGTCGGCTATTTCAGTAAGTATTCCGCCCAGTCTGTATCTGTCATATCTTCAATCCCTGCTTTTCTTTAAAAAAAAGTATTTCTCAAAGCTATAATTTACCGCATTTAGCATGGTGTATTTTCTCTGAAAAGTGGTGGAAATTTCTTGATTTTTTTAACCTTGGTATTTATTTAGTATTTATAAACAATTAATCAATTGTTTAGTAGTTGTTAAATGAGCATTCTGATGGCTTGAGGGTAATTTACGCAAACGTTTGTGTAAAATTTTTATTCATAATTAGTTAATTTACAGTTGTATATGATTGTTTTGTGAATTATCAACAAACGTGCTTGCAAAACGATTTAGTTCCTGTTGAAATAATTTTCCATGAAAAAAAGTTTAATATTTATTTACTTTTTGTTTACAAATAATGATTATAATTGTACAAATACTAAACAAAAACTAAAATTTAAACTATTTAGAAATGAAGAATTTTTACTTATTAAAGCACGGCCTGCTTCTGGTAGTAGTGTGGCTGCTGGCTTTGAGTATAGGTCATGCTCAAAGTACGATTGAAGGAAAAGTTTCCGATCAGTCGGGCCCTGTTCCAGGAGCGGTTGTAAGTAATAAAACAACAGGGAGGAGTACCGCTTGTGATTTAAAGGGTGGATTCAGAATCGCGGCAAATACCGGAGATATTTTGGAGTTTAAATCGCTCGGCTATCTGACCCAGTTGGTAAAAATTGAAGGTAAAGGTTCCCTAACTGTTTTGTTGAAGACTGATTCCAAAAACCTCAATGAAGTAGTGGTTACCGCTCTTGGTATCAAAAAAGATAAAAGAGCGGTGGGTTATGCAATCCAGGAAGTAAAAGGGGATGCATTAACCAAAGCCAGAGAACCGAATCCCGTAATTTCATTAACCGGAAAAGTAGCGGGTTTACTGGTTACACCAAGTTCGAATCTTTTTGGAAATCCGGGAATTTCTCTTCGCGGTCAAACAGGTGTACTTTTTGTGGTAGATGGCACACCGATCAGTACAGATTCATGGAATCTGAGCGGGGATGATATTGAAAGCTATTCTGTATTAAAAGGCGCAAATGCTGCCGCTTTATATGGTAGCAGAGGGGCTAATGGCGCCATCATCATTACAACCAAGAAAGGGACAGGTTCTAAACAAAAAGCTTTATCTGTCGAGTTTAATTCCAGCACGCAGTTACAGCTTGGATATAATGCCATACCCAAAATACAAACCAGTTATGGTCCCGGCGATAATTTTGATTATGCGTTTAAAGATGGTAAAGGTGGTGGCACAAATGATAATGATTACTTTATTTGGGGTCCCAGATTTGAAGGTCAGCTGATCCCACAATATAATAGTCCGGTTGATCCCAAAACCGGTGAGCTGGTGCCTATACCCTGGCTGGCGAGGGGAAAAAACAATCTTGCGAATTTTTTGCAAAACGGATTAATAAGCACCAATAACGTGGCAATTGCTACGCAGAGCGATCTGGGTAATCTGAGGATGTCGGTTTCTGATATTTACCAGCGGGGTACTATACCTAATACACAACTAAATATTACCAACTTTTCTGTTAACGGGTCAATAAATGCGAGTAAAAAAGTACGATTTGAAGCAGGTATTAACTATGATCGGCAGATCTCACCAAACTATCCTGTTGCTGGGTATGGCCCCGCGAGTCCTGTTTATTTGATGACGGTTTGGGGCAGTGCGAATTACGATGTGCGGGATCTGCGCAATTACTGGCAGCCTGGTAAAGTAGGTATTCAGCAATACTCAAACGAATATACTATCTATAATAATCCTTGGTTTGTAGCCTATGAGAATTTACAGATCTATAAAAAAGATGACTTATACGGGCATGTGCAGATGGATTATGATATAACCGATAAACTCAAATTTAACTTACGTACTGATGTAAGTACTTGGTCTAAAAACTACGCTGTGAATATTCCGGTTTCAGGAAATTTTTACCAATATGGCAGTTATAATCAGATTGGTGGCTACATCAACCAAAATTCTAAATTTTGGGAAAACAATACGCAGGCTTCTTTAAGTTACGCCGATAAGTTCAGGTCATTTGGATATAAAACATCGGTTTTTGCCAATATACGTACAGTTAATGTTCAGGAAACCGATGCCAGTACAAATGGCGGTTTACTGGTGCCGGGTGTATATACCTTGAGTAACTCTGTTTTGCCCTCTGTTCCTAAAAATTATTTTGCCCAACGCCAGGTAAACAGCGCGTATGGCTTAATCGACTTGAATTACAAAACTTATGTTTATCTGAATTTAACCGGACGTTTTGATAAATCGTCTACGTTGCCGGCAAGCCATGATACTTATTTTTATCCCTCGACTTCTTTAAGTGTTGTATTATCTGAGTTTATACACTTACCCAAAGCTATATCTTATTTAAAAGTAAGAGGATCTTATGCCAACATTGCCCGCGACGTAGTGGATGAAAATAATCAGTATGATATTTATAAACAGATACCTACGTATACAACAAACTCCCTCCGGTGGAATAATAATACCGGCGTTAATTATAGCAGTACGCTTTATAACGGGGACATACAAGCGGCTCGGGTAAAGACATCCGAAGTAGGTTTAGAGGCTCGTTTTTTAAATAACCGTTTAGGTTTTGATGCCGCCTATTTTCATAATATAGAAGGACCGGGAATTGTAAATGTTGCTGAATCACCTACCTCCGGAGTTACCTCTTACCAGCAGAACGCCTATACCTATACCCGTAAAGGAGCGGAATTGACTATTGACGGAACGCCAATAAAAACAGCGAATTTTTCATGGAATATAGCAGGTAACTGGGCCTTTAATCATAAATGGCTGGATAAGATAGATGGTGTACAGACTCGTAACGGTATGATAAAATTGGGGGACCGCGCAGATAGTTATTACATCTACGATTTTCAAAGAGATGCACAAGGTAATATTATTGTGAAATCAAACGGGCTGCCCGCAAAAAATCCTTATCAAACCCAAATAGGTTATACGGATAATAATTTTGTTGCCGGGATTAACAATACATTCAAATATAAAGCCTTTAGCTTGAGCTTTCAGTTGGATGGTCGTTTTGGCGGCAAGGTTCAAAACTATGTCGACTATAAACAATGGCAGGCGGGTGTAGCGCCAGGTTCAGATTCGCCACAACGTTTGGCCGACTGGAATAACCGCAATAATTCGGCCTGGAAAGGTACTGTAATGACCAATGGTCAGAAGATCGTTAGCGGTCTTTTAAGTACCGACCAGGATGGTAAAGTGATTTCGGACACACGGGTTTTTGCCCCTAATAATGTGCCGGTTCTTTATGAAAACTGGGCGAGTAATTTTTATACATCAGATTATGAAATTACCAGGAGTGCTACCTATGTTAAGCTTAGGGAGGTTATATTGAGCTATAATTTCTCAAAAACTCTGCTTGATCGTACCAAATTTATCAGAACGGCCAGCATTTCTTTTGTAGCCCGGAATTTATTATACCTCACAGGAAAAGGTACGCAAAACATGGATCTGGATCAGTTTACATCCAGTTCTACTAATCTGCAAACACCAACGGTTAAAAGCATCGGCTTGAATTTAAACGCCACATTTTAAGATATTAATAAGCAACAACATGAAAGCAAGAAATATAACAGGCCTTTTTTTACTTATTTTAAGTATGGCCCAATTATCATGCAAAAAGTTTGATGATTTACGAAAAGACCCCTCGGCTATTGTGAACGCGCCACCAAAGTTGGTTTTCACAGGTATTTTATTGGATCTTGTACAGTCTGAGGGCCCCTGGGGGCAAGATCAGCGGAATAACCAATTTATGGTATTAAACGAACCTTATTACGGAGGACAATATTATGATTGGATAACAGGTAGCTATACTAACTATACTTATCTGCAAAATGTTGGCCGCCTGGAAATAGAAGCGCAAAAAAACGGTGCAGCGGCTGCGCCTTATCTGGCTCTTGCTAAGTTTTTTAGGGCTTACTTTTTTGTCAATTTAACTACCATGTTTGGGGATGTTCCCATGAGTGAGGCCCTGAATGGGGCAACCAGTAAAATTTTTACGCCGAAGTATGATAGTCAGCACGATGTTTACATGCAGTGTTTAAAATTGTTGGATGATGCTAATAATCAGATTGCCCCTTTGGTAAAAAATAATGCAACAGTTGATGGGGATTTCTTTTATGGCGGTAATCTTTCTAAATGGCAAAAGTTGATCAATTCCTTCCGTTTGCGGGTGCTGATCAGCTTAAGTAAAAGAGCCGATGATGCACCGGATTTAAATATTAAACAGCAATTCGCCAGTATAATCAACAATCCAGCTCAATATCCCTTGATATTAACTAATGCCGATAATTTTCAGTTAGTATACAACACTTCAGATGTATCTAACAATTATCCTTTGTGGCCAAGCAATGGTGTAGTTTTATACAAGGATTTGAGAAATACTCTGGGGGCTACCTATGTTGATATTATTAAAAGAACAAAAGATCCCCGCATTTTTGTGATCGCTTTGCCTACGGATTCGGCCAAGGCAAGCGGTGATTCAAACTACGCAACCGAATTTACCTCTTTCCGTGGTGCAAAAACAGGTGATCTGCAGTCTACTCAAAAAACGCAGTCGATAGCAGGGTTACTCAGTGAGATCAATTTTTACTATTGGGAAGCCAGTCCGGCAGGTATTCCTTATGTGTATACAGGGGCATCTGAAACAAATTTCGGCATTGCAGAGGCGATCAACAGGGGATGGATACCGGGAGATGCAGCTACTTATTATAATCAGGGCATTGCAGAATCTATGAAATTTTATGGCGTAAATAGTGCTGCGATCAGTGCGTTTCAAACACAAAACACCTACGCGGGAAACACACCGACCGGGCTTTCACAGATACTGGAGCAAAAGTATGTCGCTTTTTTTGAGAATTCCGGAAAAGAGGCCTATTATAACAACCGCAGAACGGGAGTGCCTAAATTTGATGTAGGTCCGCAAAATGCCAACAATAATTTAATCCCTACGCGCTGGGCCTACCCAACTGGCGAGTATACTACGAATACTGTAAATGTAAAAGCAGCTATTCAGAGCCAGTTTAGTGGTGCTGATACACAAAATGGTGTTACCTGGCAGATAAAATAAAGAGTCCTGTTGATTGGCTAATTAAGGGCCGCAGAGATGCGGTCCTTAATGTTAATATTTAGTATTAGTAAACAATAGTATTAGGTCTATACCGTGTCTTTATATAATTATGCAGAACCTGTTGAAAAATATTTAAAAAAAGTTTAGTATTTGTTTACTTTTTTATAAAAAATTAATATATTTGAACATCAATACTAAACAATAATTATAAACAAAATTTAACACCGACAGAGGTTTTAAAAATACTGGTAAAGTTGATTAATGTGTTTGTTTAGGGCCGTGGCGGTTACGGCCCTTTTTTACCATTCAATTGATAAATTAAAATCTGATATTATAAAAAATACATCATGAATACCATCTCAACAACGTCTTTCTCGGCCAACGGTAAAACATATACGCCACCTGCAAAGCCCATCGTAGTTATCTGCATGGATGGCTCGGCCGATGAATATCTGGATGCCACGATGGGCCATGATCGCATGCCTAATCTTAAAAAAATGGCATTGCAAGGCTACCGTGGAATGGTGCGGGGGGCCTTGCCGTCTTTCACCAATGTCAATAATTCGTCGATTGTAACCGGGGTTAGCCCGGCTGTGCATGGTATCTGTGGGAACTTTTTTTACGATGTTCAAAAAGACCAGGAGGTGATGATGAACTCATCCGAATATCTCCGGGCCGATACTTTGCTGGCTGCGGCAGCAAATGCAGGGCGTAAAGTAGCCGTGGTAACTGCCAAAGAAAAATTACGCGATATTCTTTCCTATAAATTAAACGGTATTGCTTTTTCTGCAGAAAAGGCCGATCAGGCAAAGCTGGAAACCCACGGCATAGAAAACGCGGAAAAGGTAATCGGGCATAAAACACCGGTTATTTACAGCGCCGAAGCTAGTCTGTTTGTTTTACGGGCCGGTGTTGCGTTGATAGAGCAGGGTATGGCCGATTTTCTATACCTGTCGTTAACAGACTATATGCAGCATACCTATGCACCCGATACCGAGGAGTCATTAGCATTTTACGAAGCTCAAGATATTGAATTGGGCAAAATGCTTGAACTGGGGGCTATTATTGGTGCAACGGCAGATCATGGGATGAACGCCAAAGTAAAAGCAGATGGTTCGCCAAATGTGTTATTTATAGAAACAATGCTTACCGAAAAGTTTGGTGCCGGTTTCCGGGTTATTTGCCCTATAACCGATCCTTATGTAAAGCACCATGGCGCACTAGGCTCTTATGTGGCTGTGCATGTGGAAAATAATTCCAATATCAATGAGGTGAAAAATTGGTTGGCGCAGCAGCCTGGTATTACTGAGGTGTATGATAAAGAAACGGGCTGCCGTATTCTGGAACAACCCGCCGACAGGACAGGTGATCTGTTTGTGTTATCTGCCCGTGATGTTGTGGTTGGAAAAACAGCTGCTGATCATGATCTGAAAGCGCTGGACGGAACCTTGCGCTCGCATGGTGGCAGGTACGAAGAAATGGTGCCCTTGGTGGTTTCGCACCCATTAAATAGCGTATATAAGATGAAGGCCCAGGGTGATCCACGCAATTTTGATGTGTTTGATTTTGCAGTTAATGGCACTCATTAATCTGTGGTGCAAAAATAGGAATAGGCGCAGTAACATGTGCATGAACTTTTAAGAGTACGATGAAAGAAGAAACGTTGTTAACTACTGAAAATACGTTAAAATTGGCCTCACTCATAGCAGGTGAACCGGTATCATCAGGGAGGATATTAGCGGTTAATAACCCGTATAACGGATATCTTGTAGGTACGGTGGAAATGGCAGAGATAAATGATACCCAGGCTGCCATTGATATCGCTTTAAAAGGTGGCCCTGTATTGACTCGTTACGAAAGATATAGTGTTCTGGATAAAACCAGAACGATGCTGTTGGAGAGAAAAGAGGAATTTGCTCATCTAATTACTGCCGAATCGGGTTTATGTATTACCGAAGCCCGGTACGAGATCGGTCGGGCTCACGACGTATTATTGTTTGCTTCGATAGAATGTTTGAAGGATGACGGGCAGGTGTTTTCCTGTGATATATCGCCAAACGGCAAACAGCGGAAGATATTTACACTGCGTGAACCGCTAAAACTGGCAGTTGCTATTACTCCTTTTAACCACCCCTTAAACCAGGTGGCACATAAAATTGCTCCGGCGTTAGCGGCCGGAACCCCAGTTATATTAAAACCCTCGGAAAAAACACCTTTAACAGCTATCAGGTTCGTGGAGTTATTGTATGAGGCTGGGTTGCCTACATATATGCTGAGCGTACTTTTAGGCGATACCAAAGACGTTGCTGAAGCATTGGTTCAGGATCCGAGAGTTGATCTGGTATCGTTTACCGGAAGTGTGGCTGTAGGGAAGAAGATCGCTCAAACTGCAGGGTATAAAAAGGTGATTCTGGAGCTTGGCGGTAATGATCCTTTGATCGTATTGGAAGATGCCGACCTTGACCTGGCTGTTACATTGGCCGCGGAAGGTGCTTTCCGGAATTCCGGGCAGCGATGTACTGCTGTAAAGCGTATCCTGGTTCAGGAAAATATAGCCAAGGAATTTACCGAACGCTTTGTTGAAAAAACAAAAGAATATACTTGTGGTGACCCTGCTGATCCTGAAACCAGGGTAGGGACGGTGATTGACGAGCAATCAGCCATATACCTGGAAAGCGTGGTCGATAAAGCGGTAGCCCGCGGGGCCAGGGTTTTGTTGGGGGGTAAGCGTACGGGTGCTTTGTTGCAGCCTACTGTGATTGTGGACGTTCCGCGGGATGCACAAATGGTTGTTCAGGAATCTTTCGGGCCTTTGGCACCCATTCTTACTTTTACAAATATCGATGATGCCATCTCCTTGTCTAACTCTACGGCATTTGGTTTATCATCAGGTGTAGTTACTACTAATATGGATCATGCTATCCGCTTTGTGAAGGAATTAAAAGTAGGTACGGTAAATATTAATGAAGTGCCTGGTTATCGGATAGAGAGTTCTCCTTTTGGCGGTGTTAAAGATTCCGGCCTCGGGATAAAAGAAGGCGTGATAGAAGCAATTAAGTGCTTCACTACTGTAAAAACATTTTCAATGCCCTGGTAAAAATTCATTATGAATAACTCATCAACATACGATTTAATTGTAATTGGCTCTGGTATACTGGGTACATTTCATGCCCTGCATGCGGCGCGTTTAGGGAAAAAAGTACTGCTGACCGAAAAAGATCAGTACCCGATAAGCGCAACGGTCAGAAATTTTGGTCAGGTAGTAACCTCTGGCATGTCTTCAGACTGGCTTCCTTATGCTATCAAAACCGCAGAGCTGTATAAAGAGATTCAGCAGGAATTTGATATCAGCGTGCGTAATAATGGTAGTGTTTACCTGGCGTCTGATCCAGAAGAATTGCAACTGGCACACGAATTAAAAGAGCGGATGGATACTTTTGGCTATCAGGCAGAGTTACTGTCGGCAAAAGATTGTCTTACTAAATGGCCGGCTCTGAATGATCAGTATTGTAAGGGCGGGATATTCTTTCCGCAGGAATTAAGCGTAGAGCCGGATAAGCTCATTTATCGCCTGATTAAATATGCGATAGCGAAATATCCACACCTTATCTATAAACCGGCTACGGCTGTTGTTGACTGTGAAGTTATTGGCGATCACGTGGAAGTGACAACCTCAACAAAGCAAAAATTTACCGCTGATAAGGTTGTCATATGTAATGGTGGTGAATACAAATTGCTCTTTGCCGATCATTTTAAAAATAGCGGTATCATCTTGTGTAAATTACAAATGATGCGAACAGTTCCGATGCCGGAGGTGCAGTTAGAAGGGAATATATTAACCGGGCTTTCTATCCGCAGGTACGAATCATTCCAGGAGTGCCCCTCATACGCCAAATTGACAACACCCGCGCATTATGCCGAATTAAAAAAATGGGGTGTACACATTCTGTTTAAAAAAGCTATGGATGGCTCTATCATCATTGGCGATTCGCATGAGTATGCAGATGTAAATCATTCCGACGATCTGAGTTTTGACATCAATAGTCATATAAATGAGTTGATGCTGAAAGAAGCGCAGAATATTGTGGGTTTTGATGTGAGCAAAATAGCATCAACCTGGGCCGGTGTTTATCCGCAACATAACAGTAAACATGTGGTAGAGCTAGATATAGAAAACCGGATACATATCCGTACGGCCATCGGTGGTAAAGGAATGACTTGTGCCGGAGGCTATGCCGAAGCCAGCATACACGAAATATATAATTGATCATTAGTCAGTTTTATCGCCATCATATGAAGCAAATAAATAAGCTGCTTGCCCAATCAAAAATTTTCTTCATATGCTGGTGTATGCTGGCGGCTTTTGGTACTTATTTCTGTATGTATGCCTTCCGGAAGCCATTTACCAGCGGCACGTATACAGGTCTGGTGCTTTGGGATATGGACTATAAAGCTGTTTTGATCATCGCCCAGGTGCTGGGTTACATGGTATCAAAGTTCATCGGTATTAAGGTTATTTCAGAGCTTAAAGCCTCGGGTAGGGTAAAACTTATTATCAAGCTCATTGTTTTTGCCGAACTATCCCTCATTTTATTCGGTCTTGTTCCATACCCTTATAACTTCATTTTTTTATTCTTGAACGGCTTACCACTGGGTATGGTATGGGGAATTGTTTTCAGTTACCTCGAAGGCCGCCGCTTTACAGAAATGCTGGCTATGGGGCTAAGCATAAGTCTTATTGTATCATCAGGTATTTTAAAAACGGTTTACTTTATGATTCACGGATGGTTGCCGTTGGTTTCTGAGTTTTGGATGCCGGGTGTTATCGGTCTCATCTTTATACCCTTATTTCTAACGTTTGTATGGATGCTCTCGGTAATACCTGACCCTACCGAAACTGATAAGCTACTGCGGGTTGAACGCGTAGCCATGACCAGAGAAGATAAGCGCAGTGTTTTAAAAGAGTACGGAATAGGGATAATAGGTATTGGATTGGTATATACCATATTAACCACCATGCGGGATTTTAGGGATAATTTCTCTGTAGAAATATGGAACGAAATAGATCCACACTGGGATAAGGCTGTTTTTTCTATAACCGAAGCCATTTCCGGTGTTATTGTATTGATAGCTATCGGCTGTCTTTCATTCACCCGTAACAATATCAAAGGTTTCTGGGGCACGCAATATTTGATAGCCTTGGGTTTATTGTTGAGTGGGGGGAGTACCTTGCTTTTTCACCTGCATATATTAAGCCCTTTCTGGTGGATGCTCCTGGTGGGTATGGGTATGTTTTTAGCCTATACGCCAATTCAGGTAGTTTTGTTTGAACGGATGATCGCTTTATTTAAAATAAAAGCTAATGCCGGGTTCTTTGTTTATATATGCGATTCTGTTGGTTATTTGGGTAGCGTTGGTTTATTGCTTTACAAAGAATTTTTCATGAGGAATTTAAGCTGGGTTAAAGTCCTCATGCAATTTAGTTATCTGCTTACCATTATATGTATCGTATTATTAGTTCTTGTAGCGATATTCTTTAACCGAAAGCTTGGGATCAAGGGTTTGGTTACCAAGAATATTTGATTTATTTCAAACATTTTTGATTTTTTCATACTCAGAAGATATATGAGATGAAACCGGAACGGCGTTAGTCATGAATGTTTCTGTACGGCTAACCTTCTATGGGCTTATTGGTGTATAAATATCCCTTTTCTTCTTTAATACTTAAATCTGTGAAGTCGAAAGGCCAGGTGTTGCTAATAGCAATTGTACTAATTTTTAATAATATACTATATAATCTATAGATATAATAGAATTAATTATATATTTGTCAATCACCTGTTCTTTATCCTATTTATCCCGAAGAAACGATGGGTAGACTCAAAATGTTTATAACTGCAGCTTAAACTCCCGATAAAAGAATTTTAATTCCTGTAATAGATATATTCTGGTTAATACTTAAACTAATTTTTAATTAAAAATAAAATAGACATATAAATCAGTGTCAATTGCCTATTATTTTCTAATCATTTTCTAATAACTATAAAATAATTAAAAATTAGAGTCATTCTTTTGATAAGAATGTCAAATAAATATCAATTTTAGTGTTGTATTTTAAATTATATGTCTTTATTATTTGATATAATCAGTATTCATTAATTATATTTAGCTCCATGATATCTTTTCTGCCACATCGATTGCCATATCCTGCTGTTTATAACCGCCCAATATTCTATTATACAATCCCTCATTGCTGTTTTGGCCTTGTCGAATCCCGTAAATATTCTTTTTAAAAATCTTTTACTCACTTATCATAAATCCTGTAAATAAATCATTGCCGATGAAATAAACCATCATTAAGATTCAAATCTGATCAGATCAGTGTTGTTTCAAATCCCGAACCAATTAATTATTAACTATTAACGACAATTGAACAATGAATAAAAAAATACTATACTTAGTATGGGCTATTGTATTGGTATGCACTCAGGCATACGCACAAACCCGTAAAATTACAGGTCATGTTACAGATGCCGGTGATGGCTCATCCTTACCAGGCGTCTCGGTTTCAATTAAAGGCACTGCAATCGGCACTCAAACAGATGGTAATGGTAATTTTAGCATAAATATACCCGCCGGGAAACAAAGCTTAACGTTTAATTTCATAGGATATGCTTCGCAAACGGTTAGCGTAACATCAAATAAAGTTACTGTCGCTTTAACTGCAACCGCCAGCCAGCTTTCTGAAGTGGTGATATCTGGTTATACCAAAATAAGCAAGAAAGATTATACGGGTTCTGCAGTATCAGTAAGTGCAGCCCAGATTGCTAATAAACCGGTTCAAAGCTTTGACCAGGCATTGGCGGGGCAGGCGGCAGGTGTAAATGTTATAACGCCTAATGGTGTATTAAACAACCCGCCGGTATTCAGAATCAGGGGGTTTAATTCTATATCTTTAAGCTCATATCCTTTGATTATTATTGATGGTGTACCTGTTTTTACCAGTACAAATACAAACGCTAACAGTGCTTCAAGTAATCCGCTGGGCGATATTAATCCAAATGATATTGAACGAGTGGATATATTGAAAGATGCGTCAGCTACAGCCATCTATGGTTCAAGAGCTGCGAATGGCGTTGTAGTCATCACAACCAAAAGAGGAAAGTTGGGCAAAACCCAGGTTAATTATGATGGTTGGGTTGGTATTAATAAGGCGTTTAACCTGCCCAAATTACTTAATGCCGATCAATATGTACAATTGAAGAACGAGGCCCGCGCAAATGCAGGTCTGGCTCCGGGTTTCGCTATTCAAAAAGACGCTGATGGTAATGAAATTAATACAGATTGGTTTAAAGTTGTTTATCAAACAGGCATATCGCACAATCATAACCTGAATGTTTCTGGAGCCACTGAAAAAACCTCATATTTTGTATCCAGTGGTTACAGTAATCAGGAAAGCTTTATTAAAACAAATACCTTTGAGCGGAAAATTTTCAGAGCAAACCTGGATCATCATTTGTCAAAGGACATTACTATAGGAACCAATTTTAGCTATAGTAATTCTTTAGGCAAAGGGCCGAACAGCGGCTCATTACCAGGGCAGGCTTATAATACGGGTGGATTGGCTCGCTTGCCGCTCGTATTAAACCCTAATGTGGCCCCCCGTAATCCAGATGGCTCTTATAATATAACCAGCACAGGATCACTGGGACTGGGCGCTAATACTATTGCCAATAACTATCCCAATGCGCTTGTATTGCTTGATCTGGATAAGTATACTTCAAGTAATACCAACGTAATTGGTGATATATATGCCGAATGGCAGTTAGTAACCGGCCTAAAGTTCAAAACTCAATACAATATCAATAAGCTTAATATAGCCAATACTACATTTCAGAACCCTATTGCTGGTGACGGGCAAAGTTCAAATGGATTTGCTTCAAATACATTCCAGGAGTATAATCGGAGAGATTGGACAAACAGTTTAAGCTATGAAGCGAGTTTGGGTAAAAACCATATTAGCGCAACGGGTGGTTATGAAGAATATCATACAACGAACCTTGGTACCGGTACTCAACGGACAAACCTGGCTGATTCCTACTTTAATAATTTCCAGGGAAATTTCCTGAATGTATTAAGCGATGCCACGACCGGAAATTTTCAGTCTGAAAATGGTTTCAGGTCTTTCTTCGGAACGGCGAATTATGATTTTGATAAAAAGTACCTGTTAAACGGAACTTTCAGGCGCGATGGATTCTCCGGATTGTCGGCCAATAACAAGTATGGTAATTTTGGTGGCGGTTCTATCGGATGGAATATAGCCGAGGAGGGTTTCTTTAAAAATTCAAAGTTGGGTAAGGTCTTTGAAGACCTTAAATTGAAAGGCAGTTACGGTGTAGTAGGTAACGTAGGTGTAGGTGACTTTGCGTCTTTATCCTTATATAACTCAGGGCTATATGGCAGTGCGGGAACGGTTTATTTTAACCAGGCCGGTAACTCCGATCTGAAATGGGAAACCAGTAAAAAAACTGATGTGGGTATTAGTTTCGGTTTATTTAAAGGACGTATACAGGCCGAGATTGATTACTATAACAATAGCATCAACAACCTGATCCTGAATGCGCCACAGTCTCCTTCAAGAGGTATTCCAGGCAATACCATTGCTGCTAACGTGGGCTCGATGTATAATCGTGGTGTGGAGTTTAATATTACATCAAGAAATATTATTAAACACAATTTTAGTTGGACCACCAATTTTAACATTAGCACACTCAGCAACAAAGTTACGGCGCTTGCGCAAGGCAATTCAGATATTTATGGTGTAACATCAGGATTGGAAACCGCAAGCGTTACCAGGGTAGGCTACACACTGGGCTCTATTTTTGTTGTTCCGGTAGATGGCGTAAACCCGGCCAACGGTCAGCGTATATTTATCAACCGTTTTGGCAGGCAGGTGCAATACAACCAGATTGGTACACCATCCAAATGGACCTATCTGGATGGCACCACGGCTCCGGCTATTGATGGCACGCTGGATGGCCGTATTGCAGGAAGATCTATTCCAACTTTTTATGGTGGTTTAAATAACACCTTTACTTACAAAAGCTTTGACCTTAATATCGGCATCACCTTCTCTGGCGGAAACAAGATATATAACGGAACACAGGCTACACTCCGCGATCAGCGATTCTGGAACAATGAAACGGGTATACTAAGACGCTGGACAACCCCTGGGCAGGTAACCGATATACCTAAAGTGGTCTATAATGATAATTACTCTAACGGATCGGCTATACCCAACTCATCAAACGTGCAGAATGGCTCTTATGCTAAACTTAAAAACGTTGCTTTGGGCTATAAATTCCCAACACAACTGGTTAACCGCGCAGGTATAGCATCAGCAAGGGTATATGTACAGGCAACAAACCTGGCGGTAGTTACAGGTTATAAAGGGTCTGATCCGGAAGTTTCCTCCAATGGTAACTCCAACCTGGCGCCGGGGATTGACCGTAATACCGTGCCGTCAAGCAGGATATTTACTTTCGGATTAAATGTTGGATTTTAAATTTTGATAACCATGATAACTATAAAAAAATATAAATACACTCTCAATGCAGCGGTGCTGGCATTGACCATGGTGCTGGGTAGCTCCTGCAAAAAGGATCTATTAACGCCGACACCAACCACCAGTATTATCGACTCAAAAGCATTTGATACCCCTGCCCGGATTTTAAGCCAGCTTAATGGTTTATATGCCGGGGTTAAAAATGGGCAGTTTTATGGGGGACGGTATGTGATCTATAATGAGATACGTGGCGAGGAGTTTATTGTAAATAAGCCTAATGGGGTTACCGGTTTAGATACCTGGAGCCAGAATGTGAACTCCAATACCAATGAGGTTGTGAATCTTTGGAGCGCGGCTTATGCTGCTATTAACAGGGTTAACGTTTTTTTAGCAGGCCTCAATGCAAATCTATCTAAAGTTGATGCGACTACAGCCAATCAATATATTGGAGAGGCAGAGTTTTTAAGAGCGCTTTCATATTTTGCTTTGGTTCAAACCTATGCGAAACCTTATGTTTTTGATAGCGGTGCGAGTCCTGGTCTGCCGCTACGCCTGCTGGCAGAAACAGACCTGACAGGGGCAGGGAAAAATGACCTCGCCCGCAGTACCGTGGCACAGGTATACACCCAAATATTAAAAGATCTGGACGATGCGGAAACCAAGCTTGGTGCAACCCAGGCCAATGGCGCTTTCAGAGCCTTTAAAAATACAGCCATTGCTTTAAAAACCAGGGTTTATCTAGCACAGGCTAATTATGCTAAGGTACTTACAGAAACCACTAAGCTTATCAGTGCAACAGCTCCATATCAGGCTCCAACCGGGGGCACTAAGCTGGAGGCCAGTATAGCCACTGTTTTCACCGGTTCATATACCGGTGCCGAAGCTTTATTGTTTTTACCATTTACCACCAGTGATGCGCCGGGCACTCAAAATCAGTTGGGGTATTATTTTACTTTAAGTCCGGGTAATGGTGAGTACTATTTAAATCCAACCGGTATATATGCCAATACTGCATTGAGTGGAACAAGCTCTACTGACGCACGCAAAGGATTTATTACCAAAGTGGGAACGGTTAATTATTTAACCAAGTATAAAACAGCATCTCCTTTTACAGATTATATACCTGTACTGAGATATAGCGAGGTATTATTGAATGCAGCAGAAGCCTACGCCCGCACAGGCGATCTGGTAAACGCGACTGCTTTATTATACGCTGTGAGACACCGGTCAGACGCTACCTTTACCTTTGATCCGGCAGATATCAGTTCGCAAACCAGTTTAATCAATACTATACTAACTGAACGACGGATTGAGTTGTTGGGCGAAGGTTTCAGGCTTACCGATCTGTTTCGCACCAGCCAGGCACTTCCTGCCAAATCAGGAGCTCAGGGAAGCTCTCCTTCTGTAGCGGTTACCGCATCCAATTACATCTGGCCAATATCAGGTGTGGAACTCCAGACCAACAAACTAATGCAACCTAATCCTTAATTAAGGAATGGTAATTATAGAGAAGGCCAATCAGTACGATTGGCCTTCTCTATTAATCATTATTATCTACATCTTGCCCTCGCCACTAATCCCTTAGGAATTAAGTGCATACATAATAATATTTACCCCGAATTTGGTATTGTCTTCGGCCATGAAACGTTTGTTTCTGAAATCGTAATCCCATTCACAGCCATAATCTTTACTGCTGTATAACACACCTATTCGTCCGTTAATTTCAATGGCTTTCAGGTAATCGTGTACAAGGTCGTCGCCCCAGCCGTTTAATTCAAAGTTGGTGGTAGGTGGCCCCTTATCAAACGAAAAAAAAGAGTGATAGATCTTATGATTATTGGGTATTTTCTTTAATGCATTAGGGCCAAACAGGGCCGCCATCTGCGCCTCAAATGATTTGGCAAAAAGACCATCGATATCGTGATTACAATCATCGGCAAATACAAATCCACCATTTTCCACATACTTTTTAAAATTGGCTCTTTCCTTAACATCAAACTGAACCAGCTTATGGCCACTGAGATAACAGAAAGGTGCCGAAAATATATCGTCGCTGCTCAATGGGATCACTTTTTCATGCGGATCAATAGGGACGGTAGTGTATTCCAACAGTGAGTTGAGTAGGTTTGAGGGCATACGCTGATCGGTATCCCAATCGCCAGAATGATAACTTAATCTTGTAAAGGTGAACTTGCCACTGAAACTCATTTTTCTGTTCAAACCCTAAAATTAACACAATATTTTATGCAAAAACTACTTTTGCTTGTATCGCTTGTAAAGTTTCGGATACTTTATTGGCTTTTTAACAAAAAAGCATGGTATTTACTCAAAAGGATGATATATTGGGAGTAAATAAACATTGAAGTAATTGGAACTTACCGAAAATAACGTAAAAGCATTACTGGCAAAACTGCCCCAACTAAAAAACGAGATACAAAAAGTAATTGTTGGCCAGGATGCCATATTGGACGAATTGCTGGTGGCCTTTTTGGCCGGCGGCCATTGTTTACTGGAAGGTGTGCCGGGACTGGCCAAAACGCTTATCGTTAAAACCATGTCGCAGGCTTTACATTTATCATTCAGGCGCATACAGTTTACCCCCGATCTGATGCCTACTGACATCATCGGCACCGAAATACTGGAAGAGGACCATGCTACCGGGAAACGTTTTTTTAAGTTTAATAAAGGGCCACTGTTTGCAAATATTATACTGGCCGACGAGATCAACCGCACGCCACCCAAAACACAATCGGCATTGCTGGAGGCTATGCAGGAGTTTGAGGTGACTTATGGCGGGCAAACCTATCCGCTGGATAAACCTTTTTTTATACTGGCCACCCAAAACCCTATAGAACAAGCCGGCACCTATCCTTTGCCTGAAGCTCAGTTAGACCGTTTTTTGCTGCTGATAAAAATGGGCTACCCAACAGAGCAGGAGGAGTTTGAAGTATTGAACCGTACCACCGGCACTAAAAAAGCCGATATTAATGCGGTTATTAACGCCGCGGATATTCAGCAGGCACAGGCCTTGGTGAGGCAGGTAAATATCAATGATGATTTGATAAAATACGTTAGCCTGATGATACGGGCAACACGACCAGATACAAGCCAGGTTGCTTATGTTAAAGAATGGGTTCGTTGGGGAGCCGGGCCGCGGGCAGGGCAAGCCCTGATATTAACTGCCAAGGCACGGGCACTGTTAAAAGGCCGTTATGCTGTATTAATGGAAGATATAGACGCCATGGCGCCATCAGTTTTAAGGCATCGGATACTGATGAACTTTAAAGCCGAGGCCGAAGGAATAACATCAGATAGGGTTACTGCCGAACTTATAAGAGCTATAGATAGACCAAAAACTATCTGATGATTAACCAGGTTAAGGATTTACTGTGATTTTTTTAAAGTCGCAGATAAAATAAATCTGATACCTCAATTCTCAAATCCGAAATAAAAGCATGCTTGATCCTAAAGTATTAATGACCATTAAAGATTTGCCTTTACTTGCCAGAACGGTAATTGACGGCTTTATGAATGGTTTTAATAAAAGCAAAGTAAAAGGGCCGGGCCTTGAATTTAGTCAGTATCGTAGTTATCAGCCTGGAGATGATCTGCGTTGGCTCGACTGGCGGAT
>Ga0105239_10001444_pt1 | contig 31668 bp, 31 predicted proteins | sample KBSC44metaG_FD_92761 | JGI IMG/M metagenome (GOLD analysis project Ga0105239, IMG submission 92761) | Corn rhizosphere microbial communities from Kellogg Biological Station, Michigan, USA - KBS C4-4 metaG | ecosystem: Host-associated > Plants > Roots > Rhizosphere > Soil | place: Michigan, USA...
GGCACGGGCATGACGGGCCTGCGCTGGCCGGGTGGACGACAGGTTGGCGGGAATCCCCCGGGATGCCCGGCGCGCCGGCCGCTGGATGCACGGCGCGCGAGCCCGCCGCCATCCGCTTCCGCCACCCGGCACCGTGATCGGCGGTGCGGGCGACGGGGCAGCGTATAACCTAATGGGTGATAATTGTCAAGATCGCCTCGCCGTTCGTCCCGGGCGAAGTCGAAGGACCGCCCCACACGCGGCGCTGGCAGCCCGTCCTTCGACTTCGCTCAGGACGAACGGGGGCAGTCTCTCCCTGACAGGGCGTTTGTATGGATTGCAGACGTGCCTGCATGTCCGTCATCCTGACGAAGGTCAGGATCCATTCGATGCAACGATCATGGTCCTGGCGTGGCGTGGCAGCGATCTCGTCGCGATACCGCCGGCGCCGTGCGAATGGATCCCGGCCTCTGCCGGGATGACGAAGAGGGATACGGCTCGGCCGTGCTCGCGGGCGATAGGGATATCGCCGAGAGGGAGACCTTGGGGTGGGTTTCGTCTCCGGATCGACCTTGCGCCCGCCCCGGTGAACCCACTCCCGGCCCCTTCCTTTCAGGGAGGGAGGAAGAAAGAGGGAGAGGGAGGAAAAGGCAGGAATATCAGTCCTGTCCCTTGCGATGCCCGCCCACGAGGAAGAAGGCGATGCGCGCCGGCCGGTCGCTGTCGTTGCGCCAGGCATGATCGGCGCCCGCGATCACCACGACGTCGCCCTTGGTCAGCAGGACCTCCTGCCCGCCCGGCGCGCTCAGCACGATCTCGCCGTCGAGCACGACGTTGAAGTCGGTGCTGTCGGTATGATGCATGCCGTCGTCGGCCCAGTCGATCGCGGCATCGCCGCCCTCGGCCGCCTCGATGCGCTGGCCCGGCAGGAAATCCGCGACCACCATGCGCACGCCGCCGACCGGCGGGAAGATGCCCGGCGCCTCGGGATCGCGGCCGTCGCCGGGATAGGCCGGCGCGTCGTCCGCCGCCCACAGGGTCGCGAGCAGGCCGATGCCCGGAACGGGCTGCAGCGCGATATCGGTGTCCGATGCGATCACCGATCGCCCGCCTGCGTCATGCGCCAGAACGACCCGTCTCATCCGTCCCTCCCGATCCCGTCAGGCCGACGCGCCGTGCGCGACCGCTTTCTCGAACACGAACGCGCAGGACGGATCGACGATCTGGAGCAGTTCGACCACGTTGCCGTCGCAATCCCGGCCATAGGTGGCGCGCGTCGCGGCCGAGCCGCCGGGCGGGCCGTTGAAGGCCATGCCCAGCCCCTTCAGCCGCTCATATTCGGCGAAGACGTCGTCGCAATAGAGGCAGAGGTGGGTGATGCCATGATCGCACATGCGCGGATGCACCGTCTCGCCCGGCGGCGCCGCATATTCAAACACCTCGATATAGAGATTGCCCAGCCGGATCATCTCGTAGCGGGCCGCGCTGTCCTGGAGGCCCACCATCGTGTCGATCCGTTCGTTGCCCGGCTCCCACCCGCCCGCGCCCGCCCGCTCGAAGCCGAACCAACGCTGGTAGTGATCGACGAAGCGCGCGATGTCGGGCGTCGAGATGGCGAGATGATGGACGCCGCGGATCACGACTGCCCGGCCTCCGCTGCCGCGGCCGCCCGCGCCGCCTTCACCGAAGACACGATCTCGGCGTTGGTCGGGTTGCGGCGCAGGGTCACGCCGCCGTTCACCTGGAAGACCTGGCCGGTCATGAAGCATTCGTCGGACACCGCCCAGGCGATGGCGTTGGCGATATCCTCGCTCGTGCCGACGCGGCCCAGCGGATATTCCTTGGCGAAGGCCGATATGATCGCCGGGTTGCGCCCGGCCCTGGCCGTCATCGGCGTCACCGTGAAGCCCGGCGCGATCGAATTGGCGCGGATGCCGCGCGCGCCGAACTCGTTGGCGATGCAGCGGATGATATGATCGGTCGCCGCCTTGGCGCCCATGTAGGCGGCATGATCCTCCAGCATGATCGAGGCCGTGGCGGAGGAGATCTGGATCAGCGACCCGCCGTCGCGCATCGCGCGCAGCATCGCCTGGTAGAACAGGATCGCGCCGGTGAACTGGAGCGCGGCCATCCGCTCCAGCTCCTCCTTGGTGGTGTCGAGGAACGGCTTGAGCAGGCCCCAGCCGGTCGCGTTCACGGCGATGTCGAGGCCGCCGAAGCCCTGCACCGCCGCATCGGCGAGGCGCGCGAGATCCGATTCGCTGGTGATGTCGCAATCGGCGACGGCGATCCCGCCCAATTCCCCGGCCAGCGCGCCGAGCGAATCGGCATCGCGCCCGCCGAGCACCAATCGCGCCCCGTCGGCCGCGAGTCGCCGTGCGATCGTCTGCGCCATGTTGTCGCGACCGGCAGCGCCCATCACGACGGCGACCTTACCCTCCAGATTCGCCATCCACCTCTCTCCTCACCCACATAAAAGACATTCGTGAATGGTTTTTCAAGAGACGGCATATCGGTCTTGCCCCTTCTCCGATAGCCATTTTTTCGGGATATTGCGGCGGATGGCGGGCGATTGATACGAGAATTATCATCACCCTAAACATACATCGTTGATTGTTTTTGGATGCCGCCCTACACCCCTCGCAGAACCACAAGGGGAGCGGATGTCGATGAAACGCACGGGGTCGGAATTTCGGGCGGACCCGAACGACACGACACGACCCGCGCGCGGACTCGACGAGGCGGCGCTCGCGACGCAGGACACGATCTTCCGGCCGGACATGCTGGCGGGCCAGCGCATCCTGATCACCGGCGGCGGCAGCGGCATGGGCAAGGCCGCCGCCTATCTCGCCGCGCGGCTGGGGGCGGACGTTGCCATCTGCGGCCGCAGCCCGGACAAGCTCGAGGCCACCCGCGCCGCGATCCTGCGCGATACAGGGCGCGAAATCGCCACCTACCAGATGTCGATCCGCGATCCCGACGCGGTGGAGGCCATGCTGGACGGGATCTACGAACGGTTCGGCGGGCTCGACACGCTGGTGAACAATGCCGGCGGCCAATATCCGCAGAACGCCATCGAATTCAGCCGCAAGGGCTGGCTGGCGGTGATCGACACCAACCTCAACGGCACCTGGTGGATGATGCAGGAGGCCGCGAAGCGCTGGCGCGACAGCGGCACGCCGGGCAACATCATCAACATCGTCGCCAATGTGGAACGCGGCATGCCGCACGCCGCGCACACCTGCGCCGCGCGCGCCGGCGTCATCTATCTGTCGAAGACGCTGGCCACCGAATGGGCGCCGTTCAAGGTGCGCGTGAACTGCATCGGGCCGGGCGTGATCGAGACGGAGGGCTTCTCGCAATATCCCGAGGAGGCGCTGGTCCGCTTCCACAAGGCCAATCCGATGAAGATGCGCGGCAATGCATGGGACGTGGCGGAGCAGATCGCCTACCTCGCCTCGCCGGCCGCCCGCTTCATCAACGGCGACCTGATCATCATCGACGGCGGCCAGGCCCAGTGGGGCGTGATCTGGCCGGGCGGCATGCCCGATTATTTCAGCGAGGACGGCGCCGCCTGAGACGCCGCTCCTGCGCATAACGACCAAGCAGCCACAGGAGAGACTATGGGACGGGTGCAAGGCAAGGTGGCGTTGATCACCGGCGGTGGATCGGGCCTGGGCGCCGCGGACAGCGAGTTGCTCGCCCGCGAGGGCGCGACCGTGGTCGTCACCGACGTGAAGCTGGAGACCGCGCAGGCCGTCGCCGACCGGATCGGCAACGGATCGATCGCGCTGCAGCTCGACGTCGCGTCGGAAGAGGCGTGGGTCGCCGTGATGACGACGATCGAGGAGAAGCTCGGCCGCCTCGACATCCTGGTCAACAATGCCGGCGTGGTGCTGAGCGCCGACGTCGAGGAGACCACGCTCAAGCAATATCAGTGGGTCAACGCGATCATGAGCGAGGGCGTGTTCCTCGGCTGCAAGCACGCCATCCCGCTGATGAACAAGAATGACGGCGGCTCGATCATCAACATGTCGTCGACCGGCGCCCTGCTCGGCTACCCGATCTTCTTCGCTTACTCCGCCGCCAAGGGCGCGGTGCGCGGCATGACCAAGTCGATCGCGGTGATGTGCCAGGAAAAGGGCTACAAGATCCGCTGCAACGCGATCTTCCCCGGCGCGATCGAGACGCCGATGGTGCAGGAGGCCGAGGGCCGGCTGGGCAAGCCCAACGCCATTCCCGAGGGCGTGCTGCCCTTCGGCACCGCCGGCCATCCCAAGGACATCGCCGCGATGGTGCTGTTCCTCGCCTCCGACGAATCGCGCTTCGTCAACGGCGCCGAGATGGTGGTCGACAACGGGGTGACGATCCGCCCCTTCTGAGGTCCCCGACTGGCGGTGCGCGCCGATACCGGCCGCACCGTCCCTTCTTCCTCGCAGCGACAGGACGGGCACGGAGATGGGCATCGAATCCTTCCGGATCGCCATTCCCGAAGAGCAACTGGCCGATCTCCGCGCGCGGCTCGATCGCGCCCGCCTGCCCCACGATTACGCCAATGAGGATTGGTCCTACGGCACCAACCGCGCGGCGCTGGAGACGCTGATCGCCTATTGGCGCGACGGCTATGACTGGCGCGCGCAGGAGCAGGCGATCAACCGCTTCCGGCATTTCCGCACCGAGGTGGACGGCGTGCCGGTCCATTTCATCCGCGAGCCCGGCACAGGCCCGGCGCCGATCCCGCTGATCCTCTCGCACGGCTGGCCCTGGACCTTCTGGGACATGCACAAGGTGATCGGCCCGCTCGCCGATCCGGCCGCCCATGGCGGCGATCCGGCCGATGCCTTCGAGGTGATCGTGCCCTCCATGCCCGGCTTCGGCTTCTCGACGCCACTCGCCAGGACCGGCATCAATTGCTGGACGACCGCCGACCTGTGGCACCGCCTGATGCGCGAGCAACTGGGCTTCGATCGCTATGCGGCGGCCGGCGGCGACTGGGGGGCGCTGACCACCACCCAGCTCGGCCACAAATATGCCGACGAGCTGTACGGCATCCACCTCGCCACCGTCGCCCCGCTGACCCTGTTCAACCACGAACGCCCGTGGGACATCACCGCCGGCACCCTGGCGCCGCCGGGCCTGTCGCCGGACGAGCGCGCGGAATTCCTCGCCTGGCAGACCCGCGTCGCCTCGCATGTCTGCGTGCAGGTGCTCGATCCGCAGACGCTCGCCTACGGGCTGCACGATTCGCCGGTCGGCCTGCTGGCCTGGCTGCTGGAGCGGCGGCGGAGCTGGGGCGACGTGCGTGACGGGCTGGAGGCCGCCTTCGATCCCGATTTCCTGATCACCACGACGATGCTCTACTGGCTCACCGACAGTTTCGTGACCTCCGCGCGCTTCTATGCCGAGGCGGGGCGCCATCCCTGGGTGCCCGCGCACGATCGCGTGCCGGCGGTGGAGGCGCCGACCGGGATCAGCCGCTTCGAGCATGACGGCACGTCGGGCGTCGCCGCGGGATCGGACGGGCTGTTCAACCTCGCCTTCGAGCGGCGCCACGGCGAGGGCGGCCATTTCGCCCATGTCGAGGCGCCCGAGGCCGTGGTCGCCGACATCCGCGAGACGTTCCGTCCGCTGCGCTAGCCGAAGGCCGATTTGGCGATGTGGGTGATCCGGCAGGCGAGATCCGCTTCCCCGGATGCGACGATAAAATGGTCGCCGCCATCGGCGATGCCCGTCGTGAAGACGACATCGCGCACGTACATCTGATCCTCGATCGGGGCCGTCAGCGCGGCATTCGCCTCGAGCAGCGGGGCATCCCCGCTCTTGAGCACGATGCTGGGATCGTCCCGGTCCAGCAGCGACCAATAGGTCCGGTAGACGCCGACGATCTCCTTGGGCTCCACGCCGTGCCAGAGCGTCAGCCACCCGCGCGTGCCGCCGATCTCCGCCGGAACGGGCGGGCTGCCGCCCCCCATGCGCGCGGTCGCGACCGTCGCCGCCCGGGGGCGGATGCCGGGTTTCGCCACGGGTTTCCAGAACAGCGCGTCCGGCGAACAGGCGAGGTTGATGGAAGGGCCGGGCCGCCATGCGCTGCCGGGCGGATAGGCGAAATAGAGATCGCCGAGCGGCCGCGTCTGCGCCCAGTAGCGGCCGTCGATCTTGCCCTCGAAGATCAGCATGTCCTTGTTCTGATGATCGAGGACGATATCCTCGAACGACCAGTCGAGCCCGTTGCCGGAGGTGTAGAGCGTGGTCGAGTGACGCTCGGGGCTGACCGAGCAGGTGGTCATCAGCCATCGGCCGTCGACCTTGCTGATCCGGGCATCCTCGATGCCATAGCATTGCAGGCTGTTCTGCGGCGCGATCGCCTTGTCGTAATGGATCGCGACCCGCTCCAGCCCGTCGGGCGACAGCTCGACCGGCAGCAGCCAGGAGAGCGACGTCAGGGCCACGGTCTTCCATCCGCCGCCCAGCACCTGGAACGTGCGCGGATCGGCGGTGTCGACATGGGCGAGCGGCCAGGCATCCAGTACATAGCGCCCGCAGCCGCTTGCCTCCTCCCACCGGATCGCATGGACATGGCCATCGAACACCGGCGTGCGCAGCGCCTCGGCGATCCTCGCCATCATCAGCAGATTGCCGTTGGGCAGCCGCGTGAGGCCCGGATTGAAGGCGCCCAGCACATAGGTCTCAACATCGAGCTGCCCGGCGAGCGGCGAGCGGGCGAGATCGATGTCGTCGGGGACGAGCACCAGCCGGTCGATCGCGTAGCTCATTCCTGATCCCGTCCGCGCGGGGCTATGACGATCCGCCGGATGACGGCTCGCGGCGGCCGTGTCGGCAGGACATGGACGCCGCCCGCCCGAAGGGCGATATGCGCGTCGAACGGCTCGGTCATGCGATCTCCTGGTCGGCCCGGGGGATGCAACGCACGCTTCGCCTTTGGGATGCGCGCGCACCGAATATCCGCCGGCGGCCGCGACCGCGTGCGGATCGGCGACGCAGCCGGTCGCCGCGATCAGATCGAGACCGGCTCGGCCAAGGCAACGGCCCCGTCGGGATGCGCGCCCAAGGCTTTGCCCACGCCCAGATAGCCGAGCAGGCTGGCCCTGATCTCGGCGATGCGGGTGAGCCGGGATGCGCCCTCGGGCGGAAGCGCCACCGTGATGTCATGGGCGATCCGCCCCGCATCGAGGACGATCACGCGATCGGCCAGCTCGATCGCCTCGTCGACGTCGTGGGTGACGAGCAGCACGGCGGGGCGATGCGTTTCCGACAGGCGTTTCAGGAGTTCGTGCATGCGAATCCGGGTGAGCGCATCGAGCGCGCCGAACGGCTCGTCCGCCAGCAGCAGCTTGGGCCGCTGGACGAGCGAGCGCGCCAGGGCGACGCGCTGCTGTTCGCCGCCGGACAGTTCGCTCGGCCAGGATTCCTCCCGCCCCGCAAGCTCCACCTCGGCGAGCGCCTGCCGCCCCCTCTCCCGCCGGATCGATCCCTTGAGACCGAAGATCACATTGTCCAGCACGCGCTTCCACGGCAGCAGCCGGGCATCCTGGAACACCACCGAGCGATCGGGCGTGACGCGCAATTCCCCCACCCCGATCGCCTCATGATCGAGATCGGCGATCGCGCGCAGCAGCGTGCTCTTGCCCGATCCGCTCCGCCCCAGCAGCGCGATGAACTCGCCTTCGCGAATGTCGAGATCGACCCCGTTGAGCACGCCCTTCAGGGTGAAGCGCCGCTCCAGGCCGCGGATGCGCGCCACGAGGCTCATTGCGCGAGCGTCCGGCGCCAGCGGAGCACGCGCCGTTCCAGATGGCGCACCGCGAAGTCGGACGAGAGGCCCAGCATGCCATAGACGACCAGACCGACGAGCATGATGTCGGACTGGGCATAGGAGCGCGCGAGGTTGATCATGTAGCCGATCCCGCCGGTGGCGTTGAACTGCTCGACGACGACCAGCCCGAGCCACGCCGCCATCACCGCGAAGCGCAGGCCCAGCAGGAACCCCGGAAGCGCGCCCGGCAGGACGACGGAGCGGAGGAATTCCGCGTAACTGACGTGCAGCGTCTCCGCCAGTTCGACATAGCGCAGGTCGATCCCGCGCAGGGCGTTGTGGGTGTGCACGTAGGTCGGCAGGAACACGCCGAACGCGATCACCGTCACCTTCATCGGCTCCCCGATGCCGAACCAGAGGATGAAGAAGGGGATCAGCGCGAGCGACGGCACCGCCCGCTTGATCTGGACAAGGCCGTCGAAGACGTAGCCGCCCACCTGGGTCAACCCTGCGAACAGCGCGACGACGACGCCGGCCGCGACCCCGAAGGCCAGCCCCTCGGCCGCCCGCGTGGCGGAAATGAGCAGATTGTCCTGCAGCCGGCCGTCGCGGATGAGATCGATCGCCGTGCTCACCGCCACCCAGGGCGCGGGGAGGACGCGGCTGTCGATGAAGCCCGTCGCCGACCCGGCGGACCAATATGCCAGCAGCAGCAGCGGCCCGAGCGCCCAGCCATAAGCGGAGGGCTGGCCCAGGCCCAGGCGCTGTTCGCTGCGGCTCTGCTCGGGAAGCGCGCCCGCATCCCCGGCATCCGGCCTGGCGGGCCGTGGCGCGACGGCAAGCGGCAATCGCAGGACCGCGGCGGAGGTGGCATTCATCGAGACAATCTCCTTATCTCCGGGCCGGCGCCGTCTCGCGCGATCGATATTGCGCGATGGCATCGGCGGCGAAGGTTTCGAAGCGACGATCGAACAGGGTGGCGGCGGCGAACGGTTTCTGGCTGGTCTCGCGGGCGAGCAGATCGATGGTGTCCTGCTGGTAGCGGATCATCTCGTCCCAGTTGCGGGGCACCTCGGGATGCCCGGCGGCATCGATGATCGACTGCGCGTCCTGCGCGCTGACGCCCTGATTCTTGACGTAATAGTCCTGGATCCATTCCGCCCGGTGGGTCTGGACCCATTCGATGGCGCGGCCCCAGAATTTGACATATTCCCGCAGCGCGGCCGCCTTGGCGGGATCCTGCAACGTCTCCGTCCGGGCATAGAGGATGCCGGGATCGTCCCGAAACGGGCCGTGCGCCAGGAGGCGCGCGCCCTCGGCGCCATAATCGGCCAGATAGCGGTCGGCATTGATCCCCGCCCCCAGCGGCGCGACATCGACCGCGCCGGCCGCCAGGGCGCCGGTGTAGATGTCGCCGCTGGTCGGCAGATCCACCAGCGTGACATCTTTCGGGGTGAGGCCCGCCGCCTGCAAGGCGCGCAGCACGACCAGCCCCTGGGCCTGGCCACGGCTGAAGGCGATGCGCTTGCCCCTCAGATCGGCGAGCGACCGCACCCGGGCCCTGGGCGCGATGCCCAGGACGTAGATGGGATGATGGACCGGATCGCCGCGCAGCCGGACGGTGATGATCTTGACCGGAATGCCGACGAAGATGGCGTTGATCGGGGGAATGTTGGCCGCCGACCCGACATCGATGGCCCTGGCGTGGAAGGCCTCGGTAACGCCCGGCCCGCCGGAGATGTTCGCCCATTCCACCTGGAAGGGCAGTTGCTTGTCCCAGCCGGTATATTGGAGCACCCGTTGCGTGACGGGATCGCCGATGATGAGCTTGGTGCCGGGCGGGACGGTATCGGGAATGCGCGCGGTCAGAGGCAGCCCCCCTCCGCGCTGATGGCGATCCGCCCATGCATGATAGCTGAACAGCGCGATCGGCGCGAAGGCGACAAGAGCCAGGACGGCGATCACGATCGCGGAAACGCTCTTCCGTTTTGCCACCGATATTGATCCTGTCGCCATACACTATCAAGCAGATAGGATATCTATGATCCGACGCGATTGAGCTGGGAACCCCTAAAATCGGCGCGCGCTATAAAATCGGCTTGCCCCCGCATAGCAAATCTTCCCCACGCCGTTTTCCTATAGGAACTGCGGCGAATGTGGCGCCTCGCGAGGCGGCGGCGCCATTGCGAATCGGATGCGCTCTGATAACAGACCGATTCGATAGGATATGGAGATCGATATGGAATTGAGACGGCTGGGGCGGACGGACATCCGGGTTTCGAGCCTCGCGCTCGGCACCATGACATGGGGCGAGCAGAACAGCGAGGCCGACGGTCATGCCCAGCTCGACTATGCGCTCGATCACGGCATCAATTTCATCGATACGGCCGAAGTCTATGCGATCCCGCCCCGCGCCGAAACGCAGGGATCGACCGAGCGGATCATCGGTACCTGGCTCAAGACGAGCGGCAAGCGCGACCGGATCGTGCTGGCGACGAAGGTTTCGGGGCGCAGCAACAACGATTATCTGCGCCCGGGTGGGGAAAGCCCCCAGCTCGATCGCCGCAACATCCATTATGCGGTCGACCAGTCGCTGAGCCGCCTGCGCACCGACTATATCGATCTCTATCAGCTCCACTCACCCGATCGGTCGCTGCCGCTGTTCGCCGCCAGCGGCACCGTCTATCGGCCGAAAAACGACAGCGGCACGCCGGAAATTCCCATCGAGGAGACGCTCGATGCGCTGGCCGATCTCGTGAAGCAGGGAAAGATCCGCCATGTCGGCGTGTCCAACGAGACGGCGTGGGGCACCGCGCAATTCGTCCATCATGCGCAGCGGCGCCCGGAATTGCCGCGCGTCGCGTCGATCCAGAATGCCTACAACCTGCTCAACCGCACCTTCGAGATCGGCCTGGCCGAAATCGCCGCGCGCGACGATGTCGGTTTGCTCGCCTACTCGCCGCTGGGGCAAGGCTATCTGACCGGCAAATATCGCGGCGGCGCGCGCCCGGCGGGGGCACGCGGCACGCTGTTCAACCGCGGCCAGCGCTACGAGAAACCGGGAGCGGCCGAGGCGATCGACGCCTATCTCGATCTTGCCCGCGACGCCGGCCTCGATCCGGCCCAGCTCGCGATCGCCTTCGTGCGATCGCGCCCTTTCGTCACCGCCGCGATCATCGGCGCGACCACCCTCGAACAGCTCGCGACGGACATCGCCGCCCATGACGTCGAGATCACGGCCGAGCTGGAGCAGCGGATCGATGCCATCCACCAGGTGCGGAGCAATCCCGCGCCCTGAGCCGTTCGCCCGCCCCATCCGTCCGGCCCGCTTCTCGCATCGCCGGGGCCAGGCGGATCGGGCCCGGGATGCCGATTCCATACCGCTTCCACGCAATATGGGGATTCTCCGGCGGACGAGCCATAGCCCGGCAGAGCCGACCTTTCTCTTGTCTTCACCCCCTTCTCCGGCGCGAACGCCGAGGCAAATCCTCCTATCACCGACCGATATACTTCTTTATTGACCGTTCTGGCCCTGGAACCCACCCTCACGCATCCCACTGGCGAACGCTCACGGGAGCAAGGGATCGTCCATGCCGGACTATGACGACATCAAGCGCCTGGTGAGCACAGCCCGCCAGCACATCACCGAAGTCACGCCGGTGGAGGCACGGCGCAAGGTCGCGGCGGGCGCGCTCCTCATCGATGTCCGCGACGAGGACGAGCTGCTGCGCAACGCACCGCTCGCCGGGGCCGTCCATCTCTCGCGCGGCCGGCTCGAATATATGATCTCCGATGCCGTATCAGGCAAAGATGCCGCGGTCGTCCTCTATTGCGCCGGAGGCCTCCGCAGCGTGCTCGCGGCGGACAGCCTGCGGACGCTCGGATACAGCCAGGTCTATGTCCTCAAGGGCGGGTTGCACGCCTGGCGCGACGATGCCGGCCAGCCCTGGATCACCGCCCGATCGCAGATGGAGGCCGTCACCGGCCGCGAGTGGGCGGCCTAGCATCCCGGCTAATCCGGCCTGATTCGAACCTCGGCCCGTCTGTTCCCAATATCGGGGCGTTCCTATATAGCGGGCGCCGATGGCCCTCCGGCCGCAACCATGGAACAGACAGCCGCATGCTCTCCCAACGCGCGAGATACGCCCTCAAGGCACTTCTGAACATTGCCAGGGCCGATCGCAGCGCGCAGCAGGTCGCGGCGATTTCGGAACAGGAGAATATTCCGCGCAAGTTCCTGGAATCGATCATGGGCGATCTGCGGCGGGCGGCATTGGTCAAAAGCACCAGAGGCAATATGGGCGGCTATCGCCTGTCTCGGCCGGCCGATCTGATTACTGTCGCGGAGATCGTGCGTGCCACCGATGGCCCCATCGCGATGCTGCCGTGCGTCAGCCGGAACTTCTATCAGCGCTGCGAGGACTGCCACGACGAGATGACCTGCGCGCTGCGCAAGATCTTTTCCGAGGTGCGCGACGCCGTGACCGACATCCTGGAACATCGCACCCTGGCCGACGCGCTGCAACTCGAACGGCAGGGCAAGACTATCGAGGATGTCGCGGCCTGACCGGCTGCGCGGCGCTCATTCCTGCCATATCGGTATTGATTGCGTCCCGCCGCGCGGCCGGCCCGGATGGCGACCGGTGGCGCGATGGCCCGGCGCGGCTCAAAGCTTGATCGACACCGTTCCGCCGAACGTGCGCGGATCGCCCAGCGACCAGGTCGCGGCCGCGTTGGTCGATCCCAGCGTCTTGTTGAACGTATATTTCTTGTCGAACAGATTCTTGGCCCAGATCGACACGGCGATGCGATCGTCGAGCCGCCGCACGCCGATACTGGCATTGGTGATGCCGAAGGTCTTCTGCCCGAGATCATAGGTCGACAAGGCGTCGGTGAAGCGCGTCTTCCCCAGGACGGATTCGTTGACGTAGCCGAACAAAGCGACCTCATGTCCCTGTATCTGGCCGATCGCCTTGTCCAGGTTCACGCCCGCATTGATGCTCCATGGCGGAATGCTCGAAACCTTCTGCCCCGATTCATCGACCGTCTTGGGGCCGCCCGCATATTGCAGGTCCACCGGCGCCCCCGCATCGGCATATCGGATATATTTGGCGGAGGTGACGGCACCCGCCGCATGCAGCTGCAACCACGGGCTGACCTGCCAGCTCGTCTCCGCCTCGATACCGCGCAGGCGGACATGCGGGATGTTGCCCAGATAGGTCTTGGTCACCACGGCGCCGTTCACGTCGTGATAGGAGGAGGTGTCCGTCACGCTGCCCTGGTAATTGTGGATGTCGTTCTGGTAGAGATTGACGTTGATCACCACCTTCCGATCGAACCAGGCGCTCTTGATCCCGGCTTCGAAATCGAGCGAGCGCTCGGGCTTGGTCACGACCGGGGTGTAGCCGATGATCGTCGTACCGGAATAGACAGGCACCGCGACGGTGTTGATCGCGCCGGACTTCACGCCGCGCGCCGCCGATCCGTAGATCATGATGTCGCGGGTGATCTTGTAGGACGGGTTGACGAGCCAGGACACGGAATTGTTGGTATTCTTGCCCGCGACCGCGAAATAGCCACCGAACTGGTTACGCAGGAGCGTGTTGCGCAGCGTCAGGTCCGACGCGGACAGGGCATCGACGCCGCCGAAGGAGGATGCCGTGTCCGATCCCTTGCGCACTTCGTGGGTGAAACGCACGCCGCCGGTCAGATCGAGGCCCGCCAGGATATGCAGCGTGCCCTGGCCGAAGGCGGCCACGCTGTGCGTTTCCGCCTTGCCGAGCTGGTCATATTCCAGCCCGTTCAGCACATCGGAATGGATCGTCGGCGTGACGGCCTGCGTGAACGAGGCCGGCAGCGTGGTTCCATAGAAAGAGGCGGCATCCTTGCCGAAGATGATCCGGTCGTTCGACCGGCGCTTGTCGATCAGGCCATACGCGCCGACCTGCCAATCAAAAATCTTCGATGGCCGGGATGCGAGCCGGAATTCCTGCGAATAGAGACTGTTGTCGTTATCGTATCCGAGGCTGTAATTGTAGAGGCCGTTATTGCCCTGGCTGTTGCGCGGCCACAGCTTGACGTTGCGGTATGCCGTGACGGACGTGAGGGTGACGCCGCCGAAATCGATCGAGAGATTGTTGGAGATGCCGGTGACTTCGGTCTGGAACGGCGAGGGATTGGTCTGCTCGCCGGTATAGGGATTATAGTCGATGTTGCCGATGCCATAGAGCTGGGCGATCTTCTGCGCATAGGTGCGGTATGGCGTGCCATTGGCATAATGGGTGAAGGGCGACACGACCGTGCCGCTGTAATTGTTATATTCCTTGGTGCGGCCATGATCGACGATCAGACGATCGCTGATCGTATCGGTGGGCGTGAACAGTAATTGCCCGCGGACCGACCAGCGATTGGTGTTGTTCTCCCGGACGGTGCCACGCTTGCTGTCATCCAGCGTCGGCACGTTGTTGGGATAGAAGCCGTCGTTCGTCTCGCGGTAGAAGCTCAGTCGATAGGCGATCTTGTCGCCGACGAGCGCGCCCGTGCTGGAACCCCGGACCAGCAATTCGCCATGATTGCCGCCGCTCGCCTCCAGCTCGGTCGAGGGCGTGAAGCTCGGCCCGTTGGTCCGGATGATCACTGCACCGACAGTGGTGTTCTTGCCGAGCAGGGTGCCCTGCGGACCACGGGCGACCTCCAGCGCGGCGACATCGTAGATCGGCCCCCAGGCGAACCCCGTATAGGTGTAGAACACATCGTCGACGATCAGCCCGACGCCGGATTCCGAACCGTCACTGCCGCCGTTGATTCCGCCGACGCCACGAATCGACAAGGCGGATGTGCGGGGATTGGAGGTGTAGGGATTGAAGTTCGCGATATTCTGGGCAAAATCCTGAAGCTTGTTGAGCTTTTGAACCTTCACGGCATCCCCGTTCACCGAACTGATCGACAGAGGAACGTCCTGAAGTCTTTCGGTCCGCTTCCGCGCGGTGACGGTGATTTCGGCGCTGTTCTGCGTATCGACGAGATCGCCCGCCGCGCCGCCGGCCGCCAAGGCGGAAGCGGCGGCGTCGGCCACCGCTGCCGCGTCGTCCGCCCGGGCCGCCGGAGTCCACAGCAAGGCCAGGCCGATGGCGAACCCGGATGCACCCTGGGCGATGCGCAATGGACGCTGAACGATCGTGGTGGTCATCGATTCCCCCGCTTCTGTGAGCATGACGCGGAGGCTGGATTTGCTGCCCCGCAGCATAAATCTACTAATCATATCGGATCAGTAGGTATTGAAAGAAATCCTTGGCCGCATGATTTTGATCCTATCGTTGCGTATCAGCGTGAGATCGCTACCCACTGGTAGGCACCTGATCATATCTATTGAATATGATTAGGCGGGCAGTGAGACAGGGAGATCATCATGAGCGCGGCGCGCACGATCAGGCTGGGGGCATTCCTGGCGCCCACCGGGCACCATGCGGCATCCTGGCGGCACGCGGATGCCCGGCCGGCGGAGTCGCTCGATCTGGACTATTACAAGGCGATCGCCACGACGGCCGAACGGGCCAAGTTCGATCTGCTGTTCGTCGCCGACAGCCCCGCCGGCTGGCCGATCTCCGATCCGGAGCTGGCGCGCTACCAGGGCCGCACGCCGGGTTTCGAGCCCGTCACCCTGTGGTCGGCGCTGGCCGCCGTCACCAGCCGGATCGGCTTCGTCGCGACCGCATCGACCACTTATGAGGATCCCTATCTGCTCGCGCGCAAGTTCGCCTCGCTGGACTGGCTGTCCAAGGGCCGCGCCGGCTGGAACGTGGTGACGACCGGGGCCGACGTCTCCGCCAATTTCAGCATGGCCGGCCATCCCGATCACGCCCTGCGCTATGAGCGCGCCCGCGAATTCGTCGCGCTCACGAAAGCGCTCTGGGACAGTTACGAGGACGACGCCTTCATCCGCGACAAGGAGAGCGGGGTCTATCTCGATCCGGCCAAACTCCACCGGGCGAACCATGCCGGCAAATATTTCAACGTCACCGGGCCGCTGAACGTCGCGCGCCCGCCCCAGGGCTATCCGGTCATCGTCCAGGCCGGCGCATCGGAGGATGGCCGCGATCTCGCGGCGGAGACCGCCGAGGTGATCTTCACCGCCAATCTCACCCTCGCCGATGCCCAGGCCTTCTATGCGGACGTGAAGGGCCGCCTCGCCCGCTTCGGCCGCCGGCCCGAGCAGTTGCTGGTCATGCCCGGCCTGTTCCCGGTGATCGGCGGCACCGAGGCGGAAGCCCGGGCGAAGCTCGATCACATCCACGCGCTCACCCACCCGAAGATCGTCTGGCAGATCGTCCGGCAGCATTATCAGGGGCGCGATTTCACGGGCTTCTCGCTCGACGATCCCGCCCCGCCGCTGCCGGCCGACACCAATCTCAACAAGAGCCGGCTCAAGCTGGTGTCGGATTATGTGGAGCGCGAGAAGCCGACCCTGCGCCAGCTCTACGTGACGCTGGCCGGCGCGCGCGGCCATCATGTCGCGGTCGGCACGCCCGAGCAGATCGCCGACATCGCCGAGCGCTGGTTCCGCGAGGGCGCGGCCGACGGCTTCAACATCATGCCGCCGATCCAGCCGACGGGCCTGGAGGATTTCGTCGCGCAGGTCGTGCCGATCCTGCGCAAGCGCGGCCTGTTCCGCACCGAATATGAGGGCGAGACGCTGCGCGAGAATCTGGGGCTCGACCGGCCCGAAAACGGCTTCGTGGCGGCGCGGCGACAGGCGCCGGAGCCCCGGCTGGCCACCGCCTGAGCGGATCGACGGGCGGCGATCCCCGATCTATCCGGTATCCTGGCCGGCCGGGACCGCGCCGGACCATGCGGGGATTCCATGGCGATCGAATGCATCATCTTCGATTTCGACGGCGTGGTGGCCGACAGCGAGACATCGGCCAATGCCGTTCTGGCCGCCTATGCGACCGAATTGGGCCTGCCGCTGACCACCGGGGACTCGCTCGCGATCTTCGGCGGGCGGCGTGCGGCCGACACCGCCGCCGAGCTGGAGCGGCGGCTGGGGCGCGCCGTGCCCGGCTTCCCGGCCGAGCTGGAGCGCCGCACCCTCGCCGCCTTCGCCGACGGGCTCCGGGAAGTGGACGGGGTATCGGGCTTCCTCGCGCGGACGCGCGGGCTGGCGCGCTGCATCGCCTCCTCCAGCTCCCACGCCCGGCTTCGCTTCTGCCTGCGCCGGCTGGGCCTCGAAGACGAACTCGGCGGCATCGTGATCAACGGCGACGACGTCGCGCGGGGCAAGCCCGCTCCGGACATCTTCCTGCGCGCGCTCGAACGCACGGCCACCGCCGCGGACCGCGCGATCGTGATCGAGGACAGCCCCGGCGGAGTGCGCGCGGCGGTGGCGGCCGGCATCCGCGTCATCGGGTTGCTGGCCGCCGGCCATCTCGGCCCCGATCATGGCGACAGGTTGCGGGATGCCGGCGCGACCTTCCTCGCCCGCGATTATGATGCGGTGCGGGCGCTGATCGAAGGCCCGATACCATGACCATGGCCGGAACCGCCGCCGCTCAAGCGGCGGCCAGCCTGTTCGCGAACCAGCCGCCCCGCCGCCGCAGCGCATCGCGATAGAGCGTCTCGAATGCGTCGGGCGCGAAGCTGTGCGTCGAGGGCCGTTCCACCAGCGCCGCGCTCCAGGCGGCGAGCAAGGGAAAGGCCGTCAGTTCGGCCTCGCCGGTCAGTGCCTCGACGATCCGCCAGCGCTGCAGAAAGGGCGCATAAGCGGCATCGACCAGCGCATAAGTGGCGCCGTTGAACCAGGGACCCGCCGCCGGCCGCGCGTCCAGCGCCCGTTCGAGCTTGCCGAAGGCCACCCGCAATCCTTCCAGCGCCTTGTCATGCGCGGCCACGTCGGCCGCACCCGATACCGCGCCGATCGCGGCCGCGAAGCTCGGCAGATAGTCCGTCCAGGCGCGGTTGACGGCACGCTGCACCGGATCGTCCGGGTGCAGGCGCGGGCCGATCGTCTCGTCGAGATATTCGGCGATCGCATTGCTTTCGAACAGGGCGACGGTCTCGTCGATCCACAGGACCGGAACCTTGCCGTGCGGCGAGATGGCGTGGAACCAGTCCGGCCGGTTGCCGGGCTCGATATGGACGAAGTCGAACGGCACGCCCTTTTCGCGCAGCACGATGGCGGCGCGCTGCACCCAGGGGCAGGTCCTGAAGCTGACGAGTCGGTAACGGCCATGGTCTAAACTCCGTTCGCAGTGACGCCCCGTGCGGGCCGATCGTCCGGCGTCGGCCGCAGCGTGGCAAGATATCCCCGTGCCGCGCGCCGGCTGCGGAGATGGACCCGGTCGCCGGGGAAATCGCGCAGCAGGGCGAGCACGCGCGGTCGATGGGTGCGGCGATAGCGCCAGACATAGAGCAGGAAGGCGCCATCGATCCGTTCCGGGCATCCCGGCGCCATGTCCTCCCGGCTCCGGCCGTACCACCTGGCCGCCCGCGTCAGCACGCCGAGGAGGCAGCGCCATGGCGGCGGATCGAGAACGATCACCGTGTCGGCGCGCGCCAGGCGCAGATCGATCGTGTCCCCATAATTGCCGTCCATGATCCAACGGGGTGCAGCGGCCAGAACGGCCACCTGCTCGCGCCAGGCCTGCTTGCCGGGTTCCTGCCAGCCCGGCCGCCAATAATGCCGGTCGAGATGGACGAGCGGCAGGCCGGTGCGCGCGGCGATTCCGCGCGCGAGCGTCGATTTGCCGGCGCCGCCGCACCCGATCACCATCACGCGCTCCACGCCTTCCCCACCTCCTCCTCAAGCCGCTTCGTCGAAGGAGGAGAAATTGCGGCGGAACAGATCGGCATAGAGGCCGCCGCTGGCGAGAAGCGCCGCCGGGCTGCCCTGTTCGAGGATCCGGCCGTCGCGCAGCACGACGATCAGATCGGCATCGCGCACCGTCGCCAGGCGGTGGGCGATCAGGATGCTCGTGCGTCCCGCCTGGAGGACCTTGAGCGCCTCCTGGATCTCCGCCTCGACAAAGCTGTCGATGCTCGCCGTCGCCTCGTCGAGGATCAGGATCTGCGGATCGGCGACGAGCGCGCGGGCGAAGCTGATCAGCTGGCGCTGGCCGATCGACAGATTCTGGCCGCGCTGATCGAGCGGCGTGTCGTAGCCCAGCGGCAGCCGGCCGATGAAATCGTGCGCGCGGACCGCCCTGGCCGCCGCGATCACGTCGTCGCGGCTGGCCCAGTGGCTGGCGTAGCGGATATTCTCCAGCACCGTCCCGGTGAACAGGAACGGCTCCTGCAGCACGATCGCGATGTTCCGCCCCAGCGACGCCAGCGTGGCGTCGCGCACGTCGACCCCGCCGACCAGCACCTGCCCCTGCCCCTGCGTCACGTCGTAGAAGCGGTGGATCAGCGCCGCGACGCTGGTCTTGCCGGATCCGGTCGGCCCGACCAGGGCCACCACCTGACGCGGCGCGATCCTCAACGAGAAATCGTGCAGCACCGGCTGGCCCGGCCGGTAGCCGAAGGTGACGTTGCGCAATTCGATCGACGGATCGACCTTGCCGAGATCCACCGCGCCCTCCCGGTCGTGGATCGCGACCGGCACGTCGAGCACCTCGAAGATCCGCCGCCCCGCCGCCGTCGCCCGCTGCATCATCGTATATTGCTGGGAGACGCTGCGGATCGGATCGAAGAAGCGCTGCACGTAGAAGATGAAGGCCACCATCACGCCGACGTCGATATGCCCGCTCAGCACCAGCCGGCCGCCCAGCAGCACGACGATGCCCATCGCCACGCCGGTCAGCACGTCGACCGTCGGCACCATCATCTGCGCCGACCAGGAGGCGGCGACCTGGGCGCGGTAATTCTGGTCGACCTTGCCGGCGAAATCGCGCAGGTTCACGCCCTCGCGCCGCGCGCCCTGGACGACGCGGACGCCGCCGATATTCTCGGCCAGCGCGCCGTTCACGATGGACGAGGCATCGCGCGCGCGGGTGAACGCCGTGTTGGCATGCGGCAGCCACAGGGCACGCACGCCGATGAGCAGCGGCATCACGATCAGCGTGAGCAGCGCGAGATGCCATTCCATCAGGAACAGCATGACGATGATGCCCACCAGCAGGAACAGATCGCCGATGGCCGTCACCGAGGTCTCGAAGAAATCCTGGAGCGAGCCGACATCGCCCTGCAGGCGGGACATGATCCGGCCGACATGGGTCTGGTCCATGAAGGACAGGGACACATCCTGCAGATGGGCGAACATCGCGCGCCGCATGTCGAAGATGACCCGCTGGGCGAGGCGCGCGGCCGAGACCTCGTTGAGATAGCTGGTCGCCGCGTTCAGCCCGATCAGGCCGAGGAACATCACCAGGATGGCATCGAGCGACAGGCTCCCCGGCTTGCCGACCGCGCTGTCGACCGCCTTGCGAATCGCATAGGGAATGCTGACCTGGACCAGCACGAAGGCGACCACCGCGGCGATCGCGCCGGCGAGCTGCCAGCGATAGGGCGTGATGAAGGCGCCCAGCCGGCGGAAAATGCCGGCATCGAGCGTGCCGAAAATCTCCTCGCCGATCTCGCCCGCCGGCTGCGCCCGGTTCGCGCCCGCGCCGCCGCGGCCGTTGAGGCTTGCCACGCTCATGCGCTCACCTTTTCCTTGTTGTCCTGCCGGCCGGACGGCGGCTGCGCGTCGCTCTGCAGGCGATAGAGGGCCGCGTAATAGCCGTCCCGCGCGAGCAGCGCGGCATGGCCGCCGCGCTCCACGATCCGTCCCCGGTCGAGCACGATGATCTCGTCGGCGTGCATCAGCGAGCCGAGCCGGTGGGAGATGATGATGGTCGCCTGCCGGCTCGTCGCCGCGCGCAGCGCGTGGCGGAGGCGATGCTCGGTCGCGGCGTCGACCGCGGATGTCGCATCGTCGAAGACGACCACCGCCGGGTCCGGCACCATCGCGCGGGCGATCGAGAGCCGCTGCCGCTGCCCGCCCGACAGGCCGATGCCGCGCTCGCCCACCGGTGCCCCGTAGCCCAGCGGCAACGAGAGGACGTGGTCGTGCATCTGCGCGGTCGCGGTCGCGTCGAACACGGCATGATCCTCGGCGTCGGGATCGGCATAAGCGACATTGTCGCGCACGCTGTCGTCGAACAGGAACACGTCCTGCGGCACCAGGCAGGCCGCGCCGCGCAGCGATTCGAGCGTCACCGTGCGGATGTCCTGCCCGTCGATGGTGATCCGGCCCGACGTCACGTCGTAGAAACGGGGAATGAGCTGGGCGATGGTTGACTTGCCCGAGCCCGAATGACCGACGATGCCGAGCGTCTCGCCGGGGCCGACGGTGAAGTCGATATCCTCCAGCACGTCCGGCCCGTCGGGCGCATAGCGGAAGCCGACTTGGTGGAAGCGCAGCACGCCTTCGCGGACGTCGAGCGGCCGGGCGTGCGGCCGGTCGCGGATGCCGAGCTCCAGATCCAGCACCTCGAACAGGCGCTTGCCCGAGGAGATGGCGCGCGACGAGGAGTTCATGATCATGCCGACCTGCCGCACCGGCAGCTGCAGCACCGTCATGAACGCCAGGAACTGGGTCAGCTGGCCGACGGTCAGGGCACCGGCGCTCACGCGATGCCCGCCGACCCACAGGACGGCCAGCATCGCCAGATAATAAGCGGCGTTGATCGTCGCCATCGAGCCCGAGCGGATCGCGATGCGATCGTTCGCGAGGGCGAGCGCGTCGTCGCCCGCGACATCGAACTTCTCCAGCTCGAACGGCTTCGAGGCGAAAGCCCGCACGACGCGCACGCCCTGCAGATTCTCCTCCATGACGCGGGTCAGCACCGAGAGGCGTTCCTGCAGGCGCGTCCAGGCCAGCCGCAGGCGCAGCCCCATCCGGCCGGCCCGCCACGCCACGAACGGCACGAAGCTGAGCGTCAGCATCGCCATCAGCGGATCGAGCGTGAACAGCATCGTGCAGCCGATCACCAGCAGCAGCGACAGCGAGATCAGGCGCTGCAGGCCATTTTCGAGGAAGCCGCGCACGCCTTCGAGATCGAGCATGCCGCGGGTGATGAGATCGCCCGAATGGACGTGATCGTGATAGCCGAAGCCGAGGCGCTGCAGCTTCTCGAAGAAGGCCAGGCGCAGATCGCGGCCGACGCACTGCCCGATCGTCTCGCTCTGGAAGCCCGACACCATCTGGAGGAGGCCGCGCAGCACCGAGCTCAGCAGGACGAGCCCCGCGGTGCCGACCAGCGCCCGCATCGCGGCGTGATCGTCCCCGCCATGCTGGCGCAGCAGATGGTCCGCCTGGTCGACGGCGTGACCCAGCAGCTTGGGCGAGACGAGGCTGAAGAAGGAGGCCCCGACGCTGGCGAGGATCGCGAAGACGAAGCGCCCCCGATAGCGCAGGCCGAGCCCGATCACGCGCGCCAGGATCCGGGGCGCCTCGCGCGGATCGATCCCGAGGCTTTCCACGATCGCGCGCGTCGACTCCGGGCGCGGGGCGGATGCGGGGCTGGCGCCGGGCGGAAAGCGGGTCATCAAGGCCACAGCATTTGCTCCCTATTCATATCGTCTTTATATGAGATAGACCGCCGCTCGCTACCGGCCGCCTCCTTTACGGTCAAGCATCCTCTCCGATCGATGGGAATGCTTGTCCAAGGATTTGCTTTCAGCCGCCCTAGAGAAAGTCGGAAATTCAATCTTGACTGTTCAGGTATGAATAGAGAGTATTGATGGCGAAAGGGGACGATCGATGACCCAAAAGCACCGAACGATCCGCCTCGGCGCCTTCATCCAGGCCACCGGGCACCACGTCGCCGCATGGCGGCATCCGGAATCGCAGGCCGATGCCGGGCTCAACATCGGCCATTATCGCGATCTCGCCCGCACCGCCGAACGCGGCAAGTTCGACCTCGTCTTCGTCGCGGACAGCCCGGCCACCGGCAACGAGGACAATCCCGCCTCGCTCGCCCGCAACGGCAAGAATGCCAAGTTCGAGCCGGTGACGCTGTGGGCGGCGCTGTCGCAGGTCACCGATCATGTCGGCTTCGTCGCGACCTCGTCGACCACCTATGAGGATCCCTACACGACGGCCCGCAAGTTCGCCTCGCTCGACTGGATCTCCGGCGGCCGCGCGGCGTGGAACGTCGTCACGACCGGGCAGGATGCGTCCGCCAATTTCAGCCAGAGCGAGCATCCCGAACATGATCAGCGCTACGAGCGTGCCGAGGAGTTCATCGATGTCGTCAAAGGGCTGTGGGACAGCCACGAGGACGACGTGTTCGTGCGCGACAAGAACAGCGGGCTCTATCTCGATCCCGCCAAGCTCCACCGGCTGAACCACAAGGGCCGGCATTTCCAGGTTCGCGGGCCGCTCAATCTCGGCCGGCCGCCGCAGGGCTATCCCGTCATCGTCCAGGCCGGCGCCTCCGAGCCGGGGCGCGCGCTCGCCGCCCGCACCGCCGAGGTGATCTTCACGGCCAACCTGACGCTGGAGGATGCCCAGGCCTTCTACGGCGACGTGAAGGGGCGCCTCGCGAAATTCGGCCGTTCCGCCGATCAGTTGCTGATCATGCCCGGCATCTTCCCGGTGCTGGGTGGCACCGAACGCGAGGCCAGGGACCGTTACGATCACCTCCAGTCGCTGATCCATCCCGATACGGCGTGGAACATCCTCAAGCGGCGCTATGACGGGATCGACCTGTCGGGCTATGCGCTCGACGACGTCGCGCCGCCCCTCCCCGCCTCCACCAACGGCAACCAGAGCCGGCTGAAGCTGGTCACGGACCTCCTCGAACGCGAGCGCCCCACGCTGCGCCAGCTATACGAGACGATGGCCACCGCGCGCGGCCATCGCGTGGTCGTCGGCACGCCGGAGCAGGTGGCCGACGCGATCCAGTCCTGGTTCGAAAACGGCGCAGCGGACGGCTTCAACGTCATGCCGCCGATCCTGCCGACCGCGCTGACCGACTTCGTCGACCAGGTGGTGCCGATCCTGCAGCGGCGCGGGCTGTTCCGCACCGACTATGAGGGCACGACGCTGCGCGAGAATCTCGGCCTCGATCGCCCCGCAAACGGCTTCGCCCTCCGCCGCGACGCCGAGGCCCGCTCCGCCTGACCATCACCTTTGCCCAGGAGAAATGCCATGTCTGTCGATGTCCTCGAACGGAGCGTCTCGACCGCTCCGAAAAGCCCCGCGAGCCAGGCGCTCAAGGTCACGCCCGCCGGCCCGATCATCGGCGCCGAAATCAGCGGGATCGACCTGCGCGAGGAACTGGACGACGCGACGATCGCCAAGCTCCGGCGCAAGCTGCTCAAGCACAAGGTTCTGTTCTTCCGCGATCAGCCGATCAGCGATGCCGACCAGATCCGCTTCTCGCGCTATTTCGGCAAGATCACGCCGGCACATCCGGTGACCAACGGCCTGCTCGACCAGCCCGAGATCATGCAGAACGTCAAATCGGTCCAGCGCGAGCGCAAGAGTGAGCTCGACGAGATCCAGCAGCAGCAGCTCCGCGCCCACAGCAAGGGCCGGCGGACTCGCGGATGGCATACCGACATCACCTTCGTCGCCAACCCGACCAGCATCACCTTCCTGCGCGGGATCGAGATCCCGGAATTCGGCGGGGACACCCTGTGGGTGAATCTCGAGGCGCTCTATGACAGCCTGTCGCCGGCCATCCAGGAACTCGCCGACAGGCTCACCGCCGTCCATGGCCGCGACGACGCGCGCGGCGGCTTCACGCCCAAGCCGCGCTTCGACGGGCGCGGCACCGGGCCGTATCTGGCCGAGCATGCGCTCGTCCGCGTCCATCCCGAGACCGGCAGGAAGTCCCTGTTCCTCAGCCCCGGCTTCATCCGCTACGTCGTCGGCCTCAACGACGGGGAGAGCAACGCGCTGCTCGAATATCTGATCGGCGAGCTCGCCGAACGGATCGACCTGCAGGCGCGCTTCCGCTGGACGCCGAACGCGCTGGTGGTCTGGGACAATCGCGCGACCAGCCATTGGGGCCCGGTCGACGGCCCGCATTTCGACAGCGAGCGGATCGTGCGCCGCACGACCGTCGATCCGGAAGGGACGGTGGGGCCGACGGGCTTCCAGTCGCGCCAGATCCTGGGCGATCCCTTCTACACGCTCGACTGATATCGATCTCGTCCCGGGGGGGATGGTGGCTCTGCCGGCAAAACCGGCGGAGCCACCAGACGTTCGGCTCGCGACCGCGCCGATCTCAGGCGGCGGGGGCCGGTTACTCCAGGCCGGCGAGCGCGCTGTCCGGAAACAGCGCCTCGATGAAGCCGAATTGGGTGAGATCGCGAATGCGGTGCGGGTAGAGCACGCCATTCAGATGATCGAATTCGTGCTGAAAGACGCGGGCATGAAACCCATGGGCCTCGCGCGCCAGCGCGGACCCGTCCTCCCGCGTTCCGCCGTAGCGGATGTGGGTGGGGCGCGGCACCAGGCCACGCATGCCCGGCACCGACAGGCACCCCTCCCAGCCATCCTCGGTCTCGTCCGTCAGGATGTCGAGCCAGGGGTTGATCAGCGTGGTGACGGCGACGGGCTCGGCCTCGGGATAGCGGGCGCTTCGCTCGAAGCCGAAGATCATCAGGCGCAGCCCGATGCCGATCTGCGGCGCCGCCAGCCCGACGCCGCCCGCCGCGTCCATGGTCTCGTACATGTCGGCGATGATCGGCGTCAGCGCCGGGTCCAGCGGGTCCTCGACCGGCCGGGCGACCGCGAGCAGGCGCGGATCGCCCATTTTCAGGATCGCGTGGATCATCGCGCGATCGCCACCCCGGCGCTCAATCCGCAGGCGCGTGCGGATCGATCGCGTGGATCGGCAGATCCCAATGATTCTCGGTCAATTCCCATCGCCTGTCCTCGTCATGACGGCGTGCCGCGGCATCGGGGAACAAGGCCTTCTCGACCTCGCCCTCATGCGTCGAGCCGTCATAGCCATTGTAGGTGATGACGATCCGATAATCCCAGCGGGCATCCTCGCTCACGTGCAAGCCGGGCCGATAGACCGCATAGTCGCGGACATAGCCACGGCGTTTCTCCTCATCGAGCGCCGCGATCTGATAGGTCTGGAAGATCCGCCACCATTCCTCCTCGAAGCCATAGCGGACACGGTAGACCCATTCGACCTGATAGGGCCTGACCGGCGCCGAATTGGGCTGGGCCGGTGCCGGCCCCGCGCCCGCCAGCGCGATCAGCCCCACGATCGTCGTTGCGCGCATCGCCTTGCCTTCCTTGGGATCAGAACCGGATGGCGGCTTCGGCGCCGAATTCCTGCGGCCGGCCGGGAATCACCCGATCGATGCCGAAATCGCCGAAATACCCGAACCGCTGCAGCTGGACATATTTGTCGAGCACGTTGGTGCCGTAGACCGCGAGCCGCCAGCGGCTGTCGGCGCTGGGCGTGAAATCGACGCGGAAGCCGAGCAGGGCATAGGCCGGCAGCTTGCAGGTATAGGTCGTGTCCGACTGGCAGGCCCATTTCGATCCCACGCCGCGCACATCGAGGCTGGGCGTGAGCAAGCCGCTCGATCCGACGTGCAGGTCGTAGGCGATGGCCGCGCTGAACGTGTATTTCGGCGCGGAGCTGACCGGGGTGTCGAGCGTCAACGACGTCGCGTTCGGATTGATCGAGTCATAGGCCTGGGTGAGGTAGGAGACGTTGCCGCGCAGTGTCAGGTCGCGGCTCGGCCGCAGCACGAACTCGCCCTCGAAGCCGGCTTCATGCGCGGAGGCCGCGCTCTGCACCTGGCGCGTCGAGACATTGCCGACGAGGATGTTCACGCCGGACTGGATGTCGGTGTATTTCTGGTAGAAGCCCGACAGATTGATGATCGCGCGCCGGCCGAACAATTCGGCCTTGATGCCGCCTTCGTAGGACCAGAGCTTTTCGGGCGCGTAGAAGGACGGGAAGTTTCCGTTCGCCGGCTGCGATCCAAGCTGCTGGTTGAAGCCGCCCGCATTGTAGCCGTGCGCCGCGCTGACATAGGTGAACAGATTGTCGGTCCAGCGGTAGGATAGCTGCACCTTCGGATCGAAGCCGCGCCAGCTGTGCGTCTCGCGCGCTGTGAAGGGCGCGCCCGCGCAATGGGTCACGCCGCCCAGGAAGTCGTTGGTGAACCACCCGCACTGGGTCGGCACGCCGTTGTGGAGGAAGGTGGCGCCGTTGTCGGCGAAGAAGACGTAGCTCGCGCCCGTCTTCCTGTCGTGGGTGTAGCGGCCGCCGACGGTCAGTTCGAGCCGGGGCGTGATCTTGAACGATGCCTGCGCGAAGGCGGCATAGCTCCGATATTTGAGCGACGCGTCGTAGATGTAGCCCAGCGGATCGATCCAGTCCGGCCCGGTATCCTGCAGGAAGCGGGTGTTCTGGTGGAAATAATAGAGCCCGGCGAGGAAGGTCAGCCGCTTGTCGAGCGCAGTGCCGCCGATCGTCAGCTCCTGGGTGAATTGTTTCGATCGGGTATCGTCATATTCGGCGTAGATGTCGTTCGGCGTATCGTCGGTGGGCGTGTAGAAGGTCGCGCGCGACCGGCGATAGGCAGTCACCGAATGGAGGGCGATCGCGTCGGTCAGGTCGTAGGTGACGCGCCCGTTGAGCGTCGTCGCATCGGTATGGTTGAACGGCCCCTTGCCGACGTAGCGGGCGATCCCCTTGCCCGCGTCGCCGCCGGCGGCCGTGTCGGTCACGGCCGCGCTGGTCGGCGCCGTCAGCGTCGCGCCGCCATAGACGAGATAGCCGTCTCCCAGCACGGGATAGGCGTCGCAATAGGGCACGGCGTGCAGCGCGTTGTAATTCTGGATGTAGCCATCCGACCGGCAGCCGATCGGAATGGTCGCGCCGCCATCGGTATGCGACCAGTCATATTCGCCGATCAGGTCGATCTTGAGCGGCCCCTTGTCAATGCGAAGCTGGCCACGGCCCGAGCGGTTGTTGATGTCGCCGCTGCGGCCATCGTCGAGAATGTGCTTGATGTATCCGTCGGCATTCTGGGTGCGGAAACTGAACCGCGTGTCGATGCCGTCGGCGACGGGCAGGTTGATCGCGCCCTCGGATTCGATGCGCCCGTAGGAACCGCCGCGAACCTTGGCATAGCCTTCGAGCCGGTCGGTCGGCCGCTGGGTGGTGAGCAGCACGGCGCCCGCCGTCGTATTCTTGCCGAACAAGGTCCCCTGCGGCCCCTTGAGCACCTGCAGCGAGGCGATGTCGTAGAAATAGAGATCGTTGCCCTCAAGACGGCTGACATACATCTCGTCGACGTAGAAGCCGGCCTTGGTATCCGAATTCACCTGGTTGAACGGCTGGCCGATGCCCCGGATCGTGAAGCTGGTGCCGCCCGACAGGAGCGGTTGCAGCTCGAGGTTCGACACCGCGCCGCGCAGATCCTGGAAATTGCGGATATTCTGCTGGTCGAGATTGGCGCCGGACAGCACCGTCGCCGAGACCGGCGTGGTCAGCAGATTCTCCACGCGTCTGCGCGCGGTGACGGTGATTTCGCCAATGTCCGATCCGCCCGCCGGAGGCGCCGCCGCCGCGACCTCCGCCGCTGCCCCCGTTGCCAGCAGGCCGGCGAGAAGCGACACCAGGCCGGCATGCAGCATTGTCGATCGGATCGTGGACATCATACCCCCTGTCGCGGCCGGCCCTGCTGACCATCCCGCATTTTTGCCCGCCAATTCCAGGCATTGGCTATATCCTACCTTATAACTAGAGAATCTGGACGAAGTTCTTTTTGGGCACCGCCAAGCGCGGGTTCCGCCCGGCGCCCCGGGCCGTCTCCGGCGCCCAAGGCCCAATGTCTAGTCCACAAGTAGAGATTTCTTGCCCCCCGTCCGGAGCCGGGCGATCTTCATCCCCGTCGCGGTTCGCGTGACGCCCCTCTCCAACCTGCCCCGCCGCCTCATCCCAGGCGGCGGGGCGTCTTTTCGACGGGACGGCCGGGATGGCGCAACGATGACGGCAGGATCGGCACGGCGGACGGGCGGCATCGAATGGCCGACCCTGATCCTGGCCCTGGTGATCCATGCAGGCTGGGCGCTGGCGCTCCTGCTCCACGATCGCATGCCGCTCTGGCTGCTGGTCCCGATCGGCGGATGGCTGGTCGCCTGGCACGGATCGCTCCAGCACGAGACGATCCACGGCCACCCCACGGGCATCGCCTGGATCGACGCGCTGATCGGCGGCCTGCCGCTCAGCCTCTGGCTTCCCTATCGCTGCTATCGCCGCGAACATATCGCCCATCACGCCACCGATGCCGTGACCGATCCGGCCGCCGATCCCGAATCGCGCTATCTCGCGCCGGCTTCGGGGCGAAGCGCGCCATGGCGCCTGATGGCGGCCGCGCTCCAGGGGCCGCTGCCCGGGCGCCTGCTGCTTGGCCCCTTCGCGGTCGTCGGCGGCTTCCTCCTCGCCGAGGGCCGGCGGCTCGGGCACGAACCCGCGCGGGTCGCCCGCGATTGGCTCCCGCACCTGATCGGGCTGGCCGCGGTGGGCGCGTGGCTGACTTATTGCCATGTCGGCCTCGGCCTCTATCTGGCGGCCTTCGTCTATCCGGGCACGGCGCTGGCGCTGCTGCGCTCCTTCGCCGAGCATCGCGCCGCCGAGCGGCCCGGCCACCGGGTCGCCGTGGTGGAGCAGGCCGGCCCGTTCGCCCTGCTGTTCCTTCACAACAACCTGCACGCCGCGCATCATCGCGCGCCCGGCCTGCCCTGGTACCGGCTCCCGGCTTATTACCGGCGCCATCGCGCCGCGATCCTTTCGGACAATGGCGGCCTGCTCTATACCGGCTATGGCGACGTGGCGCGGCGCTTCTGGCGCCGCCCGCACGACGTGCTGGTGCATCCGGGGTGGCCATGAGCGCACGCATCGCATCGCTGGGCATGTACGATTCCGATGCCCTGCACGACGCGAACGATCGCTTGTGGGCGGCGATCGCCGGGTATCTGCGCGCCGCCGGGCTGGACCGGATTCCCGCCGCGCTCGATCGGTCCCGCCCGCTCGCCGCCATCTGGGACGATCCCGATCTCCTGCTGGCGCAGACCTGCGGCTATCCGCTGATGACGCGCTGGCAGGGCCGGCTGCGCTACGTCGCCACGCCGTGCTACCGCGCGCCGGGCTGCGACGGCGCGACGCACCGCAGCCGCGTCGTCGTCCGCGAGGATGACGATACGGAAACGCTGGCCGGCTTCCGGGGCCGCAGGGTGGCGCTCAACGATCGCCATTCGAACACCGGCATGAACCTGCTCCGCGCGCTCGCCGCGCCCCTCGCCCAAGCCGGCCGGTTCTTCGGCGCGGTGATCGAGACAGGCTCGCATGCCGCGAGCGCGCGCGCGGTGGCGGACGGGGCCGCGGATGTCGCGGCGATCGACGCCGTCACCTTCGCGCACCTCGATCGCGACGCGCCCGACCTCACCAGAACGCTGCGGACCTTGTCCTGGACGACCGACACGCCGGGGCTCCCGTTCGTGACGGCCGCCGCGACCCCGCCCCGGATCGTGCGGATTCTGCGCCAGGCGATCGCCCTGGCCATCCAGGACGAGCGCGCCGCCGCGGACCGGCTGCTGCTCGACCGGATCGAGCCGATCGGCCTGCGCCGCTATCGCCGCGTGACGACGCTGGAGAGCCGGTCGGTCCGCGCGGGCTACCCGGCTTTGGCCTGAGCCGGGGCGCGCCGGCCCGCTTTGTCCCGTTCCCGGAGGCGCTGCCGCATGATCGACGCCATTCTCTTCGACCTCGACGAAACGCTGCTCGATCGCACGACGGCGTTGCGGGCATTCCTGTCCGACCAGTTCGAGCGTCATGCCGGCAGCCTCGGCCACGTCGGCTTCGCGGAATGGCGGGATCGCTTCCTGGCGCTCGATCGACGCGGGCATGTCCACAAGAGCGTGGTCTATCCGGCGATCCTGGCGGCGTTCGGCGGCGATGCGGCGGCGTGGCCCGCGCTGTTCGCCGATTACGGCGCGCGATGCCCGGCATTCGCGATCCCCTTCGACGGCATGGCCGATACGCTCGCCGCGATCCGGGCACGGGGGCTGCGCATCGCCATCGTCACCAACGGCGAAACCGCATTCCAGACCCGACACATCGAGGCGCTGGGCCTGGACCATCTGGCGGACGCGATCCTCATCTCGGAGCGCGAGGGATTGCGCAAGCCCGACGCCGCGCTGTTCCACCGCGCCGCCGACCGTCTCGGCGCGGTGCCCGGACGCTGCCTGTTCGTGGGAGACAATCCCGTGGCGGACATTCTCGGCGCGGCGGCGGCCGGCCTGCGGACCGCCTGGTTTCGCGGATCGCTGGACTGGCCGGTGGACCAGCCACCCAATCCCGGCGCGACGATCGACCACCTCGGCGAAATCCTGTCCCTGCTGGATCGCGCGGGTGGCTAGGTGGCCCGTCTACCGCAGTCACCAATCGGCGCGCTACCGCATCGCGATCGGCGAGACGGCGGAGGATCACAGCTCCTCGGGCCTGATCGTCGCGTCGGGCACCGGCGCCACCGGCTGGGCGCGCTCGATCGCCGAGGCGACGCATCTCGATCTCGCGCTCGGCCGCGAAGAGCGCGCCGTCGGCTATTGGGTGCGCGAGCCCTTCCCCAGCATTGCCACCGTACGAAGATGCGCGCCGGCAAGCTCACCGATCGGCCCCTCTCCGTCACCTCGCGGATGAACGACGGCGGCGTGATCTTCGCCGACGGCGTCGAGCAGGACTTCATCGCCTTCGACTGGAGCCGCCGCGTGCAGATCGCGCCCGCGCCCCGTTCCCTCCACCTCGTGATCGGGTAAGGATCGCTCCATGGCCGTCACCGACATCGCGAAGCGCACCTACGACCATAATTTTCGGCTGGACCCGATCGTCCGCAGCCTGCTCGACACCGATTTCTACAAGCTGCTGATGCTGCAGATGATCCGGCAC
>Ga0105239_10001445_pt1 | contig 31648 bp, 24 predicted proteins | sample KBSC44metaG_FD_92761 | JGI IMG/M metagenome (GOLD analysis project Ga0105239, IMG submission 92761) | Corn rhizosphere microbial communities from Kellogg Biological Station, Michigan, USA - KBS C4-4 metaG | ecosystem: Host-associated > Plants > Roots > Rhizosphere > Soil | place: Michigan, USA...
ACCAGCAGCTTGCGGGCAAAATAGTGCTCTACTTCCTGGATCGCGCTGAAATTGATCAGGAACTTCCTGTTCAGCCGGAAGAACTGCTGCTCCAACAGCAGGTGCTGTATCTGCTCGAGCGAGTAGTTCACCGTATACTCCTGCTTGTCGAAACTTACGATCACAGTGGATTCATACTTGATATAGAAAAAGGCGATATTCCCGGTAGGCACCGTTATGTACTTATTCCCTGTAAAGACCAGGAAACTTCTCTTGCCTGATCCTGCAAATGGCTGCGGCATGTCGATCACATTGGATGGGTAGTTCATATTTCTTTTTTATTTGTGTTTTACGCGCGTCGGGTGTCGGGGGTCGGGGTCAGGATTAAACCACGCGGGTCGGCGTTCAGGCATGGTACAGGCGGCTGATGGTCTCCCGGGAGACGCCCAGATAGGCCGCGATCAGGTGCTTGGGCACGACATTGTGCAGCTGCGGATACTGGGTGATCAGCTCTTCATAGCGGTGCCTGGTGTTATTGCTCATATACGACAGCAGCCGTTGTTGGGCGGCCACATAGTCCTGGTTGGTCCGCCAGCGGAAGAACTGCTCGAGCTGACCGATCTCACTGCACAGCTCTTCCCTGTCATCGCCGGACAGACAAAGCACTTCCACGTCCGTGATACAGTCGAGGTTGGTGGTCGCTCTTGCACCGCCATACAGGGCACTATAGTCGGATATCCAGGAGGCCGTCACAGCGAACTGCAGGACGAACATCCGCAGGTCCTCGTTGATGTAGAACGATTTGAGATAACCGTCGAGCACGAAGTATTCACAGCTGACCTTATCGCCCTCCCTGATAATTGTCTGGCCTTTCCTGTATCGCAAGGGCCGCATACGGGAGAAGAAATAGTCGAACTGATCATCGCTGAGGGACGCGACCTTCAAGACCTGCTCCCTGAGTATCCATTTTGCCTTTGCGCCTTCCCTCACCAGGATGGTAGTTGCTGCCATAGGTCTAAGCTTGTTGAATGTTATTAAATGCGTTGCCATTTATACCTTCCAGCCAGTAAAGAACAAAATCGGCGTCCTCGCGCCACGCGGGATAGCCGAAGACCAGGTGGTTGCGCTCTTTGAATTCTTTATAGTGAGCGATGGAATTCCTTATCCTGTATTTTTTATAGTTCTTATAGTTGAGCCTGGCGGGGACAAGACGATCCCTTCCTCCTGCAGTGAACAGCAGCGGCGGGTGGGCGCTGGCAAAATCGATCTTCGCAACCGGCCGGAAGATGTCCCGCATGATCTGCCTGGATTCCGGTATCGCATAGAGATAGTACAGCTCTTTTCGCTGCTCGAATGTCATCTCATTGGCGATCGTATACTTCCACGTTTCAAAGGATATCATATACGTCTCCCTCGCGGAGCTGAAGAGCCCGGCAGTCTTCCACATGTTCCTGAGGAAAGAGAGCTTATAGCCGAGCCCCCTGGGGGGAAAGGAATGCATGGCGACACCCGCCGTCCCCAGCCCACGCTGCAGCAACAGCTGCACAATAAGGCCTCCCAGCGAATGGCCGATAAGGATCGGCTTTTCCGGCAATGCGTTGATGATAGTTGCAAAATAGTCAAGCAGGTCGACCAGTCTCGTCGATGCAATAGCCGCGTCGGGATGGCTGTTCCTCAATTCTTCCGGTGGAGCGATCTTGAATGGCCAGGCGGGCGCCAGACAATGGTATCCCTTGCTCTCAAAGAATTCTCTCCACTCGTCCCAGCAGTTGTTGCCAATAAAAGTCCCGGTTATAAATACTATCGACCTCGATCTCTCCAGGGGGGCTGTCATGTTTGCCGTTTAGGCCAGACATCCGTCAAACCGGATGCCGGGGTCGATGCGCCCTGCAAATCAACTCATTATACATATTTTTTGCTAAAAATTGCCACGAAATATCGCGGTATGTCTCAGCATGCAACGAAATAAAATGGTAACTTCATTTTCTCATCTCACATCGCTTGCCCGAATGCAGCTGGTTGACAAAAGAGACCAGCATGGCGTCGTTAGACTACTCTATGACCATAGTAGACAAAAAAGTAGCTGCGCTGCAATAAAAATATCGTTTATACCCGACCTTTGTTTCAACCCTAATTGACTAAGAATGAACAAAAAGGTACTTATCGTCGAAGACCAGTTCGTAGAAGCCAACGACCTTCAGATCATGCTCGAAAAAGCCGGCTATGAGGTCTGTGGAATTGCCCGTAGTGTCCCCATCGCCCAGGAGATCATCCGAAAAGAAAAACCAGGGCTCGTCCTGCTGGATATCTTCCTAAAAGGCGACCTCACCGGCATCGACCTGGCCAGACAGCTGAGAGAAGAAAATATCGCATTCATATATCTGTCCGCCAATTCGAACCAGGAAATACTCGCCGCGGCGAAGACAACAGAGCCCTATGGGTTTATCGTAAAGCCCTTCCGGGAAAAAGATCTGCTGATCACGCTCGAGATCGCGCAGTACCGCCATGAGCACAGCCGGGAGGCCCGCTATCGCCGCGAGGCCGAGCTGATACAGCAGCTGGAAAGAGCAGTAGCCGCAAATACGTCCTGGAAAGAGCAGATGCTACATACCGGGACGGTTCTCCAGCAGGAGATACCCTTCGACTACATGACGGTCGGCCTCGGGAACACGGAAAGCGCCGTCAGCTATCTGCGGATCGGATTCAACGAATACCAGACCATCGGGACTAAGGAAATACTGACGATCACCGGCACAACACATGACGAACTGGCCAGGATGACCCCAATAATGTCCGAAAGGGAAACGGAAGCCGCAATTTTCAACAATGAAGACTTTGAAAAGATCACGAAGCGGGCCCCGCTGAAAAGACTGATACAGGAAACCTTTCATATGAGGTCGCTGCTTTCGTTGCCGCTGCGGCTGGACAACGGAGAGACCCTCAGCCTTTGTTTTTATAGTCGTAGACCCGATACCTATACTACAGAGCATATTGCCCTTCTCGGCCGACTGCAGCCAGCCCTGATAAAAAATATCGGACGGCCCCCCGCCGATAATACCGACGCCGGCGCGAAACATTCGTCCAGGAAGGCCGCGTCACCTGCACATGTCAATACCGACACGAACAACCGCGGCTTCGACGGCATCATCGGCAGCAGCCATTTACTCCTGAATGTTTTTGACCAGATAGCACAGGTGGCGCCGTTCGACACCTCGGTCCTCATATTGGGAGAATCCGGGACAGGGAAGGAAAGGATCGCCGATTCCATACACAGTCTCTCTGCCCGCGCCCGCAAGCCACTGGTAAAGGTCAACTGCGCAACCCTGCCCGCCACGCTGATCGAGTCCGAACTGTTCGGTCACGAGAAGGGCTCATTCACCGGGGCTACCGAGAAAAGGACCGGCAAATTCGAGCAGGCCAACGGCGGCACGATCTTCCTGGACGAGATCGGCGAAATGCCGGTCGACCTCCAGGTGAAGCTGTTGCGCGTCCTGCAGGAGAAAGAGATAGAGCCCGTCGGCGGACGGTCATCCATCAAGGTCGACGTCCGCGTCATTGCCGCGACCAACCGGAACCTGGAAAGGGAAGTCGCCGAAGGCCGTTTCAGGCTCGACCTGTACTATCGCCTCAACGTCTTCCCGATCACACTGCCTTCGCTGCGGGAAAGGATCGAGGACGTACCCACCCTGACCCAACATTTCCTGAACGTCTTTAACCGCAAGGCAGGGAAGAAGATCACAGGAATATCCGATAGAACAATGAAGAACATGATGGCCTATTCCTGGCCCGGGAACATCCGCGAGCTCGAACACCTGATCGAAAGAGGTGTACTGCTCGCCAAGGGTACGATCATCGACGACCTCCCGCTGCCCATCATCCACCGAAAAGAGATCCAGATCGAAACGCCCAACTATCACATGAAGACCATCCACGAGAATGAAAGGGACTATATCATCGAGGTGTTGCAGCGGTGTAATGGCAAGATCTGGGGCGCCGGCGGAGCGGCCGAGGTCCTGAAGGTCCCACCATCCACCCTGAGGTCCAAGATGAAAAAGCTGGGGATCAAAAAGGAATACTAAAGACCAACAAGACTAAACACATGTCGTAATTATTTCATACATCAATTTTTCTTGGAAAATAAAAACTAAGCTATATTTTTGAATTAGAATAGTATAGTATAGAACAGATTTTCCACCCTAATTAATTGCTCTGTATGAAAAGCAAGACTACTTTAGTTTTCCTGTTGTTGTTCGCTTCCATCCTCGGGTACTCACAACAGCCCTCCACCATTACCATCACAGGAACCGTCACCGGTTCATCGGGAAAGGCCCTTGAAGGGGCAAGTGTTGTGGCCAGTAAGCCGGCGCACGCCGCCGCTGCTACCGACCTCAACGGGAAGTTCTTATTAAGAGTTCAGCCTGGCGCCGTCATCACCGTTTCCTATATCGGCTTTCAGGAACAGAAGATCGCCGTCGCAGCCGCGGACCATTCCTACACTATCGTCTTACAGCCGGCTTCGGTGCAGGCAGACGACGTAGTAGTGGTCGGCTACCGCACACAAAGCGTTCACAAGAATATCTCCTCCGTCGTCGCCGTCACCGGTGACGAGATCACCAAACGAGTCGCCGTAGATCCCACCTCGCTGCTACAGGGACAGCTGCCGGGTCTGTCCGTGGTACAGAACTCCGCAGAGCCGGGCAACGAAGACCTCAAGCTGCTGATCAGGGGTGTCGGCACCTTTAGCGGATCGACCGATCCCCTGGTCATCGTGGATGGCATACCGGGCAGCCTGACCGCGATCAACGCCAACGATGTCGAGGCGGTAACGGTCCTGAAAGACGCGGCATCCGCCGCAATCTACGGCTCGCGCGGCGCCAACGGCGTGATCGTCGTAAAAACCAAAAAAGGCAAGAGTGGCGCGCTTACGCTGACCTATGACTACAACATGGGCATCGCCAAGGCAACAAGACTGCCCAGGCTGATCACCAATTCGGCTACCTATATGACGCTGCTGAATGAGGCGGCCGCCAATTCGGGCGTGACCCCGGTGTATACGCAGCAGCAGATCGACCTGTATCAGAATGCCACGGACCGGGTCAAATACCCCAACCACAACTGGCTGAACGATATGTTCTCGACGGCCGTTGTTCAAAATCACTATGTCAACCTCGCGGGCGGCAAAGAAGGCACCAACTATAGCCTGGGGCTGGGTTACAGCGATCAGCCGGGAACGATGCTCGGCTTCGACTACAAGAAATACACTGTCAGCCTGGGACTGAACAGCCGTATCAACAAGCGGGTGGTCCTCGGCGCGAATATGCAGTTCCGTTATGGCAACCGGATATATCCGGAAGATAATGCCACGGACCTGTACATCGCCACCCTCTCCCAGTCTCCTTTGTATCCCGCCCGCACATCGGACGGGTTATGGATCTACAAGGCCTACTCTACAGAAATGGGTAACAAGAACCCCGTGCTAACGGCCACGCTGGCGCGGACAAAAAATCCGGATTACTACGGTCAGGGCAATCTGTCGCTGGATGTGGAGATCACCAAAGACCTGAAATGGGAGAACCGCGCCGGTCTGACCTTCGACTATAGCAAATCGAGCACGTTCATTCCGACGGTCCCCGTCTATTACTACAACGACCTGTCCTCCGCCGGCAACTTCAATCCCGGCGCCGGTCTTGGCTACAATACGGGAAGCAATGACGATATCCACACCACGATCTACAGCCAGCTGAACTTCCAGAAGCATCTCGGAGATCATAATCTGAGCATACTTGGTGGCGCACAGGAAGAGGCGGACAACTATTCGTATATCAACGCAGGCAGAACAGGCTATCCCACCAACTACCTGACCGAATTGAATGCCGGCTCCTCCAATGGCCAGACCAACAGCGGGTCGTCTTCGGTCTGGGCTATCCGCTCTTACTATGGCAACGTCAACTATGACTACGACGACAAATACCTGCTCGGCGGCAGTATCCGCTATGACGGCACTTCGCGTCTGCCGGCTAACCACCGCTGGGGCTTGTTCTATTCCTTCTCCGGGGGCTGGCGTATCTCCCGTGAGGCCTTCCTGAAAGACATCAGCTGGCTGAATGACCTCAAGCTACGCGGTTCCTGGGGTAAGTTAGGCAACCAGAGCACGCTTCCCACCTATCCCTATCAGCCGATACTCAACCAGAACTCATATGCCTATGCTGGTAGCGTAAGCACCGGATTTATTCCAAGCACGCTCGTAGACCCCAACCTCACCTGGGAGTCGGCGAGAACTACCGATCTGGGACTGGACATGTCCGTGTTAAATAACAGGCTGAGCGCCTCGGTCGACTGGTTCAACAAGTATACCTACGATATTCTCCGGCAGTTCCAGGTGCCGGGCTGGATCGGTCTGAATCCGCCTTATGTCAACAACGGCGCAGTTCGAAATACCGGTATCGAATTCCAGGTGAAGTACCAGGACAAGGTGAACAAAGATCTCAGCTATTACGTCGTAGCCAATTTCTCGCGGTATAAGAATAAAGTGGTGTCGTTCGGAAAAGACCAGATCACCGGCCCTGACCAGCAGACGATCCTGAGAAATGGTGAGCCGATCAACTCCTTCTATCTCTACACCGCGGACGGCATCTTCCAGGATCAGGACCAGATAAACAAGGCTGCCGATCAGTCCTCGCTGGGTGGCGCCCCCACTCCGGGAGACATCAGATACAAGGACGTCAACGGGGACGGGGTGGTCAATGCCGACGACCGTAAGGTCGTGCCGGGCGCCTATCCGAACTTCCAGTACTCCCTGTCCTTCGGCGGCAGCTACAAGCGCTTCGACCTGAACGTCCAATTGTACGGATCGGAGGGCAACAAGCTGTATCTGTACAAATGGGGCGTAGACCCTTTTGCGCAGGGCGCGCCTCCTACAACGGACTGGCTCAACCGCTGGACGCCTACGCACCCTTCCGCGACGATGCCCAAGCTCTATCTCGGCTTTTACGGCTATCCGAAGATCACGAACTACCAGTCCACTTTCCACCTGTACAACGCCAGCTATATGCGGATAAAGAACGTCCAGCTGGCCTACCATATCCCCGTACAGACCTTCAACTGGGTCAAGGGTCTGAAAGTCTATTTCACCGTCGACAACCTGGCGCTGTTCACTCCGCTGAAACAGCCCACCGACCCGGAAAGACTGGATATTTCCAACAAGCCTGACGCATGGTATGGCTTCGCCAACTACCCCCAGAACAGGACATTTACTTTTGGCGCAAGCGTACAATTCTAAACATCCCAAAATGAAAGCAATGAAACGTCAACTCTTTATAATAGGTATTTCCATTGCCAGTCTGGCTGGCTGCAAGAAATTAGATCAGACGCCTCCTGACCAGCTATCGACCACCGTGTTCTGGAAACAGGCCAGCGACGCAGATCTCGCGCTCACGGGCATCTATAGCACCCTCTATGCCGGCAGTGGCGGTGTCGACCAGTACGGGCCCATGTGGTGGGACAATTTCAGCGATAACTCCTATAGCCAGCACAGCCTTGCCGGCGCACAGGAAGCGTTGATCTCAGGTCTGACAGCGACGAGCAACGGCTTCCCCAATACCACCTATTCCAGCAGCTACAAGACCATCTCGGCCATCAACAATTTCCTCCCGAACGTGAACAAGGTGCTTTCGGGGGACCAGCTAAAGAAATACCGTGGTGAGGCGCTGTTTATCCGGGGGCTGAGCTACTGGTACCTGGCGATGACCTATGGCAATGTTCCCCTGATCCTCGACGATCCCTTCACCATCGACTACAGCAGCTCAAAGGCAAAATCGCCGCGGGCGGATGTCCTGAAACAGGTAGAGCTGGACTGGGATTCCGCCATTGCCTATCTTCCCGATGTGAAATTTACCAACGGGCACGCGACAAAGGCAGCCGCCGAAGGATACATGACGAGACTGTATCTTTATGAAAAGAGATGGCCGGAGGCCGTGGCAATGTCGAAGAACATCATCGACGGGCAGCTGTTCTCCCTGAACGCGAACTATGCGGCCAATTTCTACAAACCGGACCAGTCCTCGAGCCCCGAGATCATATTCTCCGTCCAGTTCAAGCAGCCGGCCGTACCCCACTCCTACTCGCTGAATGTGCTGCTGATCGGGCCGGGCTGGAAGGACGTGCAGGGCACACAGGACATGATCAACGAATACGAGCCCAACGATCCGAGAAAGACCATGACCTTCTTCTTCCCCGGGGATGGGGTGGCGCAAGGCTGGCCTTATCCGGGGACGGTAGGGACGCCGGGTGTGGCGGAATGGGTGAGTGGTTTTTATCCCTTAAAGAAATTTGTCGATCCGACGGTCAAAAATCCCGTCCCCGGCCTGTTGGATGACCAGGACTATGTATTGTTGCGGTACGCCGACGTGAAGTTGATGTATGCCGAGGCCCAGAACGAGGCCGCAGGTCCTGACGCCAGCGTATATCAGCAGGTCAACGACGTACGGGCCAGACCCGGCGTCAATATGCCCGCGCTGCCCGCGGGGCTTTCCCAGGCCGATATGCGGCAACACATCTGGCACGAAAGAAGAGTGGAGCTTGCGCTGGAGGGTCTTCGTTATTTTGACCTGAGGAGATGGGGGATCGCGAAGCAAAAGCTGAATGGCTTTGTGCAGAATCCACTGCAACCGACGCTGACAACAATTTATAAAGATAATTATGAGTTTTGGCCGATCCCTCAGCAGGAAATTGACATCAACAAACCGACGCTTGTCCAGAATGATGGTTATTAAGATGGTGCTGGCTGTGCTTGCCGGCCTCGCCGCCTGCAACGCGCAGGCTCAGACGCGGGAAGGGGCACTACATCACGACAAATGGAAAGGTTTTGACCGAACGAACTTTTCTGTAGACGGCCACAGCGCATATTTTGTCCAGCCCTCCGCCCCACTGACCGGCAGGCCATGGGTGTGGAGGGCTTCTTTCCCCAACTGGCATACGGATATCGATAGTATCCTGCTTTCAAAGGGCTTTTATATCGGGTACGTAAGCGTCGACAATGAGTATGGTAGCCCGCAGGCCATGCAGGTGTGGGATGACGCCTGGGCGTATTTTACCGACTCCGCAGGCCTTGCCGGGTCGGTAGCCCTGGAGGCGATCAGCCGCGGCGCCCTGTATGCCTTCGCCTGGGCCAAGCGGAATCCCGACAAGGTCAGCTGCATCTATTCGGAGACGCCCGTATGTGACTTCAAAAGCTGGCCGGGTGGCAAAGGAAAGGGACTGGGAGACTCCGCCTGCTGGCGACAGTTGAAACAGGTGTATCATTTCTCCGAAGCAGAAGCCATGGCCTACGCCGATAACCCGGTGGATCACCTGGAAGGGCTGGCCGCTTTTAAAGTTCCCCTGATCAATGTGATCAGCCTGAAAGACCAGGTGGCGCCGCCCGTCGAAAATGCGTTGTTGCTGGGTGACCACTATCTTGCCCTGGGCGGTCCCGTTATGGAGTATCCGATCACCGAGGGTCCGCAGGAGCTGCACGGCCATCATTTCCCGATCGTTCACCCCGAATATTTTGTACAGTGGATCGCCGGCAATACCTGGCCGGTAAAGACCCGTCTGCCCTATGCCGATTATCTTTCCCTCCGCGGTGGGCTCAATAATTTTTTCAACGCCTGCCTTGTGCGACACAAGGCCAGCGTAGCCTTCCTGGGCGGGTCCATCACCCACAATCCCGGCTGGAGGGATAAGACATGTGCGTGGCTGCGGGAACGTTACCCTGCAACGGAGTTTCGCTTTATCGCCGCCGGCATCCCATCGCTGGGAAGCCTGCCGCACGTCTTCAGGCTGCAGCAGGACGTATTGGACAGCGGCGCCATCGACCTGCTTTTTGTTGAGGCGGCAGTCAACGACCGGGTCAACGGCACCGACAGCATCACGCAGGTGCGCTCGCTCGAAGGGATCGTCCGGCATGCCAGGACGGCCAACTCCGCTATGGATATCGCCATGATGGCCTTTGCCGACCCCGACAAGACGAGCGACTACGACAAGGGTGTTACGCCGGCCGAAATAGCCAACCAGGAAATGATCGCGGCGCACTATGCACTGCCGTCGATCAACCTGGGGAAGGAGGTACGGGACAAGATACGCGGGGGAGAGTTCGACTGGAAGAATGATCTTAAGGATATCCATCCCTCCGCATTTGGGCAGGAGTTATATTTTGAAAATATTAAGAGGTTGGTGATGAAGGGGGAAAAAGAATTTAAAGGGGAGGTGGGCGCCTATCGCCTGCCTGCCGCAATGGATAAGGCGTCTTTTGCGCATGGTGCGTATGTGAATGTTGCTACGGCAAAATCCGACGCCGGCTGGGACCTCACCGAACACTGGACACCGCGCGACAGCGCCCACACCCGCGAGGGATTCGTAAACGTCCCCGTCCTGGAGTCCGACAAACCCGGCGCCACTCTTACGCTACCGTTCACCGGCTCCGCCGTAGGCATGGCCGTCGTCGCCGGTCCCGATGCGGGCATCGTCGAATACTCCATCGATCATGGCGCCTGGCGGAAGATTGATCTTTATACCCAGTGGAGCAGCTGGCTGCATCTACCCTGGTACGTACTGTTCGACAGCGGCCTGAAGAATAAACAACATATCCTGCAGGTCAGGATCGGCGCCGAAACCGCAACTGGCAGCAAGGGCCACGCCTGCCGGATCGTCCATTTCCTTGTGAACAAATAAGATCCCGAAAGCCTCTAAATTGGGTGATTTCACTCTTGTCCGCGGCGTTTTTTGGTCGTAACTTAAGTGCAAACTTAGTTTATGGAAAAGAGAATGACCCCATATGTCTGCCTTCTGGCCGGCCTGGTGCTTGTCTCTGGTCTTTCCGGCTGTAAAAAGGCAATCGAAGATTATCTCAGAGACAATCCTACTGCGGAGTACGGCTTTTGCCAGCTGAAGCAATTCAATTATCAGTTGCCCACGTCCGGGACCGCCGGAACGCTGCCGATTGCGTACGACACTATGGTATTTACCTACAATGCGCATGGCGACCCCGTCACCGGCTTCCGGCCAGTACCCAGAACCGGCAATCCCAATTTCATCTTGCGATATGATCGATGGGACAGGCTGACCGATCTGATAGGCACTTACGGGACCAATCCCGACCTCAGCGGGGGTATTGAGTCCTGGAACAGGTATACATACGACGGACAGGGGCGTATCGTTCTTGACTCAGTTTATAATTTTCCGACGATCGTGGACGGCCATCCTGGGCTGGGAGAACACAGCAGTATCGTCATTGCCACCTATGAATACGATCCCAAAAACAGGGTGAGCAAATATAGCTGGGGATTCGTAGGCGATCTGAACAAATTTGTCAGCACCTATTCCTATGACGCCGATGGCAACCTGGTCGGGACTCCCCACGACAATCAGATCAATCTGCACCGGACCAACAAAGTATGGATGTTCATGGACAGGGACTACAGCGTGAACAACCCTCTGACGGCGGCGTATACCTATAATACCCGTGGGCTTCCCGTCACCATAGTCCCTACTGCCGGCACCGAAATGGACTTCTTCAATTCGCTGCAATATGAAAAGGCCGACGTGAAGTATACCTGTAAATAGGGTTGGGGAGAGTTTCTTACCTTAGCGGGGCAGACCGCTGACAACGAGCGGCCGGCGATGGGACAAGGCCGCCAATGGAGAACATTCCGATCAGACATATCAGCGAAACAGTGAAGGAGCCCGAGTTCAAGGGTAACTTCAATATCCGCAAGGTGGAGAACCTGTTGTCCGGGAAAAAGATGGTGCAAGAGCTTCACAGGCATAGTTTCTTCCTGGTCGTGGTATTGTCAAAGGCGGACGGCGAGCACAGCATCGACTTTACCCCCTTCCCGGTCACCGACCACTGCGTCTTCTTTACGCGTCCCGGTCAGGTGCACCAGCTCTCGCTGGCCGTCGGGACCACCGGCTATATGATGGGCTTCCAAAAGGACTTTTATTCACCGGTTGGGCGATCGGCCGGCAAAAATTACTTTCTCCCTGAACCGGACCAATTCAAAAAGCTAATGACCCTGTTAAATATTATCTTTCAGGAGTTCAGTGAGAGACAGGAAAGATATCTGGAGGTGATCAGGTCGATACTGAATGCGTTTTTTGTTGAGCTGCAGAGACAGAACAGCGATCCGGAGCGACCCGCCGACTATTCGCAGGAGAGGCTGGAGCAGCTGCTCGCGCTGATCGAGTCCGAGAGCTCGCAGCACAGGGAGGTGGCCTATTACGCCGAAAAGATGCACCTCACCGCCTATCAGCTGAACTCCATCACCAAGGCCTCCCTGGGCAAGACCTGCTCAGAGCTCATCAATGACTTTGTCCTGCTGGAAGCAAAGCGACATCTTCTGGCCACCTCCGGCCAGATCAATCAGATCGCCGGGCTATTGGGATACGAAGACCCCTCCTATTTTATCCGCTTCTTTAAAAAGCACACCGGCTATTCCCCCGAGGCCTTCAGGAATAAGTTCAGATAAGTCCTGTTCAACTTCAAATTTGTCCTACATGCGCGGCCGCTGGCGGGGGTAATTTTGCAAGAAAAACAACTTTGGAAAATTTCAATGTCATAATAGTCGGTGGCAGCTATTCCGGGCTTGCTGCGGCGATGGCCCTGGGCAGGGCGCTCACCCGGGTACTGGTCATCGACAGCGGGATGCCCTGCAACAGGCAGACCCCACACTCCCACAACTTCCTCACCCGGGACGGACAGACACCGCGACAAATTGCTACGATCGCCAGACAGCAGGTACAGGAATACCAGACCGTAACTTTCTTCAGGGGACTTGCCGCGGCAGCGAGAAAGGCCGAAGACGGCTGGGAGATCGAGGTCGTATCGGGCGAGGTCTTCCGGGCTGGCAGACTGGTCTTTGCAACGGGTATATGGGATATCCTGCCTTCCATCGAAGGCCTGGCGGAATGCTGGGGCATCTCCGTCCTCCACTGTCCCTACTGCCATGGCTATGAGGTCGCAGGTCGAAAGACCGGCATACTCGCGAATGGCGACGGCGGCATCGAGATGGCCACGCTCATCTCCAATTGGACAAAGGACCTGACCCTCTATACCAACGGCCCCTCCAGCCTGACACCAGAACAGAGGCAGCACCTAGCCGCCCACCGTATCGGGATCATAGACAAGGAAATTGCCCGACTCGACCACATCGAAGGCCAGGTCCAAAACCTGGTTTTCAAAGACGGTTCGGGCTCTCCCGTAACGGCCCTTTACACCCGTGCTCCCTTCGTACAGCACTGTATGATACCGGCGGCCCTGGGCTGTGAACTGACCGAAGAGGGATATATCAAGGTCGACGACTTCCAGGAGACCAGCGTCAGCGGCATCTATGCCTGCGGCGACAATGCCTCACGGGTACGCACCATCGCCCACGCAGTATCCGCGGGGACGATGGCCGGCATAGCCATCAGCAGGAAAATGATCTTTGAAACCTTTTAAAATAGAGCAATGAAGATTATCATCGTCGGTGCATCGGGCACCATGGGCAAACACCTCGCCGGGTCGCTCGAAAAAGACCACGAAATTGTACGAGCCAGCTCAACCAGCGGCGACGTACGCGTGGATATCACCTCACCCGGATCAATAGAGAACATGTACCAGCAAGTGGGACCCTTTGACGCGCTCATATGCACCGCTGGCCCCACCTATGTCGGTCCCTGGAAGAATATGACACATAAAGAATTCAGGAAAGGTATCGAAGGCAAGCTGTTTGGCCAGATCAATCTGGTGCTCATCGGGCAGCACTATATCAACCCCAAAGGTTCATTCACCCTGATCACGGGAGCCCTGACGCATGATCCCGTGCTGAACTTTTCCAATGCGTCGGCAGCCAATGGCGCCGTAGAAGGCTTTGTGCGCGCGGCAGCGATAGAGCTGAACAACGGGCTTCGGATCAACGCCGTCAGTCCCACCGTCATCGAGGACTCTCCGCAGTATTTTCCGTTCTTCCCCGGCGATATACCCGTGACCATGAGCCATCTTGAATACGGCTTTCGCAAGAGCGTATTCGGAGCTGGCACCGGACAGGTGATCAGGGTGACCTGACAGCGGCGGGGGCGGGACCTACCTAAAGGGCAGATCGGCGATCACCACCCACCCTGTTTCGCTCAGCCGCAGCAAAGAGAGGGCGCTGGCTTCAAACGACGCCTGATATTTCCGGTTGTGAAAATGCTCCCAGGCCGCCGCAAAATCTCCCTTTCTCAGGTCTCTGTTCGCAATGGTCATATGGGGATGAAAGGGTCGTGGGTCGCTCTTCACAGGAAAGCGCTCTGTCCGGATCAGCTGTTCTTCCGTATAGTCTTTCATCTGTTGCAGCACCTCGTCCGGCTGCACGTCCACATAGATCACACGCGGCGCGAAGGCACCGAAATTTTGCATGTGGACAAGGAATCTATCCTGTTGTCCGGAGATGAGACCTATCGCATCGATCAGCGGCTGCTCCAAACCTTCCGGCATGTGGAATGGCGGGATAATCGTTATATGCGCCGGTGACCGCAAAGCCACCCGGCAATTGAATCGCCGCAGCATATAGTTCTTCCACTCCAGCACCTGCTGGTTGATATTATCGGGAGCTGTTATGGCGATGAAATACAAATCGCCTTAAAGATACTATTTTGTGAGGCCCCTTGCAAAGGTCATCGTATCATAACAGTCGCGGAAATGAACGACCTGTTCCTGGTCATTGAACTCCCAGATCATCGCCCAGTTGCTGGAAAAGACCTTGCGCGTCTTGCGACCTGTCGCATTCATATATCCCGTGGCAACCACAACGTGTTCATTCTCGAGAATGTGTTCGACCACCATTTCGTTCGGCTCCAGACAGTCGTTCAATTTTTCAAAGAATCCTTTAACATCGTTGGGGCCGTGGTAAATGCCGGCGAAAGGAACATCCGGCTGTCCCATTGCCTCCCAGATCACATCCCTGCTCAAACCCGACAAAATAGTAGAAATGTCTCCACTCTTATAGGCGTCATACATTTTCTGTACCTGCACGCCGTAGTGTACCAAAGTTTCCATACAATAAAAATTTAGCGTTAACAATTGGGTGTGCTGGCGCGGACCGGGTAGCTCGTCAAATGTTCGATAGTGGGGCGGATAGATAAGGAGGGAGCCTAAAAATGAGATGGAGAATAAAGATACTATATTTCCGCAACAATATGATGGTACTATTTTGTACCCTGCAGAGAGATCGTCTCAAAAAATGCCCTGATCTCCCCGACCCAGAGTTCGGGTTTCTCCAGCGCTGCAAAATGACCGCCCTCCTGCATTTTTGTGAATCGTTGGACGTTGACCTTCCGGTCTGCCCATTCCCTGGGTACCGGGGCCTCTGCCGGAAAGATCGCTACACCAGTGGGTACGTCCACGTGCTGGCCCGATCTCAAGCCTCCCGGCTGGGTGTAGGTTGCCCGGGCTTCTTCGAGATAGGCGCGGGCGGATGTATTGATGGTTTGGGTGACCCAATAGATCATGATGTTTGTGATCAGCTCGTCTTTGGTAAAACTATTTTCGATATTTCCCTTACAATCGCTCCAGCTATAGAATTTTTCGACTATCCATGCTGCCAGGCCCGCAGGAGAATCGTTGAGCCCATATCCAAGGGTTTGTGGCTTGGTCGACTGTATCATATTGTAGGCGCCCTCTGTATACCACCAATGCTGGATAATTTTGCCAAACTCCTGTTCTGCCGGGGTCATCTTTGACCAGTCTTCGAAGCCCGTAGGGTACCCCACGTCCGTCAGATGAATGGCCTTGACACTTCCGGGAAATTGGACAGCCAGTGACTTGGTAATAGTCGATCCAAGATCGCCGCCTGCCGCTATATATTCGCGATAGCCTAGTTCGTCCATGAGCTTCTGGAACAGCGCTGCAACCTTGTCCGTGTTCATAGCCACCAGGGAAGAGAAACCGAAACCGGGTATGGATGGGACTATTACATCAAATGCCTGAGCAGGGTCGCCGCCATGAGCGCCGGGGTCGGTCAGCATGGGGATAACCTTGTAAAAACGGTAAAATGAATCCGGCCAGCCGTGCGTCAGCAGCAAAGGCCTGGAAGAGGATCCGGAACCCTTTACGTGGATGAAATGAATTGTTACGCCATCGATATCGATCTGGAATTGCGGATACCGATTGAGCGCAGCCTCCTGGGTCCTCCAGTCATAGCTATGCTGCCAATAGTTGACCAGCTCGCGCAAATAGTTGGGGTTCACGCCATAATTCCAGCCCGCGGGCTCCGGTTCGTCGGTGAAACGGGTGGCGCTTAGACGGGATTGAAGGTCGTCCAGGTCTGACTGAGGCACATTGATCGTAAATGGTTGGATGTTGCTCATAATTTTGATTGTTTAAGCAAAACTATTGCCACCTGGTGACAACCTTATGTCAGTTGCGTTTTTGGGGGGAAAGGAATATTTATAAATACCGTAGCCAGGTCTTCTCCCTATGACTTTCCTTGTATCGCCCATACCATTTGCAGAGCGGGTACATTACCGCTACAAGCCCGATCCAGACAAGATATACGCCCCACAGCGGGATACCGCCGCCAGTCTGCGGTCTGCCGAAATTGAAGCCAAATCTCATGTCTGAGGACTTAAAACCCTGCAGGAATATCATCAAAAAGACCAGCGGGTGTATGATATACCAATGGACCAAAAAATAGAACAGCGGGACCTTCCCGTATATGCAGACCACCGCCGTCCATTTGTTTTGTATCCCCTGCACTGCGGATAATATCAGGAACATAATACCCAGGAACACCAGACAAAAATCGAGGGAAGGAGGATATTTGGCGAGGTTGATAAAGGATAGGAAGGTGAACAATCCGCTCTTCTGGTGCGACCAGGGCAACGAATCTCCATAAATATTGACGAAACGCAGGATCACGAACAACCCGATCGAGACAGCGCCGATCCTTAAGAACCTCTGCCTGGCTGTTTCCATGCCGAAAAGGCGGCCCGAAGCAAATCCGACCAGCATGACCCCCAGCCAGGGGATCGGGGGATAGCCCATCACCAAGAGCCTTTCTCCGAACGGAAAGGCACTGGGGGCAAAAAAAGGCATCAGACCCTGTTTGAATACGGACGTTTCGCTGCCGGGGACCAGCGGCGCCAGGTTATGAAGAAAAAGGATGGCCAGCCCGATGACGGCGATCGTCCTTACTGAGCAGCGGAGCAGTATCCCAAGACAGATGAACCCCACACCAATAGCTGCGATCACATCGAAGACGAATATCTTGAACTGAACATCAAAGAAGATCCCGAAATTGATCAGGGTAAATTCGAGCGCAACAAGCCACAGCCCGCGCGTAAGTAGAAATTTTTTTGTGGCTTTACGATCGTTCTGCCTTTCCATCGAAAGATATGCCGATACCCCCGATAAAAAGACGAATGTCGGGGCGCATAAATGGGTTATCCACCGGGTAAAGAACAACAGCGGGGTCGTTGTATTCAGGTCCGTTGGCTGCTGGGTGATAGAGCTGGTATGCAACATGTCCCTGACGTGATCAAGCGCCATGATGATCATTACGAGACCTCTTACCAGGTCGATGCTATATATTCTTTTCATGACTATACCTTCTAAAATTTTGATCCATTGCCGGCATTTCATCGTAAACGCCATGATTATCGAGATGCCGCTGAATGCAAGCGCGTCGAATGCGCTCGGCGGCAGGTAAATTTATTCCCTGAACGCGAGGCTCGTGAACCCGACTCGGTCAACTCCGGATAAACTCGTCGTTGGTAGTTGGTCGAAGAATTGCGCCGTTGGTCTAAAATGTCCCGATTTGAAAGGCGATTTAGTAATTTCGATAATGCTGCGACTCAACAGAGAGGTAGTCTTCAATCTGATCTTCTGGCTGCTCTATTTTTTCTATGAGTGGTTCGGGCTTGCTGCACTTTCCGGCTACTATGGCGGCTATTTCATCAACGCGTGCATGGCCCTGCCGCTGTCGTTTGTGATCGCATATCTTACCGTTCATATCTATATAAAGCGATATTATAAAAAGGGGCGGCGGCTGGAGTTCTGGGGGCTTCAAATACTCACAGCCCTTATTTTGCTGCTGATCCGCAGGAACGTCAACTATTATATCATCTATCCGCAGTATTTCCCCTGGGCCCGCAGAGTACCATTGTACTCGTTCGGGAAATTGATCGTCGAGCTCGTGAACCTATACCTGATCACGGGGGTGTACGCCCTGTTCTATTTTGTCCGGTCCTGGTATGAGGAGAGACAGAAGGCGCAGAGCCTGCTCCAGGAGAAGACCCTTGCCGAGCTGGAGCTATTGAAATCCCAGGTCCAGCCGCATTTTATCTTCAATGCGCTGAACAATATCTATTCCACCGCCCTGAAAACAAGCCCCGAAACCGCCAGGCTGGTCTCGCACCTGTCTAGTTTCCTCAACTACAACCTCTACGAGTCCAAACAGAGCTTTGTTGCGCTGACGGCCGAAATTGCGTATATCAGGCATTATATCGAGCTTCAAAAGAACAGATATGGAGATAAGCTGGACGCTTCGATAAATATCTACGATGAAATTAACGACCTTTATATTGCCCCGCTGCTCTTGCTGCCCCTGGTTGAGAATAGCGTAAAGCACGGCATTGCCAATTCCATCGGCCAGGGTTGGATAAGAATGGACGTCTCTAAACAGCACGACCATTTTTCTATCAAGATCGAGAACAGCATTGAAGAAACAGCGGAAGCCGGCGAGGCAGGGCGTGAGGGCATCGGGATAACAAATGTCCAGAAAAGGCTGCAGCTGATCTATCCCGGTGCGCACGGGTTCAGGATAGTCGCGGAGCCTCATTCGTACCTGGTGGTATTAAAAATAAAGACGTCCAAATGATAAGATGTGTTGTGATCGACGACGAACAACCCGCGAGAGAGCTGATACTGCTTCATCTTTCCAATCTGCGGGATTTTGAGGTCCTGGCAACATTTGACAACGCGCTGGACGCCTTCAATTTCCTGCAAAAGAACGTCGTCGACCTGATATTTCTGGATATCCAGATGCCCAGGGTCTCGGGGCTCGAGCTGGTCAGGTCGCTAAAATTCTGTCCGAAGATCATACTGACGACGGCCTACCGGGAGTATGCGGTGGAAGCTTTTGAGCTGGAGGTAATGGATTATCTGGTCAAGCCCATTACACATGAGCGTTTTATGAAGGCCATCTCACGATTCAACTATGCGCAGACGGAAAGGCCCGACACCGCTAATAGTTATGACACGGCCTATATCTTTCTGAAGGCCGGGAAGGGCCTGACAAAAGTCTATCTGAAGGACATCCTGTATATCGAAGGGCTCAGGGATTTTATCAAGGTCCACACGGAAGGGCGGGTCTTTGTCGCCTCCGAAAGGCTTAGCTATATGGAAGAGAAGCTGCCGGAAAAACAGTTTGCCCGCGTACACAAATCTTTTATCGTAGCGCTGGGGAAGATCGATAGTCTCCAGGCCGAGCAGGTGATGATCGGGGCCACGGCGATCCCGATCGGGAGGGTATTTAAGAACGAATTTTTAAAGAAGGTGATGTAAATCGCGGATGAAAATAGATAAATTTGGGCATGAACGGCCAATACAGAAAAGACATCCATCCCGGACTGGAAGTAGCTATAGTTCTGAAGAAGGACCAGAGGACCGGTAAATTGACATATGGCATCGTGAAGGATATTTTAACTTCCGCGGCCTTTCATTCCCGGGGAATAAAGGTCAGGCTGGAGGACGGGCAGATCGGCAGGGTGGCGGAGACGGATGTGGCCGATCCTGACGGAGACTAAATCATTTTATCATGAATATCTTACCGGGCCGTCGAAAGGCCGTTGTCGCACCGTGGTCGTTGAGGTAATACATTTCCAGCTAATAGTCAGCCGACCGGCTCCAATATTCTGCGAAGATAGTTGACCTGCCCGAGGTGATAGCCCAAATGCGCCAGCAGCCGCACCAAAACATAACAATTTGAATTTTTCGCGTCGTCGAAGGGTATCGGGTAATCCGCATCCATCTGCTCCGGGGTGACGGCGCCCAGCGTCGAATTGATGAGAGGGATAACTGCTTCCAGCTGCGCCACCAGCTCTTCCCTCGCTACGCCCTTTTTGCTGAACTCCAGGTCGCGGTTGCGCACATACCCGTTATGGGCGAGGATGGCTCCGAAAAAATGGTTCAGACCGCCGATGATATGGAGGGCGAGATTGCCGCTTGAGTTCTTTACGCTCCCGAGGGTCTTCCAAAGGTTCTCCTCGTTCTGGAATAAGTTGACCTCTTCGATCAATTTGCGGAGGTCTTTTTCGTAGAAGTTGGCCAGTACCTGATTAAGCATATTTTTTGGTTTTTACTTTAACCAAACAGTCTGTGTAAACGCGCCGTTCGCCGCTATATCCCATGCTTCCAGCCGGATCCATTTTCGGCCTTTCAAGTCGATCCGCCGTGTAAAGGTCCGGCTGCCGAACGCGGTCGTGGTGTCGAGGTTGATATGTTCGCGAAATGTCTGCCGCCCGTCGCCGGTGACGATATCCGCGAAGTTCAGCGGGAATGTCCAGTCCAATTGAAAACGGATTTCCGCCTGGCCATTTCCGTTCAGCTGTACTGTCTCGCCCGAATGTCTGCCGTTGACGCTAAACGACGGGACCAGCACTTCACCCGTAGTCGAAAAGAAATCACCGCCTCGCATTACGTCCAGGACCGGCTGCCATCCGGCGTCAAACCCGGGCAGCTTGTCCATCCTGAGGTAATTGACATTCAGGTGGGCGTACATCTCGTTGTCCTGTTCGATCGAAAAGATATCGCATTCGGAGATGAAATGTTTCCGGAGTCCCCAGTTATTCATGTCATCCATCAGTCGGAGAACACGTTGCCCGAGCGTAGGAATGGACAGATCGGCGGGCAGCGCCTTCCATGCAGCGCCCATGAATGTCTCCGAAAGAAAAAACGGTTCGTTCTTATAGGCATCCGGGTAGCCGGTCGAAGCCTTCGTTCTGGCGTGTGCCGTCCAGGCAAGTCCATGTTCGGTTGTCAGCAGACGAAGCATTTCATCCGATGATCCTACGTGGTATACTTTTCCGTATCGGTCCGACCGCTGCTCAAAAGGCACACCTGCCGGATGGAACATCACCCAGTAGACCGGTTTTGGAAAAAGCGCCAGCCAGTGTCCGCAGTAAAAATTGTTGGCCTCCTCGCCGGGCAGCAGCAAAAACCCGCTATCGGAAAGTCTTCTGCACTGTTTGAATAAAGCGTCCAGCTCGGGGAGGCGCAGGCTGTCGGGGCCTTTGGGGTGTCCTGGTCCGTGAAATTCCGCCAGATGAACGATATTTACACCCGTTTCCTTAAACACCTTGACAAAGCCGGGCTCCTGCGGGACCGGTTTTCCGGCAAGCACGACTTTCGAGATGAACTCATTGTGAAAATGGCTTTCCATGGTCTTATAGCCGGGCAGCGGGCGATAGCTGTCGCCATGGGTAAACTTTTTTACCGCCTCCAGCGCCTGTTGCGCGTCATGGCCGCTGATAAGGCAGAAAAAATTGAGGCGCTGGCGGGTATTGGGAGGTGCGTTGAACCAGGGAACATATCGCTTGTCACCAAGGGGATCTTGCCGGATTCCAAGGCCAAATTCCGGGATCAGTTGGTGATAGTTCTTCCCATACCAGGTAAATTTAAGGTTGAAGGCCTCGTCCAGCGGATAGAAATATTGGTGCGGGGCCGGAAATATCGCCAGGCTGCCTCCGGAGTTCTCGCCGATGATGGTGCGATATTTCACCGGCAGGTCTTCGCTCTCCTTATTCAGGTCGGCCTTCTCACGGTGTAGTGTAGTGTTCACATCGGCCCAGGCTATATTCTTAAATGCCGCATTGGGCGTAACCAGGCCGACGTCGGGGGCGGACTGACCGGCGTCGGGGGCGGACTGACCGGCATCGGGGACAACCAGACCGGCATCATACAGGATGGCGGTAGAATCCGACGGCGTCGACATCACCGCGGCTATGTTGAACAGCGGAGTTCCATTGTAGATAGTGATCTCGAGGTCGCCTTTAAAATCAGCGGCATGAACCTCTCGAATTTTTATGATCGTATGACTGCCCCGCGTGATCACCGCAGCGCGCTTTTTCCCGAATACTACCCGATACGACTGGTAGGGCCTGTCGGGAACCTTGTCGAAGAAGACATCCCAGCCGCCGCTGGAAGGGCTGAGGGTTCGCTTGCCTACGGTCAGAATAAAGGCAGGATCGAGCCCGGCGGCTATCGTCTGCATCGGGCCTTCACGGCCGATCCTGATACTCTTTATCAGCGGGTGTTTCTCCTCGAGGTCGATCGTCAGCATGCCCTTTTCGCCAGAACCGGTAGTCCAGCAGATGTCGAGGTCTTGTTGGTTTACGGTTGCGCTGACGCCTGCGGTTTTTCGGAACCCGGACATATCGACGTGCGTCTGGGCATGGCTTTTAAGGACGAAGAGGAGGGCTAAAAGCAGAGTGGATCGGTTGACAAGCATGGTCCCACCAAGTTACAAAAAAAACCCGCCGATCGCCGGTGCGCCAGACCCGCGGGAGGAGTTTTTGCTCCAGCGTCATTCCGAACGGAGATTGTCAGTAGGATTGATGAGGGCCGCGCGGATGACGCGCAGGCTAATGGTGAGGACGCTGATCGAAAGGGTGATCAGACCGGCCAGCACAAAGGTCCACCAGGAGATGGTAGTCCGATACGCAAAGTTTTGCAGCCAACGGTGCATGCCCAGAAAGGCGATAGGAGAAGCGATGCCGAGGGCGATCCCGACCAGCATGATAAATTCCTTATTTAACAGAAAGACGATGTCGGCGATGCCGGCGCCCAGCACCTTTCGGATGCTGATCTCCTTTTTCCTGCGTTCGACGATAAAAAGGATGAGCCCAAGCAGACCGATGCAGGAGATGAAGATGGTAACGGCCGTGGCTATCCGTACTAGCCTGGACAGCTGCCTGTCCTCATTGTAGAGCCGGGCGATACTGTCGTCGAGGAAGCTGTATCGGAACTGGTGATCGGGGAACAGGCTTTTCCACAGAGTCTCCAGCCGGGGCATGGTCTGCCTGTTACTCAGCACGATGCGGAGGCCTACACTCTGGTCGAGGTTGGCGACTCTTGCTATGGCAAGGGCCGGAATAGGTGTGTGCAGCGAACTGGTATGGAAATCTGCCACGACGCCGACAACCGGATGGGTCTTCCCCTGCCAGGTAAGGAAGTGACCGACTGCCCCGGCAGGATCCGGGAAGCCGAGAGCCTTGCAATAGGTCTCGTTGATGATAAACTCCCTGAGGCTGTCGCCGGGCGAGAGGTTGCGGCCTGCCAGCATACGCATATGATAGAAAGGAATGAACCGCTCGTCGCCGGCCTGTAAGTCGACCATGAGGGTCTTGTCGGTACGGTTGTCGAGCTGCATCGGAAATTCCATAAGGGCCATACCGGCAGGCGAATGGCCCTGTATCGTACCCTCCTGTACTCCGGGGATATGGAGAGCTTTTTGCGCAAAGAGCCTTAACTCTTGCGGATCGGCGTCAAAATTAGTGAGAGTAATCACTGCGCTGCTGTTGAAACCCATGTCGGCGTCGAGCATATAGTCGATCTGGCGGCCGACGACCAGGGCGGCGATGACAAAGAGCAAAGAAATGGAGAACTGAAAGACGATAAGAACTCTCCGGAGGGTCGGTTTTTGGTTGCTGGCGGGTTGCAGATGAGCGAGACCGATAGCCGGGTAGAGACCGGCGAGCAGTGTGGTCACGACGATACTCGCAGCGGTGAATCCAAGATTTGCCGGGCTAAAAAGATCGAACGGCAGTCCTTGGGGCGTGTAGTCACGGAAGAGCGACAGCACGGGTCGCACGAGCAAAAGAGCGATAATAGCGGCCAGCGTCGTGAGCAGCGCTGTCTCCGTTAGTGATCTGGTGATAAGCCGCCACCGGGTGGCGCCCAGTATCCGGCGAATGCCGATGTCCTTCGCTTGTTGCAGGGACTGGGCTGTAGACAGGTTGATAAAGTTGACGACAGCCAGCAAGAGGATGAACACCGCGGCTCCGATAAGACCATAGAGTGCAGGGAGGTGCGCCTTTCGGATGCCGTCGTGCCCATAGCCTTCGTTGAAGTGGACGTCGCCGAGCGGCTGGAGGACGAGGGTGAATCTCAATAACCGCAGGAAGGAGTCGGTGGCGATATGGCGCTGGGCGAACGCGTCGAGTGCCGCGGCGGCCTGCCGCGGGTTGGCGGTTTTGGGAAGCTTTACGAAAGCCTGAATGCCGGGGATGCCGGGGTCAAAACGCCACTGATCGCTTCGGTAGGTACGCTTCAGGAAACTTTGACCGATAGTAGAAAACGAGATAAAGTCGGTATTGGCGAAGTCGGTATTGCCTTTATAATCTTTGATGATCCCGGTGACACGGACATGCAGCGAGTCATCGTAGATGATCTCGCGGCCTATATACTGTGTGGCGGGCATGTCACCAAAGTAGTTGCGGGCCCTGCTTTCAGTCAGCACCACGCTGTAGGGCCGGGTCAGAGACCGGGATGGGCCGCCGGCGAGCCAGGTATGGGGAAAGATAGCGAAGTAGCTTTTGTCGGCGAGGATGGTGGTCGGGCTGGCGGCGAACCGCGCGGGATTGGCAGCACCGTGATCACCCGGGACGGTGACGCTGACGTTGTAGGGATAATATCCGGCAAGGGTTTCGATAAAGGGCATCTCCGCGTGAAGCGCCGCCGGCGCCGGAGCGGGGATGGATTCGCCATAGCCCTCGGTGCGGGTGGCGTTGCCGTTGTCTTCCTGCACGCGGCTGCCGATGCGATAGATCCGGTCGCGGTCGGGGCGTGAGCGGTCAAAACTAAACTCGTAGCTAACGATATTATAAATGACCAGACAGGCACAGAGACCCAGGGCCAGCCCGAGGATGTTGATCGCGGTGTACCCTTTGTGCCGGCCGAGCGAACGCAGGGCAGAACCGAACTGGATGTCGGACATAATTCGGACTGATTAGGCCCGTGAGACGCGGGATGCGAGAATTTCCACAAAAATCATCATGGTATTTTAATAGAGACCTTGTGACTTTCCTTAGTGCCATCCTGATAAAATATCGTCAAAATATAGATGCTGGGGGCTATGGTCTTAATATCTATCCTGTTATCATTTGCCTGGAGCGTGGCAGACCGTAAGGTCCTGCCATTCATATCGCTCAACTGTACCATGCTGACAGCCCCGGGATTATCGGTTTGGATGTTGATATGGTCCGAGGGAGTATTGGGATAAATAACGACTCCGCTATTTCCGTCAAAAGAGACCTGGCAGACGGAGCTATAGGTATATTTCCCGTCCAGGTCGATCATTTTCAGCCGGTATAGATTTACTCCTTTTGCAGGATTAGCGTGCGTAAAGGAATAATCGTTATTCAGGGCATTGGCTGTTGTAGAGGGGACGGTCCCAATCGCGGTCCAATCACCCAGGTTTGGCCTGCTATATTGGACTTCGTAGCGGGAGAAGTTGACCTCACTGGTCGTTTCCCAGTTCAATTTCACTGCGCCTGATTCCTTAACAGCGGTAAAGGAAAGGAGAGTAACCGGCAGGCCAGTTCCGGTGTAGCCTAGTGTATACGCAGTATAGGTATCCGGCGTGATGCTTGCGTTGGTTGTGATGCTGCCCGCGACAAGGCTGCTTGACCCTCCCAGGACGGAGGTGGCGTCGACGGTGGAAGGGATGTTTACCCATTTGCTGCCATCCCGTCCTACGATCGCCAGCTGTGATAGCGTATTACCTGTAAGTGCACCAGGATTGGTCTCATATATATGGTTTTGAGATAAAAAGTTGCCATTAACGGCGCCATGGAGAATAGAGGGGGGATGAGCTATCTGGCACCTACATACGAAATTGGTCAGGAATCAGATCTCCTATTTTATAAAAAATTCGTATTTAAAAATTGATAACTCATAGTTGGCTGATCACGCAGCGCAAGCCCTGAAATAAGCGTAATTCCTTATCTTGCAGGAACACGCGGAATGTCTCATGAAAATTACAGTGCTCGTCTCCCGACTGCTTCTCGGATTCCTATACCTGGTGTTCGGCCTGGATTACTTCTTTCGTTTTATCCCATATCAACCGCCGCTGCATCCGGGAGCGGCAGGGTTATTTAAGGCGGGGCTTATGGCGGCAGGCTATTTTTATCCGATGCAAAAGGTCATTCAAATAGCCGGCGGACTTTCCTTACTATCTAACTGGTACGCGCCATTTTTCGCGGTCGTCCTCTTCCCTATCAGCGTCAATGTATTTCTTTTCCACACCATCCTGGTGCCCTCGGGCTGGCTGATGGGCGTCCTCCTTTTACTGCCCAACCTGCTGCTTGGCTGGGGTTACCGCGCCTGTTACCGGGGTCTTTTCACTGCCAGGCCCAGGGTATGACTTTTTTGGGCCAGATGTAGTAAATTAGCTGCCATGAGTATTAAGACCTATCTGCTGGCCGCTATCCTCTTCGCGCATGCTAAAACTTTTGCATCTTCCCTGACTGATACCACTGGTTATCCTCCCGAGATCGAAGACCCGCTGTGCCTGGGCATCCACAAAGAGCCCGCACACGCCACACTGATGCCCTATGCGACCCTTGGGGAAGCGCAGAAGGCGGACAGGGCGGCATCTTCCTTTGCCCTCCGGTTGAACGGCATGTGGCGTTTTCATTGGGTTTCGCGGCCCGAAGAGCGGCCAGTGGACTTCTACAAGCCTGACTATGATGTCAGCAAATGGGACCTTATCCGCGTGCCATCCAACTGGCAGGTGGAAGGATATGGTACGCCTTATTATAGCAACTACACCTATATTTTCAAAAAAGACTTCCCGCATGTCATGAGCACTCCGCCGGAGAAATATACTGCCTACCAGGAGCGTAATCCGGTGGGCAGCTATCGTCGGGATTTCGAGGTGCCGGCGGGATGGAAGGGACGCCGCATCTTCATCACTTTCGATGGAGTGGACGCGGGCTTCTTCATTTGGGTCAACGGGAAGAAGGTCGGCTATAGCGTCAACAGCCGCAATGCGGCAGACTTCGACATCACAGACTACGTTAAACCTGGCAGCAACTGCCTGGCGGTAGAGGTTTATCGCTTTACCACGGGCAGCTACCTGGAAGACCAGGACATGTGGCGGCTCAGCGGCATCTTCCGCAATGTTACGCTCTGGAGCAGTCCCCAGGAACATATCCGCGACTTCTTTGTCCGTACCGATCTGGATGCCCAATACAAAGATGCCACGGTACGTGTATCGGCCAAGGTAAGGAACTATTCCGGCAGATCGGCGCCGGCTCGCCAGCTGGCTGCCACCATATATGATGGAGCAGCTTCGGTTGGCGAAGGAGAGGTTGTCGTTCCAGCATTGAAAGCAGGTGAGGAAAAAGAAGTAACGATCACCTTCACGGTCGGCAATCCTCGTAAATGGACGGCGGAGACGCCAAATCTCTATACCACGGTATTGTCGCTGAAAGAGCATGGCAAGCCCGTCGAGCTCGAGTCGACTCCCACGGGCTTCCGGAAGATCGAGCTGAAAGGAAGGGCGTTCCTGGTCAACGGTGTTCCGATAAAATTAAAAGGCGTCAACCGGCACGAGCACTGGCCCGAGGTGGGGCATGCCATCACGGAAGAACAGATGATCCGGGATATTCTCCTGATCAAGCAGGCGAACTGCAACCACGTCCGGACCTGTCACTACTCCGACGATCCGCGCTGGTATGAGCTGTGCGACCAGTATGGCATCTATCTGCTGGCCGAAGCTAACCTGGAATGCCACGGTGCCTGGGATGAATTCAACGAAGAGCCGAGGATGCGTGCAGCGATCGTAGAGCGCAACGTCTCGAATGTCGAGAACTTCAAGAATCATCCTTCAGTTATCATCTGGTCGCTGGGTAATGAGTGCGGCAAGGGGGGCTCGAACTTCGCGGCGGCTCTTGCGGCGATAAGGGCGATCGACATCAGCCGTCCGACCCACTATGAAGGCTTTGGCATCGGGAAGGATAACCCTGCCGACCTGGACAGCCGGATGTACACGAACCTGCGCGAGCTGGAAAAGATAGCCACCGATGGCAGCAGGACCAAGCCAATGTATATGTGCGAATACGCGCACGCCATGTTCAACTCCATGGGCTCGGTCGATGAATACAACGAGCTCTTCGACAAATATCCTTCCCTGCTGGGCGGCTGCATCTGGGAATGGCAGGACCAGGGTCTCTATAACAGGCGTGCGGCCGATCACCCGATACTCGCATTTGGCGGAGGCTTCGGCGAATATCCCAATGACCATTATTTCATTCACAAAGGGGTTGTTGCGTCCGACCGCAGTCTCAAACCCCACTATCCCGAGCTGAAACGGGCATATCAATGGATAGGTATGAACCTCTCGCGAGATTCACTGACAATATCTAACCGTTATCAATTCATCGGGTTGGGCACCTTCGCCGGTAAGTGGGTGCTGACGGAAGATGGAATCTCGGTGGATTCGGGAGCTGTGGCTATCGGCGACCTCGCGCCGGGCGCCGAAAAGACAATAGCCATACCCGTGTTCAGGGTGAGCCACAAGCCAGGTGTTGATTATTTTGTCCGGGTATCTTTTAGTCTGGTCAACGCAACGTCGTGGGCTCCGGCGGGCTTCGAGGTCGCAGCCAGACAGTGGGAGCTGCCAAGGACAGAGGCGACCGCCACCAAGGCCGATCCAAGTCCCGGAACCCTGACCCTTACCAGGGGTGATCACCAGGTCGACATCCAGGGCCAGGGCTTCGCTGCCACATTCGACGAGCGCACGGGAACCTTCTCCCAACTGGAGAGCGGCGGCACCAGGCTGCTCGTTGCTAATGGAGGACCCCGTCTGCACCTGTGGCGCGCACCCCATCGCAACGACGACATGTGGGCCGACAAGCAATGGGAGAAATATGGTATCAAACAGCTGGCGTGGACCGTAGACAAGACACAGTCAGAGCAGCTGTCTACAAGCGAGGTCAGATTGACGGTGTCGCTAACGGGCACGGGCAAGGAAGGCTTTGTCGCTCACCATACCATAATCTATACGGTCACCGCCGAAGGCCGGATCATGGCCGACAACAAGGTCTCCTTCAGCGACACGACCGTAGCGCTGGCCCGTATGGGTGTCCGGCTTTCGCTGATCAAAGAGCTGAAACAATTCGACTATTTTGGCCGTGGCCCCATGGAGAACTATGCCGACCGCAAGCAGGGCTTCGACATAGGCCTCTATTCCAGCCCTGTACAGGACCAGCTGACTCCCTATGAAAAGCCGATGGAATGCGGCAATCACGAGGACGTGCGCTGGGCGACCCTTCACACTTACAGCGGCAGCGTCCTCGGCGTAAAGGCGGCAGGTGGCCTGCTCCAGGTGTCGGCCCTACCCTACGCAGACGAGCAGATGGAGAAGACCGAATACCGCATCGACCTGCCTCCGGTGACGGCTACCACGCTGGTCATCAGCCATAAGACGACCGGCGTCGGATCTAATTCCTGTGGTCCAAGGCCATTGGACGAGTACGTCGTTCGCTCAAAGGAGACGCAGTTTGGTTATGAGCTGAGGCTGAAGTAGGCGTCTAGCCAAACCACCGCGCGGCGGCCTTTTGGAGTTCGCTGCAATCCGGCATGCCGTCGCTGGCCCACGCGATGATCCCATCAGGACGTATCAGTGCTGCGCTCAGGTCTTCTTTGGCGCGTCCCGAGACATACTTTATCTGGTCGCCATACTTACCCGCTATGGCGGCCAGTGACGCGTTCCGGTCAAAATCCAGCAGCATCCCCCGGCCATCCAGCATCAGCTCACCAATCCTTGTACCGTCTTCCAGCTCAAAATCAGGAACGCTGTGGCCTGTCAGTGGGTGGTCGCCTCCGAGGTCATAGTGCGTGAAAATACCCCACACTCTTCCGGCAAAATAAGTGGCGCCATCGCGCGTGTTCATAAGATCGCGGACAATCGCATTCAGCGCGCGGGCAGCGGGTTCTGGCCCCATGATAGCGACCTGTGCGCGTGACCAATCCAGTACCTGAACACCGATCGGGTGTCGCTCGATATAATAGCTGTCGAGCAATCCATCCGGCGCTTTGTCGTGGATGGTCGCGGCGAGTTTCCAGCCAAGATTCATGGCATCGCCCAGTCCAAGGTTAAGCCCCTGGCCTCCCAACGGCGCATGAATGTGTGCGGCATCGCCGGCTAAAAATACCCGTCCGTTGCGATAGGTTGTGGCCTGCCGTGCCCTGTCTGTCCAGGTGGTTGCGATATGCAGGGCGCTGATGGTAACGTCGGTGTTCGAGACGCGGCGTAGCACTGTTTGCACGTGTTCAAGCGTGATCGGGCGTTCCGATCCATGGAATGCCCCTCCATCAAAATCCTGTATCTGGAGGTAACCGGGCTGGGACTGGAGGTACATGCCCGTCGGTGTAACGTTTCGGCCTGGCCTGAGTTTCTCCGGGTCTGCGATGTCAACCTGAGCTGTATAGCCGGTAAATTGCGGCTCGGTACCGGCGAATTCAAAACCTCCGCCCTTACGGACCATGCTGCGGCTGCCGTCGCAACCTACGAGCCATTTAGTTCTAAAATATCGGTCACCGGACTCAACAGTTACTTCATCAGCGGTCTGATGAAAGGCGGTAATGGCAAGTGCGCGCCGGATCACCACTCCCAGGGCTTCTGCGCGGCGGGTCAGGGCTGTTTCAAGCTCCTCCATTTCGGAGATCAGGCTGGCATCGGTCGAGCCTGGCAGCCGGTACTTCCATTGTGTGGTGTCAATATCTCCTTCATGGAATGGAATGCCGGCGAAATGTCCTACCTGTCGGTGGGGCCCTTGTTTGGCATTTTGGTGGGGGGTCTTAAGGCGTTTGTGCAACTCGAGGTCTCCCAACAACCCCCGGCGGTAAAGCGTTTCGATGGTCGGCGCCGAGAGACCACGTATCCCGAAAGGAACACGCTTTAAGGGCGAGTGCGGATCAGCTGTCTTCTCCAGTACCAGGACCGAACATCTGGCCAGGGCCAGCTCGCAGGCGAGGAACAGTCCCACGGGTCCCGCGCCGGCTATAATTACATCGTGAATTGTGTCTTTCATAAAGTATGATTGAGACACAAAATTCCGGAATGCCCTTGTCCTAGGCTTGTATAAACGCGACAAAATCGCCGCTCACGGCCTGTTTCCGCTGCCTGGCCTTTCGCGCAAACGCACCCGGCGTGGTGCCGCTATAGCGTTTGAATTCCCTGCTTAAATGAGATTGATCAGTATATCCCACCTCCAGAGCCAGTCCGGCGATATTAGTATCCGGATAAGTCCAAAGTTGGTTCCGCACCTGTTCAAAACGCATCAGCGCGGATACGTCCTTAACCGTATGTCCCGAAGACTGCTTGAAGTTCCTTTCCAGCGTACGAACCGTCGCATGAGCCGCCGCCGCCACCTCGCTTACCGATAGGGTGCCATTCGCCTTTCGCATGGCGACTCCCGCCTTATATAACATGCTGTCTGTTGCGATATTCGACTGCGCGTTCAGGAAATACTGTTTCACGAGCGCCAGCGCTTCGTTGATCCTACCGGATTGAATACTCTCATTCAACCCCGTCTGCAACCGCGCGATAGGATGCTCAAATATATGTACCTGGTCTTTTCCTGACGGCAGTCCGAGCAGATCAAAAAC
>Ga0105239_10001449_pt1 | contig 31618 bp, 25 predicted proteins | sample KBSC44metaG_FD_92761 | JGI IMG/M metagenome (GOLD analysis project Ga0105239, IMG submission 92761) | Corn rhizosphere microbial communities from Kellogg Biological Station, Michigan, USA - KBS C4-4 metaG | ecosystem: Host-associated > Plants > Roots > Rhizosphere > Soil | place: Michigan, USA...
AGGAGGAGCCTGTCGCTTCCGGATATCATTAATTCATTCCTTAATCATTTTTTCCCTCTCCTTGAAAAGCAGAAAGTTCCATTAGCGGATTGTTGTCTTGAAGAGAGAAGTCAGGAAGATGAACTGCCTATAATCCCCTCCCCCAACCTCCCAAAAGGCACATCGTTGGGATGGGTCAAGATAACGACTTCCGACCAGATGAAATAGAGTAATCCCAAATTCACATATACAGCTCTATCTAGAGAGCTAGCCACCGTAGTTATCTTACTGCTCCCTACTAGGGGGCTGCGTACTTAGAATTGAACTGCAAGGCTAGTAGAAACAAGTTTGGTTGCCAAAAAGGGATGCCAGCCTCGCCGGAAGCTGAGCCAAGCGTCCTGCAGAGACTAGCAGCTAGCTCTAACTCCAAAGTTAATTTTTTTCATCGCCTGATCTTATATCTGGTCAAAGCTAGTGATTGTCTTGCTTCATAGCTGCTCAAAGGAACCTATGGGAGTGCAGTGGTCGGCTTCCAGAGAAGCTATTTCCAAATCTAGAATGCTGACATCGCCAAAGAACGATGGCGCAACTTTGGAGAATCATATTTAATCTGTGCAGTTCTGACTACTACACCACGGAAGGAAATTCTTTGACAGTTTAGAGCTATCTCGGTCCTCGGCGGATCAAAGATTTATGAAAGGATAATCGCGTCTTTCAATGCAAATAATTAGCAACGGCCACAGGAACGTGCAAGGAGACAAAGTCCTTGCTGAGAAGCTCCTCAGCCACAGCTATAAGCGACATGTATACCTCCTCATCCAAAATGGCCTATTCCAACAAGGGTCTGGAGGCGTGGATGTTGACTTGTATTCTCATGTACTAGTTAATCCACCTGGCCGGCTTTTGAATGAACCCGAACCTCACATTTCAGTGTCACCAGCTCACAGGACCATTTGTGGGCAGAATAATTTCACAATGCTTAGGTTCGTCGTTATACGAGCCCCGTAGAGGATGCAACTCAGCTTGCTAGAACACGGAGGCCCCAGAGTTGTCAACACTCCTCAAATCGAATCAATGAAGGGAAAATTAGACTTGCTGAATAATGTTTGGGGAGACAATGGGGATCATTTGACAGGTTTCGACGTGGTTCCGGAGCGATTGTTGACTAGTTTGATACTCGAGGATCTGAAATTCTCTCATGTCCCACTCCAGCCCAGTGTATCTTGAGCAAAGGCAGGTTCGCCCCCTTGGATGGAAACGTAAAGCTAACTAGAACTAGTTGTTCGCCCGCCATTGCACACCCTTCCTCCCACTGTGGATGTCGGCGCTCTTCTCTTCCAGGAACCCGTCCATCCAATAGGCAACCTTAACAACATCTCAGCGCGAAATCACGTCAGAGTGACCGGAGTGGCTGCCTTCATCCGCAGTCAATCCCTGGGAGATTCTGTGTTCAATTCAGACCTTTGACCCACGGGCTTTTGCTTTTACCCTACCTGTACGGCTTTGCCCATCCCTACCTTTTGACGGTGGTCCCAAGCCTACTCCGTGCCTAGCATCATGATCTTTTAGGTAACAATGCTAACAATCATTTGTTCACAGCCAAGGGCTTCTCTATTCAGTGCGTAATAAGAAAATTATGCTACGAGCAACCCGAATTCGCAGTCTGGGTCCCCGAGAAGGAGAAGCGTACATTTCATCACAGAGGGCGCAAAGCCAAGCTGCCATCTAGCACAGGGATGGGCATGCATGCCGATCCGAAAGCTGAGGAACATCAAACACTGTGCGAGCCATGAGCGTTATAAACTATTTTGGTTCAACAGCTCGCCCCGATCCGTGCGCTAACTACAGACCCAAGGTGGGATCCGAAGCCAAATAGTAGGTCGAGTAACCCCACCTCTATCTGACCAAAATGCCTCAGTAAATCCGCGGAGACAAAGCAACATTTCAGGAGGGGGGAGGCGACTCACCTGCTGTAGAATGTGCGGGGTGAGGGCAAAGAGAGCCGACATGTTGCATGCTGGGTCACGAGATGAGACAGCCTACAGGTGATATTAAATCCAATCGAATCCAAGCCAAAAGGAGGCATGGCTTTGTGGCAATGCGCCTGCAAGCCACAGACAGGATTAAGCTGCATATTTGGCCTCAAGCAGTTCAGGGGTTTGTCTTGCATTTGGCGAAGGTGCTGCCCTCCTAAGAATGAGATGATAAGGAATCATTGGTAGACTGGTTGTGAAGGTGTGGGGAATTCACAAATTAGCGCTTCCTTTGTTCACCAGGTCGCAGCGGCTGCGACCTGGCCAGCACACCATGATGCTGCCGCCTCGTACAACTAAGGGTGCCGGCAAATACCATTGTGATTGATAGGAAACAGCAAGTTCGCTTTACCTACACAGATGAAGTCAATCACTCTGTGGAATTCGTCTCAATAGGTGTTTAGCTGTACAGGCATCCTTGGAGCGGCCATATTACTCGCTTTCAACCTCCAAACATACATTGGTTGTCAATGCCATTATTTGACCTAAAAGTGATCAAGCGACAGACAAGCAGTTGGAAGTGTCCAGCAGGCTCTATTCTTCTTCCGTCGAAGGAGAACCTCTAGACCTTTTCTCCTCCCTGCATGCAATTGTCTCGGCCGGATTATGTGCTGCCCTACCCACATCCTCGAGAGCAATCTTCGAATCATGTCAAGATACAAACTGAACACGAATAAAGCAACACAGTTAGAGAATTAGAGACAGTCTACCCACTCTACTGGCATCATTTGGCCATGTTGAACCCGAAAGATGGCAGAGGAAGTTACTTGATCCGAGTAACGATGAGACGGTCCTTTCTATAAGAGAATGCTAGCACATTCGAACACGAGGAAAGAAGGAGCAGAGGCCGAGAGCGGGCAGAGTGGCAAGAAATCGTCCCTTTAGAGGTGCGATAAGAAAGAGTAAGTTGTAGATAGATTGAAATCCCTTCACACAATAAAGCTTTAGTAACGAGGGACTCTACTTCAATGATCGGTTCTCTTCATTGAGCCCCGCCACTTCTCTAAGCCTTTCGCCCACGAATTGGCCCAAGCTCTAGCAATCATCGCCTCAGTTACTTCCTACAAACACCAAAAGCACTGCGATGTAAGTGGATGAGGCCACAAAAGCGTCGATACGCCGTGGGACACCGACGAGCGCGAGCGCTGAGCTGAAGAGAAAGCTGAACAAAACAACGATGCCCATCCTGACGACGGGATCTGTGACCCAGAAGAGACCGAATGCTGATAGCGAGGGCAAAGCAGATGCAAGAATGATCATGACGACGGAGACGATTGGGGTCAGGTTTTTATCAGGATACCACGCCATATCAGCAGGATGGAGAGGGGCCCAGCACTGAGGTACTGGAAACCGCTCTCGTGGCGACTTTTTCCAAATTCCGTGGTAGACCTTTTGGAGGAGCCAGTCAACCAAACTTGAAAGTGCATCCAGATCATGGTTGCGATTTCTCAGTGAAACGAGATCTCTTTCGTTTTCTTCAGCCCATGTTGAGAGTTCTGCTCCTGAGAGAAAATAACCGGCTTCGATATCGGGCTCTCGTCTGAGGATGTGTCTAATACACTTGAGGTCGAACTTTGGGACATTTCGATGCTTGTTCAGGGCAATGTTCGACAAAAGCAAGCCATCTGCCATAGGCATTGGATTAGTCAGGGCCTCAGAAAATTGAACTGCACGAGGAGAACATACTGTATTGCTTTAGCAAGCCGGGAAGCTCCAAGACCAGAGCCTTCTGGTTCAATCCGTCGTTGTCACAATTTGGAGTTGACTTGAGCAAAGTACCGAAATGGAGGGAATATTGCTTCCTCTGTGCATCCCCTGATTGGCGATCATTCGCAATGGCAATGGTGATCTGCCTCTCTTTCTCGGAAATCTCTGCCTGTAACGCGTTTAGAGTACGCTGGTTCAGGATGGAGAAGCTCCTGTAAACCTGTAGAGATGGATATGTGCCGGAGTAGGCACTCAATGAATCATAACCCTCCATCATCAAAGGACTAGAATTCCGTATCAATCGAAAGGCAGAAGGCGATGGCTGGAACGACCATGGTCAAGATGGCCAGCTGTCTTTGGGACGGGCGCCATCATAGACAAATCCACTCGAACTGATGAGCGATGCTGCGCTGGCGAAATGACGCCCAGCAAGAAAGGCACCTCGATGACAAGTGGCAGTGAGTACAAGAGGAGCAAGAGGAGCCATCTCGAACAGGGCGGCGCAGGCTGAGAAGACTCTGGAAAGTACCTTCGCCCAGTCATGATCGCGGACGGAAATCCACATGTGTGGGTGTTGCCCAAAACGAGAAACATTGAACAAACGCAACAACAGGGCCATGTCTCAGGGTCATTGATAGACTCGAGGCAAATCGGAAGTATTACGGAACGATTGGTCCAAGGTGATGGCCTAGCTGACTGCAGAAGCCACATGAGGAAGGTCTTGAACTATTGGAGAGGCTTCTGAGATGTCCTGTCACACAAGAATTTCTCCGCGAGAAGGAGAACCGACCCATCAAAACCCCATAAGAAGGCAAACGAGCCCAGCCTTGAGTTGGAATTTCTCCTCTAACCCTTTACACATTCCACTCTCAACCTCGAGGCCATGAGTAATACGGTGTCCAAAGGCAGCACGCTCTTTGGGTGGTATTCCCCTAGTGTCCCATTAACAACAATCCCCGCTAAACAACCGCGTTAGCCGACTTGGTCTTGATCCATTGGATACATGTCTGGAGACGCATCTGCGGTGGAACTAAAGAAAATGAGCCGGGTCTCAGTCTAGGCGTGTGGGCCTCCATTACCCCGACAGTCCCCAGATGGTCCCGACCTCAGGTCAGTATGGAGTACTTAAGCAAAAGCAATGCGACACAGTCTCTTCCGAGGTCTTGAATGTCCCGTGCCGCCAGAGTGACATTCACAGCTGCCCCATATTGCTCAGTACAGTGCAATACACCCCAGAACTACCAAAGAACACAATCAGTGCAAGTTTCAGCAAATTACCCCTAATCTGTGGACGGGAGCTTGAGTCACGTCAAACAGAATTTGACTGGAGGATATTAGGATTCCAGCCTTGCATGGACATACAATTATGTCAATGCATGGATGAGGTCGCTGTGGTACACTGAGTTGGAAGGGTACTAATATCTCGACGACATGGCCTCTGCCGGCAGGGGGTTGAATTGCCGAGGTAAGTGAAATTGTGCGTGTTCGTGGCAAGCTTATTGTATGCTCGCCGCCGAACAATACCAATACTCTGGACTCCTTACTGGTACAAGACGAGTTATTTGGAAACCCTTCTGCGAAGCGCTCCAGGACCATGCTTTGCTCTACTCCCTATGCACAGTCGCATCATGCCAATACAAAGAAGAATACCTCCTACCATTGTTGGGCTGTTGTTTTGGCGACCACCAGAAAGAATGGCGCCCCCTGGCATCAGCGGCCCGACTCATCCATACCGATCACCAGGTACCAAGGAATCCAAGCCACCACTAACTACAAGATGCCCGTTTCCTGGAAGACATCTCGTCCTTTGCGCCAAAGCTCTTGGCTTCCTTTGTGGGGGGGAGGGACAGAATCAAACGACCATGCATCGAGCTTCGATAGACGAAACATTCATACATGGAGCCAGCTACTCTTTGACTTCCAGAGCTTTCAATAACGGTCTGTCTGCCCGTGGCCTAGGTTTCAACGTTTAATTACAGCGCACGTGAGGTGTTTACGGCCAGCTTCCAGGTACGGTGGCCCCCCTAGTCGAAACACTGTGGTGTTGGCAGCCTCATCACCCAGATCAGACTCGAATCGCTTTTCCTGTCCAAAGGGTTCCCCCAAATTGCTGCTCTATGGTCCTTTCCTAATCTGCTTTTTTCGATGCTCCGATCGCGAAAAATGCCGAGCCTGCGCTCCCACAATCAACATTCTAAACTGCCCACCATTTTTGGTTTTCCCACGCGTTTTGGGATAATCAAGTTGATTGCATTCAATTCCAAGCAGGATACATTGATCTTGACTTCGTTATTCTTCTTATTTGATAATCGTCTTTGAGCTTCACTTGATTTGTGACCTAGGTGACAACACCTGAAATCCTTTCGCGTCGGCGACTTGCACCCCAACTTCATACCATTCCCTCATTCCCTGAAGCCCTGACCTGCACGAGGTGCCTATCCGCAGACTTGCCAACCCCAAAGCACATTTGACAATCGTACGATCAATTACACGAGGTTGTATCCTTCAAATTAAGAACAAGGACATCCGCCATCGCGAAAGGCCATCAAAATGTGCAAATTTGACGGCGGGAAATCTCAATTGCAACATTTGGACAATGAACTGGAATCGACTCGGACAATGACAAGTCAAGTAGCCACAAGTCACTCCGTGGGCGCTGGTGAATATGGAAAAGATGCTCACAACGCTCAAAGACCAACGGAGGAGCTATGGGAGAGCCAAATTTCAGAGTATTTGGGTAATAAATTCGCCGCATTCTTCAAACGAGAAATTCTTGCACCATCCTGGTCTGGGAAGGGAGTTTCACATTACGAGCGAGGGACTCTGCTCAGTTCGATCTGCACAACCACCCTCCCAACACTCCTATCCGAGCTACATAAAGACAATTTCTCTAGCGTTGAGTCTGAGGAGACCTATACTGGAATGCCGCCAATCCTAGTGGCTAGGACCGATGGCCAGGAGCCAATCATGTCCCTCCAACGAGGCCAGTCAAATTCCTCCGTTGAGAGGGACATTTTTCCAGCGTCGGGAGCCATCGGGCCAAAGGTAAGACCCGCCGCAGATCGATGTGGATCACGCGTTAGAACGAGCGGGTTCAGGATCATGGCTTCTAGCTTATGGCCATCAGAATGCGGGCCTACCGCTACAGTAGATTCTATTGCCAACGCAGAACACACGGCCCACTGTAGAGGCACGGAGGTTCGTTGCGACCTAGTCAATTCAAGGAGCGAGGAAAAGGCTGCTTGTGTGTGTCTCCTAGATACTGGGGCAGAAGTAAGCGCCGTGACCAGGAGTCGTGCGGCACGTGTGCTCGGAAATGATAATTTTGATCCAGTTGACAGCAGTATATCCTTGATTGGCATAGGAGGAGGCATGGTGAAGCCAATTGGCAAACTCACGTGCAGATTTCAACTGGCATGCTCAAAAGAATCAATTCCGATCACCCTCTACGTCCTGGAAGATCATGAAGTCGCTGGTTATGATATTTGCTTAAGCAGGTGGGACTCTGTTGCAACTGGGCATATCATCATCCGAAGCTGTGATGGTTGCAACGGATTGGGATCCTGCAACTAACCGGTAAAGCCATGAGCATTCCTCCTGCTATCTTAGAGGCTGTTATCAAGCCCTGGCTGGGTCGGTCAAGCCGTGTTTCCAGAGGCCTAGGTCACGGATTGGAGATCTCTTCCAGCATAGCCACGTCGTAGACAGCATCAAATAGACAATGATCATTGATTCGAGCAATTCATCTCACTGACCAGTTGCCCGACTTTTGAATGACTAGGGGATGGTCACTGAACGGGCCCCCCCTTATCCTCAGAGCCTTGGGATGGATGGGGCTCAGTGGAGAGTTGGGCCTGACCGCCTGAAGAGCTCGTCAAATCATCAAGACGTAGCTCAAGCACACGTGAGAGCGAGACCAATTCCTGTTGAACACGCGCGTCACGTCTGCCGTCGTGCAACCACAAAGGCGCTTGAGGGTGTGGTAATAGGGGCGATATACTCCTTGCCTTGTAAAAGAGTGTTGGGGACGTTGAGGCTCTGCGAGAAGAAGTCAGCTATAAAACACGGCTTCATCGTGGATGTAGAAATCTTTTGTTTTCTTCCATCATTCTCTAGCTTACAGCGAAATAGCCTTCCCCCCACCAGTGTTGCAGACAGTCTGACAGCCATGAATCAACTAGAATTCCCCACTGCGGAGCGAAAGAAGTTCAGGGTGAACATGTTTTTCCCCGAATCACACAGTTATCCCTCCCACGAGATTGAGGCCGACAGCTCGACAAAATGCTCCTACATCTCCCAAGCGAAACTCACCTCAATCAAATGGTCTGGTGAATTGAGATATGTGGACGACGGGCATGACTGCGAACACAAGCCTGCAAAGCGAGTAGCGCTTGAGTTCGTCGTTCCGCCCGGCAGAACCATCGAAGTCAGATTCTGTCTGTTGGAGACGCCAAAACCAGTCATGGTCATCTCTACCAGCGAGCAGTTGTGGAAAGAATGCGAAAAACAGCGCCCGCTTGCAATTGCTCCTACCTGGCTCAGGCGTGAATCGAAAGGTATGACTTCTTCAATCGCGTTTCCCCCAATTGGTGCCAAGCTGACCAGGAGACAGAACAAGAGGCTGCCCGAAGGCAAATGGAAGCGCGAGAGGAGCAGCGACGGCTGCGTGAACTGGAGGCACTAAACGCAAAGGACAGAGAGCAACGCCCGAAGCCGAAGTCTGACGCTGAGGATAAAAAGCCTAATAATTAAGGCGTCGCATGATCTCAGGGTGGCTATGAGTGACCAGGGCATCTCCTTGAGAGACTGGTGTAGTGTGTTGGAGGGTGATAGGCTTGGGTACTGCAGGGCACCGACTAATCCTACCTGTGAGGCCATCCGCGTGAAAGAGATAGTTGAAACCCATGTTCGTCTGTTGGGTAGATTTAACGCTTGCTTTGCTCATTCATTCATTCATTCATTGAACCATGGTAGTCGTGTCTGCCAGACTGGCAGCTGAGATTTCATCATCCCATAATTAATTTTCACTCAATCGTTTCCTGTAAATGGGCCATGTGGTATTTGCCACTCCAATATGGAGGCGAGCGAGGAGTGTGCTGCGTGGTGGGAGTGTGTCATCCCCTCGCATTCCACATGTGACCAAATGCTAAGAAGAAGAACTTTGAATATTAGCGATATTTCCTTGCGAGGAATCGACATCTCACCTACAATTGAGGAGACTGTTCAATAAACAGTTCGAATTTGAAAGTCCTATAAATTTCTCGTTGCCTCTTATTTAAGTATCGTGGGAAACATCGGTGGTTTCTGTTCAATGGCAGGAGGCGGTGAGGGATGTGTGCAGTCTTGGGATTGACCCATGCTTCCTAACCACCAATGTTCGTTGAAACATGAAGGGTTCCTCATTACATATTCCGGCTTGAATTGAATTTCCGAATCCATGGATGCATTAGGACGCCGTCTGATGGTGCCGAGCGTATTTCGTCAACATCCGAATACCACAAACAACAATGAGGTCGAGCTGTGTGATGGAGTTTGAGCCCCCGAACAATTCATTGACAAGGGGTCAGGGGTCTCAGCCTGATTGATGGCCGCTGCCTGCGCAGCGCCTCTCAAATTAATTTACTACTGCTTTACTCCCATAATGGGACTCATCCTAGGCTATTGACCACTGAACCACTGAAGCAGATAACTTCTATAGCTAGAGATTGACCATAGCCATGAAATGCTCCAACCAGACAGCCGGTGATTTCATTGAACATGCCTCCTTCCACCCAATCAAGGGGGCACAGGCAGATGCCGAGGTCGGTGGGCCATCTCGCAGGCCGCAGGACGTACTGATGATTTACATATCTTCCTCCGGGCACACGCCTTTCCCACCCATGTATCTAGATAGGTGTAGGCAGTTAGTCAATTGCTCGTCAATGCTAACCCTCAAGATAAACCAGAACGGGGGCATGACCTTTGTAACACAGGCGAGTCCACTATTTCTCGGTTCTAGCTACAGGGTTAGGTGTTGTCCGAATCAACTGCTAGAGATCTCCAATCTACTTACGGAGTACGGAGTAGTTAGGCAGCTTGACCCCAAGGGATTTGACCTCGGCGGCACAAGCGATCCCCCATCATCCATCCCATCCATAATACTTCGTACACAGCACAACCTCAACCTGCAATCAATGCGGAGAGGTGGGGATCCCCGCATCAAAGCAAACGCTTCAGTGACACCTCTAGAGACACGCCATTACCCTGATCGCGCTACAGGCGGAGCGTTTAATTGGAATATAAAATGCGAGCGGGAAATGACTCCCGGCTCTCCCCCCCGGGCCATGGTGCTCGAGGAGATGTTGAACGCCGCTTGAGTCCGTCATCCATTGGATTCACATCGAACCATCACGATGGCGCGGACGAGCCACTTCGACGCCCTCATAGTTGGCGCTGGCTTCAGCGGAATCTATCAACTCTACAAATTGCGCAGTCAAGGCTTGTCCGTGAAAGTGATTGACGTTGCCGGCGGTGTCGGCGGCACTTGGTATTGGAATCGCTACCCTGGCGCGATGTCTGATACGGAATCATACCGTAAGTCCCCCTCCTTGTCTCTTTCTCTTGAACGGTCGCATGGTGGAAAGGGACATCACTCCTGCTTGATAACTAACATGGCCAACCTCGACAGTCTATAGGTACAGCTGGGACAAAGAGGACCTCCAGAAGTATCACTGGAAGGAGCACTATGTGAAGCAGGCTGAGGTACTAGCGTACCTGAACCATCAAGTGGACCGACACAATCTGCGAAAGTACATGCAGTTCAACACCGAGCTAGAGCACGCACGATACGACGAGGAGAGGAATCTCTGGGTCGTCGACTGCTCTACTCGCGAGGCATTCACCGCGCGCTATCTCATCACCGCCTTGGGTTTGCTGTCGAAGACAAATTTCCCGAATATCAAGGGCATTGAGACGTTTCTGGGGGAGATGTATCATACTGGGTATGTAGGTGGTGTGCAATTGCTACTACTTATTTTCCCGTCTCTCCTTTCCTTCCTCCTAAATTTCATGTTCTTACTCTCAACCAGCAAATGGCCACAATCGCATGACTTCACGCAGAAGCGGGTCGGGATCATCGGTAATGGCTCGACGGGCGTCCAAGTAATCACAGAGATCGCCAAGGAAGTGAAATCACTGACTTGCTTCCAACGAACACCGCAATACAGCGTCCCTAGCGGCGACGGGCCCGTCTCGAAAGAATACCGCGACTCGATCAACTCGCGGTGGGACGAGATCTGGGCGCAAGTGCGTAACAGCAACGTGGCATTCGGATTCGAGGAGTCCACAGTCCCAACGCTGAGCGTCTCGGCAGAAGAGCGCGAGCGCATCTTTGAGGAGGCGTGGCGGCTGGGCAATGGCTTCCGTTTTATGTTCTGGACTTTCAACGACCTGACGGTAGACGGGGCGGCCAACGAGGAGGCGTGCAAATTCATCCGCAAGAAGATCCGTGAGACAGTAAGGGATCCAGAGAAGGCGCGCAAGCTGCAGCCGGACGATTTCTATGCGCGCCGCCCGCTGTGTGATGCGGGATATTACGAGCAGTTTAACCGGGAGAACGTTGATATCGTCAGTTTGAAGGAGACCCCGATCCAGGAGATCACGGAGACGGGCGTCACACTCGTGGACGGGACGAGGTTCGATCTGGACGTGCTGATCTTCGCAACGGGCTTTGATGCTGTGGACGGTAATTACACGCGCGTGGCGATCCAGGGCCGCGACGGTGTGAGTCTGAGAGACCACTGGGCTGCCAATGGCGGTCCGACAACATATCTGGGCTCCTTCGTGCCAGGTTTCCCGAACTTCTTCATGCTCACCGGCCCTAATAGCCCGTTCACCAACCTCCCACCGACGATCGAGACACAGGTCGAGTTCATCAGCGACATTGTCGGATTGGCGGAGAGTCGCAACGACAAAGGCTCTACCAAGGATACTACAAATGCCCTCAGCAATGGCATTTCCGTCAACGGCGACATCCCACAGTCTGCTCAAACTCTTTCCCTTCCTACACACGGCCCCGTGATCGAAGCACTGCCGGAATCTGAACAGAAATGGACGCAGCTGTGCAAAGATCTCTGTGAGAACAGCCTGTTCAAACGCTCAGCATCGTGGATCTTCGGAGCAAATATCCCCGGCAAAACGCAGACGGTCATGTTTTACTTTGGCGGGCTGGCAAAATACCGAAAGATTCTGGCTGATGTTGTCGACGCTGGATATTCGGGCTTTAAGCCTTTTTGAAGTTGCTCCGGCTAATAGGCATGTTTGATGGAGAAAGGAAGTGTAGGGTTAGATGAGGAAGGGGATCAAGAGGGAAACGTTTTTGAGTGAGTGAGTACAGTTGTGCTATCCTTATATAGCTAGTATTGTCAAGAAAGAGTCCCGGGGTATCACGATTCCTTTTGTTGTTAGTTGTATACAAGAGTAAGCTAATTTAGTCCTCGCAAGGACAGTGCGATTCTCACACGACCGCTCAGTATTCCCAGTCTAACATATACCATCACAAGCGCCATCGCTAATGCAATTTCTGCGAACCGCGCAGCATCCATCCCTTCTTGCAGATTGGCAACAGACGTGTCAATACTTGACTCTGCCCAGAGTAGGCCTCCAGTCAAGCGGATGAGTTTCGGGGGTGGCTTCAGGGTCGGGACGCCAAATCTTGATGGTCTTGTCAGCCTCGCCCATAATCAAGCGCAGACCGGTTTGATCAAAAGTGGAGCTCATGATACCAGCCTCAGCATCGAGCGAGCCCGGCTGGGCGAGGGACTCGGTGGTCTGGAAACGATGGCCGGTCTTCCAGTCCCAGAACGAGATACTACCATTATCGCCGCCACTGAAGAGGACGTTGTCCTCGTTGACGGCCAGCGTGTTGATGATGGCATTGTGGCCATCAAAGTTCTGCATGAAGGCGCCTTCGGGGCATTTCCACTGCTTGATGGAGCCTGAGGAGCCCGAGGCGAAGGTAAATTCCTTGGGGTGGACGGCCAGTGCGCGCACGCCTTTCTTGTGATGCGTCAGAACGCCCATCGATTTCCCTGCGGCGAGATCCCACAGCCGTACGGTGCTGTCCAGACTCGAGGAGATGACTTGAGGATCTGCCTCTTGGCACTTGACGTCGGAGATGGTGCCTTTGTGGCCGCTGAGCACGTGGATGTTGGATCGGGTGCGCATGTCCCAGACGCGGGCAACACCGTCTCGACCACCTGTAACGAGGACGTCTAAAGTCGGGTGTAGGGATAACGTGTAGACTCCTGACAGGTGGCCGTGGTAGTGGCGGATGACTTTGTTGGTCTCTAGGTCCCAGCATTTGACCATCTTATCCTCTCCACAGGAGAAGAGATATGGGTGTCGTGGTGAGACGGCGAGACCTCGGACTGTAGAGATGTGGCCGGTCAGGGTGAGTCGTAGCTGGCCGGATGCCAGGTCCCAGATCTTGATCGTCCTGTCTCCTGCGCCAGACGCGAACCACTGATTCCCAGGCTCGACGGCAAGAGCGCGTACCCATCCGAGATGGCCAGATATCACTCTCATCAGCTTCCACGGTGCATGCCATTCTGGTCTCGACTGTTGCATATTCGGTCTCCGTATTAAACTGTTTCCAACCCCATTTGACTGTGATGCCTGGGTATCTGAACCTGATTTCCCTTCACTCTTCACCAACGCGAGCTGGTTGCTTCCTGCTTGTACTTTCGGTCTCTTCGGCCCTCTCGAAGCCACAGCTTTGGCTTGTTTCTCTGCCAGGGCCTTGGGGAGCTCTCGGACACTTTCATATTCAACTTTTCGCTTGTAAGAGGTGGAAATGGGGGGGTTGTCTAGTACGGCTGGTGCTTCGCCGAAGCTGTCGCCGAAAAGCGATCGTGCCTGTTCCGTGAGCGCTTGAGCTGCCGCAGCCATTTTGACTGCGCGAAATGGTTAAATTCTAAGACGGCAGTGAGTCCTCAACGTTGTCTTTCACAGCGACCTCACAGCGATGTTCAAATCTTGAGATCGGAATTCACACGTGACACACATCACAAACATGCCAAGACTTTAGCTATTCTCCAAATCCTGTGCGGGGAAGCATGGTCCTACCTCGCTGGTGCATTTATTTTCGACGGTGCAGGTGGGACACGAATGCCCCTCTGCCTACAAACACATGAAACAGCCGCAGTGATGGCAACGGTACCAACGTCAGAGAAGGACAACAAATATGCCTTACATGAAGCAGCGAGGGAGGGCAAGAGTAAGTAATGCCGTCTACTTCTCTCCTATATCATTTCTCTAGCGAAAGCTAAACGACCCATCATCTCGAAATAGCCCCAATCGTCGAGTCGCTCCTTGCGGCAAACCAACGGCTCGCGACACTCGTCGATGAGGACGGGCGACTCCCGATCCACTGGGCGTGCGCATTCAACCACATCGAGATCGTACGGCTGCTCACGGCCCTGAAATCATTCGAGCCCGACGCACGGGACGGGTCAGGGTGGACGCCACTCATGATTTCGTCGAGCCTAAAGGACAATGGCGGTGCTGCGGTGGTGTCTCTACTCCTTGAGTCGAAGGAGGCGGACCCGAAGATCAAAACCAATACGGGCGCGACAGCTCTTCACTTCGCTGTGTCCAAGGGCAACCTGGACATTTGCAGGACGCTGCTAGAGCATGGCGCTAGTGCCCGCGTCAAGGATGTGCGTGGGCAGCTCCCGCTGCATCGTGCTGCTGCGGTGGGGAATGTGCCAATTGTAAAGGTTTTGCTGGAGCAGAAGAGTCCTGTCAATGCTACGGATGCAGATGGTCTGACTGCGTTGCATCACGCAGTTAGTGAGGGGAATGGCGATGTTGCTGTTGAGTTGCTCAAGGCCGGTGCCGAGACGGACAAGAAGGATAATGACGGGAGATTGGCAATTGAGTGCGCCCCGGACAGTAAGGTCCGCTCATTTATTCTCAAGGCCGCTGAGCGAGAGGGAATCGACTTCGACTGAAGCAAGACGAAGGATTGTGAAAATGATACCTGTGTAGGTGGGAATTGATTCGTTCATTATATGCCTGCCTGAGATCACGCCCTCATGACCCCGGAATCTGGACGCTCGAGGCTCGATCTGTCCACGGACATGGAAACACATCATTTCATGGTATCTGCCAGCTGTCGATACATTTGTTTCACATCAACAATATCTGCCTTGAGTTCCTCCACCTGCTCACTCTTCTCGCCAAGCAACTCTAGAGTGGTCCGGTGCCTCTGAGTCACCTCGGCATGTTCTTTCTCGAGAGCCGTGAGACGTTCCTCAATCTTTCGCTTTTCCTCAACCTCGCGCATAAGGTTCACGACCTCTTGCCTAGCCTCGTCGCGTTGGCCAGTAATGCGAGAGAGTTCATCTTTGGATGCAGCTTTCTCACTCTCTAAGCGTCGAACATTTGCAGACATCCGTTCAACAAGTTGGACTGAAGGTCCGGCACCAACTGTGGAGGTTGACACGAGATCGTTGACACCACGATGAGAGTGAAGACCTACAGACAGAGGCGTAGGAGGAACGTTGGCGAAATATTCATCGGGGTCCATCGATGCCACAACGGAGGGTGTTTCCGTAACAGAGCCAGAGCCGTTGGCCAAACCTCTAAAAGAAGTTGTTGACTGTTGGCGCGGCGGAGTATTGGAATCAAATGGCATTACAGACGATCTTCGACTGTTTCCCCGTTCATACTGTATAGGACTCATCAAATGATTCAAGTCCAGGCCAAGACCATTGGAGATATTCTTGCGGACCGATGTTCCTGGAGAATCGTTCCGCTGAATATGCAGGGATGCAGTCCATTTCGCCCTTTCCTCATCTAATCTTCGTTGTAGCTCTCGCTCGGCAGTGACCTTTTGCTCCTCGAGGTCCTGTCTAGCAGTTGCTAAGTCTGTCTCGAGTTGTGTCGTTTTACGAGTGAGTCGGTGGATTTCTGCGCTGTCTTCGGTAGCCGATTTGTCCATTTCCATAAACTTGTTCTGGAGATTATCCAATTCACGATCTGCATTCTTGGCTTTGAGAGTAGCATCCCGAATCTTTTTCCGTAAGTCAGCCTCCCGTCCCGCAATTTCGTCACGTTCTTTCTCCAGATTGGTGATCCTGCCGAGAAGTGAGCTCTCAATACCTTGCCAATTCTGACTGGCGGTCGAATATTGACTTTGTAACGTCTCGATTTGTCGAAGCAGCTTGGCTTGGACGTGGCCATGGTCTGTTGATGATGCCTCCTCAGCGCGAACGCGAAAAGATTCAAGCTTGCTTTCTAATATAGCCTGCTCACCAAGCATTTCGCTTTCCATGACTCGCGCCTGTTCCTTTTCTCTTTCTAAGGAGGCTTGCAAATCTTTGATTTCTCGTTGCAACTTCTCTTCTGAGATTTCTCTTTCAACTTTTACACTGGCTAAATCATCTTGCAAGTCGGCTGCCTTTCTTCGCTCCTTCTCCACTTGGTCTGACTGGGCTTTTATCTCTGCAGCCTCAGCACGCGAGTTTGCTTTTACTAATTGAGATTTCATATCCGCAATAAGTGTGTGCAGCGCATCCCTTTCTCTCCGAATGGCTTCGAAGTCACTTGTGTTGGTTGAACTTGCCGCGAGAGTTTGTTCTACTCTTTTGGTTGCAGCTTCAGCTTTCCTTGCTCGGTCTTCCGTAGTCCTGAGCGCTCCTTCAGCCTTGTCTGCCCGATTCTTTATGTTTTCTCGATCTTTGCTATGGGCCAACAGCTGGGTACGCATCTTTTTAATGGTGGCCAAGTACTTCATCTCCAATTTAGACAAGTTCTGTCCTTCCTCTATCAATAAAGCGATCTTCTCATCCTTCTCAAGAAGTTTCTTCTCTAGACTACCGGACTGAGCAGCTGCGGCTGCTTGTTTGGCGGATGATGCTGCTTCCTTGCTAAGATACTTGAGCTTTGACTGCAGAGTGTCAATCCTTTCGATATAGCCATTGATTTCTTCTTGCAGCTTCGGAATCGCGACATTCTCATCCAGAGAGGATCTTGGATGTGTGTCCTCACTTTTTCGCTCGGTGTCCACCAAGAGGGGTTGGAGTGGCTGGAGTGGAGTAAGTTGAGTGTTCTCAACAGAGTCTGTTGCTGGCAAGATAGTATCGGATAGTGGGATCACAGGATCCCGCATCTCGGTATCCTCCCTCGAAGTCTCGTCCATATCAGCTGATTCCGTGGGTAGAGGATTGTCCTCCAGAGAGACGCCGCCCGAGACCAGTTCTTCATCCTTATCTGGCCCATCAAGTTTTGTTATTGCATCATCTTTCAGGTCGGACGGTGTAGCTGAGGATGGTCGAACCACTGGGCTTTCCGGTCGGCTAAGGTTCTTTTTGGCCATTGCTTTCGCAAGGCGCTCTTGCAGGCGGTCACTTGATCCTGATGCATTGCTGTTACTTCTTGAGAGATCGGAAGATACTAGAAGGGTGTTAGCAGAAGAAGTTATGCCAAAGCATGCTAGCTGAAGAGCACTGACATTTCTTGGAATGGGCAGGCTCCTTGTGAGGTTGTGATGAAGATTGCGGAAGTAGTTTGGCAGTGGGAGGCTCGTTTTCTTCTGATAAAATGTTGTCTAATCTAGACTCCACTGAAGCAACGGCTTGTTGTAGAAAACCCCATCGGGACTGAGGCTTGCCAGCCATATTGAATCAGCACCATGGGTCTGTCTTGAGCTGACAACGAACAAGTGAATTAACGTGATGTAACTTGCCCTCAGTTGACGCGCGGTAGCAAATTCATGGATCCTCCAGTACGGGGCATGATACGCCGGAAGTTATAGAAGCAAAACAGGATGAACCAGACGCGTCGGCATTTAATTATGATTGAATGAGGACAGGACAAGTGTCAGTCCGTCAGGGCCTCAGGGCGAAGCGCAGGGCAACTCGGAGGGCCGAGGGCGAGGGCAATGCTGCGTACGGAGGACAGCAAATGCAGATGTCTTCCTATTTGTACCTAAGCTACCTGGGTGCCTATAGGTAGGTAGGTAGATACCTATGTATTCGTAGGTATTCGTAGGTTGTCAAAGTGCCACAATGTACGAATAGTATACGATGTTGTAGCATTCAGTGGTGGAAAAAGAAATGGGAAGGGCACAGGAAGTTCGTATCGATACTGGCGCGCACCCGCTCCCAGCGCCTGCGCCTGCCACCCTTGACCACCCAACACGGACGGGCAATGACATCGTTCTGCCACTTCCACCCACCACTATCTGCCTATCTACCTAGTAGGTCCTAATACATAGGTAGCACTCACTGCATATTTTACTTTTACCCTGCACCTCATTCAAGTTCTCAGCAACCACAGGCACATGGCTCAAGCTCATTGACCTGCTGAGCCCTTCCTCAACACCTATCCCATCATTCCATACTGGAAGCACCATGTCTCTCACTCCTCCTGCCTATCTCAGCTCACTGCAGAACAACATTCGAGCACGGCCTGTGAGTTCTTGGTCTCTATCCGTGTATCTATGGCCTTCGCCTGCCACATCGCTCTGACCATTACCTGACAGATCCCTTGGGATGGTGCTGTTCGTGCTGGAAATCTTACTGAGGACCACCTTAAAAAGATCAGAGCTGTCGACAAAGTGAGGAAAGAGCAACGCAAGCAGACAATCGAGAAAGATGTCCAAAGCTTCACTGCCCTCCTAGTTGGCGGCAATCAAAGTGGGAGCGTTTTAGACAAAGCGTCCAAACGCAGCGACATTCTCCAATACATTCTGGTCCTGGCCACTGATCTAATAAATGGTATGTAATTTGACTCTGATACTGGAACGATGGGCATAGTATTGATCCTCCACCAGATGTGCCCGAACTGGCGTCAGCTATACTTCAACAGCCTGAACCTTACAAGATATTCATCTCCCTCCTCGACCAGAGCAGCAACCCCGAAGATCCCATTCCTCTGTTCTCCGCTACGTTCCTGGTTAATCTTATTTCCACCTCCCTAACTACTTCACCCAAGTGCGCGCAGAGAGACGACAAAGCACTCCCACGGCTCTATACCTATTTGTCCAAATTGGTCAAGAACCAAGACAGCGGCCTGCAAGACATAGGCGTTCAGCACTTTTCTCAGTTACTACGCACAAGTCGTTCTAAAGAGCTATTCTGGAAACAGAAGAACGAGACTGTTGATCCTCTATTTGATGTCCTGAGAAAGGCCGTCGGCACCGCTAAAGACAACGACTCTGCTTTATGGAGTGGTAACACAAGCATCCGAAACAGCGACACCCGATTTGGCGGTGGTGTTGGTTTGCAACTCATGTATCATGTATTGCTTGTGGTTTGGCAACTCAGCTTTGAGGGAGCGCTAGTTGGAGAGGGATTGGAGAAGTATGCGAATAACCCAACACCCAACGTCAACATCGAATTTGAGATCCGGCTAATTGTTTAACCAGTGACCAAGAAATCGTTCCCTTGTACACCCAACTCTTGCGGGTATCACCAAAAGAGAAAACCACTCGACTACTCTTGGCGACTCTCAACAATGTGCTGTCAACCAACCAGGACACCTTGATTGCAGCTGCAACCACGGCAAGACTTCCAGCTTTACTTAGCAATCTTTCTGGTCGGCACCTGACAGATCCCGACCTTCTAGAAGATCTGAGTGGCCTCAAGGAATTGTTGGATGAGTATACCAAGAATCAGACAACATTCGACGAGTATGCGGATGAGGTCAACTCAGGACATCTACGGTGGTCTCCGCCTCACCGAAATCCTACCTTCTGGCGCGAAAACGCCCGCAAAATCGTGGAAGACAAGAAGGGTGAGCTTCCCAAGAAACTGGCCGAGATTCTGGCCAAGAGTTGGGAGAATGATAAGAAAGTGCTTGCGATTGGATGTAATGATGTTGGAAACTTAGTCAAGGAAGTACCGGAGCAACGCACAACACTGGAGAAACTCGGTCTGAAAGCACGTCTCCTAGAACTGATGGGTGATTCCGATGAGAGCGTGAGATGGGAGAGTCTCAAGGCTGTAGGGGAATGGATGCGTTATACGTTTGAGAAATGAGGGACCGGTAGTTACGACTCACCAACAACCCCTTACTAGATGTTTGAGGCGAGTCGGGGTCAGGAGACCACGTACGAACGCATGATTGTGTTAGTTTCTGGGTCGAACTGAAGCCGATAGTTGGAACCTTTGGAGTTTGGGATTGCAAGTAGTACTTCGTACCTATCTAGAAGTTCTCGTCACGTAGCCAGATATCAAACAAGGACTAGACAGTTGTTGTGTAATACCATCAAGTTATAAGCTGCCACTTCTTACGGAGTACAGATTGCACAATATTGCTAGCAATATACTACATGCGGAGTGCTGTGCAGAGTACTCCGTACTCGTACAGGCACGGGCGAGAGTGGCTTGTCTGCATTTTTTAGAAGCATGGCTGATAGCGCGCAGCCTTGAGAAGTTGAGAACTGAGATATTATCCCACTGTTGATTTCGGGTTAGGCTACTCGGTATCATCACTTTTATCACGGAGCGAACTGCACGAAGAGGAGGAAATGTGGAGATGGTGCCTGGAAGCAGACAGGATTGTAGAAACTTACTCTCGCCAGGAGAGACTGGGTTGATTTTAGTCACGGCCGCTTGATATTGTAGTGGAGAAGCAGCGGGATCTATGCATCAATCTGGAATAGTCGGCCTCCAAACACCACTTTAGAACGGAGCTACCCCTGCCAAGACTGGGCCAGAAACTCTCCTGTTGGTCACTCCAACCTGCAGGACCACCTTGACTTTTCGCCCACGAGGGTCCTTGCCACTCGTAAAACTCCGGGCAGGCAATGATCGGCACGATGAACAGATACTTTAAACACTTTAGGCATGCTATTTGGCTACCCTGCACTGACTGGGATCTCCAAAGCACCTGGTTCTTGACTGAGAGGCAAAGGCTAGGACGATCACCGAGATGAGATGAAAGGTAGTTGGTGGCCCTTGAGGACAGTGGGAGTACGAACGAGTACAATTTGAGGGACGGTCATTGTTATCCTTCTTGCGAATTACAGCGAACAGATGTTCGCTTTCAGCCTCTTCTCTGTCGGGAGTTATTAGAGTTCAGATGCCGCTGGCACCACTAAGCCCAAGATTGTAGCGCCTGACCTGACGGTGGACTGGGCGTGGACTTGTGGTAATCATCCTGTCCGCTGGCCGATGCTCCAATTAACCCTAGGACTCCTCCAGAATCCTCCGTTCGGTCTCCATCCTCCCATGTCCTCGCCTGAATTGCAGCCATCCGTCAGCTACCAGTCACCTGGCACTGTTGTGCCTTGTACAGACTACATCTATCTACAGAGTGCCAGTAGGCTGTAGGGTATCGATACTCCCCACGTATCTCTGATATTCCCAATCTCGCTAGCTATCGAGGTGTAGTGTGACAATGCATTGACGAACACCCATTGTTAGAACACTAGTAAACTAATAGTGCACTAAGATGCGCTAGTACGCGCCAGCCCGAGTCAATCTGCAGCGGAGCCAATGGGCTTATCCGATTAGCCTGGTACTAAAGTGAAAGTGATTTGCGACATCCCATTCCCATCTGCGCATCCGCCCTGCCTCCTCCTATCCATCCTTTCAATTCACTTGACCACCTCCCGAGTACCAATCCACTCTCCTCCTCTCCACTGCCAAACTATTTGCATGTGGCTGATCTACCTCCCACACTCGTAGAACACCACTCGAAACATGTCGCTATTCTAGACGGCTGTCAAAGCGTCTTTCTGCTTCCAGACAAGCCAGTGGCATGGCTGTCCGTCTTCAGCAATAGCACCCTCTCGGTTACATCCATCCACCCACTCCACTCACTCGAGCATGGACGACAATGCATATCACTCGAACTCAGGGAGCTTCGCTTCTGTCCCTCCACCTCCTCCTCCGAAGAACTACCCTCCGCTATCCCTACAGCGTCTCCCCTCCCTCTCGAGTGCCTTGAAACCTTTCTCTCCCGTCTCTCCAGTACGACGCAAGCCACTGCCTTCCAACGCCATTCCCGTTGTCACCTCCCCCAAAGGGTCTATCAGTAGAAAACCTATCCAGAGTTCAACGCCAACCAGTATCTCCGAGGACCAGCGGTGAGTGACTCTCTTTCCTCCAATATATCGTCGTATCACCGTCAGCTGACGGATCGAGCAGTCAACAGTTCGCTCCCCCGGCCCTCGCTCGCAGGAATACCGACGAGAGTAGTCAAACTCGCACCAGCTCCTACGGATCTCTGTCCCAGCCTCCCTTCGAAAGAGACATCCCTCAATACATTGTCAGTCACGGCAGCAAGAGGTCAAATGGTGTTTCGGTAGAAGAGGTTATTCAAGAGGAGGACATGGCGCTAAAGCCTGGCATGAGGCCAGCGCCCCTAAGGACAGACTCGTCATCATCAACCAAGTCTTTGACCGTCGTAGACACAAAGAAACCTCAGACTCCTGGCAGCAAGTTTACTTCTTTCTTCACGCGCAAACCCACCGCCTCCCCGAGTGCCGAGTCTTCAGTCACAGATATATCTGACAGGAGATCGCCACTCCCCTCACCTTATGCAGGCTCTCCTCATGCCTCAAATCATTCCGCATCAGGCTATAACTTTCCTTCCGGCCATTCTGGGCCTCGACCCAGTCAATCGCAGACTTCACAAGACTCAATTGACTTTGATGGAGGATCTTATGTCCGATCTTCCTATCACAGCGATGCTGCGACCAAATGTCTCCAACTGGAGGCTGAATTACGAGAGATCAGCACGGAGCTAGCCGGCTCAATCAAACGCGAGATGGACTTGGAGGACCTGGTTGATAGACTACAGTCAGAAGGATCCGCCACCAGAGAAGCCGACCGGACCAGTGATTACTTCTCTGATTCGGGAATCAGTTCAATCCGCCCTTCCACTATCGAAGATCCAAAGGAAGAGATCCAGAGGATTAAACGGGAGGCTGAACAGCTTCGGGCGCAACTCAAAGTTGAAATGTCCCAGAAATGGCAGTCTGAACGATCAAGTCGGCAAGCGATGGAGGCCCACATCCAAATCCTTGAACAAAAGCTTTCTCAGAATCGTCGTGAAACTAGCCAATCGGCCGATATGAATACCAAAGCCAAGGAACTTGAAGTTGCCCTGGACGATGCAAAAAGACGATTGGTGGAAGAACGGCAGACCAAGGAAAATTTCGAGGATCTGCTCACGGCCCTGCGAGTGGATTTGGAACAACATCGAAATGACCGGGACAACTTGCGCGACGAAGTAGTTCCTCAACTTCGAGCGCAGATTGAAGGCCTAGAAGCCAATCTCTCCGAATCTCAAAAATCACCTTACGATTTTTCCCGCATGCAACAAGAGATTCAAAGTTTGAGAGATGAGAATGCGGCTCTGCAAAGCGCCAGAGCTATGAATATGCAATTCCGCTCGATTGCCGAGGAGGGAGAATTTGTCGAGTCTCCCCGCAACTCTTTCATTCAGCCTCGCAGTGGTGGCCTACAACGATCTAGCACAATTCACATCAACCGAGCCAATTCCAGAGCCACTCCGAATCGATCGAACTCTCTATCCCGTTCCAATTCGATAGTCAACCGTGCCGTACCTGAGTCTCAACAATCCTTGGCCGACCAGCTGAAAGACGTCATTCAGCAAAGAGATGCGTTGCATGTGACTGTCAAGTATCTTTTGAGGCGACAGGACCACCAACGGCAGCAATTCAGCAAGAAGCTTAAGCTCGCCGAAGCAGAGCGCGACCGTGCGAGCACAATCAATCATAACCACAAAGGAGGCTACGAGCGTGAAGTACGAACATTACGCTCAGAAATAAACCTTTTGCGAAAACGGGCCGATGACGCGTTGGAGCAAAAATGGCAACTTGAGAAGGGCCTGTCAGGCTTCAAGATGGACTTGGATCGCAGCAAGCAAGAGACTGCCAGTTTGCATACACTTCTACAGGCACGTGACGAGAGTGCACCTGAAGTCTTGTCCTCAACGCTCGAAAAGGCGTTGCGACAGCTCCAGCAACAGCGAGAACAAGCCCGGCCTCAAGAATCCCTTGGATCGTTGAAACAGGAGCAAGAGCTTTCCAACGAGTTGGAGAAGTCGGCACAACGTTCGGAAGAATTAGCTGGGCAAGTTCGACAGCAAATGAAAGCCAATTCAGACCTAAGAGGTCGCCTTCAGCAGGCGATTGAACGAGGAGAAAGCAATCAAGCAGCCTCTGCAGACCAAATCAATGAGCTCCAGTCAAAGCTTCGCAAACTGGAGGATGTAATTACCGTCGCACAGATGCAATCCGAGACAGCTGTGATGAAACATGAAGAGGAGGTGCGGGTGTTGAGGGCCAGCCACAATATCCAGTTAATGCGAACCAAATCTGGACGAAAGACACCAGGACTGCTGACTCCTGATCCACGTTCACCCATTTCACCTATGTTTGCAAATAGCAAGAAAAGCCCTCGACTAGATCAGACAACAACAGGACCTGGTATTGCTCTGCAACAGGCCCTAAAGACAGAGTATCTAGAAAACAAGGTAGCCGAGCTGGAGAAAGCTCTATCAGAAGCAGAAAAAGAGATGGGTGAAGTCGTGGGGCGGATGAATACCGCCCAAATGGGTGTGGCTGAGCTTGAATCAGAGAGGTAAGGTCTTCTATTGGAGAGACTTGTCAAAAGAAGCCAGACTAACAGAAGAATTAGGGATGAGGCACTGCGACAAACTCGTCGACTAGAGCTAGCGATTGCAGCGGAACGCGAAAAGGTGCAGACATTGATCGACTACGACTATTCTTATAATTCGGATTACTAGCTGGGTATTCTTGGATAGATTCCAAACCCCGGATTGCATTTTCACCTGGAAGATTTGCCACGCCATAATTAATTGAATGACACATATTTTAGCTGGAGGTGTTTCGGACAAGACACTGTTACCCTCACCATGCAAAAGGGCAAGAGGGGCCTTTCGCTGAGAGCCACGAAGCAAGGCCCGTTACAAATGAACGATCTCTTCGAAGATCCAAAGCATGCCATGAACCAGCTTCTGTACAAAACTAATAATTACGATCAAGGGAGGTGCGATCGTCTAAGCAACGACAAGAAAGAAAAGGTGCCATTGGAAAGGCTTGGATAGGATCTATCTTGATCTCAAAACTACTTGTTACTGCCCCCTTTGGTAGTATGTTTTAGTTGCCAGCTTTTCCAAGAACTTGAAGTTCGAAGAATAGAGATGGAGCTTACCATGACATTACCGGATAATGAGCATGAAAACCAGGGCATTGATTATCCTGAGACGTGTGATCTGTATACACAAGAATATCTTAAACATCTTTAATACAAACTATCACAACGAGGCTACCTATCTTAACTGCCCTGATGCTAGCACTTGAGGCGGGGACATCCATTGTGCCTGTCTGAAAACATTAACCATGAGCGCACATTACATACGGGGCAAGCAAGGGGTGACGCTCCAGGCTCAATACAATTATAAGTGCACGTGACTGGCCTGGTCTCTTGAGCCAAGACGGCAAGTTTACAGGCCTGCCTTCCCCGCGATGATCATGCAATCGCCAGTGGGAGACGAACATGTGACGGCCATTGGGGCGGGCACGAGATGAAAGTCTGTCCAGTATAACCCGTCGAACCCGTCGACAAGCAGATTATCGTAGTCTTTACATCTGTGCCTCAGTGCCGCGCAGGCTTCAGGAAAAGCACCATCCTCCAACTTGGCCTATTCGATACACTGCCTGGTGTGGTGTGTTTTCTCCATGGTCCCCAACTGCCTGGTCCCGTTTCCCGGCCTGCGGGAATCGTGATGGTGAAGGCATAAACAACACCAATATATATGTTCCTCATTGCTCAGGAACACCATCATCTCCAAGTCCAAGCCGTATCCTCATCAATCGTTCTCACGGGGCGCGTTCGATTTAAAACACACCTCAATTCAAGCTCACCATTCAGCTCTTGATCATCTCAACTGTCTTAAATCCTGCTTCAACGAAGCAACATAAGTCCCTTTCGCTAAGCATCAGCTCGACCTACTCCACCAGTGGAAACACCGCGAAAAATGGCACCTGCTTCAACCCTCCCACCGATCCTGACGTACATCGCATCAATATACTACTGCTATATTCACCCCTTCCTGCCCTCACCGATTCAGTCCTTCCTCAACAATCTCGCCCCGTTCATCACCAACCTCGTCATATCTGCGACCAACGGCGATTTGACCTCCCTGATCTCCACGCTCGTCATCGTCTATCTCTCATTACGCATTGCAGACTATATCCGGCGCAGTGTGATTGCATGGGTGGTGTTCATCTTCAAGATCGTGCTCATTCTAGCGATGATCAACGCTGCGGTGTATGTGAATCGGGTAGGCGTGGGTAAGGCGATGGAGGATGCCGAGTGGGCGTGGGATCTAGTCTGGGGTTTCGTCGAGCAGACAATTGCAACCGCGGGCAATGGAAATGACAGCAATTCGGGTTATTTTGGTGGTCCTGGCGGTCCTCGCAGTCAATGGAATTTTAATGGCGGTGACATGAGGGGACGACAGCAGGTTCCAATTGGCAAGCAGGGCACTAAGAGACGGAGTGGTGGGTGGAATTAATATGGAAAGTGGGAGAGTTAGAATTTTCTGATTGTTTCATTGACGGGACTTGACATTCATCTGGGTATCTCAGTCAAGAAGTCAGGGGATGCTGTTTTGATAGGATCCAACCACCAGCAACGCCAACGCTAAAAGGGACATGACAGAACTTTCATCAATACATGGGAGACACCGAGCCACAGAGCTTGCTCACCCCTCCTGCCAGGCGGGCTCTTCCATCTCGGCTTCCTTGGGATCTTTCGGTTCTTGGGCCTCGTGGTATTGGATGGCATCGTCGATATAGCTCAGGATATCTCCGACACTGTCCTCATCACTCACATCCAATTGCAGGTAGGACACCATACTGAAATCATCAATCAATCTCGCGACTGCTCGGTTCAATTGTTTGAATGAACCACCCGACATGACCTGGTCTATCTCTTGGGGATTCCGCACGTCAACTGTATGTTCCGCCGTACCTCTTCCGGTATCCTCGTCGTCCAACAAATTGGCATCTGGGTCCACGAACCGTTTCATCTCTTTCTTGCCAACCTGATCCTTGACCAGGTCCATCTTAGACAGGATATTGACGTGAGGAAGCTCCAGCATTATCATGGCGCTCATGGCGGATAGAGTCCCGGCGAAGAACTTGGCCTTGTCGACTACAAACGTAGCTTCGAGGAGGTAGGCCGCACACAGATTGATATTCAATGGCCCCATCCTTGACAGGTACTTCACCAGCTCGGGCAGCAGCGGGATGTGCGTGTAGAGTTCAATCTGGCCGGGTAGATCGAACAGAATCAGGTATTCTTCGGATAAAGGTTCGATTGCCTGCGACAGGAAATCTAAATTTTGGAGGAGGAATTCGAAGCAGAAGATCAGCCCGCCGTTTGGGCCAAGAGACATCTCTTCCATCACGTCCTCCAGTGTGATTAGGTCGCGAATGTCCAGGTCCGGCTCGTAGGAGAAGTCGCTGGCAGCGGGGTCGAGGTTTACGTAGAAGCATGATCGTCGGCTGTGTTGTAGGTGTTGGATCATCGCGGTGCAAAAGGTCGTCTTGCCTGCGCCCGCTGGACCCATTATGAGGCACCCAAATTTTGACATTATTCGTGAATTGTTGGTCCCAGTGCGTGGAAGTAGATGTGGGTTTCTTTGTGTCTGATTCGACTTTGTCTTATTTAGTGTGATGCTATGGTCTTCTCGCCTTGTGAGACGTGACTAAGTTAGACAGAGGGTTGGGACGGTTGCAGACTCGTTCCTGCCAGTGCCTGCCTTTAGTGGTGGTGCAGATGTCGCTGCCCTATTCTCAGCGTCAACGGTTATCCGTAGATATTCAAAAGAGGCGGGTATTCCTTGCGCTATGACGACAACAATAGGTTGTGTGAATCACTACAGTGATTCAATTTTTTGTACATAGCCTAGACAAACATTTGATGGCCAACAATGCGATATGATTTTCAACGTTCAGCGATTCTGCCACCGCTTTTCGCCTAAACCCCTCCATGTACTCCGTATTGGTGGCCCATCAGCAGCTCGTTTGCTTATCCAGAGGGTTATCATCACGTGGGACAGAAGCTGGTCTAGTTATGACCTGTGCCCAGGCCACTCGGCAACTTGTCTTCCACTGTGTGAGAGTCCCGCGGCACCTCCACCGAATTTGAAGCCGGACCAAGCAAAGGAAAAACTCTAAGCACGAGCCCGAGCGCAGGGGTCGCCCGTGGCCCAAAGGGCAAAGCCCAGAGGCCAAAGGCTCTGCAAGAAGGGTACCCACGGCCGCGCGATGGCGCCATCGCCCTGGCACCGTGGCCATGGCAAAAATCAAATTGATAATCCAGCAGGTCACGAGTCACGACGCATGCCCGATGCCCATGGGAGCCCACTGATTTTGAGGAATAACGAGACTTGAAGCCTAATCAACAAACGGTGAGATTCTCCGTCCCCCAGGAGGACCGGGCAATCAGGATCAAAACATACTGGGCCACCACCACCAATCTACACCCATCGAACGCCATGAACTTTTTCACCTTTTCGGGTGCAGCGATTCCAGGCGGTGTGTCGGGTGTCTGTGTCTGTTCCTGCGCATGTACCATCCATGCATGGCTTGCAGGCTAGGCTTGTCCACGTCCAAACACGCAAACAATCAATAATGGGACGGGGCTCTTCCGGTTTTATCATTTGCCAATGAACAGTGCTTGACGAAGCACACTGGCAACCAGAGGGACTAAGGCTTCCTTGAAAGAACTACCAGTCGGTGGTGCTGCCAGGTGGGATAAGGCCAAAGACAGATAGGCCTATCCTATCCTTTTGTTGGTACGGAGCTTTCGAGATGTGTACGGAGTATCGCAGACCTACAACCACATTTATTATCCACTCTCGAAGCCAATATCCAATACCCCCGTACCCGCTTCCGTCTATTTGCCCTCGCTCGCGCACAAGCACCGCGCAACCCCTGCTCAGGCTTCAGGCTTGGAGGATAACGACATCCAAGGACCAAGCCCGTCAAAGTTACTCACATCAAAAGATGAAAAGACGAAAAGCCGAGACGAAAAGATGTGCAAACCGGCACAAGCTAGAGAGACGGACTCGACCCATTATTATTTTTCCTTCCCCTCGCAATCCCAATCCATTCCCCGATTTTTTTTCATCAATTCATCTGAGTCTCCAAGGTCCAGGTCCTCTTCCATTCCAATTCCACTTCCAGAGTCTCCTTCCTCCTTCTCCTCCTCTTCTTTATTCCTTCCTCCTTACCGCTGCACAACAATCCAAACATCAACGCACTGCTTTGCCCAGCAGTTCTCTTCGACTGTGTAAGCGTGGGGCCTGCCTTACCCACTCGGACACTTTCTCCGACTCCCCGCCAGAAATAAATCTCTGAAAACAGGACCCGCGCCCTCATTCGCTCTCCGACTCCTTTCCTTCCACGCAATCGACTCCCACATCCTCACCAAACGAGTCCTTCACACCTGCCCTATATCCCTCCTTCCTTCCTCTCCAGCAACCGCTTCATCCCTCTAAGCCTTCCATCATGACTGGAACTTCCATTACCAACGGTGTCTCTAAGAAGAGTGATACCTTCCTCTTCACCTCCGAGTCTGTCGGTGAGGGACACCCTGACAAGATCGCGTAAGTCCTCAGTCCTTTCAATCACCACCCTTCCCACGTGCACTAACATATCCTCCCTCTAGTGATCAAGTCTCCGATGCCATCCTCGATGCCTGCCTCAAGGAGGACCCTCTCTCCAAGGTTGCCTGTGAAACTGCTACCAAGACCGGTAAGACATGCCCCACACCATCTGACTCTGAAGGACACCCGGCCTGACATTCAATCCTTTAGGCATGATCATGGTCTTCGGTGAGATCACTACTAAAGCCCGCCTCGACTACCAGAAGATTGTCCGACAGACTATCAAGGATATTGGATACGATCACTCCGACAAGGGTTTCGATTACAAGACTTGCAACGTCCTTGTGGCCATCGAGGAACAATCTCCCGACATTGCCCAGGGTCTGCATTATGAAGAGGCTCTCGAGAAACTCGGTGCTGGTGATCAGGGCATTATGTTTGGCTATGCCACCGACGAGACTCCTGAACTCCTCCCCCTTAGCATTCAACTTGCCCATAAACTCAACGCCGCCTTGAAGGAGGGCCGCAATGACGGCACTCTTCCCTGGTCGCGACCGGACACCAAGACCCAAGTTACCGTCGAGTATGCTCACGATGGTGGTGCCGTTGTTCCTCTGAGAGTCGACACCGTAGTTGTCTCTGCCCAACACTCCGAAGACATCACCACCGAGAGACTACGAAAGGAGGTCATGGAGAAGGTCATCAAGAAGGTTATCCCGGCCAAATATCTCGACGATCGAACTGTTTATCATATTCAGCCCTCGGGACTTTTCATCATTGGTGGACCTCAGGGCGATGCTGGTCTGACTGGCCGCAAAATCATCGTTGACACCTATGGCGGCTGGGGTGCACATGGTGGTGGTGCTTTCTCCGGAAAGGACTACAGCAAAGTCGACCGATCGGCTGCTTACCTCGCTCGATGGATCGCCAAATCTCTTGTCAAGGCCGGACTCGCTCGTCGTGCTCTTGTTCAATTGTCATATGCCATTGGTGTCGCTGAGCCTCTATCTCTCTTCGTCGAGACCTACGGAACTAGCGATAAGACCAGCGCCGAGCTCGTCGAGATCATCCACAAGAACTTCGACCTCCGACCTGGTGTCATTGTCAAGGAACTCAACCTTACTAACCCCATCTATTGCCGAACCGCCAAGAATGGCCATTTCTCGGACCAGACCTTCACTTGGGAACAACCCAAGGAATTGATCTTCTAAGCATCAAATGCGCATTTGCCACCGCCATAATTTTCTTGTCTTCTTTTTGGCCACATCAGTGTTAGTGGCATGGCATACATTACGACAGGAGTTTTGGGATCAAATATCGGAGACCATTGCACCATGATAGAGAATCGAGAGCTTTTTTAACCTGGCTCGGGTGCATTATGGGTTAGAGTTGGGGTGAAGAAGGAGTTGATCATAGAGACTGGAACTGGAAATCATCTCTTTCATCTTTGATTACCTTGCGTTTCAACAAACTCAGGAATCGAAGCTTGACAGGAGTTTTCCGGTGCCAGCTAAACCTCTGGATCAGCTCTTGGTTTTTCAACACCAAGCTTGCAAGAAAAGTGCTTTTTTCACAAAGGACATATTACAATTGTCGATGTTGGGTGGCGCGGGAAGGGTTACGTCGTGACGATATTCAACATGTTATGATACCCCCAGAATCCTGCGAAAAGAACGCAAACATTGATTTTGCGTCCCTTGTTTGTTTATTTCCCCTGTTTTTACCCTTCCCCGAAACACAGAACGGAGAATAGCTCACCACTTGAACCACATTTTCGTGGTCGGGTAGGACATGAGTATTTACTCGATTAAGTCTTTGGCATGATGAGAGATGATGGGAGCGATGAAAGATTGGCGTTCAACTCGTCATTATTTATTAGACTATGGTTTGGCAGGCGCGCAGAGAGACAGATGTGTGCACTCAACAGACACAGAAAACAATTCGAATCCACTGGGCTCGGGTTGGTCATGTTGGTTGTGTGCCTCTTCGTCAACCTTCAATACCTTCAATTGCGATAATGATGAAGATCTTGAAAGCTAGCTAGCCCCGAGACAGCCATACAAGCAGACAGACATGCTGCTAATGATGAATGGGGCACTCGTTGTGCTGTCTCGACCAATGCTCACTGCTGTCCCTTGCCTTCCCTTGCCTTCCCTTGCCTTCCCTTGCCTTCCCTTGCCTTCCCTTGCCTTCCCTTGCCTTCCCTTGCCTTCCCTTGCCTTCCCTTGCCTTCC
>Ga0105239_10001450_pt1 | contig 31601 bp, 16 predicted proteins | sample KBSC44metaG_FD_92761 | JGI IMG/M metagenome (GOLD analysis project Ga0105239, IMG submission 92761) | Corn rhizosphere microbial communities from Kellogg Biological Station, Michigan, USA - KBS C4-4 metaG | ecosystem: Host-associated > Plants > Roots > Rhizosphere > Soil | place: Michigan, USA...
AAATAATTGATCTGAGAGCCGAGCCTTAATTCCACATATTGGTCGGGTGTGAGGGCGCACAATCCATCATCACCTGCGCTGGCCGCATACATCGCCGGAGGAATTTTTCCTTCATACGGAATTACTGCAGATGCATTCACTTCGGTACGCATGGTTCTTCGGGTAATATCTTCAACCGCCTGCGACAATTGCTTTTCCGGATCATTTGCATAACTACCGCTTCTTACCCGGTATTTAAAAATTTCCCGCTTGATGGCTTCTGCACCTGCCCGCAATAACAGCCATTTATTACCTGATCTGAAACGATTGCTGATGGTGAGTAATAAGGTGAGTGTAATAGGTACGATGAATAAAATATAATGGATGAACCAGTATGCAGCAATATGTAAGTTTAACCGCCAGGGGCCATGGAGTGGGGGTAGCAAAGGCAACGGAATTAATGCCCCTTTTGGGTCCGTAGGTAGTGGCCAGGCCTGTTGTATAAGTACAAGTGCAGTTCCTATAATGCCCATGCAGATAATCCATTTTTGCAACAGGTTAAAATTGCTTTGCTGGCGGCTGGCGTTTTTGTCGTAGCTGGCAAAGCTTTCCCATGCCTGCATGAGCACTTTATTAACGCCCAGCTTACGGATGATTAGTCGTTCAATGCCTTTAACTGAATTACTTAACCGGTGTATTTCAATATTTCCGTCTGTAACAATTTCAGCTATATCTGAATCGTCGGCAAAAGATGCTTTGTTAGCAACGGCAGCAGCAACTTCATCGGCCAGTCCGCCGGTTTCTGCAATAACGATCAATGGAATATTTCTGCGCACAGCCTGTAGTACTTCCTGGGTGGCAGCAGTACCGCCGCCTGCCAGTAAGGCTATACAGGGAACTTTTTCAGCAATTGTTTTTAGTTTCCTGGGGCCTGTTTTTTTACCCGGAACAGGCACTTCTTTTGTTATATGCGTCCAGTTTTTCACCAGTTCAAATATAACAGGTGTTTCATCTCCCCAGTTATTCCCGGGAACAAGTACAAAGTGAGAATGATTGGGTTCGAGTGGTATCAGCTTGTCTTCGTCTGAATTTTTTCCCGGATAAGAAACGAGACTTTCCGGAGCAACGCCTACGAGTGGCCGCTTAACTTCCCTGTTTGCCAGGCTTTCGCCCATTAATTTCATTACGCCGGAGTTTGTGCCTCCGTCGATAAGCAGGGCTTCTGCATTAACTGCCGACTTCGCTATTCCGCGAACAAATAATTGCGTGAGCCTGGGTACAATTTGCGTATCAAGCGTGTCTGCGCCTCCCAATACAATAATGATGGATTTGTAATCGGTTATATCGAGTGCACTGATGATGTCTTCAGGTTTGCCGGATGTACCGGGAATTACAATTTTTGCTTTACGCTGATTAGGAAATACAGCATCTATTGATTTAATATTTTCCATCGCCGGTTGGTTTTGTTAATGGAACACTCATTTTACTAAAATCAGCCCATATAAAAACAGGTGTTTTTCACGTATTTATGTGGATGTAGCTCAATTTCATCCCGGGAGCAGAAAAAAGCCGGAAAGCGCCCCGGGGAGAACGGGTCAAAAAAGTATGGGTTATAACAAAAAAAGTACAATGTGTAGTTTTTACTGCTTATGTAAAAGCACTTATATATTTGAGTAATAATAAATAGGAGATGGCCCGCATCGTATAGTACTAATAGTTACTAATAAAAACAAATTTTTTAGGTGCCGTATTTGTGGTAACTTTTATTTGGGGGATAGTAAGTATGAAAATGCCACAAGATATAGCTCCAATGCGGGCTTCGCCGGGTTATCATGCCTTTAATGACGTGCATTATTGCTTCGAAATCAAGCACGATGGATATAGAATTATTGCGTATGTGAATGATGGTAATGTCAAATTGCAAACGCGCAATATGAAAGATTATACCGGAAAATTTCCACAGATCGTTCAGGCGCTGCAAAAACTGAAATTCAATGCCATACTCGATGGGGAAGTTGTTATGCTGAATGAGGATGGCGTGAGCGATTTCAACGCCCTGCAAAACTGGCGAAGTGATGAAGACGGACCGCTTTATTATTATGCCTTCGATCTCCTGAATTATAACGGTACTGATTACATGAATAAACCGCTGTATCGCCGTAAAAACATGTTGAAAAGCATCTTGCCTAAATCCCATGTAATATTATACTGCGACGAGATTGTTACCTACGGAATACCATTGTTTAAAATGATCAAAGAAATAGGCGCTGAAGGTATTGTTGCCAAAAGGGTCGATTCCATCTACCGGCCAGGCGCCAGAAGCAAAGACTGGTTGAAAATAAAAGCTACCATTGAAGAAGATTTCATTATAACCGGTTACACCCGCAACGAAGGCACAGGCAATTTGATCAGCACGCTTATATTAGGCGCCTATAAAAGCGGCACACTGCAATATGTAGGTGAGGTAGGAACGGGATTAACAGATCGCGATCAGCGCGAAATATTGCAGAAGCTGAAACCTATCGAGAGAAAGAAATCTGCATTTCCCATACTACCAAGTATCCCCGCAGGTAAATCGCGACGAAAAAAAACTGATCACGTAACGTGGTGTAAACCTGTTTTAGTAGCCTCCGTAAAATATCTCGAAAAAACACCCGCCGGCGAATTACGCCATCAATCCTTTATAAGACTGCGAACAGATAAAAATCCTGAGGAAGTTATTATAGAATAACAAATGTGAAAATTAGGACATATGCACATTTTTACATTTTAATTTTATAATTCACGAAAATTTAATATTATCGCACATAGTATTCACCATCGCCCAAGCCCTTTCTCTGCTGCTGCTTTAATTACCTATTAGTGATTTCTTGCCTGCACTGATGCGAACCAATTAATGATTGCTGTCGCTCATGGCTTTTTTTGCTATAGAATATTCTGATTAAAAAATTAATATTTTTTAATTAGGGTTACTTATGTGCTATAACCAAAACCAATTTGCAATAACAACTGGCAGCAAGCACCAGCGTAATGCCAATTGCCTATTGCCTATCGACTAAGAACCCTCTGAACTAACTGAGTATGAGAACTACGTTCGCGCTGATCTTCTCTTTTCTCTCCACAGTTGGACTGGCCAACCAGGGGCAAACTGATTATCTGTTCCAGGTACAAAATGCGCCTCCTGCTCAAAGAATTGCTATTGCCCGTAAAATTTATAATGAACAGATTATTCATCTCGATTCTGCACGGGCCATTTTATCACTGAACCGATTACTGAACCGGGCTGCTAATATCCATGATGTTTCGCTGCAAATATTTACGCTCGTTTCAATGAGCGATTACTATAAGGAGTTGAATGGTCACCATGAAAATGAGGCGCTTGGCTATCTGAAAACGGCCATGGAGCTGGCATTGCGATATGACGATAAAGAATCAGAGGCAGAAGTATACAATAATATGGGCCAGCTATATTATAAGCAAAATAAATTTCCACAGGCATTTGAATATATGATAAGGGCTAATAATATTATCCAGGATAATATCGGATATAATCACTATGCCAATTCAGCCCGCTGCTTATATGATCTGGGATATATTTATTACGATTTCGGCAATTATAAAAAAGCGAAAGAATATCTTTCTCAGGCGATAAAATATCCCTTCAGCAATTCCAGCTATGCCATTCGCACCTATAACACCCTGGGCCTTGCATTCAGGGAAATGAAGCAATTCGACAGCGCCGTTATTTTTTTTAATAGGGCTCTGGACACGGCTAATGCGGTGCATGATGTGCCATGGATAGGCATTGCATCGGGTAACGTAGGCTTTGTTTATTATCTGCTAAAACATTACGACCGCGCCCTCCCTTTGCTGCAAACCGATTATACGTTGAGCATGGAAAGCAAAGAATGGGCAAGCGCTGCCAACACATTATGCATCCTGGCCGATATGGACATGGAAAAAAATAATATTAATGGCGCCACTGCTAAACTAAATGAAGCTGGTATAATGCTGGGCTGGCAGGAAGACAACCGGCCCTATGTTGCTTTTACCCTAAAAAAAGCAAAACTGTTTAAGTTGCAAAAACGCTTCGACAGCGCCTTTATATATATGGATTCTGTGCGCAGAATGATGAATACTATTAATCAGCGCCGCGATGCACTGGTGTTCAGTCAGGCCGAACAAAAAGTGGCGGTTGAATTGCATCTTTCAGCCATAAAATTACTGGAGATTGAAAAAAGCAAAAGTGTACTGGTACGCAATTTTATTATAGTAGTGATATTACTGGTGCTTATAATTGCCACCCAGTTTATTTTTCGTCAGCAGTTAAAACAGAGAAAAAATAAGGAATTACTGAATCATGCGGTGCTTCAGTTAAATTATTATGTTGAAAGTGTACGGGAAAAAAACGAAATGATCGACCGGTTTAAACAGGAAATTGAACACCTGAACACGCTTCCTGAATATGATACCATGCAACGTGAAAAAGATGAGATTGAGGTTAAACTAAAGCAATACACAATTTTGACTGAGGATGACTGGACGGAATTCAGGCAATTATTCGAAAAAGTACAAAAGGGTTTTTTTAATAAGCTAAAGCAGCGGTATCCCGATCTAACACCTGCAGAACAGCGCTTACTCGCTCTTATGAAATTAAATATGTCGAGAAAAGAAATGGCTGGCATGTTAGGAATTGCGCTGGACTCCATAAAAAAAACACGACAGCGTATTCGTAAAAAGATCAATGTGATTGATGATGATGAATTGGAAGAACTGGTAGCTTCCCTGTAATAATTATTATTCTAACTGACTTTCATATTGCAAAGCTTCTCAATGGTTTATGTGTTACAAAAGAGGACATGATCATATTGTCCCGATGTTGTCCCGCTGCTGTGATCGTTTTCTCTCCCCCTTTTTTCGATGTTCAGGCGTAATTATATGCGTACCGGATCACCCTCTGAAAACTAGAGACGATCTGTTCGCGGTCAACAGCGGGCAGTGAATCAACCAAACTATATAGTCAACTAAAAGAACTGCTCACATGAGATATTTTGCACAGGAGGGATTATTATTTCTTTTTGTATTACTGCTGTCTGCAAAAGTTTTCGCTAAACCCGGAGACACTACCTGGGTACAGGCGCAAAATGACGTTCATCTCGACTACTTCAACGACTTTGATGCATCCGTAACCTTTCCTGCAGGTACTGTTTCGTACCGTAATTGTAATAAACATGGAAGGTAATAAAGTGACCAGGAAACTGATCAGGCAATAGCTAACATTTGCTGCCATATGGATCAGGACTGCTAATAATTAACAAACGTAACGTAACATTTTATGAGGAACCCTGATTCTAAACTAGTAACCAAAATGCGGGCAGGAGACGTAACTGCTTTTGACAATTTGTATTGGCGATATTACGATGTTATTTACCGGAATATTGTCAAATTAACCAAAGAACCCGTGGCAGCGAAGGACATTTTACAGGAAGTATTTATCCGAATGTGGGAGAAAAGGAATGAAATCAATTTCGAACAGCCAAACTGGATCTTTACTATCAGTTTTAATCTTTCTATTGATTATACCCGCAAACGATTAAGGGAACAGGCGCTTCACAAAAAATTGCTGGTGGCGGGCGAACAAATGGCTGGCAGTGGCTCACGATATGAAGAGCATTACCAACTGCTGAAAAATGCTATTGAGCAATTGTCTCCGCAAAAACAAAAGATCATACGCCTTTGCAAACTTGAAGGTAAAACTTATGAAGAGGCCGCTGCCGAGCTGCAGATTTCACGACATACGGTGAAAGAGTATTTATCAGCAGCCATGGCAAGCCTGCGTGAGTATGTGCGTGAACATGCTGGTAAAGTTTCGGGGATTGGTTGTATTGTATAATTAACAGACAATAAGTAAAAGGGATAACGTAAAATTAAAAGTATAATAAACTACCCTTAATATCCCCCCGATTTTTATAGTAATTCGTTTTTATAATATATTAAAATCTTACTGGTGAAAGACAGACAGGAATACCTGAGATATTTATTGGAACAGAAGAAACTTACCAGTGATGAAGAAGAGTGGTTGCTGAATTATCTGGAGGGAAAGGATATTTCAGAGATTGAAAGAATTGCGGCGGAGGAGTTTGAGGCAGACATTGCCTATATGAAAAAAAGCATCGGCAGGAAACAATCAGAATATTTACTAAAGAGTATCCACGCACGTATAGAAGCTCCGCGTTTATCAATGGCGCAGATCATATACCTGCATCGGTTTAAAATACTCGTGGCAGCATTGGTTATTATGGTATTTGGTGCAGTGCTTTTGTCAGGTGAAAAAAGCAGTTCTTTAAAAGATGATCAAAATGTACTGGCAGTTAACGGCAACAGGCGATTGGTGAAACTGCCAGACGGCTCAAAGATAAGTGTAGAGCCCAACAGCCGGTTCAGTTACCCGAAACAGTTTGGCGAAGACGCCCGGAACGTTTATTTAACAGGCGAGGCTTTTTTTGAGGTAACGCATGATGCGGCCCACCCGTTTATCGTGCATACGCCTCATGCAAATGTTATGGTATTGGGAACATCATTTAATGTAGAAGCAAACGCCAGCGGGTTCGTAAGGGTAGTGGTATCAAATGGCCGGGTAAAAGTACAAACAACAGGAACCGACAAAGAGCAGCAGGCTGTAATAATAAATGCCAACCAAAGCGTAGTGTATAATAATGCGACCAATGAAATTCAGAAGATAGAAGCGCCGGTAGATGCGATTTTTTACAGGCAACGGCACAATGGCAAATTCAGCTATGAAGGAGAGCCGGTGGTAAAAGTGGCCGCCGATATAGAACGGTATTATCACGTACCGGTATCAATTGAAGAGAATCTGAATGGCTGTGCTTTTTATGGACAATTCCGTGCCGATGATAACGTGGAGAGAGCAATAAGTTTAATTACGCTTTCACTCAATGCATCAATGAAAAAGAATAATCATGGTAAAGGTTATATAATCTCCGGAGGAACATGTCGGTGACGACAGTTGATAAGTTGACAAGTTAATAAGTTAACAAGTTGACTGCTATTGATTGGCAAGTTAGATAGTCGTGCCATATCAACTTATCAACCTTTCAACCCAGCAACTTTTAAATAAACTCAACCCAATAACGGTATGTATAAAACATTACCAGAAAGATTTCTTTGCCCAACCGGGAAAAAAGTAAAAAAGATACTATTCTCATTGCTCCTCATATGGAGCGCAACCGTGCCTTTGATGACTGCCAGTGGTAACGTAAGAAAGCGGCAAAATGTATTGGACAGGATCATTAGCATTGAGTTAAAGAATGTAGTATTAAAAGATGCCCTGGATAAAATCGGCGCCACCGCCAGAGTGTTTTTTGTACATACGAATAATGATGTATTGCTTAGAAACAAAATAACCATTTCGGCACACAATCAAAAAGTAGGTGATGTATTAAAAAAGATACTTTCTCCGTATGCCCTTTCATATATAGTAGTAGATGACCGGATCATTGTGCGGCCAGAAACTAACCAGATGGTGCGGCCGGCTGCTTCGGTCGCTTCTCCTGAAGATAATAATATAGATGTGAAAGGGGTTGTTACTTCCGAAAAGGGCAACCCATTGTCTGGTGTTTCGATTATTGTAAAGGGAACACCCCGGGGGGTAGCAACAAATGATAAAGGTGAATTTGAATTAAAAAATATCAGCAGCGACGCGGTGCTGGTATTTACCGTTACAGGCTATGCTACGCAGGAAGTAAGCGTTCGTAATTTCAAAAGCGGTATTCTTACTATAAAGCTGAAAGAAGAAGCTACCAATATGGATGAAGTGGTGGTAACGGGCTATCAGAATGTAGATAAGAAAAAGTTTTCAGGCTCCTCGGTTCGACTGAAAATGGACGATATAAAGATGGATGGCCAAACCGATGTAAGCCGTATGCTGGAAGGCCGTGCAGCCGGTGTATCGGTGCAAAACGTATCGGGCACATTTGGCGCTGCTCCCAAAGTGCGTATTCGCGGCGCTACTTCTATCAACGGAGATAACAAACCTCTTTGGGTGGTAGATGGTGTGGTATTGGAAGATATCGTAAACATTTCAAATGATCAGTTATCAAGCGGCGACCCAACCACCTTATTGGGATCGGCCGTAGCCGGCCTGAATGCAAACGATATTGAAAGCTTCGATATATTAAAAGATGCGGCGGCAACTGCTTTGTATGGCGCACGTGCAATGAATGGGGTAGTGGTAATTACTACCAAAAAGGGAAAAGCAGGTAAAGCTACCGTTGCCTATACAGGCAATTACAGTACCCAGTTGAAACCTACCTATAATGATTATAATATCATGAACTCGGCCGAACAGATGTCGGTGTTGGCCGAGCTGGAACGCAAAGGCATACTGGGCCCGGATATTCTCGACAGATCTGATAATGGGGTATACGGCAAAATGTACGAAATGATGAATGCCGACAATAACGGCAATTTCGCATTGCAGAATACAGAGGAAGCTAAAAATGCATTCCTGATGCGTTATGCTAAAGCCAACACCGATTGGTTCGATCTGCTGTTTCGTAATAACTTCATGCAGGAACATTCTTTGAGCATATCCTCAGGTACCGATAAAGCCCAATCATATTTTTCTACCAGTTATTACGGCGATAATGGCTGGACGGTAGCTGACAGGGTAAGTCGCTATACACTCAATTACAGGAATAACTATAAATTCAACGACCGCTTAAGCGGAGGTTTTGCTACCGTAGGTTCTGTTCGCCAGCAAAAAGCCCCGGGATCGCTTACCCGCAATAGCAACCCGGTAGAGGGTACTTACGATCGTGATTTCGATATCAATCCCTTCAGTTATGCTTTAAATACCAGTCGTACCCTCACTGCCTACGATCAGAATGGAAACCTGGAATATTTCAGAAGAAACTTTGCACCATTTAATATTCTCAGCGAGCTGAAAAATAATTACATCGATCTTAATGTAATCGACCTCCGGTTGCAGGGTGATCTCTCGTACAAGATCACAAAGAATCTGCGGTATGAATTTGTCGGCGCAATGCGTTACGTAAAATCTACCCAGGAACACCAGATCACCGAAAATTCCAATATGGCCAATGCATACCGGGCCGACCAAACATCAACTATTCGTAATAACAACAAATTTTTATACCGCGATCCCGATAATCCCGAAGCTCTGCCTGAAGTGGTATTGCCATATGGTGGCTTTTATAATCGTGCAGAAGACGTGCTCGCAAATTTTGACGTAAGAAACAGTTTGAACTATACCAAAACCATCGCCGGTAAACATACGATAAATCTGCTTGCCGGTCAACAGGTGAAATATGCCGACCGTCAGCACTTTTCTAATACCGGCTATGGGTTTCAGTATGGTAATGGCGGTACACCGTTCATTGATTATCGTATTCTGAAAGAGACTATAGAAAATAATTTCCCTTATTATGGAATGAGCAAGGAATTCGACCGCTTTGTTGCCCTGTATACTTCCGGCACCTATACCTATGATTCAAAATATAATTTCACGGGAACTGTACGGTATGATGGTTCAAACCATTTGGGCAGTTCACCCAAAGCGCGCTGGTTGCCTACATGGAGCCTTGCCGGATCATGGAATGTTGATCAGGAAGCATTCATGCAAAATTTTGCCTGGGTCGATTATCTCACTGTTCGCGGCACCTATGGCTTAACAGCCAGTATGGGACCCGCTACCAACTCAAGTGTAGTATTGAAAAATGTGAACACCAACCGGCCATACCCCAATGAAGTAGAATCGGTTATTCAGTTGGTAAATCTTGAAAACAGTGACCTCACCTGGGAAAAATTATATACCACCAATCTTGGTATCGACGGCGGGTTATTCAAAAAGCGCATGAACTTTAGCCTGGACATTTATCAGCGCAAAAGTTTCGACCTTATCAGCACTATTAAAACATCGGGTATTGGCGGCGAACCGTATAAAGCAGCCAATTATGCCGATATGAACTCACAAGGTTTGGAATTATTGCTGGGAGGTGAAATTATCCGGAAGAATGATTGGGGATGGAGAACAACCATGACATTTGGTTACAATACCACTAAAATTACCAATGCTAAAAATTCACCAAATATATTCAGTCTGGTAGTAGCAGAAGGTGGTAATAAAGAAGGATATCCCGTTCGCAGTTTGTTTTCGCTGAAGTATAAAGGGCTGGATCATTTTACAGGCGACCCTACGTTTGTTGATGAAACAGGAAAAACCGGTACATCTGTGTACCTGCAGGCAGAAGAAACAGGCAACCTGCAATACGAAGGCCCTGTTGATCCCACTATTACCGGCGGTTTTTCAAACACCTTTCATTACAAAGCTTTTTCGTTAAACATATTTGTTACTTATCAGGCTGGTAATAAAATAAGATTGTATCCGGCTTTCAGAACATCTTATTCTGATCTGGATGCGATGCCGAAAGAATTTACCAATCGCTGGATTATGCCCGGGGATGAAAAATACACCAATGTTCCCTCGATACTGGATGCATTTGCACAATCGCAGTTAGGCGGCGCATATCCTTACAACAACTATAATTATTCAACAGAGCGTGTAGCCACGGGCGACCTGATACGATTGAAAACAGTATCACTGGCTTATCAGTTGTCGAGCAGCCTGATTAAAAAATTTGGTATGTCAACCGCTTCTGTAACAGCTGTTGCTACCAACCCCTGGTTGATTTATTCAGATAAAAAACTCAAAGGGCAGGACCCGGAGTTTTTTAATTCCGGTGGTGTGGCGCAACCTGTTCAAAAGCAATATACACTGTCGTTGAAACTTGGCTTTTAAGCATGTTGATGCGTGTGGCGGTTCCGTTTACGACGCCAGGATATCCGTGGCACGCCTACATGTAACCTGAAACCTGTAACCAAACGAAAAAATGCAAAAGATACTATCATACACCTCTTTTCTTGTACTGCTTGTTTCGGCAACAGGCTGTAAGAAATTTCTTGAAAAATCACCTGATAACAGAGCTGCACTTAATAGCCCTGACCAGGTAGCGCAGTTGCTGGGGACTGCCTACCCCCAGAGCAACTATATGGCTTTTTGTGAATCTATTTCTGACAATGTAGCCGATAAAGGAACAGGAGGACTTGATCTTGAAGTGCACGATCCTTTCTTTTTTAAAGATGTGAGCGACAATCAGCAGGATTCGCCGGAGGCGTACTGGGATGCCTGTTATTCGGCTATCGCCGCTGCCAACCAGGCCCTTGAAACGTGCAACGCCGCAGCCGATACAGCCAGTTATTCTTCTGAAAAAGGAGAAGCTTTACTGTGCAGAGCGTATGCGCATTTTATGCTGGTAACCATATTTTCCAAAGCGTATGACGCCACCAGTGCCGGCAAAGATCCCGGTATACCGTACGTAACTACTCCGGAAAAAATAGTGTTTAAGAAATACGACAGAAAAACGGTGCAATACGTATACGATATGATCGAGAAGGATCTTACTCAGGGTTTGCCCTTGCTTGATGATAAACGCTATACCGTTCCCCGTTATCACTTTACAAAAGCTGCTGCTGCTGCATTTGCCGCCCGCTTTTACCTGTTTAAACAGGATTATGCCAAAGTATTGATGTATACCAATCAGGTGTTTGCCGGTGGCAGCCTTACCACGGTATTACGCCCCTGGAATACAACCTATTTAACAGATACCTATAGAGAGCTGTGGGCATTGTATGCAAAAGCGACCGAGCCGGCCAATCTGTTGCTCGTAGAAACATCTTCCCTGTGGGCAAGAAATTATTACAGTGAACGCTATGGTATGGATGCCAGTAAAAGAACTGAAATTTTGAACTACAATGTTACCGGTGGAACGTATGCGTTTACCCGGCAGTTGTATACACTGGGCACCAACAATTACATGATCCCCAAGGTGAATGAATACTTTGTGCGTGTTTCTGTAAATGCCACTATTGGTTATCCATACGTAATGGTACCCTTGTTTACTACTGAAGAAGCGCTGTTTAACAGAATTGAAGCGAATATATATCTGAACAATGTTTCTGCCGCTATTGCAGACATGAATACCTATGCCTCTACCCGGATATTCAATTACGATCCTTCGGCACATACTGTTACAGAAAGTAAGCTGCAAACGTATTACAGAACCAGCAACACACAACTGGCTGCATTGAATGCATTGCTTGATTTTAAACGGGCAGAATTTGTACAGGAAGGAATGCGCTGGTTCGATCTGTTGCGATATAAAATTCCGGTTACCCATAAAACTACCGACGGTCAAACCCTCACGCTAAGTGCTGATGATCCACGCAGGGCATTTCAGATACCTGGTGCTGCCGTACAGGCCGGTTTGGCATTAAATCCACGTTAAACGCTGATTGAACATGATGAACGAAAAACATACATCTATCACGCAACAGGCCAAAGTGGTTCCTATATCACTGGCAAACGGCTGGAAGGAGATTTACCGGGCAGGGGGCTTTGATGACTTTATGCCTGCCGATAGCCGCATGCCGGGCTGGCTGATTCCGCTGATGGAAAAATTAAAACGACTAAAATACTTCCTGGTGAAAAATATACGTAGTCTGATTTTTTTGTTTTGTGTCGGCTGCCTCGCATCCTGCAAAAAAGATTCGGTAGGTAATGTAGATAACATTGTGGGGCTGGGTGGCGATACCTGGGCAAAAACACCCATCGATCAATGGATCTATGATAGTTTAACCGTTCCCTTCAACATAGCAGTAAAGTATAAGTGGGATCAGTTTGAATTCGATCTTAATAAAACATTGGTTCCCCCAAAAGAAGACAAGATCATTCCGGTTTTAAGCGCCGTAAAAAAAGTGTGGATCAATACTTATGTGGCGGAAGCCGGCGATGTGTTCATGAAGAAATACTGCCCTAAATTTTTTGCTGTGGCAGGAAGCGCCAGTTGGAATACCGATGGTACTATTACGCTGGGCACCGCCGAAGGAGGAAGAAAGGTAGTATTATATGTGTTGAATGATTTCAGAACAAAATCAATGGCAGATTATATGCCTTCAGATTCCTTTAACATCAAACAAATGTTCCATACCATAGAACATGAGTTTGGGCATATTCTTCACCAGACTGTGATGTACCCCGTCGATTTCAAAACTATTACTGTTGGCTTTTATACATCGAACTGGAATAATGTGTCAGATGCCACTGCCCATCGCGATGGATTTGTATCTGCCTATGCCATGTCGGCCCCGGATGAAGATTTTGTGGAAATGATTGGCATCATGCTTACTGAGGGACGCGCCGGTTTTGACGCCATCGTGAATAGTGTTCCATCGGGCACCAGCGATAATGGCACTACACAGGCTCAGGCGGTAAGTAAACTTCGCCAGAAGGAATCGATTGTGGTATCGTATTTCAAAAACACATGGGGCATTGATTTCTACAGCCTGCAATCGAGAGTAAGAGCGCAGGTAGTGAGCTTAATTCAATAGAGCTTCACTTTCAAAAAATTAATATGAAAAAGTTAGGAATATATTTTTTGTTCGCTATAGTAGCTGCATCATCCTGTAGTAAAAAAAGCGATTCTGCCTTCAGCGAATCACCCGATCAGCGCCTTAATGAAACACTGTCTGCAGACCAGGCCACATTGGTGAAAGCGCCTTACGGATGGAGGGGCTTAATTTATCCCAAAGGTTTAACCGGCGGTGTGGTAGGCTTCTATTTTAAATTCAACGATAGCAACCGCGTAGAGATGTTCTCTGACTTTGATTCTGCTTCTGCAGTAACTCCCATGACCGCCAGCTATCGCCTGAAGGCGCTGCAACAACCAAGCCTTGTTTTTGATACCTATTCGTATGTGCATGTACTGGCAGACCCCAACGGATCGGTGAATGGAGGAAGCTATGGCTCAGGATTATCTTCTGATTTTGAATTTGCCATCGACAGCATTGGCGGTGATACGGTACATCTTACAGGCCGGTTCAACGGAACCAAAGCTGTATTGATAAAAGCTACGCAGCAGGAAGCAAACAGTTATTACAGCAAACAATTCAGCAACAGGCTTTTTTTAAATATCAGCAAATACCTCACTTATTTTAAAAGACTGGTGGTGGGCGGTCATCAATACGAGGTGCTTGTTGACCAGGTTGGTCGTACCATTACTTTTACCTGGGTAGATGATAGCGGTAACGTACATAAGGCTACCGTCGGTTATTATTTTACTACAAATGGCGTTGCTTTTTCGCCGGCTTTTACCGATGGTTCAATTATCATTTCAGGCTTTAGCAATATTACGTGGAATGCAGGCACTACTACATTGTCTTTTACTATAAATGGCAATGCTGCTGGTATTGTAGGATCAGGCACACCCATTCAGCCCGATCTGGATGCACCGCATCGCTGGTGGCAGTTTGCGGTTGATAAAGGATTGTGGTGGATCTCTGAAAAAGGGTTTCATGTAAACGGTGTTGATGATGCCTACGGCATTACGAAAACCACCAGTTTCTTTTACCTGATGTACCGGCCTAAATATAGTACATACAATGGCTGCACTTACGATGTAGCCGGGCCTATTCAGCTGTTGCCAGATAATTCACTTAACCAGGATTATGCTTTGGCATATCGTACACCCAATTTTACAACAGATGGCCGCCTGACTTTTCCCTACCTGGGACAACTGGGAAATATACCAGCATCTGACTCGGTTGCTATGGCCAAAACGCGGATACAGTTTAGTGATAGTTATGGTTATTACCTGGTTCAAACGAGTGATATTTCGTACGACATGGTAAGTGCCAGAGATGGCAAAGCCTGGGTTACATGGATCTGGCCTTTTTAAGATGCGGCCGTTTATTGTTAACAAGAACTACATGAAGAACCATCATAATACAACCCGTGAAATAATTGCTTTTCGTCAGGCAATAAATCCAATGATCGTCCTGTGATACCCTTTGATTTGTAAGTTTTAAAACTGTAAGGTGCGCGGCCTCAGAACAGATATAGGCGGGGCTTAGCGCACCTGACAGTACACTCGTTATGCTTGCCATTTACCAAACTATAAAAGAAACTGCTATGAGAATACCTGCCAAACTGTTTACACTAATGCTGCTTGTGACTGCAGTTGGTAATACACTGCATGCACAGGTTGATCCGCATTTTACGCAGTATTACATTTATCCTTCATGGTTAAACCCGGCACTCACCGGCGCCTTTGATGGCGATTACCGGGTATCGGGTATTTACCGGAATCAATGGGGCAATATCAGCAATCCTTTTTCAACGGCCGGTTTGGGCGCCGAGTTCGTTACTGATAAAAATGTAAACCTCGGCATTAACCTGCTGAATCAAACTGCCGGAAGCGGAGGATATAATTACACCACGGCCTATGGCAATTTTGCCTATACAGGTGTTCGATTGGGTGCGGCAGAAAATCATCGCATTGTGCTGGGCATGCAATTGGGCCTGATCAGACGAGGTTTCAATGCATCTAAGTTCAGTTTTGGCGACCAATGGAATCCCATCACCGGCTATAACCCCGGCACATCTACTACTGATGTATTCAATAAAAAATCAACTACTTCATTCGATGCAGGGGCCGGCGTTCTGTATTTCGATGCATCTCCCGGTAAAAAAGCCAATGTGTATGCCGGCTTTTCTGTTTCACATCTTACAAAACCCGATGATAATTTTTCAGGTAGCGGCGCCAAACTGCCAATGCGTTATACCGGTCATGCAGGCGTGCGTTTGTCGATCTCAGAAATAGCGAGTATTACTCCCAATGTATTATATGTTAAACAGGGCACTGCTGAAGAAAAAATGGCAGGAGCTTATGTTCAGCTAACCGCAGCGCCGGGTACCGATGTAATGCTGGGCGCCAATTACCGTATTAATGATGCCGTGTCGCCATTCGTTGGCTTTACCCATAATAATCTGGTTATGGGTTTAAGCTATGATGTAAACGCATCTAACCTGGGTAAAATGGTACATGGTTCAAACAGCTTTGAAATATCCATCTCCTTTACAGGGAGAAAAACGGTTAAAACACCCGAAGGCAACTTTATATGCCCCAGGCTTTAATGTGCGCGATTCACCAATGACCATTTACAAACTTAATTGCGATGAAAAAAATATTACTCATACTGGTTGTTCTTCCGGGCCTGATTCCTGCAAGGGCGCAATTCGTGAATAATTATCTGAAGGCTGCAGATAATTATTATAAAAAGGGTGACTATTATTCTGCAACCCTGTATTACGAAAAATACATGGGCGCCGGCAAAGCCAAAGAAACCGAAGATGATTTTAATCCCTATAATGTTAAAACGGGTAAGGCAGGCGATCATAAGAGTGCCACCAGTGCGCAGCAGGTAGTATATAAGCTCGCAGAAAGTTATCGTCGATTGAATTACCCGGCGAAAGCTGTTGTTTATTATGAAAAAGCGCTCAGTTATCATAACGATCAACAACCACTTGCTCAATACTATTATGCAGTGACCCTGCGTGCGCTGGCTAAATACGATGAATCGGAAAAGGCGTTCCTGTCGTTTTTGGATATATATAAAATGGATGATGCTTATAGCCAGTCTGCCAGAAGCGAAGTGATCAATCTTCATTTTATTAAAGAGCAGTTAAATCGAAAAGATCTGGCATTATTTACCGTTCAAAAGCAGGGAAAGGATCTCAATCCATCCGGGGCAAATTATGCACCTTTCCGCCTGAACAAAAATACCCTGTTATTTACTTCTACGCGGCCTGAAGGGGATGATAAAAATCAGCCTTTTATCAATCGTGTATACGAAGCTGTTTATAATAACGGATCTGTAAAAAGCATCAGCAAAAGCGAATTGCCGCAAACTGCAGGTTTACACCAGGGTGTAGTAAGCTGCACGCCTGATGGGAAAATATTATTTCTCACCCGCTGGACAATAACTGATGGAAAGAAGACTTCAGCTATCTACATCAGCAAAAAACATGGGAAAGCATGGTCTGAACCTGTATTGTTTGATTCGATAGTAAATAAAGCCGGATATAATGCGCAGCAGCCTTTTGTAATGCCCGATGGGAAATCTTTATTATATGCCAGCGATAAACCCGGCGGAAGTGGTGGATTCGATTTATGGTATGCCGCGCTCGATGGCAATGGCAAAGCGGTAAAAACCGCCAACCTGGGCAATACTATTAATTCTCCTTTTGATGAACAGGCGCCCTATTACCATGATGCATCCGGCACACTTGTTTTTAGCTGCAACGGAAGAGTAGGAATGGGTGGCTTCGATTTCTTTTACAGCAAAGGAACCCTCAATGCCTGGGCCGCTCCTTTAAATTTTGGTTATCCTGTTAATTCTGAAAAAGACGACATCTATTTTACCAGTGAGGGTACTGCAAAAAATATACTCGAAGATGTTCTCTTTAGTTCCGACAGGTCGAATGAATGTTGCCTGGAATTATTTTCTCTTAAAAAGAAAAAGCCGCTTAAGCAGGTGAGTGGACAAATAGTAGCATGTGATGATCATTCATTATTGACCGGCGTGAGCATAAACATTGTTGATACTATTAACAACAAAACCGTTTACACCACCACTACAGGTTCAGATGGAAGCTATGCTTTTTCTATAGAAGAATACCAGCCATTAAAAGCCATGGCTTCATTAACCGGTTATAAAGATGGCTCACTGCAATTCAATACTCCTGCAGAAGATGCGGATGCAGATAGCTTATTAAATCCTGCCATTTGTCTTGTAAAGGAAGCACCACCTGTAGAATCGGTAGTGGTAATTGATAACGTGTATTACGATTTCGATAGCTCAACACTGCGCAACGAATCGTATCCCGCACTGGATAAAATTGTAAGCATGCTGAACGAATATCCCAACATGCAAATCGAAATAAGAGCGCATACAGATAACAAAGGTGGTCAGGCATACAATATGAAACTATCTGCCGCAAGGGCAAATACCGTAGTGGCTTATCTGGTAAATAAGGGCATTGATAAAAACAGGCTGCAATCGAAAGGATTTGGATCAACCATGCCTGTATCGCCCAACCAACATGAAGATGGCACTGATAACCCTGAGGGCCGGCAACAGAACAGAAGAACAGAATTTAAGGTGCTGAAAAAGTAGTAAGTAGTAAGTAATAAGTGGTAAGGACGAACACATGCAATTTGATTCATGACCAAAACAAATCTGATGAAAAAAATAGTGGCCGTGTATATCATGATGTTGGCTGTTTTATCTGTAACAGCACAACAGAAACCACATTATACGCAGTACATTTTGAACCAGTATATAATCAATCCGGCGCTTACCGGTATTGAAAATTATACAGATGTGAAGGTCAGTCACAGGCATCAGTGGCTCGGCCTTGATGGAGCGCCCGTTACCACTTACCTTACCATACATACGCCAATTGGTAAAACAGATTACCGTACTACGCCTACATCATTTTCTGTTCCCGGCGAAAATCCGCGCGGGCAAAGGTATTGGGAAGATTACACAGCCGCTGAACCGCATCACGGTATCGGTTTGCAGGTAATAGATGATCATATGGGGCCGTTGAATCAATTCACATTGAATGCTACTTATGCGTATCATATTGGTATTAGTCCGCGCACAAGCATCGCGGCCGGCTTCGGCGCCGGGTTTACCAAAATGGGTTTGCAAACTGATAAACTGCAGTTTGCTACGGCGGTTGATCCGGCAGCCTATAACAGCGGTACTTTAAACCGGTTCAAACCCGATTTCAGCGCCGGATTGTATTTATACTCCGGTGATTACTTTGCCGGCGTTGCGTTGCAGCAGATCATTCCGCAGAAATTATCATTCTCTGACAATATGGTAAAAACAACCGATGGCAAGCTGGAGCCCCACCTGTTTGCAACTGCCGGTTACCGCTTTCTGGCAGGAGAAGATTTCAATTTCATTCCCTCGGTAATGGTTAAGCACATCAGCCCCTTACCGGTGCAGGTAGATCTCAATGCCAAGCTGCAATACCTCGATGTGGCCTGGATTGGTGCGAGTTACCGGATTAAAGACGGCTTTGCCGGTATGCTGGGGTTGAACATTTCGAATACGGTGAACATCGGCTATTCGTACGATTACACTACTACTGAACTGAATAATTATAGTAAAGGTTCACATGAAATTATAATTGGATTCACCATAGGCAATAAATACGATGATGGTTGCCCAAGAAATGTTTGGTAAAAAAGAAAAATTATAAGATGAAGGTTGAAAAAAAATATGGTTTCCTGATAATGCTAATGATTCTGGTAATGGCTTTTAATGCCAACGCACAGGACATTCCTGTACATCGTTGCGGAACCATGGAGTTATTAAAAATTGCCTTAGAGAAAGCCCCGACCTTAGCAGACAGTTTTAATAAAGAAGTTGTACGCATTCAACAGGTAGCTGCCAGTCGCATAACGGCTCCCGGGGGCCGCGAATTTGCTTCAACAGTATTTATACCTGTTGTTTTCCATGTTGTTTTGGGTGATCCCAAAATAGTAAGCGATCAGCAGTTAATTGACCAGATAAATGTAATGAATGCCGATTATGCCGGATTGAATGCTGATTCCGTGGTTATTCCGGCTGCGTTCAAGGCTTTGTTTGGCAAGTCGAGAATACAGTTTGTGCTGGCCAAACGTACGCCTGATAACCAACCTTCCAATGGCATTGAGCGATTTACTACAGCTCAGTCTTATTTCGATTATAACAATACAGCTATAAAATATACCGCTTCGGGTGGTGCAGACGCATGGGATGCCACGCGCTTCTTTAATATCTGGGTTTGTGAATTAACGAGTGGTTTATTAGGTTATTCCACTATGCCACGCATGGCGCCGAATAAAGAGCAGGGCATTGTTATTTCATTCAGAACCCTACCCGGCGGCAGCCTTACCGGTTACAATAAAGGTCGTACGGTTACACACGAAACGGGTCATTTCTTTTTTCTGTATCATATCTGGGGCGATGATCAGGGCGCCTGCACTGGTACTGATTATGTTGATGATACGCCTAACCAGGGTGATGCTACTTCAGGTTGCCCGGGAGGTATAGTAACTGATGCGTGTACTACCACTGCGCCGGGTATTTTATATCAGGATTACATGGATTATAGTAGTGATGGTTGCATGGCCATGTTCACTAAGCAGCAGGTGGCCCGTATGGAGTCGGCTTTAACAACTTACCGGTCAACGCTTATTACGTCTAATGGTGGCACATCTCCGCTGGCGACATTGGATGCTGAATTGCGCAGTATTAACAGTCCGTATTTACGTTCATGCAGTACAGATATTAACCCCGTTGTTACGCTGCGCAACTGGGGCATAGAAAAGCTTTCTTCGGTTTACATAAACGCCAGTGTTGATAATGGTACGCCCGTTCAAACACGCTGGACAGGTTCGCTCAATAGCACTGACAGTATCAGGGTTGTTTTAAATACCGTATCTGTAATCAGTACCGGTTCGCATTCACTGAAAATATGGGTTAGCAGGCCAAACGACAGCACCGACATGAAAGCATCGAACGACACAGTGCGAACCACCCTTACGTACCAGTTGCCGGCTTCACTACCTGTCACCGAAGGATTTGAACAAGAAACTTTTCCTCCTGCAAACTGGGATATTTTAAACCCTGATGCTTCATATACCTGGGAAAAAGTAACCGGCATTGCAAAAAGCGGTAATGCCAGCCTCGTAATAAATAACTATTCCTACACCGCCATTGGGCAAAGAGATCTGATCAGACTGCCCGTGGTAAATATCAGTAATGCCGATTCGGCTTTTCTCAGCTTCCAGGTAGCGGCAGCAACGCAAACCGCTACGGGAGCCTTGTTTGGCACCTGGGATACCCTGCAGGTGCTTGCAAGCACGGATTGTGGTAATACATGGGCAAGTTTGTATAAGAAGTGGGGTAACTCGCTGATTACGCATAGCAGCCCCGTGACTCAGCCGTTTGTTCCTGCCGCTAATGAATGGAGGAAAGATTCGGTGGATCTCACAGCTTATATCAATAAAGGACCACTGTTGCTGGCTTTTGCCAACTCAACCGGCAATCAGAATAATGTTTATATCGACGATATCAACCTGTATAAAGAAGTATTTAATCCCCGATTGAAAGAAAAAGGTGTGTTGATAACACCAAACCCTGCGAGGGACAAGATTACCGTGCAGTTTTATACGGCGCCTGCTAACCTGAAAAGTATTGCGTTGTATAGCAGCACCGGTCAAAAGCTGGCAGAGCATGTGGTAAGTTCCAATACATCTGTAATGGACACTTACAACTTTAACCTTAGCGGTTATTCCAGTGGGGTGTACGTAGTGCGCATAGTGTATAGTGATCATACTTCAACCCAAAAAATAATCAGGCTATAGGGGAGGAACAATATTAAGAATGCAAAACTGTAACCGATGTTAACGCTCGACCATTTATTTGGATCTATTAAACAACCAAAAACTAACAGGATGAAACCCTATCTGTTTATCGGATGTACGGTAGGCAGCCTGCTTATTGCGTGTACGCTACAGGCGCAAACCTATCTGCCTGTTAAGGTAACCGGGTTTAATCAGGATGTTGTGGCAGAAACCGGAACGAATGTGGCAACCGCTACCTCGTCTATGATAGATGGTAATAAAAATATTACAAACCATGTGATGTATTCTACTGCCTTTGCAAGAGCAAATAGTTTACAGGGAGGGATAGATAGCTCTGGCACTATCGTGAGCGGAACGCATACCTGGCAAATGGAATCCTTTGCCGGCAAAAATGCCTTGTATCTTTCATTGCAGGCAAATATTGACAGTACGCTTTCCGCAGGAAATCTTACCCTTTCAACGCCGGCTTATTATTCACGATTAAGTTTGTTGCTTTTTTCTACTGAGGGCAACAGTTTCATAAATATCGATTTGAATTATGCCGATGGTACAAGTGCCCGTGCGGTTACCAATGCGTCGGTCGTAGACTGGTATTTCGGGGCAAATGCAGTATATCAAAACTTCGGCCGCATTCAACGTGATTCTTTTCCTCCTTTTACAGTTGATGGAGTGGGAGCTAATAATCCTCGCATGTACAGTGTAGATTTTTTGGCAAACTGTGGAAGCCAGGACAAATTACTGAAATCAGTTACCATAACTGATACAGGTAATGTAAATTCAACCAGTTCATTTTTCCCACGTATCGTGGTAATGGCGGTGTCAGGAGTGCCTGTTCAACCCTTTGCATTCAACCCTACTGTACTTCCGGCAAGATGCGGCAGTGCCGATAACGGCATAGTAACGCTGAATGTAACTGGTGGTGTAAAACCATTTACCTATGCCTGGAATACAACGCCTGCACAAACCACCAATGTTGCAGCAGGATTAAGCTCCGGTACATATAGTTGCACTGTTACCGATTCGAATGGTTGTGTAAGAACTTATACGGCAAACGTTCCCCTGGTAACACCGGCAGCAGTAATTGCCAATGCCACCAAAAGCCTGGTATGCTCCGGTTCTGCAACAACTTTATATGCCGATACAACATCTGCAGTGGCTGGTACATATACATGGACGCCTGGTTATATGAACGGATCGGCAGTTTCCGTTTCGCCTACAACTGCAACAGACTATATTGTGTCTAAACAGGATATCTACGGCTGTACTTCTGCCGACACTATTCATATATCAGTTAAGCCAACACCCGGTTCAGCATTTACGGTAGATCCTGACGCTGTTTGTCCGAATACACCTTTGGTAGTCACCTATACAGGAACTGCGAGTGCTACCGCAACCTGGAACTGGAATAATTTTGCAGGAGCTGCTATTCAAAGCGGTACAGGCCAGGGGCCATATAATATTGTATATAAAACAGGTGGAACCTATACTATACAACTACAGGTAACCGATAACGGTTGCGTTTCACCGGTTACCAGCAGGCAGGTTTCAATTAATGGTCCGTTAAGCATGCCGGTTGTTGCTGTGGGTACGGCAACCAGCACAAGTATTATATTCACCTGGCAACCGGTTCCTGGTGCTACCGGTTATATTGTTTCTATAAACGGAGGGCCTTACATCACGCCCAGTTCAGGTATCATGGGTACTTCGCACCAGCTAACCAGTGTACAGCCTGCCAGCAGCTTTACTATAAATGTTATTGCGTTGGGTGTTGAAAGCTGCCGCAACAGTGCTCCCGGCACAGCCACTGGTCACACACTGCAGGACGAAATATTCATTCCAAATTCATTTACACCAAACAATGATGGAAAGAACGATGTGTTCAGGGTATATGGCAATGCCATTGCTGCTGTGACCATGAAAATATTTAATCAATGGGGAGAACTGATCTACGAAGGCAACGATACACAGGGCGGATGGGATGGTATGCATAAAGGCAAAGTGCAACCCATGGGCGTGTACATCTATGCCATAAAAATAAAACTGACAAATGGAGCTGAAATGATCAGAAAAGGCGCTGTAAACCTCCTGCATTAAAACAGACAATGATGAAAGAATAGACGATTTCGATTTATGGAATAAAAAATTGCACATGAAAATTGGTAAACATATCGGAGTGTTATTTGGGTGGGTTGTTGTTACAACCGGCGCCTGGGCACAGGTGTATTCACCGATTGCCGTAACCGGGTTTAACCAGGACGCTATCGCTGAAACCGGTACTGATGCAACTGCAGTAACTACCACCGACCTGGACCTTTCGGCCAATATCATGTATTCGGTAGACTTTGCAACTATCAACCCGCCACTAACGGCAGGTTTGCCAAATAACGGCACTATTACGAATGGTACCCGCACCTGGCAATTGCAACCATATAATGCCAATAACGTACTGTATTTGTCGCAGGGTGGGGCAGTGGCCAATACACTGGCACTGGGAAGTCTGAATGTATCTTCGCCCGATTCATTTTCGGCTATCAGTGTGCTATTATTTTCTACAGAAAAAAACAGCACAGCAAATGTAACATTGAATTTCACCGACGGTACTTCAACCAATGCCGGCAGCTTTACGGTGCTCGATTGGTTTGGCGGAACAGGTGCTGTTTATGCAGGATATGGAAGAACAACCCGGCAAACCGCGCCAACATATAACCCGGATGGCGTACCTACCGATCCCAGGTTTTACCAGTTGAACATTGCATTGAGCTGCACCGATAAAGTGAAGATGCTGCAATCGGTTTCGTTTACGTTTTTATCGGGTACATCTGCTTCGGCACGGATGGTGGTGCTGGCATTGTCGGGCGTAGCATATACGTCTCCCTCAGTGAGTGCTGTCATTGCGCCATCATTTTGCGGTAATTCAACCGGTAGTATTGCGCTGACTGTTACCAATGGTACATCTCCGTTCAAATATGCGTGGAATACTACTCCGGCACAAACTACAGCTACCGCTTCGAACCTTGTTCCCGGTACTTACACCTGTACTATTACCGGAGCTGATAATTGCACCACGAGCTATACAGGTACCGTGAACTCAGCTTCCGCCACAACCTTAACGGCATCCGCAAGCGCTTCGGTTATCTGCAGTGGACAAGCGGTGAATTTGTCGGTTACAGCAACCGGTGGAACCTTAGCCTCCTATACCTGGAACCCGGGACCAGTAACCGGATCAACTGTTACAGTAACGCCTTCGGCAACTACTACTTATGTAGTGAGTGGCAAAGATAATTTCGGATGTTTGGTATCTGCGAGCGTGCCGGTTACAGTAAAGCAAACCCCAACATCAACGTTTACGCTGTCGCCTGTTAATGTTTGTTTGGGTACTTCACAAACTGTCTCCTATACAGGCAACGCGCCTGCTACAGCTACGTATAACTGGAACTTTGCAGGTGCTGCAGTGCAAAGCGGCAGCGGTCAGGGGCCCTACACAATCCTGTTTAATAATGCCAACAATTATAATCTGCAGTTACAGGTAACAGATAACGGATGTACTTCTGTAACGACTACACAACCCACTACTGTGTCAACACCTGTGACGGCTGCGTTTTCAGTAAGCGATAGTTTGATTTGTGCAGGTACTGTCATCAATGTAAAATTCACAGGCAGTGCCGCCAATACTGCCACAGCAACGTGGGGCTGGGGTGGGGGAACGGTACAAAACGGCAACGGCTTCGGCCCTTATAATGTACAATATGCGAAAAGCGGATTGGTTACACTCACTGTAAAAGACGGCGCCTGTACGTCAACGGCACGTTTTAAACCAATTACAGTAATACAAAATCCGGTGGCTGCATTTACGCCGGATGTTACGGCAGGTTGTGCGCCATTATCCGTTACGTTCAGCAATCAGTCGCAAAATGCCGATGCCTTTACCTGGACCTTCGGTGATGGCGGAAAATCAACCGATGTAAACCCGGTTCATACGTATAATACAACCGGCACGTATACAATTTCACTGGCTGTTTCTGCCCTGAATAAATGTTTCGACACACTGGTAAAAACCAATATGATACAGGTGAAGCAATATCCTGTAGCTGATTTTACAGCTACTCCGGTTGAGAACGTTCCGCTTGAATTGCATCTTGCCAATTTCGGGTTCAACAACACTTCGCAAAATGCAGTTACCTATAAATGGGATTTCGGTGATAAAACCACTTCATCAGTGCTCAATCCGTCGCATCATTATGTGTATCCCGGCAACTATGCAGTAACCCTTATTGCCGCCAATGATATCGGTTGCGCTGATACGGCAATCAGGAAATTTTTTATGGTAATACCCGACAAAGTACTGGTTATACCCAATGCATTTAGTCCGAATGGCGACGGCATTAACGACACATGGGAGATTGCCGGTTTGTATGGTGTAAGCGATTGCCAGATAGACATATTTAACCGGTGGGGTCAAAAAATAGTAAGCAGGCATGGATATACGCCATGGGATGGCAGGTATAATGGGCAACCGGTACCGGTGGCTACCTATTACTATGTGATAAAAACAGTTACACGCACCTATAATGGCTGGGTAGCGGTGATCAGGTAATAAAATTTTAAAAATAAAATAAAAGTTCAGTTATGAAACACATGTATTTGAAGGGCGCCTCTGTTTTTATGTTATCTGTGGTTTTGTTGTTTACTGCCTGTAAGAAAGGCGATGCAGGCCCGCAGGGTGAAAAAGGTGATCCAGGTCCTGCCGGAGCAGCAGGCGCCACAGGCGCTACCGGTAAAACCGGTTCTGCCAATGTTATTTATTCAGCATGGATGGACGTAACCTATCAATCAGCAGATTCAGTTACTGCAGTAGGTACTATGGATGCTCCGAAACTGGTAGACAGCATCATTCAAAAGGGTGAAGTAAAGGTATACTGTAATATCAATACGCCCAGCAGCCCAACTATTGTATCACTGCCTTATACAGATGGAGGTGTTGTATTTGGATTCCCTGATTTGGTAATTAATCCTTTGTATCGTGTAGGTACTATTTATCTCTACTCAAATTATAACCTGAGCACCCGCACTTCATCAAGCGGTGAAAAAGTATTTCAATACAGATATATTCTTATTCCCGGCGGTGTAACTGCCCGTTCGGCTGTAAACTGGAATGACTATACGCAGGTGAAAAAGTACCTGGAATTAAAAGACTAAGCGTAATTAAACGATGTCAGCCGGGAAGTGCATTCCCGATTGTTTTTCATAAAATGTAAGTACGGGTTGCCTCTTTTGGGGTGACCCCTCTTTTAAAGCAAAACGCAAAAAGCATAACCCTGAATGCAAATGCTTAACGCCGGATACAAACAGCGTTAGGCGTTACGTAGCAAACATTCAGCGTATAAAAAACTGTATTATGAGAAAATCTGAGCCAATGAACCGAATGGCTAATGCTGGTTTTAAAAAATTGCATTACAACTTTCGTATAACGGGTAAACCGATAATGGCGGCATGTATGCTGGTGCTTGCTTCTTTTGGCGCTTTTTCGCAAGCTCCTTCGCCTGTTACTGTTACCGGTTTTAATGCCGATGTTATAGCCAATGGCGCTACCTTCACGGGATCAACTACTGCCGATGTAGATGGCGGCGGCTATACCTTCCTCAATCAAAGTTTTACTGCATTTGGTACACCCACATATTATCTCCCTAATTCCGGCACTATAACCAGTGTGGCTGCCGGGGGAGGAACATTTCAACTGGCAAGCGCCTCAGCAAATAATTCGCTTCGTTTGGCAACTCAGAATGCTTCAGGAACATTAACATTAACTACGCCTCAAACAGCAGGTGTTATTTATCTGCTGGCCACTTCGGGGTCGGGCGCATCTACCATTAATGTTACTGTAAATTTTACCGATGCTACTACACAAACATTTATAGGAGTAACCGTACCCGACTGGTACGGTGGCGGCGGTTTTGCGGTTCAGGGAATTGGCCGCGTAAATGGAAATGCTTCTTCACTCGATAATGGCGGTGGTAGTTCCGATCCCCGTTTATACCAACTGCCCCTTCCTGTTAGCAGTAGCAATTATCAGAAACTGGTTTCAGGCATAACCATTACTAAAACAGTAACGGCTGGTTTTGCACAAATAATGGCAGTAAGCATTGCTGTTCCCTGTGCACTTCCTGCTGCACAACCTACATCCCTCTTATTGAATACTATTTCTACAAGCCAGATTAACGGATCTTTTACTGCGGCTTCCCCGGCGCCGGATAACTACCTGGTTGTACGCTATCCTGCCGGTGCTACACCCGTAGCGCCTTCCAATGGCGTTAGCTATTCTGCAGGTAATACGTTAGGCACCGGCACTGTTGTACAGGCAGGGGCCGCTACCACTTTCAATGCTATCGGTTTAACAGGCGGAACCGTATATGATTTTTATGTTTACAGCTATAATAGTACCGGTTGTATAGGCCCGATGTACAACATCGCGTCACCGCTTACCAGTACCCAATCTACCACCGGATGTAGTGGACCGAGTGGCGTAATACCTGTTGGACCTACCGGAACGTATCCTTCTTTAAAAGCCGCGCTGGCTGCTCTCGCAGGTGGTATCGGCGGTTCTGTGGTGCTGGAATTGCAAAGCAATTATGTAAGTTCAGTAGAAACATTTCCTATCACCATTCCTTCCAATGCCTGCTTTAGTGCCATTCGGTCATTAACTATTCGTCCGGCAGCAGGCGCAAACGGATTGAAAATTACCGGCGCTAACGCCGGCCCCACTATCGATTTCAATGGAGCAAATTATGTAACCATCGATGGACGCCCGGGGGGCACAGGTACTTCTATTGCGGTTACCCCGTCGGGCAGTACCAGCTCCATCAATCTTAACATTATTAATCTGGATCCTGCCGGTTCAGCTATAAAGCTCGATACCGGTGCTTCAAACAATACCATTGTTTACTGCGATCTGCAGGGACAAAACACCACACCTGCTACAACGCCCACTACCACACTGGCAGGGGTTGTATACTTTGGTAATTCGGGCGCTAATGGCAACGACTATAACGTCATTGATCATTGTAATATCCATAGCGCCACTTCAAAACCAACTATAGGCATTTATTCACTGGGTTACGATAACCTGAGCGGCGCGGCTGCTTTTGTAACCCAGTTCAATGATAATAACACGATCTCTAACAATAATATTTACGATTATGGCGCTGCCAATAACTCGGCAGGTCTTGAACTGTATTATGGTAACAATAGCTGGACGATAACGGGCAACAGCTTCTTCCAAACTTCTGCAATCACCATTACCGGCTATAGTCGCGCCATATGGTTGTCGACAATTCGTGTAAATGCAGGGGAAATAGGAAGTGGTTTTACTGTTACAGGCAATTATATTGGCGGTAGTGCACCGGCCTGTGGCGGAACACCTTTTACAATAGCAAGCGGTTCATCGGGGTATTTTGAAGGTATGCGTCTTGAAGTAGCAGATGCTGCCACACCGCAGGCGCCTACATCGGTTCAGGGTAATACCATTACCAACCTATTTATTACAACCAGCAGTACCAGCGACGCCATGCATGGCATTGCCGTAACCGGTAAAGGTAACCTGAATATTGGAACAGTAACTGGTAATACGATCGGTTCTATAAGCGGTATTAACGGATATACCGACGGTGGCATTACTATTACCGCTACCGGTTCCGTAGCAAGCCATATGTTATACTTCAGCAGTAGTTCGGCATTTTCGGCCAGCGTGCAGAATAACAAAATAGGTAATGTAGCGCTTACTGCTGCGGGCAATTCATTTTCGGGAATATATGTCAACAGCCCGGTAACGGCAGGTATTAGTGGTAACACTATCAATAATATCACCGAATCCAGTACAGGTACTACTACATCAAAATATCTTATAGGTATACAAGTGCTATCGGCGAGCGCCATTCCTACCATTACCAATAACATTATTCAGGGGCTAACCTGCAATTATGCTACAACCGGAACAAGCAGCTCGCAGGTAATAGGTATTAACATAGGAGCTTCTGCCAATGTATCCGGTGGCATAACAGGAAACACAATACGCAACCTGGTAAATGCTACCCAAAGCACTGCTACCACCAGTAGCAGCGCTATCATTGGTATTAGCACGACCAGCACCAATACGGCTGGTACAACCGTTTCAGGAAATATTATTGATTCCCTGGTGCTCACCGGCTCAGCTACCAATGCGGCCGTGAATGTAATCGGATTGTATTTCGGTGGCACTACTTCGGTGACCAACATGATTTCGAACAATTTTATACATAGTTTTGATATAACGGCTGCCAATACCGCAGCAGTTTTCACCGGTATATATGTGAATGGCGGAGCAAGCAGTTTCTTCAATAATATGATCCGCCTGGGTGTTAAACCTGATGGCACTGCCCTTACGACTGCTTTATCTGTCACCGGTATTTTAGCTGCCACTACTTCAACCAATAATTTCTATCACAACAGTATTTATATTGGTGGTAATGGGGTGGGAACTACAGCCAATAACACTTTTGCATTTCGCAGGAGCGCTACTTCGGGCACTTACGATATACGGGATAATATTTTTGCAAACAACCGCTCCAATGGGTCAACCGGCGGTAAACATTATGCTATAAACTTTACTACTTCTGTTACCGGCGCTACGGTTAATTACAATGTTTATCAATATAAAGGTACAGGAGGTGTTTTTGCTAATAATGGTATTGCCGATATTGCTGCCTATACAATGGGTGGTTCGGGAACACCGGGCTGGATCAGCGGTGATGTGAACGGCGTTACCGGTAATCCCAACTTTATTAACCCCGATGGAAACGTTTCTAATGTGAACCTGCATATCAATACTTCGGGCACTACAGTTGTTGAAGGAACGGGAACAGCTATTGCTGCAGTGACCGGTGATTATGACGGTGAAACACGAAGCGGACTTACACCCGTAGATATCGGTGCGGATGCAGGCAACTTTATTCCTGTTGCCGCTACCTGTACCACACCGGCTACGGCAACTGCACTGGTTTTAAATACTATTTCTTCAACTGAGATCGATGGCAGTTTTACGGCTGCTGCCGGTGGCGCCGATGGATATATGATCGTAAAATATTTTTCAGGCGCTACTCCGGTAACGCCATCCAATGGTGTTAATTATACCGTGGGGAGTTCATTAGGTTCAGGAACTGTTATTGCTATTGGAACGGGTACCAGCTTTGCGAGCACCGCACTGGTTGCCAGCACAGGCTACGATTACTACGTATATGCTTACAATAACAATTGCTTAAGCGGTATCAAATATAGTACAGCCCTTACCGGATCAAAATCTACCAGTGGTTGTAGCGGCCCATCAGGTTTAATAACTGTTGGCCCCACCGGTACATATCCTACTTTAACGGCTGCGCTGGCTGCTTTGTCGGGCGGTATCAGCGGACCGGTGATCGTTGAGCTGCAAAGCAATTATACTTCTGCAACAGAAACATTCCCGATTGTGATTGGCGCAAGCTCCTGCTTTAGTCCGACTAATACAGTAGTTATTCGTCCGGCTGCAAATGCAAACGGGCTCGTCATCACCAGTTCCAATTCGGGACCCACGATCGATTTCAGCGGCGGCAATTATGTAACGATCGATGGCAGACCCGGCGGCGCAGGTAATTCGCTTACTGTTACCGCTGCCGGCAATTTGAATACGGTTAACCTGAACATTGTAAATACCAGTGCTGCGGGAACTGCTTTACGTTTCGACAACCAGGCTTCCAATAACGTAGTTAAATACTGCGATGTGCAGGGACAGAATGCTTCGGGTGGAAGTCAGCCCACGTCACTCGCCGGTGTTATTTACTTTGGCAGCAATGGGGCATATGGAAATGATAACAACGTAATAGATCATTGTAATATACACAGTGCCGGTACGGGTTCTTCAAAACCTTCTATTGCAGTATATGCATTAGGAGCCGCCAATACAGGCGTAAATGCCAACTTTAATGATAACGACACAATATCGAACTGTAACATTTATGATTATTTCCTTGCCAGTGGCAATTCGGCAGGCGTTGAGCTTACACAAGGTGTAAAAGCCTGGACGATTACCGGTAACAGCTTTTTCCAGACAGCAGTGAATACTTACCTGGCAGCAGGTTTTAATCGGCCTGTATGGATCTCACCCAATCGTGCAACCGGCAGTGTTGGTAATGGATTTACGATTACCAACAACTATATCGGCGGATCGGCGCCTTTATGCGGCGGCACCCCCTA
>Ga0105239_10001451_pt1 | contig 31597 bp, 29 predicted proteins | sample KBSC44metaG_FD_92761 | JGI IMG/M metagenome (GOLD analysis project Ga0105239, IMG submission 92761) | Corn rhizosphere microbial communities from Kellogg Biological Station, Michigan, USA - KBS C4-4 metaG | ecosystem: Host-associated > Plants > Roots > Rhizosphere > Soil | place: Michigan, USA...
AGGCGCCAGCATTGTGATTGCGGTTGACCGTTCACTGGCGCTCTAGGCTTGGACTCAATTAATAGAGTATATCACCGCCGTTAACCCAGATCTAAGCTTCAGCTCACCATCACTCTGAGTTCTGTCTTTGGAGACCTGTATGACCTAGAGGATAATGGGACGAAGCAGCCGTGAGGAGGTCAGACTGATCGATCAGCAGGCTGTGATAGTGACAGGCGGTGGGAAGAATGAAATTACGAGCACCACCAAATATTGGACCAAAGCTTGAAATAGCCAGCTGCCTAAGTTTTGATGGTTGAGGAAGGATAGAAGGGAAGGATCGAGTGAGGGCGTTTACCAGGAAAAGTCGATATTATGAACCTCGCAAGAGGAACCTTATATGGCCGCCGTTATCTGAGCAAATGTAGTGGGCTACTCTCTCGGACGAGTAAATTCGGTCGTTTCCCTCAACTTCGTACTCCTTCCCGCTTCTGTCATGAACGCTATTGATACTCGTATGTTTCGACCCTGTCTGCCGTAGAGGACAAGTGCGACAGTTTCTAACTGCATTTCGCATTAGAACCCAAGCAGAATATCAGGACTGAGTACATAACTGCTGAAGATGGAACAATGCTAGCAATAGTTGCAGTTAGGGAGCGCAGATAATATATAGTTTGGTATTTAAGGCATCCTGCGCACATCTGTAGCTCGGAGACGTGAATGAATCATCTTTATTTAACGAAGGACTTCGTATCTGAACCTGCATTGGCGAGCCAGTGGCAGCCTAATCTGCCAGCGCCTCAGGGCTGAGGCCGCCCCTAAACCCGCACAAAACACACCACTCAGCAACATCCGCAGGTTTGTTTGATCCGATTCCGTCGTCTGGACTCTACTGTTACACGCTATCATATGAGTCAGGCAACCAACAATATGTCGGACTCGGTTTCGGCTTCGTCTTGGAAAAGTCGAGGTCGTAGGTTCGCTCGAGGACACAATACTTGTAGAAGTATTAGGGATGTTTAGGAGCATACCCAAATTAATTCTTGGTTTGTGGGCAAGCCGATTCCGAAGAATAATATAAGTGCCGCTCATGTGCTGAGTGGTGTCACTAACTAGTATGCTCCGTACTGGCTCCAGACTGAAACTCATCAATAACTACTTAGCTGGGATCCCTGAGTCGCTTCAAGGCCAATATCGCAGCCTTTCAGCCCCTAATCATGAGACCACCAGCCAGCCTTGCCAGCCTTGTGTCCAACACACGACGAGTACGGGCGTATGGAGTACACCTGAAGGATATAGTCCTACGAATTATGTGATGTGCGAATGCGGTTCTATTCTAAATCATTTCTGGCATCGCCGTTCATCATCTACATAGGCCATCTATCTCCTGCGACCTTGCCGACAGCACGAAGCTTCGCTGGGCAAATACCACTCACCTACCACTAACTACCGAGCATTGCATCTCTCCTTCGAATAAGGCTATACTGCCATCTCTGTTGGAAGGAGTCATGACTTCTCTTTACCATTGAACTAGCAGGACAGTCGATAGGTCTTTTCCAGATAAAATATTTCCCAGTGGCATGATACCTACTCGTTAGAGGGCATCCTCGGGCACCGCCCGGCTAGGGACGGTTCCTTTCGGAAACTCTAACTTAGGCAAGGCAGAGTCTGTCCCGACCAGCTCACAACATCGGAATTGGCTTCCCGTACCTTGAAGTTCATTGTTGATATTTTCCTTTCTACGAATACGCACGAATGCAACTATCCGGGGGTTGACTGATCTCGCCTTGCCGCTTTTCTCCAGCCATGAATTCATCTACCCCGTAACAATCCGTCCAAACCCCATGGCGAAGGGGGGGGGGAATGGAAAATCAGTTCTACTGGTAGGTGATGACCCAGATTTCTTTCTTCGAGCCTGTCTCCATTTTTCATCAAAACTATTACTCTACATTTTCGTCATTTCTTCCTTGAACGCCCGTCTTCTGCAACGCTCTTTGATCGCCATGTGGAGATTCTGCTGGTCCACACAGACACGTCAAGCACGTTTTGGCAGTCGGCACGCTTCGCCGAGAGGTTGCATCTTGTTATGAATTGGCATGCTTGCTTACATTTTCTTGCCCAAATTTTTGGTCAAGGGTCGGGGAAATGGCTGTAGGGCACCGGTCACAAGGCGGAGTGACTGTCTTCACTATAAAAGACAAATTTCCTTGACACAGAAGGCAACACAGGAGCACTCTCGATTGTCGACTTGAAACGTATAATCAGACGGGTGATCACCATGAAGCGAGACGAAGAATTCCAAGCCGAAAATGCCGAGGGCAGCGAGTCGAGGGCTATGGATGAGAAATCCATGGCTGGTGAGGCCACGCTGGTAGCAGCACCAGGTGGTCAGACCCAGCGTGGACTGAAAAGCCGACATATTCAATTTCTGTAAGCCAATATCAATCCTACCTACTAAATGTCTGGTTGGAGCTGACGATTCGGAAAAAAATCAGTGCATTGGGAGGCGCGATAGGGACAGGGCTCTTCGTTGGCTCCGGGTCAATTCTCAACACAGTCGGTCCAGCACCATTATTCATGGCGTACCTGTCGAACATGTTCATCGTGTGGGTGGTCATGAACGTCCTCGCCGAAATCACCACCTTCCTACCGATGAAAGGCATTACGATCCCCTACTTCGTATCACGCTTCGTCGACCCCAGCCTGGGCTTCGCAGCCGGCTGGAACTATTGGTATGCGTACGCGATCCTCGTGGCCGCAGAGGCATCCGCCGGCTCGATCCTGCTCGGCTACTGGGCCCCCAATGTCAACGTGGCAGCTTGGATCACCATCTTCCTGATCCTGGTTTTGTTCCTGAACGTTATCGCGGTCTCTTTCTTCGGCGAGGCAGAGTTCTGGTTTGCGTCCGTTAAGCTCATCACGATCATCGGGTTGATCATCATCGGGATTGTGTTGTTCTTCGGGGGCGGGCCCAACCACGACCGTTTGGGTTTCCGATACTGGAAGGATCCCGGCGCGTTTAAGGAATATCTCGTCCCAGGCGCGACCGGCCGCTTCCTCGCATACTGGACCGCATTCGTTCGAGCTGGATTTGCATTCATCACCTCCCCTGAGCTGATCGCGCTCGCCGCGGGCGAGACGGTCGCCCCGCGCCGCAACATCCCCAAAGCGGCGCGACGATTCGTGTGGCGCCTGCTGGTCTTCTACGGGCTCGGGTCGCTGATCATCGGCATCATCGTCTCTTCAGACAACCCGCGCCTGCTCTCACCGGACTCCAACGCCAACGCCAGCCCGTTCGTCATCGGCATCCAAGAAGCTGGCATCGAGGGCCTCAACCACGTCATCAACGCGGCCGTCCTAACCTCCGCCTGGTCCGCGGGCAACGCCTTCCTGTACTCTGGCTCTCGTGTGCTGTACGGGCTGGCGCTGACGAACCAGGCACCGGCCATATTTGGCAGGACGAACCGCCGCGGCGTGCCATACATGGCGGTGCTCGCGACGTGGGTACCGGGCCTGCTCGCGTATCTCAACGTGTCCAACTCTGGCGCGACCGTGTTCAACTGGTTCGTCAACATATCGACCATCAGCGGCTACATCGCGTGGATCATCTGCCTGGTCACGTACATCCGCTTCCACAAGGCGCTGCGCCTGAAGAACATGCTGGACACGCTACCGTTCCGCACGCCCCTGCAGCCGTACGCGTCGCAGTTCGTGTTGGGCCTCCTCTCGCTCCTGACCCTCACCAACGGCTTCCAGGTCTTCTTCCCTTCGCAGTGGTCCGTCTCGAGTTTCTTGGCCGCCTACATCACCCTCCCCATCGTGCTCGCCCTCTATGTGGGGCATAAGCTCTGGTTCCGCACCCCGTTCGCTATCAAGCTCGAAAATATCGACGTCGTCACTGGCAAGAGAGAGATGGATGAACTGTGTGCCATGGATGAGGATCCAATCCCTAAGAATTGGGTCCAGAAGGTCTGGTTCTGGATTGCTTGAGTTGTCCCATTGTATAGCACAGGGGAGAGAGTGTATGCAACTTGTGCAGAAATGTTCTTTTGCTTTTCGAAATTGGAATTGGCAGGCGTGATGACCCTAGATATTTCTATGTTAACGAGGAGGCATTTATGAGATCTATAAGCTTGACTTCTGCAACTTTCGCCGGCGTGTAGGAAAGATTGGCTAACCTGCTTATCAACACATTCACGATGACACGGGCTTGGTGAGAAACAATTCCGGTCTTAATTGCCCCGATAATTATCCCATATCCGTCGTGAATTCCACACAACATACTCCCACACCCTGAACACGGCAACGGTTCCCTAAGAAGCAAAGCAATTGCTTGGTTGTAGCTTGAGAAAGCTTAGCGGGAGGGGATCTCGACAGTTAACGATACAATGCACATGTGAGTTGATTCCTTAATTTCAATACACATTTTCGTGGCGAAAACGCCTAGCAAAAGGCGAGCGGCCACAATATTATGAGTGACGAGTCAGCTAGCGCTTCATCCTTCTTAATTCGAGCCAACGTAAGGGTGGAAACACCAATGCGGCCCATACGAAGCCAATGTAATTTCCCATATCTGCTCCATACTCACCGACCAATGAAGCAATCAGACCAATATACCATACCTGGGCCATGCAAAGAATCGCGCCGGCCCAACCCACCAGAAATGCAATCAAAGCAGCCACCCCTATGGGAAGTTTTTGTCTATCGTTCCAGATATACCAGTCATAATTAATGATGCGCCCCTTCTTGAAAAGCAAGAACTCTTCAAGCACTATTGCAACCCATATTGCAACCCAGTAACCCATCAAAGCCAAGAAGTTGGTGAAAATAATGGCCAGGTTATTCCGACCCGCCAATGCGCAGACTGTGTATATGACGACTCCAATTGTATTCCAGATGACTCGAGGTACATTAGCAAGGTGGCGACCGAGCATCTGAAAATCCACTCCGGAGGAATATGTAGGAGGTATCATATTCGCGATTCCTCCCAAAGCCGCAATCACTGCACAAAACTTACCAAAGTCCCCCAACGGAGAGTACGCCTCAACAAGTAGTGCGCCAGAGCCAGAACCTCCTTGTGAGTTGGTCCAGGCGTCCATGTAACTTTGCGAGGAATGGATGCCAGAGGCTATACCGACTCCTAAGACAAAGGCAAAGGTGAAAGATAAGACCAGTCCCATCAGTGTCATTGTGAAAATGAGCCACCGAGATGTCGACTGAGGCCAATAGACGAAAAAATCCATGCCGAGGCCAGAGTACGTTATCGCAGCGGATACACAAATAGAGAAAAATGAAAGACGATTGCCAGTGACCGTACGACTGTCGCCTTCACTCGGTGTGGTCAGGTCAAAATGTCTCGCTGAAACTCCAAACAAAATCGAGTACACAATTAGCTGGGGAAGCCAGGCGAATCGCTCATAATAGTGGAACACCGAAATTCCGAAAGAAGACACCGCCCAGGTAATGACTGAGACAATGACGATACCAACAACGACGGACATTGAACCATTGGGAGACACCGCTGAGAGGACCTGGCCGCCAATAATGGCTACCAGCAGAGCGTAACCCAGCATGACGATTATGTTCAGAGCGACGATTATTTTGCTCGGGTACCAGCCCATGGCATAACGACCGAAAACCATCGTGCGGAGGCCGCTGACGGGACCCCATGTTGCAATCCAGGCCACAGGAATCGAGCCCAACAAAGCACCGAGTGAAGCGCAAACGGAGGAGTCCGTAAACGAAAGTTCGTAGACGGCAGGTCCCAGCATGCCGAGTGTGACATTGTTGACGGCCAAATTGATGGAAGTCCAGAGCACGAAGACCTGGAGATATGCCAGCCATGTTATGCGATGTTTCTCATGGTCCTCCACTCGTTGTATCCCTCGAGTCTCGATGTTGTACTTTAACAATGCACGCTCGAAGGACCGGAATCGAGAATTCCAGGGCGACGAGTCGGGATGCCTGTCATGGCCATAGGGGAAATTGTGAGTCGAAGAAGTGTTTTGCGACAGCGGTTGATCGTGTGCCTTTTCGGCCTCGAGGTGGCCTGCCTGTGTGGCCATGAGTGCGGGCAGGGGAAAGGTGTAAACACTAGACTGTTGGGGGTCAGCACCAATCTTGTTGGCAGGAGGGGCAAACAATTTGACATGCACAAAACCGAGTTTTGAGTCTTGACAATACAGGAGCCAAGGTTGGTGGCCGCTTGTAGCATGTTTCTGCACGCTGCACATGTCGAGTAAACGGGCGGCCTTGTGTCGCAAATCGGACGAACAGGTGTTCATGCAAAGCGGAGCTTCTCACCTATGAAGTTCTTCCCTTTGAAAGATAATTGGAAGATCGGAGGCGTGTTGCAGTCACAAATGAAACCGATTAAACATGACAGACCAGAAAAGTTGATCAATTGGCGCGCAACAGGCGGTGGAGTCGTGCTTCCAGTCCGGCTTCAAACGTCCTTGTGCTACTCAAGCCAAGGGCGAGGCTGTGAAGTCAGTGGAACACTATGGAACGATGACTCGACGCAGGCGAGAGGAGTGAGTAGAGGCAGGCGACAAGAACAGCTGAGGAGTTTTATATTTCTAGAAGGGCCAAAAGTATATGATGGATGAGGCACCAGACTCAAGAGTCATCAAAAGATATGTATGGAGGCAGCAGTGGGTCTTGTCAATACATACACCACTCTCTCCTCATTATTTCAACAGAAGTCAGATTCAAGAGACGAGAAGCAATCAGCAGTACCGAATATGGCAGTGTGAAAAAAAGGCGACGGGGATATCCTTCCAGAACCAGAAAAATAGACGGCACAGGCAAAAGAGAGGCGTGGAGGGGCAAAAGGGAAGCAAAAAGAAGAACCAGGATAGAAAAAGACTTTTTCTCTACCCGCTGCCAAGCCAGCCGTTCCTTCCCGATGGTGAACCATCCAAAGGCCCATCTGCAAATGCCAAACAGGCAACTGCGACCTTGCTAATTAGTAATAGTCAGTAGGTATGGATACAGAGGACAGAGGACCGAGGTTCGTTGTCTCTAGAGCCTCGAGTAATATACTGCTCCTTCAATGACGAGAATGCGCCCTTCTTTTCTCAACCGGCAGTCTAACTATGTAACTTCGAGTAAGTCGCAGCGAATGGAACGGCTCTTCTGGTGGAGGGATCTTCAAGTTGACCCGGGGGGCATCCCAAATAGACCCACGCATCTTACTAGCCGTGAAACCAGTTAGCCCCTTTGTAACGGTAGTGCTTGATATAGAGGGCCTCGACCCTCCATTAAGCCCCCCCCCAAGTCACCGCTCCAAATCCAGCAAGGACCTGCTCGGAAAGGTAATTATGACTTAGATTTCAAGGTCAAGGGCATCAAAGAGCACCCAGGGTATCAAGGGCATGTCATGCATGGCTCAATCCCTCCGGTACAGCTACTAGCATGAAGGAGCAGCAGGTACTCGGACCATCCAACAATGTTTGCATACTCGTGCCCTTTAATACCGACAGACCCACGCTGTTCTCTCGATCACGTACACACGCTGCAACCTCGAGTCCTCGGCCCTTCAACTAGGTGTTTCAACCTACTGGTCAGTGGTCACCAGTGGCCACCAGTGGCCACCAGTGGTATGTAGGACTCGTGGGCAATGCGACACGAAGCGGCAATGCCCGCGTGATTGGCATGCGACATCATCCGCATGGTTGACAGATTGTTTTTTGACGGGTCTTTTCTCGAACCAACCACCGTCGGAGATAATGTGAATCAAAGGGGTGGAAAACGACCAACATTCTTGCACCGAGTTTGAGCAATCGCTGCTGGGGGTTTGTTTTTTGCCCTCATTCCTCGAGAGGATGGAGGCACAATTTCTGTGGTAATTCAGGGAATTGACATGTTCCAGCTCGGTTCCTCCCGTGTCCTGCCTCCCAGACGAGCACTGACACACTCCAATGTGTCTTGTTTGTCTCGCAACCTCAGCTTGGACTCTGTTCCACCGTCCTTCAGTGACGATGCTGCCAACATATTTGTTACTGTTCTTTTGGCCATACAATCTGAATCATCATCGTGTCCTCCGCATTGCAAGAAAAGATTCGTCGTCGCATTAGTTCGCTTGACCACATTTCCGAGTCCAAGTTTGGAGGACTCCGTACCCATTCATTCATCCAACCCAACGCCAGCGCTTTGATGTTGTTGGTATCTTACACACCCATGGATCCAGCTTCAGCCATTTTTGAAATGCTCTTTGGCATATTGTTCGCATGCCTGGAATATAAGAGATGTGTTAGCCAAACAATGGTACGGGGGAGGGTGAATGGATCATAAGACCGACCTTTGCTGGCTTGCCCAACTTCGCACCAATAGCTTTCCATTTGTTTGCCTCGTACTCTTTGATCGCATCACGGAGTGCCACTGACTGTATAGGTGGTTAGGGAAAGGATACAAGTTCAAACAGGAGGCACCTATGAATACCTCGTCTTCTGCAAACTCGGCGTAATGCATGTCCTAAAGTTTTGTGTGAGCAAGTAGAATAAAGATCGATTCTCGTCTTCACTTGCCTTGTACCAGTGCTTCTTCACGCTTCCTTCAGTGCGAGCGGGAAATGCCTATTTTCCATTAGCATCTAGACATGGGGTAAGATGGAAAGCCCAAAGGCAACCTGACCTTTGCGATCTCACTCCAACTGTGGCCCTCGTCACGCATCTGCTTTAGTCGCTGTTCCTCCTGAGCCGTCCATGGAGTGTTGGTGCGGCCACGTTTCCTGCCTGCTTCGTCGGTCGACGATCCGGGTACCGCGCCCCTGCCCTGGTCGCCGGTGAGCGGTGTCCCAGGTGGCAGGGTGTTCAGCTTTGGACTGTGAGAAGCTCGTCGTTTACGGGGATTGTGAGGACTTGCTGGAGGTGCCAGGTGATCGGCATTAGGCTTTGGGGCCAATGGAGCCTGAGATGGTAGTTCTTTGTTTCCCGTGTTAGACAATGTTGCATTGAGTGCTGATTTCTGACGCTTCTGAGGCGGAGGTGACCTGATGAATGGAAAAAACGTGTTAGAAGTTCTGGTTCGAGCAAGAGACAGGAGAGGTATCTTGCAGCAAGCCCAAGGAATCTGGTCTAGATACCAGAGAGCATGGCCCTCGATGAATGAACCAGCCTTGTCTCTCGGTCTTGGTTTGGTTTGGAATGTACCACTGTAGGAGAAGAGAAGAACTTACGACATGATGACGATTATGTAGCTGGTCAAGAGAGATTGGAATCAGTCGTATATGCCGTCGGCATGATCAGCAATGGTCCAGGAAGAGCCCTTGGGCGAGCCCAGCCACACGAGCGGCGATTTCCAACGGAGGTAGGCGGACTATTAGGACCAAGGCACTAGACGTGACACAACGGCGGAAGAAGGTATTCGGTGAAGCCTTAGGGGAAGGTCTTTTTGGATGTGGTGGACAGGCTGGCTACAGGCCAGCTAAGAACCAGCAATATATTTGTTGCGCAAAACAATCAAGGTGTTACCAAGTCGGTGCCAGGACCGGGGGCACAGTTCCAATCAACGACAATGGGACAAAACGTAAGAGTCGCGTAAGGTTGGGGACTTGAGGTGAAACTCTCGAGTGTTATGAATGGCACCACGAGCAAAAGTGCTTGAGGTTGACCGGATGGTCTAATTATACTTGGCCTTTCACCAAGGGATCAATATGACACAGCACGACACGGGCGAGATCTGAACAGGCGAAGATCTTATACTTTAGCTTCTGGTTGATCGCGACGAGGTGGGCGGTGACAAGTATACCTGGCTCTTAGTGTAGGTTTTGACAGGTGTGGTAGGTTAGTAGCATGGGAGACGGACTTGGAATGGAAGATCAAGACGAGTTGAAGGGCCAACAACGTGCACACCCAGAGACGTTGAACCATGAGGTAGCAAGACCAGAGCTGGGGACATGGATCCGATGGGCTCGACAAGGAAGACTGGCCATATTTGGTTTTGGTACATGTTGGATGGAAAACGGGCGTTCTGCGAAGGACCTTTTTTGTCCCTACTTGGAGCTCGGGAGGCGCTTGACAAAGGACCAGACGAAAAAAGACTGAGGCACATGCCACGGGCTAGTCCTGGCAGGGTTTAGAATGCAGAAAGGTCAGTGGCGGAGAGGGCCAGCAGAGGAGGAGAGGCCAGCGGAGGTGGCTACATGATGAGATACGGGTACGGGATGATGAGTCTCTGAGGCTCCTCATAGGCCAGCCGCATTTTCAGAAAAGGTCAGAAGGTCAGTAACGATCAAGTAAGTAGATACTTTGTGACGAGTACAACGAGACCAGGTAGCGAGGTAGCGACGAGGTAGCGGAGCATGCATCTCGAGGGAAGTGGATGGTGTGAGTGGTAGAGATCAGGGACTGCGGGGTAGAGAAGGAGCCTGCTAGTCGATTTAGTGCAGCTAACAGTTGCTTGGGATGGTTAGGGGCAAGCCATTGACAGCAAGCCTCATGAAGAGAGTGGTGATACGAGGTACTCCGTGCTGGTGACCACGATAAGCCTAGTCTAACTAGTCCCGCTGGGGGAGCTCGAGCTCCTCAAGAGGGATCATCAATATGCCCATCATTACAAGGGCGAGGGGAGGGGAGGGACGAGGGCTCTGGGGCCCTGCGCAGGGGAAGAGGCGGGATGGGGGGGATACCGGGTCTCTCCCTGGGTATGGAGCCCAAGACGAGCAGGGTACCACCATCATTAGGTACCCCGTGCCCCGTACAGAGTCGTGGAGGGAATCAGATGGTGTCTCCCTATGTAGGTACTAACTCAATACCAAGACATCACTAACAACGTCTTTCGACTGACGAGCAGTAAAAAGGAATGCAAAAAGAGGGGAACTTGCGACATGACCAGCCAGCCAGTGTTGGCCAGTGTTGGTCACGGAGAGGGTGGGAAGTTGAGGATCGGTGCGATTCAATCAAATGAACTGAACCCTTTGACTCTGAGAGCTCGCTAGCTAAACTGGAATCGGCTACATGCAAAGACGCCGTTTGATCAACTCAGAAATGTTGGCTTGCAAGTTGCTGTTTGCCCAATCTCCTCATGGTCAACTACACCTACCACGAGTAGTAGGCACCCAGTAGGTACTAGGCGAGTATCTCGTCCTACTGACAGCCCCCCCGTTGGGTGACAGGTCGGGGCTCAAAACAGATGGCGAGCTAGTGGTTACGAGGATACTGGTATCCTTCCTAATTACTCATAGCTAGTACTCCCTTCAGAATAGCTTCGATTCGCGGATAGTGTTTCCAGGTCCCTGTCCATGCCCTCTTCGTATTCAACAGGTTGCCGAAATCACCATTTTGGGACTGTGGGAGCCAGCCCTGTCTGGTCCGTACACGACATGGTATTCCTTGGGGAGTGCTCTATTCTCTGGATGAATGAATTACTTGGGCAGTATCATTACATGTCCAAGGGAGGTAGGGAGTAATCGGGATTGACTGCTGCACACCAAGGTACCTAAGCACACTCAAACCCGCCTGCCCGTAAAAGAATGTTAGGTAAATGCTGTATTAAGGAGGCATCTCAGCAGGTACTCATACACAGCTGGCAATCTCGATGTACCTCCCACGCAAACCTGGCTGCGACCAACACCGATCTGCCGAAGTCACAACGCCTCCGAGGCTAGGTGCATCAGGGCTTGGGAACCCTTACTTTTCCTTGCCCGGTACCCATGACTCCGTAATGGTGAGTGGTGATAAAGATAGATTAGCCCTTGGTTGAAAACGGTTTCCGAGTTGGAAATTGGAAGCTCAGGGTACCTCTGACTAGGTACTCCTTACAGTACTCCGTACTCCGTCCTCCGTACTGCGACATTTGCGGAGTGCTCCTCCTAACTAACTAGGGGAGTTTGTCATGGCACCGATTGACAAGGATAGGGGAGTATGCAACAAGAACCATCGACACCAAAAGAGGCAGCTCCTAAGCTGAGCGTGGACCAGATCTGGCAGGGCCACAGCACTTCCCAACAGAGGTCACTGAGACTTGGAAGCGACTTTGCACCCGCTTCAAACATCGTGCCAACACGCATGTAGCCGTCGAGTACGAGTTACTTGGCTGTCTCATGAAGGAAGCTTCCGTATTAGTTTGCTGTGGGGACAGAGATAGCTCATCAACCGACAGCTACCTCCCTCAACTATTGAGGTACCTAGCTTGCTACTTAGTCAAGCCCCTCCAACTTCGCAGTGCTGGGTACGAGGAGACGGACTGTGAAAAGCTACTCTGTACGGAGTACGGAGTACTGTGAAAGCCAGGTACAGCGCCGAGTGAGGGTGACGTGAGTGCCACAGCAGGTCGAATAGTCATCCGTCTGATAGGCCATTTCCTACTCTTGCCCCAGTCACTTGCGTAAATGCCCCAGAGCAAAAAAAGGTTAAGAAACGTGGAAGGCGGGTGTGGGTAGGGGGGGACTGGGAGGGAGGCGGAAGATGTTGGAGGGTGAGATGGGCACCCAGCAACCTTTCATTCGTACAGTACCAGCCATGCCCTCCCGAGGTCCTCTCCCCCTCTCCCCACCTGGGCCCTGCTGTTGCGTCACTTGGATGTACCTCCTGGGTGCCTCGATGCTTCAACCATTGGCAACAGACACCCGTGTTCGGGTCCCTGGGGTAGGTGTCGATAGGTAGATCCTCTGCACGACTTAACACAAGGTGTTTCCCTACAACCAGTGGTACCTCCTTTGAAAATCTAGCATAATATTTCCCCAGTTGTAAAGTCACTACATCATTCGAAAAATGTATGTTCATCCTGCCGCTCGTTTGGCGCGTCTTTGGCGTCATGAATCTCCATTGATGCCCTTGATCATCAAAGCTGCCTCCCTAGGCTCATCTTAGTCTGGCTGTTTCCAAATTCCAAGTCTTCATGAAGGACGAAATACGGACTTCCTTCTACTCACGGCCTGGTGTCCTCGCTAAACTCGACAAGGCTCAAGTTTAGTCGATGCTGATCAACGGCCAGGGTATCACTGCTAAGCCTTATTCCCTTCCAAGCAAGACCGTCATGTGATGTCAAACTTGTCAGAGACCCGGATACCTTGCTTGGTACGAATGTTTCTTCATTACCCATCGAGTACTAGTAGTACCATGCGTACCTAAACACCTACCCAGTAGGCATTGAAAGCGGGGGAAACGCCAGTCTGCCGCCAAGTGACTCTACAAGCACCTAGGTACCTAGGGAGGTATCCATCTTTACGATGTGATATATCGTCGATCCTCCGGTGGTACCCAGGTGACATCATTTGCGGTAAGATCCGGTTCGAATGCGTTTCGTTTATCACTGGTAGCTAATTAGCACTAGCTAGTGCAGCCATATGAGGAGCCTCGTCTCTCATGGTGGAAACATAACTCGTTTCTATCGGTGATTATGTATGTACACGAGGTACACAAACTGGAGATCGTCAAACGTTGTGGTTGAGTCGTTTCTTATTCCAGACCGCCTACTAGTCATCCCGTACCTGGTGGTAGGTATATAGGTAGACGGGACATTCCGAAGGCCTGATTGCTTGCCAGCCTTGGCTCAGGCACCCTCGGGTTTTCAGATGATGCTCGGTACCCTGAGGGACCGATCGGTATAGAGAACTTACTTGGGAATGGTTCTCCTCTCTTCAATGTTTGATCGGGGTCGAAGGGGGGCACTCGCTGTCGATTCCGATTGCCTGGCGTGTTCCACCTCCTTGGCTCGTTATTAGTCGGTGGTGAATCACTGCCGATCCCCCTTGGGTGCCCCTCGTGCCCATACTGACTCGCGACCATACTGACTCGCGACATAGCTTTGTATGGGAACATTGCTCCAAACTGATCAGAAACCAGACCACGATATCCTTGGCTGGAGTCAAATAGCTTTGGCGATCGGTAGATGGTCCGTTTGACGGCTCTCTGTCTTCAAATTTGCTCGCCTCCGAATGAGCTTCACAATCACCCTTCCGCGTCCGAGTTGTGATCGATCCTCTACCAAGTCCACCTCTGCGTGCTTAGCATCGCTCATCGCAAGAGCCAAAACTCTTGCATAGTTGATCACTTGCTCCCGCCCAGCAATGAAGGCTTCGCGATCGCACCATTCTCCGAGGAAAGAGTCTCTCCATGACTCGGCTCGACAACGCAACTCGACGCTATTCCACTGGGCTGTCTCGGCAGTATCCAAGCAGAGGTCTTCAGGATAGTGACGCTTCAGCATGTCACAATCCAACTGCCAGATCCAGTTCTTGAGGTATGAAGCCAAAGGGTGACCATTCGTGATCTTCAGCGGCAGTTTTCCAGCAAAGCCACTGGACAGGACATGGAACGTCGTATTGGCATACAAAATCGGCCGAGCCTCGTCAAGAATGGCTCTGCTTACTCGGAGCAGTTGGGATGATCGCTGAACTGGACTCCGTGATTTACTGCCTTGTGGAATGAAATATGAATTGTCGTCTTCGTTCTCGGCTTCCAAGATAGCCTTGCCAGACCCAAACACCAATTGATAGACCTCAACTCTGATCTCAGGTGGAAGAGAAAGGAATTCGAACGCCATTGAGCTGAAGTGTTCAAGTGTAATCCAGAGGAAATAAGAGACACAAACGGGCCTTACACCCAAGTGTTCCGGCCCAGCAGGCGGAATGAATAGGTTCGACTGAACAGGCGGGGGACGAGATCCAGAATATGGGGGATTGAAATCTGGCTGGGTTTGCCTCTACGCCGAGACGAAAGTGTTTCCGGCTTTGAACACTACAGTGGGTTTACCTGCTCGTTCCTCATATAGCAAGAAAACAAGTCGTCTTTGTGATGAGCCTGTCTTCAGATACTGGTCGCCGCCGCCGGTATCAGTTTTCTCAGCCTTACGTAAGGAAGCAAGCGAAAAAGAAGTTCCTTTCGGAAGATGCACTGTCAACTAATTATTTTTCTATTCTTTTTGTTTTGGCTTGCCAACGGGATAATCTTGTTAATTATTATTGACAACATCCCTCCGTACTCCGTACTCGAGACGGGAACTGGCCACCCTCCCAGCCAGCCACCCAGCCAGCCAATTCCGTTTTTGCGCGATTTAGCCTTTCCAACAAAAGATAACCCCAAAAGGTCTGGCGCGTCAAACTCGTTCTCACCGATTCTTGGTGCAAAGGGCTGAGCGAGATAAGCCAACCTGCCAGGAGGCTTCTGGGCCAGAAAGACACGGACGTGTAAGTGCCCCTTGAATCCCTCTCGCGCTTGGGATTGGATGGCATTGGCTTTGCCCTGCATTGCGGCGGACTTGCAGGTGGCGAGGATGTTCCGAAATGGTCGGCAACGCGGCCGCTCCCTTCCCTGCAACATGCAACTCTTTGGCTAGGCATTTACGAACACCCAAGTCAGCGGTTCCAGATGGAACGTGGTGATATTCCCGCCGAAATCTCTACGGAGTACACATCCCGAGTTTACTGTAGCTTCTCAAACAATAATTGATTATTACTGATTCAGGGTATGAAGCAATGCATCCTCTCAAAACGAGTCAACTGTAGCATTCGCGATCTGACAAAGCCGGGCGCAGCTGTCGGAGCGGCGATTCCGTGGCGAGAGCACACATTGACGAGGGAACCCTCGAGACTTTACGTGAGCATGCATGCATGTGTGCGTGCGACGCCCTGCTACTGAGTAGCACTTGGTGAGTACCGAGTATTATTACAAGATCCAATAATGTACCATGTACATACGAGCAATTACGTACCAGCAGTTACCGTGGCATGTAGAGATCGATCATGGCGTCGTATCTCCATCGAGCCAGCCACTGGGTTCAGCCGCACCATGTGTTGGTAGCCACGGCTTTACCTACGGAACGCCTGTCGGCGTCTCAGCTGAACCCCTTGTTCGGATCGATTTCACGCAAATTACTTATGTCATGATTTTGTCATTGGCTTGATATTGTGATGTCAAAACACTGGCATTGTATTGTTGCAAGATGCTAGAAACCACGTACAGTGACTCGTTATTATCGCGGACTCTTAATATGAGAGATATTCAAAACCAAAATCCTGCTTTGCTCCTCGCTTTCAACCTCATGGCATGTTCTTTAAAAAAGGAAAACGTATGGCTGTACATGGTGCTCGTCAAGGATCTGGGCTTTGAGGAGAAATTTCATGAAGAGTAACATCTCTCGCCGTATCCGTCGCTCTAGAAGATGTACTGGCCGTGGCTGACGAGTTGACACTCTGTGGAAAGGAATGGATGTTCTCGTTTATCGATACTGTCTCTGGTGCGTTATCCACTGGCCTGGCATGGGTTGGTAGATTTTCCAAGCTAATGGAGGTCGTAACGGTTTCGGTCGAATACGCAACAGCGGTCGCCGTGACAGTTGTGGTGAGTATTTCTGTGGAGTGCGCCGCATGAACATGGGCTTGATCCGCTTTTTCTGTCTGATTCTGCCCTACTAACGCAAAGAATAAGACCAGAAAGCTCAATACTCCAACGAGGACGTTTTTGCGGTCCTGAACAAATCTCTGTGTGCTTTGAGCCAATAACGTTTGCAAATCAGGATCCTCCTGCCTCGGAATGGGGATTTCTTGAGTGTGCATTGGCATGTGTGGGAGTTCGTCGTAGAAGCCATCGATTTCAGCTTGACTTCTTGGCCTTCCAGACACACCATACACCTCGCGCTCACGAGAATCAAGTCCCAACTCGTCGTGTTGGGGATCGCCTTCCAGATCAGGTTGAATGATGTTTGGCGGTAACTCGGGAGACTCAACCTCAGTCATCTTGGCTTCCAGATCTCTCCGAACAGATTCCGGCAGCCTGACGCGAATCTCTACGTCCACTTTCTCCATTTCCTGCCATGCCGCTCCCCAGGCTCCGGCTCTCATTAGTCCATTGGCAGCATACACTTTCACTTCCCAACTGCGCTTGTCATTCCTGGGATGTAGTTGGCTTCCACAATCAACGCACTTCGCGTCGTTTGTTCTGTCACAGCTGGCATCCACATCATCATCTGTGGCGCTTCCACTTTCAAACCCACTATCGCCATTGCTTGCATCCTGGTGAAGGAAGTGGTCGTGTCGTATCCGGGGGCTTTCAAGATCTAATGTTTCCAAGAGTCTCTCCTCGAGGAGCTCGTAATCCTCTCGGGGATGAGGGATCAATATTCCTCGAGACTTAACCTCCAGATCATCGACCAGTTTTTCCCTGAGGATATCCCATCTTTTTCTGTATTCGAGTGGCAGTAATTCTACCAAAATTGGGTCATTGTCGGCTGATAAATGAGGCAGCAATGTAGGAGGTAATAAGGTGCAATGTAGAAGAACAAGAGGGAATTCTTTCCTCAGATTACTGATAGCCTTCTGAGGCGATCCACGGTGAGACCGACTAGATCGCTTGGTGGGAGATGTACTGCTGGAATAGGAGCTGCGCTGACTGGAGGAAGACATTTGGGACCCGCTCCGTCGGTGGTGCCGCAGTACACTTTGCGTCTCGCTCATTACTTCATCTCGCATCTGGAGAGCCCTTACGCTACTAGGGTGACGGAAGGCAGAGTGATATTCCCTCGCACTTCGGGGTGAGCCTGTCTTATATCCCAATCCGTCCGAGAAAGATTCGTGTCTGATCGGGGTCCTGGGCCCTTCAAGATAGACATCTCTTGACGAAGATAGCGGCAGCCTGGGCGCAATCGAAGAAGCTGGAAAAGAGGATATCGATGAACAACCCGATATGCGGCGGTCAACGTCTAATAAATCAACGTCTCGCGTGGCCTCAAGAGCTAAAGGGTCCCCTAGATCAATGTCTGAATGTCTCTCCTCTTCCTCAACTGCTCCGGAGAAATTGTAGTCGTGGGCTTGAGATGCATCACTAAGTGGAGCCGCAGGCGGAGAAGAGAAAGGTTGCTGTCGCAGGGATAGTGGCGACGACTGTTGAAACGCAAAGGAGTCGGCTTCTGCGGAAGGAGTGGCCAGTAAGGGATTGCTGGACATTGTGGAAAATGACCAAATGCTGGGTGATTTAATCGAGGATGGTCGTTGCGCAAATTTGAAGCACAGACAACGGAGCGACGAGGTGAAGTGGTCGACGGTGATCTCATCAGCGCAGGTGGGTTGTGTGCGGTGTTGATAAAATCCTCCAAGTCTGGTCGTACGGGGCAACCACCTTGAGGCGCCCCGAGCCGCTGACACGTGCCTTCCAGATCTTTTCCCATTCACAAAGCACTCAATTACGATTACATCCGCGCAAGTAGCAATCACTTCAAGTTTGACATGTTCTTTTGATGAAGTTATCGACACATATGTGCAAGCTCCAACATCATGAGCATATCTGATTTTCGAATTTTGGAGAACAGTTCTCACAACCGTCAATCCCTTTCCATTGTGCCAACTGGTGTGCAAAGCTGAATACCTAATAAATATACCTGAAATTGGGATTCTCGCGATCCGTCAAGTCTTCAAACGCGTGCACATATTGCTTATCATCAGCCTCTTGGATTCCGGCCGCCGCTAACTCATCCTTCTTGCGGTTCTGTCGCCTCAAGTGCCAACGAAGGAAAACGATGACAATGACCAACAGGACATAGCATCCCATATGTGTTGCAAAGGCGATGAAGTAGCGGGGAGCATCCCATGACAAGAATACTTGAGGGCCTGAAAATCGAAAATTAGTAAGCGTTCAAGATCGCGTGTATGAGAAGTGGGCACCTACCGATTGCATTCCCGGTGCACCAAGAGACAAAGTTGATGGTTACAACGATGCTCTTCTTGGTCTGTCCGCCAACGTTGCGAGAAAGAATACTCATGGACAAGGTTTGTGCAGCCCAAAAGGACAGTACAATATAGTAGCTAATTAGCAATCCCACTTTAGTCCCGGTGTTGTGATTTTTGACGCTCATGAGAACGATTGTTCCGACAAAGGATGGAATGACAAACAATGCCATTACCAGGCAATTCTGGCGAGTACGTTTGACGAGCCATGTGGAGCTGAGCAGGATGGTAATGATTACCACCCCAAGCACCATGGCAAGCAGCTGAGTCTGAAGCACTGTGAATTTGAAGCCTGCACTTCGTCAGATCAAGCATTTCAACTTTCGCACGAAATTCTCACCGGTGATGATAATGTTTGCGAAAGCGCCCAAACCGGAAGTTGGAAGAGTTGTGCATATGGCAATGAGACTGTAGCACCTGTGAATGGCCTTAGTGGCTGTTGTGCTGACTGGGTTAGAAACTATACTCACCAAGTTTGGGGATCCAGAAAGGCTTCTTTGACTTGCTCGGGTCTGAATCTCTTGTTCTGCAGACCAGTTTGATTACTTCTCACCCGTTCGACCATCAGTCGCTTGTCTTCTTCCGAAAAACATTTTGCTTTCATTGGTGAGTCTGGCATCCAATATCCAACGAAGAGACCCCAGAGGACGGAGAACGATCCATAGGTGATGAAGAGAGCTTGCCACGATTTCAACGGACCAGAATCAATTTGAGTGAACGCATAGGCCAGAAGTCCACCGACGATTTGCTGACCTCCATTCATCATATACCAATATGTAACAGTCTCAGCTTGCTCTTCTCGCTTATACCACATACTGCTAAGGAGCAAAAAGCTTGGCTGACAGACAGCTTCGAAAATACCAAGCAACGTCCTTAACGCCAGGATACTGGTGAAGTTGTTTGCGACCGAGTGGCATGCCAAAACTGTTCCCCAGAGCACGATGTTTAAGGACAAATACTTAGCTATTGGCACTCTTTGAATGGTCCAGTTTGTGGGATATTCAACAATCAGGACTGCAATGTATATACAGGTGGTTAACCAAGAGTACTGATTACAGTTAGCGAAATGCTCAGAAGTTCTCCTGCCTGACAACCTCACCTTTTGACCATCGAGAAGGCCTAGATCCTTCCTGATGCCTAGAATTGATTAGTCCTCAGGGCAATGCACTAAGCTTGAGATGCCATACCCATGATCGCGGCAAATGAGAGAGTGCCCTTGTCCAGAGCCTGCAAAAAGTAGGTGGGGATCATGATAGCGAGGACTCGCTTGTCGATCATTCTCTTTAACCGTTTGTTTTCTGCCTCCGAGATCTCGATGGGTTCTTGAGCGGCATATTTGGCGACGTCTTTATCCATGCGATCATAGTCAACAAGATCTTTGCGGATCTCGCTCCCACCAGAAAGAACCCGTTCAATTTGAGATACATCTTCTTTCTCGATAGGAACTCGATCCCCATCTGTGGACCGAAGGGCCTCTGTGTTGATGTGGTCGGGACCAGCCATGTTGCTATGGTTGAGGTGAACGATGGTGGACTTGTCACACTCGCCCTGGAGTAAATGGATCAAAGTCGTTGGCAGAATCATCGGCCTCCAACGCTGGTGCAATCACCTTATATTATTCGTCCTCTCGCTGTCGACCGGCTTGAAGATCGCTCCTGCTCGGTCCATGAGCGACCGAGGGACTGCATCCCAGCAACACCAACCAGAATGAAATCCTTGTTGGAAACTGGGGTACGGGGAACGTTACTTTCTCCGGAATTTGCCCCAGAACGAATGCATTGTGTCAAAGGAACAGTCAAAGTCTGAGTGCCCCCACTCTGCTCCAGGTTGTGCTATACCGAATCTAGGAGGTCGGGTTGGGTGGGGGTTAATTGGGGGTAATATCAACTTTCCCTTGACGGCTCATCCCAAACCCAGGAAACATGCCACCTCGGTCGATCTCGGTGCATCTACCAGCGCTTCGACGAGGTTTCCATCATTTGTTCTCTCCATAAAAGGGCTCAGAAGGGGTTATCGGCGGGTGAAGAGAAGGAAATGAGGTACGAAGAGCCGCAATGCCATCGCCACTGAGCATAGAAGGATTGAGCGCCCAAAACATCCATGAAAACATCGATCGCTTGATCAACAACCTCATCAACATAAAGGATGAAACAGGCCACTTTCTGTTAAAATTGCCAGATGGCCGCATAATTGATACCAAAGGATGGAATGATTGGGAATGGACTCATGGTATCGGCCTCTACGGCCTATACCAATACCATGACCTGACATCCTCCCCGCTCCCACTCAAGGTCATCGAAGACTGGTTTGCTGCTAGATTGGCTGAGGGTACAACCAAGAATATCAACACCATGGCAGTATTCCTGACTCTAGCGTACGTCTATGAGGAGACCGGTAACCGAAGTTATATTGCTTGGCTCGACTCTTGGGCTGAATGGGCGATGTATGAGTTGCCAAAGACGCGTTTTGGCGGCTTCCAGCATATGACCTACCTCGAATGGAATGAAAATCAGCTCTGGGACGACACGCTGATGATGACCGTCATGCCATTGGCCAAGATTGGTTTGCTGTTGAATCGACCGCATTATGTTGAAGAAGCAAAACGACAATTTCTGCTTCACATCCAGTACCTTTTTGACCCACAGACAGGACTATTTTTCCATGGTTGGCAATTTGACGATAAAGCCCCTGGCGGCCTCGGTCATAATTTCGCCAGGGCAAGGTGGGCTCGAGGCAATTCTTGGTTGACGATAGCTATCCCCGATTTCATCGAGCTCCTGAACCTCCCTCCAAACGACGGGGTGAGGCTGTATCTTGTGAATGTACTGGAGGCACAATGCAGCGCCCTGCGTTCGCACCAGACACCAGATGGTATGTGGCGAACTCTGCTTGACGTCTCCGAACAAGAAGGAAGTTACCTGGAAGCCTCGGCGACAGCCGGCTTCGCTTATGGTTTGCTGAAATCGATACGGAAACGTTATATTTCCAAGGACTACACGGATGTTGCACTGAGAGCAGTGAAGGCTGTTTTGCAAAGAATTAACAAGGATGGGGAGTTGCTAGACGTCAGCTTTGGCACGGGGATGGGCAGAGATTTGCAGCACTACAAGGACATAGAGAGGACAAGCATGCCTTATGGCCAGGCGATGGCCATGATTGCGTTGGTCGAATTTCTCAAAATGTATATCTGAGAGACCTCTGTTGCGTTGTCGTAAAGATCCCTGATAGGGACAAGCGGCATGACTGACTCGGGCACAAATACCACTTACAGCCTTCTGGTGCTCAACCAATGTACTACTACCTCATAAAGGCCTATACGAGTAAGTGATTAGGCTTCAAAAAAGTAGGCGGGTATGGAATCGATTAAGAGGAAGGAAGAGTGGAGAAAGGGAGGTCTCGATGGGTTTTAACACGGGCAGTCGTCTAACATCCAGAATCCCGTCCCCTAATCCGCCCAGGGCTCCAAGAGTCTTAGCAGAGCGAATTGATCAATCATGTTCTCAACTCCTAATCTCCCAAGAGGATTCAGCGGCCGCCCAGCTCTCCTTCTGGTTTCCCAGACAGGTCGCCAAGCGCGGTGCAGGCTACAGCAATTCGAACTGGGCACCCATAGTGTGAGGAAGCCACTATGCAGCCAAGCATCATCTTGATGGAGTAGATTTCTCAGTGGCAGGCACTTGCACATCAAGTACATTGGCCCTTGGTCGATATTGAAAGCCATGGACTATGAATTGATCTCTGAGAGAATTTAAAACGCCTTTCGATTTCTAGCAAATTTTACAACTTTCCTCTCGAAAGCAAGGACCCGCCGTCGGTAGTGATGACAGCTCCGTTAATATGACTAGAAGCCCGGCTAGCTAAGAACACAACCAACCCAGCGATATCCTCTGGTTGACCGAGTCGTTTGTTTGGGACTTCTGCTGCCAGGGCTGCTGCCCCACCTTGAAGTTCCATCAATCCTGACGCCATCTTCGTTGGGTAGAATCCTGGGGCCACAGCATTGGTAATGATTCCCCGGGGTCCCAACTCGACGGCGAGATTCTTTGCCAGATGAATAACGGCAGCCTTTGATGCCGAATATGCGAAAGTGGCGTTCTCTCCAAGTGTCCCTACACCCAAGCCGGCAACGCTCCCAGTTACAATGATTCGGCTTGGAGCTTGAATACTGGCTTTCTTCTGCAGTAGAGGGGCAAACTTTTGCGCGGTATAGAAGACGCTCTTGACATTCAAGTCCATAACTTTGCTAAAAGCATTGTCAGGGTGTGAATCGAAGGGGGCACCCCATGTGGCTCCGGCGTTCGCAAAGAGGATATCGACGTGGTCAGTGGTCTTTGACACTTCGGCAACCATGCGCTCGATCTCAGACACCTTGGAGGAATCGGCAGGGACAGAGATTGCGACTGCGCCAGGTCGTTTGTTTGGGAGGGCATTTAACGCTGCGACGGCTTCCTCGCATGCTTTGGCCTTTCGAGAAGTGATGTAGACCTTGCTTGCTCCTGCTTGTAGAAACCTGAAGTGCAAAGTTAGTAAAGTCGTCAATCAGGATCGCATGCATGTTCGCCAAAGCCTACCCTGATGCCACATTGAGACCCAGCCCGCGGCTACCACCAGTTACAACTGCGACCTTCCCCTCCAAGCTGAAGATGCTTCCAAAGTCATGGAGTTGGACATCTGCTTGTGCACTTCCCATTTTGGTGAGTATATATCGGTTCCTGAAAAGATTCTCGATGCACAGCAGATAACAGTAAGTTGATGCGAGAATCACATTCGAGCCTCGCTCCTATAACTGGTGTGTCTGTCAGTGTTTAGATATATTGATTATATGATCAAACCCCAGGAATATTTCGGGCTTTCCAGATCGAGGTCTCCGACGCTCGAGAGCCGAGGCATCTCATCTCGCAGCTGCCGGTGGAAGGATCTCCGTCCGGTATAGCGCGGTAAAATACACCGCGCTTCTCTGCTCGTCGAATGATGCCTCCTCGGGTGTGGTCGCGTTTCCCATGCTTTCAGCTTTCATTTCGTTTTAACTAATCATTGCCCCAGAACACCTGGTACAGACATAGCCCACCTTCGAGACAAGGTACCTTCTAAGTTGCTAGCTACGTACGGAGGAGGCATGGCTATCGCGATCCAATGGCAGGCTTCCGCAACACGGCTCAACAGCTCAATAGCCAGCCCAACGCTTACCCACTCCGCTGTCGATCAGTTAACTGAACTATCCACTTATCTAAGGTGGTATTTAAGACAGGGCTGAACTCGGGGTTTCCTTCTCTTTGAGCTCAACAAAGAACATGGCCCCTAATGGGCGTGCGGGTTACCCTCGTTTACGCATACAACCATCTAAAGGCCAATGCGGACAATGCCCAAATTAAACATATATCCCAGCGAACTGGATGAAACGTGCTAGGGCTGTCGCCGTTCGTATTCGTTCGTTCGCTACAAGGTCCTGGATATACGACCTAATCCGGGATGTGATGAGATGGGACCTTTGAGGCTTCTTAGGGCCTAAGGCAACCTATTTCTGAGACCTCCGCCCAGTTTTATACCGCATATCTAAATCTCTGACATCGCATTCCAATTATTTTCAGTTTTCACTCGATCCCTTCGCATTTACAGCGATCATGGCGAACATCGACGATATTCAATTCGAGATCGATCCCGAGCTCAAAACGGTGCGCCACCACTATCACACTTCGTGGCGGTTGTGCGTTTATTGACGATCGTCATTCTTAGATCTGGAAGAAGCGCGGCATCCCAAAGGTTTTCTTTCCGAAAGCTGACAACATGGCCGAGTCTCGTCGTCTCCATGCCATAGGCAATCAGCGATTTATGCAGAGTGCTTTTGTCAAAGATTCTCTGGGCGATAATGTCGCTGATCGGTGTGAAGAAGAAGATGGATACGTCGTTGTTAGAGACGGCACACCAATCAAACTACGAGTCTATCGACCCAAACCCATCACAACTGGTCTCCCAGTCATGGTTTACTCACACAGCGGTGGCTGGTGCCTCGGAGGCCTGGAAACTGAGGAATTCATCTGTCGGCTTCTGGTTACAAAGTTGAATATCATTATCGTCAGTGTTGCTTATCGATTAGCGCCTGAGTTCCCGTATCCAACTGGAATTTACGACGTTTACGACGTAATCAAATGGGTATTTATCCCTGTGCCTTGACACAAGAAATTGCCATTGCCAGACTACTGACTTCAGTCATAGACTGCTTTAAATGCAAGCAGTGTTGGTGGGAACCTTTCAAAAGGATTTCTCACCGGAGGTGTCTCTGGAGGTGGGAACTACACCAACATAGCGACTATCCTCGCGAGAGACGAAAAGCTGGAACCTGCGTTAACGGGTCATTTATACATCTGCACCGGCATGCCCCATCAGTACGACAGTGCGATTGGGAACTCTGTCAATCTATTCCCAGACCAATTGACACGTGGGAGCTGGGAGACATACAAGCACGGGCCCGTGGCATCACGTGAAGTCAGCAAATTCTATGCAGGTCAAGTCTCTCCATCCACGATTTAATATACGATGGTTTGCAGGGATAGGCTGACAAGAAATCTCGTATAGATATCGCAAAATGCGACCCATATGACCCACTATTTACGCCTCTCCATCTGACCGATTTCTCCAGCTTAGGACCAGTCTTCTACCAGGTCGCGGGTATGGATATCTGGAAAGACAGCGCACTATTCTATTGCGACAGGGTCGAAAGGGCAGGTGGGAAGGTTAAGCTGGAGGTATACCCTGGAGTACCCCATACCTGGTGGTCAATGTACCCTCAACTCTCCATCAGCAAGAAATGGGCAAAGGACCTGTTGAACGGAGTCGACTGGCTCCTGAGGAATACTGAGCACGCGAACACAACTTCGAAGCTGTGAGAAATGCGATCACGGTTTCGGGATCTGTGGTAAATGCACTACAACATGTGAGAGGCACATGGGCAATGTTCCATGACAGCAGTAGTGTTTGTTTGTCTCGATTCTACAAACTTTTACATCGCAGGTTTCTCGGAGCGAGTACTGGAAAAAGTGGATACTACTTACGCCATTTTCAATTAGAACCCCAGAGCTCACTGTGGGAGATGTGCAAGTCACCACTGTACATACCCGTCAACTCACTAAGCCATCAGCGCGGGTTTCTGCCCGGTTGGCATTTGCAACATTGTTTGGCACCAGGGACTCGAGTTGTGCAATGTCAATCAGTACGGGAAGGTTTACACCCTGTCTGTGTTTGCTTCCCCTGCCGTAGCCCTCACCACATGTGAAGACAAACCTTTCTCATCAAAATCAGGTTATCTCAACATTGGGCCTCTGCCACGAATGCCATTGTTCATTTCTCTCTTGGCATCATCACATCCTCACCTCGTATTCTTTCCATATGTCTCACAATTCCCTCTCATTCACCCATTAGTTCACGATCCAAAGCTAAAGCCCTTGGTGGCGGGTCGAATATTTTTCATAAATTTTCTCGAGTCCTGTCTTTACTTCTTACCCACCCTTACCTTTCGTTCTGTATATCTGGATATCGCTCTTGAATCAAGTTGCAATCGAACAGGATTTGAGATATCTATGCCTTTTGGACACGGACACAAATCTCAGATCAAGCCGAACAAAATGCCTCCCACATTCTACTCTATGCTGTTGTTGGTCTTGTTGGCCATGGCCACACTCTTTTCCACCGCTGCCGCTCTGCCGCAGCAGCCCGTCTCAACACCAAGCACTCCAACCTCGACTCAGTCGTTCAGTGACACACACGCTGTTGCCTGCGTGACTGGTGGTGGAGACTGGCACATGGATCCACTGATAGCGGAGCGCCTGAGCACCTCGTTTTGCGCACGCCTTGCCCAACCCGACGTCTTTCCTCAGCCGGGAACTCGCGCCGAAGGAGCGGGCTACCCAAGCGACCTTGGCATCATCGACGACGGCAATGGAAGCCCCGAGAAGAGAATGTCAGAGACTGATCAAACAGGAGCCTCGCAGCGCCGCGATCTCGCCACGAACTCTGAGGCCGATATCTCCGCGACAATCAACACGACGTTAATCGAGATCGACGGCGCAGTGGCCGAGTTCATGTTCTACCGCTCGAAGACCGAGACCATGCTGGGCATCGAATACGTGCACGGCACGGACGAACAGTGTGCCCGAGATGACTGCGCTGAGGGTTTCCGCCGCGCTGTCAACACTTGCAAGTTCAACTCACACCACATCGGCGGGTTTGCAGCGTACCTCACTGATTGCGGTCTGTACAGTATGCTAATACAGAACTGCTCGGGGAACTATGTCGATCGGGATTGCATCGCCTGGCACGCACGCTGGCCCGATGTGGGTTTGAAGGAGAACATGACGCTGCTGTGGAATAGCACGCATGGTATTGGGATCAATGAAAATCTGCTGGATGCCCCGGGCGGGAAGGCAGTGGAGGTTGAAGGCGGAGAGCATATTCCTGACTTGCGCGGTATCGAGGACAGGTTTGCAGATATGGAGGATAATCTGCCTGGTGGTGTATTTTGGGTGGATGAGTGGAAATGAGGAGAATCTCCGCCATGGAGCTTTCTCTTGCTCCTACAGCCCATTGCAGCAGAAGCGCTGTGTTCTCCAAGGGGGCTTTGGGCTTGTGATCGAATTTCATTCGGCATCAATCACATTAGCAGCAACCATGTTATTTCGCAAAGCCGTTGCTGAATAGACTGGGATGCCTATTGAATAGAATTCTCTGATACATAGCGGTATGGTATTTCCAATTGGACTTTGGACTTCGGATTTCTTGTGATACTTACGTGAAGACGGAGGGACAATGGCTGCTGAGCAACAGGGTCCCTCTGCATGTGCATGTCGCTCGCTTGGCTCAATGACTCCCCATGTACCCTTCTGTAAGGAAGGGGTACCTCCTGAGCGAATTGAACGCGGCAGCTCAGATGCATAAGCCACCGTTGCACGTGCTGGGCCTGGGATTTGGCGGTGTGCTGGGATCCGATTTGCCTTCTTTAAGGAGGGTTGTTCTTTTGGCCTCTGTGCCAAAGGGCGACGACGGTGCAGTTTTTGGATTGTTTTTGTGGCCCAAAGTGGACATCCAGGCGAATACGGGAGATAGTCGTCGGGCCTTACTTACCTTAGTGCCTACCTAGTTTAGTAGAGTAGGCAAGGAGGGCTCAAGCCGCTGTGCTGAACAGCCACTTCGCTGCCAAGTAGACAGGCTGGGGGAAAGCATGGCTCACGGGGTATGGAGTACGGAGTACAGGAGACCCATATTATTAATTGAGACATGCTCACAGAAAGGGGGAGATTGTAATTTGAACACCGACGCTTTCAGTTGGAGGGCGCTAGCGTGGTTAATTAGCATGGAGGCTAAATCATCAGCGCTAGACCCTTATCAGCGCACCCTTAACCATGGAAACCTGTTATCTGTGTACTTTGGGTAGAGGCGATGGAAGAAATCGATTTGTGGACATTTGGACTTAATTCCTGTTCATAACAACGGGCGATTGTTGAGATCCTCGCAGCAAAGACAAATTGATATACCGCAAGGAAATCGACAAACTAAAGGTCATTGTTTTGACTCCAACACAACAAGTTGCGTTCTGCTCGAAATGAAGCTCTTCAGCCTCGTCGATTGGAGTTGGCGACCGCCACTACCAACCACTTTGCAATGCGTCCTGGCCGTGCCAGTAGCAATATTGGCGGTGTGCTTTCTGACATGGGTAGTAACGACGATAAGATTTCGCATCGCAGTCTCACGCTTTCGGTCGCGAGCCCCGAAGATGAACATGGCAAAGGGCAAAACCCAGGAATCATTCAAACCTCTGCCTCCTCCAATGCTGCCGTATGCTATACCTTTCCTGGGTCACGCCTTGGAATTTCTTTCAGAGGAGCCGGGATCCTTCTGGCGGATGCTCCGTGTTAAGGTTCCTGGGATGGGCACAGAGGTCAAGATCTGCTCCATTCTGTTGGGCGGTCAGAAAGTGCACGTGATCAGCACCGCCACGGCGGTGCAGACGTTGTTCAAGGACAAGACCGTGTCAAGGGAGTTGTTCAACCACCAGCTGTCTAGAAATTCTCTCGGTACCTCGCAAGCTGATGCGGAGAGAATGTGGCCCACTGCTGCCACGCTCGCCAATGCGACCGAGAAGGACCGGAAGTCGAGCATGGAAGCGCTCAACCACGAGTATCTGCTCAGCCAAGCGGCTGTGAACGCGTTAACGGGCAAATTCACGGAATGTTTCAATGCCTCGCTCCAGGCGGCGGAAGTCGACCGTGAGTGGACAACGGTCGACCTGCTGTCCTGGCTGAAGATCAAGATGTTCAATTCTTCCACGACTGCCGTCTTCGGTATCAAGATACTGGAGATGAACCCTGACCTTGTGGAGCAGTATTGGCACTATGACGCTGGATTTCTGCCGCGGTTCTATGGCTTACCCAAGTGGTTGAAACCAGAGGCATATTCTGGCATGGAAGAGATGATGACTCGAACGGAAAAATGGGTGAAACACATCCTTGAGCAATGTGGTCAGAGCCCCCCGGAGGAGCCCGAGTGGGAACCGAAATTTGGCGCAAAGATAGTGAGAGCAAGACATCGTTTCTATGAAAGAGAAGGTATAACACTGAGAGGCAAGGCGGCATTCGATATGGGCCTCCTGTTTGGGTAAGTGATTTACATGTCCCCGTCTCGCTGGCTTTCGATTTCCTGGTCAGTTGATTGATTAACACGCAGCCTTTCTGCCAATGCCATACCAATTACAAGCTGGATTCTAATCCACTTGTTTTCCCCCGCAACGCCCGAGGATGTTCTACCAAGGTTCATGAGAGAAGTCAAAGAGGCTCGGCGACATGACGGTGAAATTGACGTCGCGAAATTGATTTCACAGCCATTACTGAACTCTGTTCTCCACGAAACTCTGCGGCTCTACGTTGATTCATTAGTGACTCGACAATTGTCTTCAGACACAATCCTGGACGGCTGTCTGTTGAAAAAGGGTGACTTGGTCATGGCGCCAAGCTCGTTGAGTCAGCACGATTCTATTTTCTGGGAAGAGGAGGAGCAAGGCCCTCCGGTCAACACCTGGTGCGCCGAACGATTCCTCAGACACAATGCGACAACGGGGAAGGATGAATTCAGCAGTTCGTGGACGAGTGGAAAGTTCTTCCCATTTGGTGGAGGTGGATATATCTGCCCCGGTCGAGTTTTCGCCAAACAAGAGATCCTCATTGCACTGGCCACGTTGCTTCTGCAGTTTGAAATCAAGTTTGTCGAGTATCTAGGGACTGACAAAACAGGAACTACGGTGGGGTTAGGGACTAAACCATCTGGGTTCCCGAGAGTCAAGCGGCAGTATGCTGGTAATGGAACGTTGGTCATGGAAGGTGATATTAGAGTGCAATTAAGGAGAGCATGATCAGCGCCTTTGATACGGAGTACTCCGTATGTCTTATTCTTACCAAGCGCTTTTCATCATGCGGTTCAAGATAGTATTTGGCCTATCTTTAAGCGATGCTATCGCTCACACACCTTGTGTCAAAAGGTGTCAGAAGAAGTGTCATGTGCCTTTTAGCCAGCGATGGGGAGAGACCATGGTTGTCATCAATCCGCCAGGGCAACCATGTCAAGCATCAGAGTTTACCGCGCGGGAGTAACCCTCAAATTCTTCATTATTAAATAGTAATGAAGATCATTTCGTGGTACTCTGGCCCCCCCGGGCGTTGGACAGGCGTCAGGGCCTAAATCTGGAGCCTGGAGAATTAGATGAAACAAGGAGGAGTGGTTAGGTGGCGATCAATGTACAGGAAAAGAAAGCAGCCCCCATAGTGTTGTCGTCATCCTTCCCAAACTGTGGGCAAAATGGCCTAGGGAGCCGCAAGGTTAATGATTACCATCAACCCGGAGTAGCCTGCAATGAATTTCAAACAGCGGGCCGTTGCACGAGTCGATGGTGGTTTGGGTAGGGTAGGGTTTATCCAGGGAATTGATGGCTGTAAGTACATACCCAGGGAAGATATACTCGAACGATAGCACAGTAGACGTTGAAAAACAGATGGTTTGAATGCAGGGTCCTTCAGAATGCGAAGAATGTCAAGACCCTGGACTTTCTGACACTCGTTTGGGTCATTCTTTGTTGCTTGAAGACCAAACCTGAGATGCAGGGCATGGGAGAGCCGAGCCATCCACGAGGCGCGAAAGAAGACCCTGCTTTCGGAAGGGATCTGACCATTGAGATGGGGGGCCCAAGTTGCTTTTTCCCTTCCCCTCCCACTGGCAATGCACGGCTATCATCGTCACAGGCTGGGCACCCAGGGTTAGACCAAGGGAAACCCCAAGTGATCTGTTAGGCATGGCGTCATTGTGGTGGCGGCTGTGGCGGCTTCTTGCAAGGCTCAGATATCACTTCCTCACACTTGGTCCATATTTGGGACAGAGTACTCCGTACATTGCGTGTTGCAGCTTGTAACAAAACGAGTATCCACACAGAGGACAGAATAACGATGAGAGTGAGTGTACAAATCCTTGGAGGCAGGGCTCGTTGGGCCAGCACACCGGTTGCCTGTCTGGAGTAAGGAGAACGTGCGCCGAGCCCTGCCCCTGCGATCCGATAGAGCCTGAAGATCTCGCAGAGTTTTTCGCTGTCATGTTTGCCTTGACCTCCACCCAGCCATGGCATCAGACGGAAGTCAGATCACAGGGAATCGTCTGGAGTCCCTCGTCTGGCGGGTGGGAGACGTGCCCCTAGCGAAAGCATGACCAGCGAATAGTAAGTGAGGCGGTCTTTGTATCGTCTAGCCATTGCCGACGGGTGCCTTCTATAGCGCTCAGGACATACCCAGCTCCCTTCTAGGTAGACACTCCTCGTGTTGTTTTATTAGCTGATGAGTGGACAACTTTTCCGGCCAAAGTAGAGAGTTAACTGTCGGCCCTGGCACGAGGCAGAGTGGACGGGGGGTAGTGCTGGTCACCAGTCTCCCT